>Ga0315282_10000227_pt1 | contig 113092 bp, 116 predicted proteins | sample YL17G07_20_MG_FD_203693 | JGI IMG/M metagenome (GOLD analysis project Ga0315282, IMG submission 203693) | Sediment microbial communities from Yellowstone Lake, YNP, Wyoming, USA - YL17G07_20 | ecosystem: Environmental > Aquatic > Freshwater > Lake > Sediment | place: USA: Wyoming | collected... | reverse complement strand
GAGGCACCTTAAAACGCTTATCGCGAAGTTTCCGTCTGAACTGACAGAGGCTGACCAAGAGACGATCAAGGAGCTTATTCAGCTGAAGAGACGCGAAAACCCCCTGTGGGGCTTCTAGCTTCTACTTTAGAAGGTATTCGCGCTCTGTGGGTTTCGAATAATCCGTTAGCTCACTAGGACTGATAAGTATCGAAAGCTCCCGTCCAGCGTTCTCTAGGGAATCCGCTGCATGAATAGCGTTCGGTGTCACTGTCAGAGCAAAGTCTCCACGAATCGTTCCAAGTGCAGCATTGACAGGATTAGTTGCCCCAACCAAGTCTCTAACGACAGCAATAGCATTGGGGCCTTACCAAACCATGACGAAAACAGGGCCGGACGTTACGTGCGACACGGGCTCTTGGAAGAAGGGTTTGCCGTTGTACGTCTCGTAGAGCTTTTGAGCTTGAATCGCGGAGGTCAAAATTAGTTTGGCCGCTACCAGAATCAGACCTTTCCTCTCAAATCGCGTTATGATCTCGCCGGTCAATCCCCTCATTACGCGCTCTGGCTTTATGAAAGAGAACGTTCGTTCAGTCTGCGACACAGTTCTCCTTACTTGCCTCTTTCCTTCTTGCCGTAGTAGACTGTCCACTTGAGTTTCCTAGGGTCGCGGTGGAAAACCATCATGCTCTTTCTGCACTTACTTGAGCAGAAATGGAAGATTGAACCGTCACTTTGCACGAACATGATCCCGGTAGCTTGTGGAAAGTCCTTCCCACAGAAAGAACATGCGTAGGTTCTCGGCAAATCGCAGACTCGTCTCCCTACCTGATCTTCTTGGCCTCTCTCTCAGTCTCTCGGAGCATAAGCACGTCTCCCGCTCTTATGGGGCCCTTAACGTTCCGGGTGATCACACGTCCTTTGTCTCGCCCCTCCAGAATACGAACGCGTACCTGAATTACCTCGCCCGTCACTCCCGTTCTTCCTATTATCTGAGTGACCTCTGCGGGAGTGATTGATTCCTCGGTTCGCCCTTTAGCAGAACTCATGCCGGACCTTTGGCTCCGCTTCTCCTCATCTGCTCGATAGCGTCAGTCAGCTCCTTGAGAGTCTTAGCGCCTTCTCCTCCATCCAATACCGAAACAGCCGCGCAACCAACATCAATCCCAGCAGCCCGGCCAAGTTCGAGTTTACTGGGCACGAACATGAATGAGATCTTTCGCTCTTCACAGAGTATTGGTAGGTGAGCCACGACCTGAGGTGGATCAACATCCTCAGCTATCACGACGAGCTTCGCGACGACGCGTTCAATGGCTTTCGTGCTTTCGTTGGTCCCCTTTCTCACTTTCCCAGAGTCTCTAGCCACTTGCACCAGCTGGTACGCTTTGTCGGCCAGCTCCTTTGGAACTTCGAACTTAACGTAGAACGATTTTGGCATTCACTTCACCGCACATTTGCCAATTGGCTAGCGTAACCTTCCGTGTGCCTTTTATGAACATTTCTGCTAGCAGAATTTCGTTCAACTGACGCTGTTGACCGCGAGGCATTGGGTCACTTCACACTCCAGTGGACCGTCAATGCCAGTCTATCAACCGAGCTCAATGACCCATGAAACTTGAATAGGCACCTTCGCCCTCAAAACCGCGAACGTGTCGTCGCCGTGCTGGATAATGATGCACGATGATATCCGCGAATGATGTCCTTCAGATAATAAGTGAAATGCATCAGTACTCGATACTCCTTCTGGAGCTGAAGGACGCGACGACCCTCGGTATCTCGCACACTTCAGATGGCAAGCTCAACTACTTTAGGCATAAGGGAAAGCTCAATCGCACGGAGAGAGGCAACTTGACCCGCGAAATCTACAGTGGACAAATACCGGAGTCCATCCACCTGTTACCTGTGGAAGAATTCCTTCAGGAAATCGAAGGCAAGAAGGCAAGACACATCTGGCTAGAGTCTGTTGGACCCGATCGAAAGGAACTTGGATTCCTAAGCATCTCGGAGCTCGAGACGTATTTCCGCTCTCATCCGCACAGATAGAAGACACGCCATCTGTCTGGCAATGTTAATAAAAGGCGGTCAGGCGGTAGTATCGATCCGCGGTTGAATAAAGGTCAGCGCAATGGCTAAGTTCAAACTGATAGTCTCAGACCCGGTGACTGGGAAGTCTTCCGCGAGCGAAATCGAGGGAGCACGAGCACAGGCCCTAATAGGTCGCTCACTTGGAGAGACGATAGACGGATCACATCTCGGAATCGCGCCTAGTAGGCTTCTGATATCAGGTGGATGTGATAGGAATGGCGTTCCGATGAGAGGTGATGTTCACGGTGGCGTCAAGAAGTACATCGTTCTATCTTCCGGACCGGGATTTAGACCGAACAGACATGGAGAAAGAAGGAGAAAACTAGTGCGCGGTCGAACGATAACGGACGAGACTTTCCAAATCAATTTCACGATACAGAAAGAAGCAAAGCCGGAACCGAAGCCGCAACCTGAAATCAAACCGGCCGAGGCACCGAAGCCTGAAATCAAGCCAGCTGAGAGGAAAGTGACTGCGAAGCCACGGCCAAGGAAAACTGAAAAGAAGGCCGCAAAGAAAACAAAGTAGATGATTTCGCATGGAATTCAAAGTCAGGCAAGACAAATACAACGCTCTGCTGAAGAGAAAGGAAGTCCTCGTAGAAGTCGATCATGAAAAGTCAGGCACACCGTCACGAGTAGATCTGAAAAAGGCGGTTGCTGCAAAGTATGGGACTAAACCTGAAAACATCCACATCGTAGACGTCGAAACGAAGACTGGCACACAGAGCGCGATTTGTGAGGTTCAGGTGTATGATGATCGGGCGATCGCGGCGCGGGTAGTTCCCAAATACATACAGGTACGCGACCTTCCTCCAGAAGAGCGAAAGCAAGCAAGAGAACAACAAGCAAAGAAACAGGAGAAACCTAAGGCTGAGAAACCGAAAGAGGAGAAACCTAAGCAGGAAACGAAACCACCATCCGAGGCGCCGAAGAAGGGTAAGGAAGGCGATAGTAAGTGAGCGAGAAGAAGGGCCCGAAAGCCAGACTGGGCACTCTGTATGAGATCGACTCTCAGAAATCAACGATCAAGCTGAAGAATCGTAAATGTCCGCGATGCGGCAGTATCATGGCCTTCCACAAGAGCCCAGTTGAGCGCTGGACATGCGGTTCCTGCAGTTTCACAGATTTCGTGAAGGGCAAGAAATAGACTCAATTTCGCCTTTCCATCTGCTCAACTATTCCCCGTATTTCTCTTTTCGTTTCCGCCAGAACCCGAACCATCACTATTCCTTGTTTGGGTTGACCGTAGACAACAAGAGATCGCAACGGCGAAGCCAAAATAGCTACCAGCGTCAATAGATCTTCCTCGCCTTCCACGACAACAAGACTATCTCCCATTCTCACTGCTTCCTCGACCGTTTTCCAAGCATCTGTGTCTATCATGCCGGCGGGGCTAATTGTCCTGAAAATATGCTTCTGCTCGTGCGCGAAGGGGGATGCTTCGCCTCGCATTTCCCTATTGTCAATAATGACGATATCAGGCTTGATGCCAGCTTGCACGCTTTCTCTCGCAACCGTATCACCTACAAGCACTAGGAGTGATGGCCTTTCCTTTCTGATCACATTCTTCAAGACGTCGTTGCAGTGCGTAGGTGTGCCGCTCACGAGTTCGCCGAGCGGCTGCTTCAAAGCTTGTCTCTGAGCTTCGGTCAAGAAGAGTCTAAGGACATTAGACACGTTAGACAACTTGTCGGTTGATCATTCGGTCGGATCAGCGGACTCGTAGAGCGTATCGCCCTGCTGCCGTTATCCCCATCCGTTTGGCTACCTCGGAGACGGATGGATCCATTATGATAATAAGCCCGCTCCAATCGTCGCTCAAGTTACTTGACTTGCAGTTGGGGCATACGGGGCCGCTGCTGATGAACCTGCAGTTCTTGCAGGCCTTATCACTCAAGCCGCCTTCTCCTCATGAACGCCTTTTGTTCGTTTTATGTCGGCCTCTATCCATTCCAGCTTGCCCAAGAATGGTTGGCGCATTGTCATTCCTATCTTTCCGCCTGCTCCGCCACGCGGAAAACTCACCGCTATGATTCTACCCCGCACCATGTCCCCTTTGCCGACTTTTCTTTGCGATTCCTTTCCGATCAGTACGCCGTGCTTTTCATCAAAGGAGATGTAGTCGTCCATGATCTGTGAGACATGCAGCAGCGCGTCCTCTGGCCCGATTCTGACAAAGGCTCCGAAGTCGGTTACTTCAACAACCTCTCCTTCAACGACTTCGTGCATTTCTGGGTAGAATGAGAGAAGCTTGAAAGTCACTTTGTGATATGTTGACCCGTCTCCCGGCAATATCTTTCCGACGGGGTTTACGTCGACGTCCACAACAAGGACCACGTATCCAAGTTCCTCGTCAACCACGTTCTCGTACTTCAGCTTGATCTGTTCTTTTGCAGCTTTGTCGATCGGATGTCCGAAACTCGGCGGCGGAATCCGCACTACGTCCTCCACGGTAACCAATCTGAACATTCTTCTTGCCCCTAATCGTCCATAAGTGGAATCGTCTAGAAGTAAGCAGGCTCTATGCCGTCAACTTCCAGCTTAGATTTCTCTCTCAGGTAGACAACTGGCACGTTAATATCTCTTAGCCTCTTCTTCAGGGCGATGTCTGTCGTTGCTACCAGTGCACTCAATTTTCGGGCCGCTTTGAATATGGCATCGTCGACGGTTTCTCCAGGCTCCAGAGTGACCTCAACCACACGGCATCGCGAAGCGAGCTGAAGTGCAAGTGACGCTTCGGCCGCACCTTCACCACCTCTCGCAGAGATCCCTGTCAGTTCCGTCTTCACCGCTGAAGGCACCACGAAATCCACTTTCTTCTGAAGAAGGAATTCGATGTCCTGAAAGATGTCTATGTTGAACTGAAAAGGTATCATTAGGAAATTTGAATCCAATATGACCTTTACTGGCAAGCTCAGGCCCTCAAAGTACCAAACCCTATTAGTCTCCAACTGTCGGCGATCCTTCGGCTGATCGCAACTTTCGCTCCGACCTCTACACAGACCGGTTTTCTCAGGTTTATGTCTGCGAGGTCTTCGCGCGCTGAGGAGACCACACCAGAAGTGACCGTTGTGCCAACATTCAAGACTAGGGCGTCATTCGTTCTTATCTTATCGACGGCAACAGCCAACTCAGTGCCTACAACTTTCTCGAATAGCTCCACATCCAACGAGATTTTTCCAAGCGTGGTTGGCAAAGTCCCGACTTTTCCTGCTACGCTCCCGACCAGCCCGTCCGATTTCGTTAGTGAAGGATCGAGATCGGTTCCAATCCCGACAAGTCCGCCGCTTGTCGCTTCTTGAACCTGACCTTTGCTGACGCTCAGGCTCCTGACTGTCGTTGCAAGCGGTTCATATCTCGACTTTCCAGCCTCTTGGATCAGGATACCTGGTCTTATTTCGATTGGATCGCCGACTCGAAAGACTCCCTGAACGATTGACCCTCCGACAACTCCTCCAACAATGTCGTCAATCTCTGTTCCGGGCTTGTTAACCTCAAATGATCTTAGGACATACAAGCGGGGTGGAGCGCTCAGGTCTCGTTTCGGCGTCGGAATTCGATCTTCAATCTCCCGGAGCAGTACGTCCATGTTCGTGCCGTGCTGAGCGGAGACGGGTACAATGGGCGCATCCTCAGCTATCGTGCCCTTAACAAAACCTTTGATCTCCTTGTAGTTCTCAAGCGCTCTATCCTTGCTGATGACATCGATCTTGTTCTGAACAAAGACTAGGTTCTTGATTCCGACACTTTGAGCTGCAAGCAAGTGCTCCCTATCTTGTGCCTGAGGACATTTCGCATTACTTGCCAGAACAAAGAGTGCACCATCCATGAGAGCTGAACCTGAAAGCATCGTGACCATGAGACTGTGATGACCTGGGCAGTCTACGAAACTCATTGCTCTTTTGAACTTCGTTTCGCTTCTACAATTTGGACATTTGGTCTGAACGGTATAGTTGTAGGGGCCGCGACACTTGGGACACTTGTAGATGAACGCGTCAGCATATCCTATCTTTATCGTGATCCCTCTTCGAAGTTCCTCAGAGTGACGTGCCGTCCACACGCCTGTAAGAGCCTGCACCAACGTGCTTTTTCCATTGTCAACATGGCCGAGGGTTCCAATGTTAACTTCGGGTTGAATGACCAGTACGTCTTTCTTCTCCGACTTAAGAACCGCTTGTGCCATGTCAGTATTCGTCCGTTTTGCAGTGTGGAAACAATTCGGTTCAATATATGTGTGAGGGTAGAGATCGGTGAGGTGCCAACTCTGCACCTGGCAAGATTCAAGACACTGAGACTGTGGGTTCTTACGGCAGAACGCAGATGAGACTTATTCATGAGCCAGAGGCGATAATAACGTTAATTAGACTTCGCCCACGCAGGTTGAGGCGACGGCGAGAATTATGGGTGAACGCGTTTGCATCGCTGCAAATCTTCCCGCTGTTGATTGAAAGCCGCTACTCTGAGCTAAAGCCGTCGGCTTTTCATTTGACATTGTCAGGTGACCCATGTTGGTCTTGAGAGTATACAACACTAGGTCTCGTGCGATTGAGGAGTTCAAACCTCTCCGCGACAACCGAGTACGGATGTTCGTGTGCGGTCCAACCGTGTACGACCAAAGCCATGTCGGACATGCCCGAACGTACCTGGCCTACGACATAATCGCGCGATATCTTCGAGCCAGAGGTTTCAGTGTCTTCTATTTGATGAACATAACTGACATTGATGACAAAATAATCAATCGAGCCAACGCGACTAGCGAAGACCCTCTTGAATTGGCAGATCATTTTGCCAAGGAATTCATTCGTGACATGGAGGCACTCCGGATTTGGAGCATGAACCTCTACGCCAAAGCATCAGAACATATCCCCGAAATCATCGACCAAATCACGACGCTCATTGAGAAAGGATACGCATACCAGGTCGACGGAGACGTCTACTATGACGTATCCAAATTCCCAAGTTACGGCGAATTGTCACGGCAAAACATAGAACAGCTGGTGACGCACAGGATCGACCCCGATCCTCGAAAAAGGAGCCCGATTGATTTCGCGCTGTGGAAAAACCAGAAACCTGGCGAACCCGCTTGGGAGAGCCCGTGGGGAAAGGGAAGACCTGGGTGGCACATCGAGGACACGGCCATAACGAACAGTTATTTCGGTCCACAGTACGACCTGCACGGTGGCGGGCTCGACCTAATCTTTCCACATCATGAAGCGGAGATAGCCCAAGCTGAAGCAGCAACCGGACTCAAACCACTGGTCAAGTATTGGCTTCACGGAGGCTTGCTGACGGTCAAAGGAGCGCGTATGGGCAAGTCAATGGGCAATTTCGTCACGATAAGAGAGGCTCTCCAGAAGTATGACCCGGAGGTTTTGCGGCTGTATTATGGAATGAGTCACTATCGGAGTCAACTTGAATTCGATGAGGCTAACATTGCACAAGCAGAGCAGGTGCTGGGCAAACTTCGTTCCGTATACTCAGAGTTCAGGAGATTGCATGAATTGCCGGAGAGGAACCACGAGGAAGGCCTTGATGAACAAACTCAGAAGTTGGCACTCGACGCAATGAATACGTTCAACGAAGCGATGGATGATGATTTCAATACCCCGCGTGCCTTGGCGACTATGATAGCGTTTTCTCGTGACGTAGAACCTCTTGCGTTGCGGCCACTTGGACAGCATTCAATTGAACTCATCCTCGAGGCATTCGACTACTTTGCAGCCGTGTTTGGAATCCTTCAGTCCGACGAAGCGAAGCAAGGAAAGATGTTGAAAGAGCTATTGGCAATCATGCTGGATATGAGAAACGATGCAAGAAAGAGAGGGGACTGGGATACCGCCGACAGGATCCGCAATCGACTCGCGGATGTCGGAATTGTGATTGAAGATACGCCGACTGGCTCAAGGTGGTATGCGGCGTCAGCGAAGAAAGAATCAGCTTAGTTTATAGCCTATCTTCCTGAGGAAACTCTTCCGCTCGCTGATGTCCTTCTCGCCCTCTGTTCCCTTTGAAGAGAAGCCATCGACGACGCCTAGAATGCCTCTGCCTTGCTCTGTCTCCGCCAAGATGACTTGGAATGGGTTTGCCGTCGCCAAGTAGATGTTGCACACTTCTGGAACAGCTTTTATTTTGTCGAGAACATTGATCGGAAACGCATTCCGCATGAAGACGATGAATGAGTGCCCTGCAGAGAGCTGGAATGCGGTCTTTGAAGCCAACTGAGTGAGTTTAGCATCATTTCCATCGAACCTGACTAGGCATGGTCCACTTGATTCGCAAAACGCCAAGCCGAACTTAATGTTCGGCACGGCGTTGACCAAGGCCTCGTAAAGATCCTCTACGGTCTTTATGAAGTGACTCTGCCCCAAGATCGCGTTGCATCCTTCGGGAACTTTTACATCAACTATTCTGGTGTTCAAGACACACCTTCCTCCTAAGTGAGTTCGAATTCCTTATCGACACTGGTGAGATTATCTATTCCTTTGGAGGTAATCAAGACTGTGTCCTCTATTCTGGCGCCACCATATCTCGGTAGGTAAATGCCTGGCTCAACGGTTACGATCTGCCCGCTCTTTAGTGGCTCTTTGCTCAGGAAAGAAAGGTAGGGTCGTTCACCGATCGTCAGACCCACGCCGTGTCCGAGAGAATGAATGAACCCCGAAGAGATGTTGGTTGCCTTCCTCTGATAGATGTCTCTGATCGTGCGATAACCTCGTCGCTCGATGACATCACAGGCCTTCGACATGGCGGCTTCTCCAGTTGTGCCGGCTCGCATGAAATCCAGACACTCGGTCTGCGCTTCGTGAACAGCCTCATAGAGTCTCCTATCCTTCAGACTGGCTCTGCCTACTATGAACGTGCGAGTAAGGTCGAACCAGTAACCCGACTCAGCTTGAGGGAATATGTCGAACACTATCAACTTGCCCTCCTTAATTTCGTCAGTTCTGATGCCGCTGTTGTGCGGATCGGCTGAAGAGGGTCCAACTGCAAAGATTGTTCCTTCCGGGGCGGTCAAACCCTCGGCCGCTAAGTTGGATAGAATCAATGCCTTGACCGCTCCAACGGTCGCCCTTCTTTTCCCTATGGCCAAGTGTCCGCGCTTACGTTTCATACTCTTGAGGGTATCCGATATTGCTGTCACTACTCTGACCGTTTTCTTCCCGACAGATCGTATTTCCTCAATCTCCTTGCGGTCTTTCGTCTCGCGTGCTGCTTCAAGTATAGTCGGTGAGCTTTCGCCGCTGACCCTGACTCCTAGTCGTCTTAAACGATCGATGAGGTAGGTGCCTGATGCTAGGTCATTCCGACCACAGAGCACGACTCTTCCCTTGATCCTCTTTTTCCGAAGAATCTCATCAAGCAGGCGCGGCAAGGCTTCAGTGCGCCCAAATCTCGCTGTGAGCTTCTCTAGACCCCATTGAGTGAATGTCTCAATCCTTTCCACTCTACCCGATTTTCGCGCAGTTCCAATGTCGAGGTTGCTGGTTACGAGAATCGGTTTCTGCCCAACTCGTTTGACATAGACGCCTCCTCGGGCCAAGGTCCCTCCCGCGACGTACGTGAGATTGGGATCAGCTAGGGTTGTTTCACCGAAGACTATGATCGCCTGGACATGACGCTTTCGCATCTCCTGATCTATCTGTTCAAACATCATCGATCACGTGGTTAGGCTTCTTTGTCGACCTTAACTCTTTTCGGGTTTCATAAGTTCTGCCGACTGTTCAAGCTCCTTTAGGCTATTGCACACGTTGAGCGAAGCTGAGAGCAATCGAAGGTAAGAACTCAGTATCGCTCTGAGGGCGGCAGAGTTGTCTGCTTCGAAGCGGAGAGTCAATGAGCTTCCGCGAGTGACCATACGTGCTCGTGCTTTCTCACCAGCTGGATGCTCAAGCTCAGGCCTTAAGCCATCAGCAACAGCGTGCAGTTGCCTTCTGGAACGAAACGTCATTCGCAGTCGGGCGCACGCTCTTGCTGGTCTAGTCACCTTGATCCCACAGAAGTCTAGATATCAATAGCTTCGGTCCTACTTCGCGGGTACCAGTTGGTGATGTGACGGCCAGTTGAAGGGTCTGATCTGGCAGTTCATTCACATGCAGGCTTGTATCGATCTCGTGATACGTCGAAAGGCTCATCTCAGGTAGCTCAAGCACATCGACCAGTACAAGACAGAATCTTCGAGTTTCTTCTGATACGCTTTCATCACACGTGATGGCTCTTGCAACATGGTTGCCTCGAATGTGATATTCACGTTTGAGTCTCACGCCTTTGAGTATCGCTGATGTGCGAATCGTAAAGACGCCATCCGACCGAACGTTGAGCAGGTCCACCCGTCCTGGGCCTCCATGCCAACGGTAGATCACGACGGCGTGAGACAGGCCCTCATCGTGTAGTCTAGACGCTAGTTCTTGACGATTTGATTTTCCTCGTCTGATGATCTTCGCGGATGGGACTATGTGTGCAAGCTCTTTCAGTAGACTGTTCAAGCGTTGGCTGGTTTGCCTGCCGGTCGTAAACCCTATCACGCGGGTTTGTCCTCGGCGGCTTCCTCTGCTTTGGGTATCTTTGCCTCGGCCTTCTTTCGTCTTCTCTTTGGCGCTTTGCGCTTGGCTTCCTCTTTAGCTTTCTCGGCCTTGAGTTCTGCCGCTAAACTGGAAGATACTCCCGCCCGGGCAGCTCTCTCGGCGACCTCGCCCAGTTTGGTAACGGGCGCGTATGCGCCGCCGGCAAATTCGAAACCGCATCGGTTACATGACCATATTCCGACAGAGACGCGGTGGACAGCGGTGATGTGGCACTGCGGACATTCATAGGAGCGCCTTAAGGCACTCACGAGAGTTGCGTACCGCTTGCGTGCTACGGTGCCGTATCGCGAACCGAAGCTTCCTGAGGGCCCGACTTTGTAGGTTCTACCCAATCTAGTTCACTCTCGAAAGAATCTTGGCTCGAAGATCTCTGGACTTCCCGATTGCTGTGGCGACTATCTGCTTGACCTCGTTGGGGGTTAGGACACCGAGTCCACCCTTCTGCATTGCGCATATTCGGTCATCCTTATCGGTTGTGACCGTGAGCCTGCATGCCATCACCTGCTCCTCCTCAAGACATGGATCCAAGACGATCGAACTGTCGATTTTCGCCGAGGTTATGGGGATCGGATGGTTCAGCAGGGGAAGAGGAACTGTCTGTTTCTTGTAGACCAGTTCTCCGTTCTTGACCTCGAAGGCGCGCATCTTAGCATCAACTAGTGCCCCTAGCGCGGCCATTCCAGCGGCGTCTATTAGGTTCCCGTCATGGTCGAGAATATAGACATCAACGAAGACCATGAACACTTTCTTGCTTGGCTCGATGCATAGTTTCTTGAGGTCTATCGCTTTCGATTCCCTAATTCCTCGGTCTACAACCCGTGCCAGCTCTATCGAATTCTCGTCAGGAGGGCCAGCCTCGAAGGTCGGCGAAGCAATAGGAACAAACTCTGAATTGACCGTCAAAACACCTTCATCCGGCGTGTCTTCGAATGGAGTGCCAGGTTCGATCTTCACTCCGGCGACCACTTTCGTCTTACCCAAATATACCTGAGCTGATCCGTTGGCTTTGTCAATGATACCGAGCGTTATGGTCATCGGTCTGTAATCGAGAGGACCGCGCTCATCCAGTCTCTTGCCCTTGCTGATCAGATCAACGACGGTCTTCTGTTCGAGTTTCGCTACAGGTGAGGGTTGATGTGTCGCTGACACTCTTAGGCCCTGACCTCCGCTGTCTCTTCTTTTCCTTCGCCTTCTTCTCTGACCACGTGATACTTCTGTCTGAGAGCTTCGCGTTGCATTTCGTAGATCCTCTTGCAGGCGTCAACGCTCATGTCGAGCGCCTGCTTGAATTCCTCCTCGGATAGAGACCCGTCCATTTGCAGAAGACCGATCACGTTGGATTTCGGCATGAAGGCGACGGGCAAGTCAGCTTCACCTTTCTTGTCCTCTACGTCTGAGAGGTCTAACACAACTTTCCCCTCAACCTTACCGGCGGCGCAGGCAGCCACGAGCTCGCGCATTGGAATACCGGCGTCCGCCAACGCCAAGGAGGCCGCCGTTATACCCGCGCATCGTGTTCCAGCATCTGCCTGTAAAACCTCAATGAAGATGTCTATGGTCGCTCGCGGAAAGTATTCCGACATTATTGATGGTTCCAGGGCTTCTCTGACGACTTTCGAAAGCTCAAGTTCACGCCTCGACGGGGCAGGTGATTTCCTCTCCTCAGTGGAGAAGGGCGCCATGTGATAGCGGCATCTCACAACCGCGCGGTCGGCCAGAGCGATGTGCTTCGGATGCGCTTCTCTTGGTCCATATACTGCCGCCAAGATTTTGTTCTTGCCTTGTTCAATGTACGCAGACCCATCCGCTTTGTCCAAGATACCTACTTCCAACTTGATGGGGCGAAGTTCGTCAAGACGTCGTCCGTCTACGCGAAGACCATTCTCGTCAAGTAATCGTGTCTCTTCCAAATTACCCAACACTCTTTCCCTTCATTCTATCCATTATCAGGGCTTTTACTCGGTCAGTCAATCCGCTTGTGTGTGCCTCGTGCTCAATCATGTACAGGGCTTCTACAGCAATCGTTTCTTGGTCTGGGTTTCTCCCGACTGCCAGGATAACGCCGTTTTGGCCGGGAATGATATCGACTCCGGTCTCCTTCTTCAACATTGTTATCATCGAACCTTTCTTTCCAATGATTCTCGGTATCTTTGCAGGAGCTATTCGTGCAACTTTTCCTGCCGTTACCTTGCCCAATCCTCTTCCCTTTGTGGTGAGCAGAGGATCTCTAGTTCGGTCAAACGCTATGACTTCTGCTATCATCAGATCACCGACTCCATATGTTCGGCCGAGATCTCGCCGGCCCATATCTCGTCCGCGTTCCATTGGCGTCTCGGACTGTGGCAGCATCGCCGGGTACGGCGCGCAAATGTCAACCTGCCAACCGGACATTCCAATATCAGTAACTCGACCGACCACGATATCCTCCATTCGTGGGATGTAAGCTCCTTTTATTGGTACGACTATGATCTTGTTGTCTATGACGTCGGCCATGCCGACACGCGACGAGAAGACCTTCGTTCCTTCGCGGTAGGTATTCTCGCCGGCGAAAAATGGCCCCTCGGCGAGAAGTTCTCCCGGAGCCACTAGCTGCCTCTTTTCTGCATACACCGTCAACTATTCCAACTCAAACGCTTGACCGAAGGTTTGGAGAAATCAAGAAACCTCTAGATATACTTTGGCTAATTTGCAGTCGCAGCAGTCGTATCAGGTTATTTGAGAACCTTTGTTTGTATCGTTCCTTGGGTGATCTTTCCGAGCCGTTCAAGGAAGGGCCCGTATAGGCCTGCAGGCATCTCGACAACCGCGACGAGAGCGCCATCAGCCTGCCACTCTTCTCTAGTGATCTTGCCATAGCCCTTGATCGCTCCATAGCCCTTGGCGGCGTGCTCGGCGAACACTTTGACGGCCACTCGCATCTGCTCCATCTTGATCGGAAGCAGGGATCGCAGTTGCTCGATCACATCCTTCGCCTGCTCATCGGCGTTCTTGAATGGGTCGATCGAGTATTTCACTTGACTTAATGCTTGCTCTATGCGCAGTGGTGGGTGTGGGGTTCCAGTTCGCGGATCTATGCAATTCCTGCTAATGAAAGACACAATCTGCTTGCGCTTGTCCTCTACCAGTTGCCTTCTCTGATCGGTCGTGAGCTGGAGCTCGCCATGCCTCATAATCTCCTCAGCAATCTTCACAGCATCTGCGGTTCCGAACGCTTTCTCCAATTTCTCGGAAGACGCGTGAGTACCCTTTCCAGCGTCACTGTAGACCTCGTCGATAACCAGTAGCTGGGATATGCCCAGCTGTTTCCCCATTTTGTATTCTAATGCTGGTTCGGGTCTTACGAGGATTTCGAACTTTTCGCCGTCTCTTGTGATTCGAGCTGTTGTGAACTTTTCACTCATCGGCTAACGGCCTTTTTGGAGGGCTCCAGCTGCTTGATATACTTCTCAACTTCTTCCTGTGAGAGTTTAGCGAACTTTCTAGTAGTTACGGGAACCGTGGCGATTCTTATCTTCTGAGCGTCAAGCTTCTCCTCTAGCACCTTGCTCATGCACTTCAGAGTCAAGAGCACTGCATCGTCGAGACTCATACCGTCCTTGTAGTCGGCCTCAAGGATCTCGTTCGCTGCGTCTCCACCTGAACCTATGGCCCAAGCCTTGTATGCAAGGAACGCCCCACTCGGATCCGTCCAGAAAAGACGACTTCCCTTCCGGTCCAATCCGCCAAAGAGCATCGATATGCCGAAGGGACGAACGCCTGCGTGCTGAGTGTAGAGCTGCTTGATCTCGCCGATGCGCCTAGTCAGGATCTCGACATCGATCGGTTCGTCATACAGTAGCCTGTTCGATTGAGCGTAAATTCGCGCCTGGTCCACTAGAATGTGGGCATCACAACTGAGACCGGCAACCGCTGCGCCGACGTGCTCGTCTATTTGGAATATCTTCCACATGAACGATGGGTCCTGGAGCTTTGAGGTAGCTCGTTCTTCAGCCGCGAGAACAACCCCTTCAGGGCAGACTATTCCGAGCACCGTCGCTCCCCTCTTCACCGTCTCAGATGCGTATTCAACTTGAAAGAGACGGCCGTCAGGTGAAAAGACAGTTATTGCGCGGTCGTACGCGCCTGGAACCGCAAACATCGACAATGTTAATTCCTCTGATATGAAATCCGTTCCTTTCAGTAGAATGCTCTAATAAAACCCTTTACCTGACTCCTACCAAGCAGCGAACTTAGTTTCTTGTGACTGAATCATGTTCAAGCTGGTCAAGGTATTCGTGGTTGTTGGGTCAGCCCGTCGCTGAGGTCATCATATCTTCAGCAAAAAGATCTGACTGGGACTGGCTTCTTCATCCCCACTCTTCTATGACGGAGGCTGATGAAAAAGATTGTCGTCAGTATCCGAGCATCGGTCAGGACGGAGTCGAGTGTTTCTCTCGTTTCTTTCGCCGAAGACTCTTGATTGTACCTGAGAAACGGAGTGTCAGAAGCGCCATCTGGGAGCCTGATACTTCTGAGATCAATGCCATCGCCGCCTCCAGATCTTGGGCTCCCTCCTTTCTGCAAGCGACTATGACCTCTGACCGCTGACTATCAAACCGTATCACTCTAGGATCAATTCGTGCCAGACCAAATTCGCCAAAATACCTTCGCACCGACTCCGTCATAACCTGATTGAACTGTTGCTCGACAAGTGGGACCTCGGAGACTATCTTGATCAAGAAATAACGTCTAGCCATGGCCATCTATCTCGCGCTCGGCGTCACGACTTTTACGCCTTCTTCCACATATTCTTGTGATCGCTTCAGGAAATTGCGCAGGATTATTGACCGTGGAACTTCCGACACTCCACGTCGAGATTGTTCCGCCGATAGGCCTATTGCAGACGCAATTGCCGAGATCTCCGAGGGACTCCTCACCATCTGTGCAGAGAGAGAACCGCTCGACAGAACCACTCTTGTGCGATGTTCTCGGGCAATCGCTACTTCCCTTGATATTCTAGCATAGACGGCGCTATCCGCGCCCTTCACAAGTGTTGAAGGAAAATTCAATTCTAAGCCGCAGCGAAGCAGGTTGGCTAGTGAATGGTTGAATCGCACCTTTCCATTGCGGGGATCGAAGAAGACTACGTCAACACGTCGGTCTCTGCACGCCACTGCTGCGACATTCTGATTCACACATTTGACTGCGATGACATCGTAAGAATTCCTAAATCGCCTTAGGAGCCGAAGCAGATCGACGCGGGATGTTGCAGTCAAATCGACGCGCGAGACTGTCTTCACACCAATTTCATGAAACGCGCGCCTAAGAAGACTGACTCTATCCTGCATAAGACCAGTGGGAAGAGTCAGACCTACCATGGAGTATCCTGCTATGCGCAAGATTTCTGCCATCCTTCTGCATGCTTTGTCGTCATCAACTCGCGGCAATACGTGGAGATCTACGGCCTCTGTCAGCCTACTCAGACTCCAACATGCTCTTCATCAGCCCAGCTGCATTTCCGCCCAACCGGCTGAACTTCAGTTTGATCCGAATCGGGTCATCCTCGCCAAGTTCGACTGCGCCCCGACACGCCTGTTGTCTGTCGATGCGTACGTACAGGTTGCCATTAGCGTCTGAGTACAAATGCAGGTCTCTCTCTATCAACAACTTCTCGCTCTTCGACAAACGTCCGATAAAGTGCTGCAGGAACAAACTGATTTCGGTGGCTCGGGTCAGTTTGGCATCGAATGTGACTATGGGATTGCCATAATGACCTTGAAGATAGCGCCTTGTGAAAATTCCCCTTTCTTTGAGTGGCTCTGGAAGCAACGAATGCAATGCGGCTTGAACTTTCATGAGATCGTCCGTTGCATGTGCGATCGTGCTGATCTCCACAGATTCAACACCGTGCGCTTCGTGCAACTCCTCCACTCCCAGGGTCACTTGTGCTTATTTGTCAGTGAGATGCCTAAGATAAAGTCGGGGCCGAGTCTACGGCGGATTTCAAGTACAAACTCGTAGTTGCGGTCAGGCGAGATCTAGATATGGGAAAAGGCAAGATCGCCGTTCAAGTTGGACACGCTACAATCACTGTAGGCGAAAAGACTCGGAAGCGGCACCCTGATTGGTGGAACCGCTGGCTTAACGAAGGGCAATGCAAAGTTGTGGTCAAAGTGAACTCTGAAGAAGACTTGAACGAAATCCAGAGAAAAGCTGACCAGTTAGGATTGGTATCAGCCATTATTCACGACAAAGGCCTTACCCAAGTGGAACCTGATACGGCAACATGCGTTGGTATAGGGCCCGCTCCCGCTGAACTCGTGGACAGGATAACGGGCACTCTTCCTTTACTTTGAGAATTCAACTAGCTAGAATTCTGGAACCAAGAACAGCTCGACCCAGAGCAGCCTTCACCAACCGCTCATCTTTCGTAAGATTCACGAAGTGCACAGGGATACCGCGGCGAGCAGCGACCACTGCTTCCCTAATCTTTCCCGCCATCCCACCAGTAACATCGATCTCTGTGTGCGCAGTCGCTTTGCTTACGAGTTTCGACGCCTGATTCGGAGTCATTTTTGCTAGCAGTTGGGCCTTCCTGTTGAGTTTGGGGTTGGTGTCGAATATTCCGTCCACATCAACTCCGAAAATTAGGCGTGAGGCCTTGAACTTGATAGCCAGAAAAGCCGCCAGTTGATCTCCCGACACAATGGAAAAACCGTCTCTATCATCCATGACTATGTCTCCGCCCGCGGATGGAACACAACCCAGGCTAAGAGATTCCCGTATAGGATGAAGTTCGGCGGACACAATTCTTCCTCTGCTTGCTAAAACGAAGTCGGATGTCAGAAATGGTATCAACGGAATGTCATGGTTCAACAGAATCTTGTCGAGTATTGTTTCCCATTCGAGTAACTTCGATTTCGTTATGGCCAGTCCCTTGAGCTGGCGGCGGCTCTTGAACCCCTGTGTCAGACCATATTTCCTGACTGGAATGTGACCGAAACTACCTGCGCCGTGAACTAGCACGACCAATCGTTTCTTTGCGATTATTGCGATCTGGGAAGCGGCTTGGTGGATCATTGAGATGCGTGGTGTGTAGATTCTGCTCTTGTCAGTTAGCGCAGAACCACCTAGCTTAATCACGACTATTGGTTTCGGCATCGCAGTCTCTGTGTTTAATACGAGTATCTACCTAATCACATTTGCACCGAGCGACGAGGAAAAATCCTGGAACGCATTGGCCAGCTCAATTTTCGGCGGAAACCGGGTTGTGTGGGTCTCGCATTATCGTTTCAAACCAGTGATTAGTGCCATCTTCCCACACATAGTAGCTGCTCAAGACACGGAGGTTAGGGTACTTCTTGCTCGCTTTCCTTTCTGCAATCCGCTTCAGGCTCATTGAGCGCGTAAATCTCGTAACACCCAGAGCTCTCGGCCTTCTTCCGGCTCTAGGCCGTGCCTTGCGTGCACCTCCCTTCCGGATTCGAACACGCACAACTACATAGCCCTGTTTCGCCTTGTAGCCCAATGACCTCGCTCGCTCGAGCCTTGTTGGATAGTCGACGCGAGAGACGGATGGTTCTCTTCTCCATTTGATCGCAACGCTTCGAAAATGACGTTGGAGATCGCCTTTCTCCCGGTTATTCCAAGTTTGAGTTAGGTACTTCTGCATGCCCATTGGGGATCTCTACCGCAACCACTCTTGTTGAAGCCTAAGGCAAATTACGACTTTTCTTGAGCTTCCGCCAATCTGGAAGTAACCCTGCTATTTAAGTGGCTTGCACGTCAAAAAAGGAAAGTTGAATCGCGAAATCAGACGATGAATCTCCACGAAGACTTCCCTCCCTACTCAACTCGCCCTCAATTCCCATCCATTCAACAGAGCCAGGACCTAGACTGTCAGGTGTCCAATTCAATCGTGACTGGACTGAAGTACGAGAGAAGAGTTGAACGCAGCTGCGCACTGCATCGTCGGGCGGACGCGAGAACAGGCATAATACCTTATGAGAAACGGCCCCATCCAAGACCTCGCGACTCGAAAGACGTGACAGATGATGAGTAATCGTACTATCGCCGTGATCGGCGGAACGGGGGATCAAGGATTTGGATTGGTATTGCGCTGGGCCAGAGCAGGTGAAAAGGTTATCATCGGATCGAGGCAGCAGCAGAAGGCTGAGGACTCTGCGAAGAAAGCGCGCGAAATCCTCGGTGGAAACCTCCCTGTTTCAGGCATGGAAAACCCGAAAGCAGCGGCCGCAGCCGACATAGTAGTCATGTCGGTTCCCTTCGCTGCGCACATAGACATGATCAAGTCTGTGTCGGACAGCATAAAACCAAACGACATCTTCGTAGACGTTGTTGTGCCGCTCTCGACAGCTGTCGGAGGCGGTGCATCGACAGCCCTCGGAGTGTGGGAAGGTTCTGCTGCACAGCAGGCTGCGCGCCTCCTGTCGCCACATACGAAGATTGCCTCCGCGTTTCACAATATCGTGGCGGAGTCACTTCAAGATCTAGGCAGAAAGATCGATTCAGATGTCATAGTTTGCAGCGACTCGCAGGAAACAAGGAAGATCGTCATGGAACTCGCGACGAAGATACCCGGAGTGAGAGCGATTGACGGCGGCCGTTTGGAAAATTCGCGCATAGTCGAACAGATAACCGCCCTCCTCATCGGCATCAACATTCGCTACAAGGTCACCAACGCAGGAGTTAGAATAACCGGACTCCCTCAAGGGAGCTAGACACCTAACCCCGGGAAGAATCGACTTGCCTCGCATCGTTGGGGTTGTAGGCAAACCTAACGTAGGCAAGAGCACATTCTTCAGCGCAGCAACACTCGCTCACGTAGCGATTGCCAACTACCCATTCACGACCATCAAACCAAACCGCGGCATGGGCTATGTGCGAACGCCCTGCGTATGCCAAGAGTTCAACGTCACCGATACTCCCGGAAATTCAACGTGCATCAACCGAATCAGACTCGTACCCGTAGAGCTGGTTGACTGCGCTGGACTAGTACCAGGCGCCTGGCAAGGACGAGGTCTTGGGAATCAGTTTCTTGATGAGATACGTCAGGCCGACGCCCTCATCCACATCGTAGACGCGTCGGGTTCAACTGACTCTGAGGGAAAGCCCTGTGACCCAGGCGCACATGATCCAACCGAAGACGTGCGTTTTCTGGAACGTGAATTGGACATGTGGCTCCTGCAAATCGTAAAGAAAGAGTGGACCCGAGCTGTCCGAGGAGTCGAAGGAGCCAAGGAGGATCTCACAGTCATTTTGGACGAGAAATTGAGCGGCCTAGGGATCAGACGGAATCACATTCTCTCCGCCAAGACGAAGACGGGACTGAATTTTGAGAAACCAAGCGCATGGACCGAAGAACAATTGCTGTCGCTTATCACGGAGCTGCGCAAGAGTTCCAAACCTCTCCTCATAGCCGCCAACAAGATGGATGTTTCACCCGCAGAAAAAAACCTTGAGAAACTTCGAGCTATGGGACACATGGCCGTACCATGCTGTGCGGAAGCTGAGCTGGCCCTTCGAAGAGCTGCAGAGAAAGGAATGATATCCTACATCCCAGGAGATAGCAACTTCAAGACAGACACAGCGGAGCTCTCACCTGAACAATCCAACGCGCTCACCCATATCAAAGAAAAAGTCCTGCTACCCCTTGGATCGACTGGCGTCCAAGACGCGTTGAACCTCGCCTTCTTCAAGCTGCTTCAGATGATCACAGTCTACCCCGTGGAGGATCCTGAGAAACTGACAGATCACAAGGGCCGGGTACTCCCCGACGCCTATCTTGTCCCGTACGGGATCACCGCAAAAGAGTTTGCTGGAGTGATTCACTCAGATCTCGCAGCTGGATTCCTCTACGCGACCGAGGTCAGATCGAAGATGCGCGTTGCAGACAACTATGTCTTGAAGGATAACGACGTGATCTCGATCGCGAGCGCAAAGCGCCACGCATAGCCCGATGAATGCGTTGAGGAGAGTTCCAACTGCAGATAGCCAATGAGAGCTCCAAGCTATTCTTGCTCAACCATTCGCTTGCTTCGCTTCCCAACTGTTGATTGACGCACAAGGATACTGTATCCCGACGGAACGTCCTTCGTCACAATAGCGCCTGGACTTATCCAAGAGACGGACCCAATCCTTACACCTGGCATTATGCTCACATTGATGCCCGTCTGAACCCCGTCCCCCATGATTGTTCCGAGTTTATTCCTGCGAGTGTTCAGCAGTCGACCTTTGATCTGCATTCGGATGGGCTCTTCATCGAAGCGAATGTTTGCCGTAGTGGTTCCGGCGCCCAGGTTACATCCCTCGCCAATTATGCTGTCTCCCACATAGGAGAGGTGAGGGATTCTCGAACCGTTCATAATGATACTGTTCTTTATCTCGCACGACGCTCCGATCGCCACATTGTCGCCGATAGACGTGGAAGGGCGGATTCGTGCGTTCGGTCCTATCTTGCTTCCTTTCCCAACATAAACGGGGCCTTCAACATAGGAACCGGCCTTCACTGACGCACTCTCCTCTAGCCAGATCGGCCCCTTCAACACACATCCCTCTTCTACCGTACCTCTCATTCTGTGTTGCAGCGAAGCAAGAACCCGCTCATTTGCGTCAAGAAGATCCCAAGGTCGTCCTATGTCCATCCAGTCCTCGCGCGCAATAACAGCCGCCCTGATTTCCTTTCCCTGATCCAATAGACTCTGAAGAGATGATGTCAGTTCAAACTCTCTTCGTTTGGATGCACTTGTCTTGTCTATTGCCTGGAAGACCTCTTGATCGAGAACATAGATTCCCGTGTTTATCCATCCTTCGGCTAGATTGATATCTGGTTTTTCGGTTATCCTCACAACCCTGTCCGTCTCGATCCGCACAATGCCGTATTCCGAAGGATTCGAAACGCGCACAACGCCCATGACACGCGCGGCATCCTCCGCTTTCTCCAGCACGCCCTGAACCGCGGATGAGTTGATCAATAGATCGCCATATATTGCGAGAAAACGCTCTTTCCCCACTGCTTCATAAGCAACCCTTAAGGCCGAAGCAGTTCCCGTCCAACGTTCTTGGTCCAAATACTCGATATGCAACCCATACCTACTTCCGTCACCCAAGAATGCCCGAATCCATTCGCTCTTGAATCCGACTACGAGCAAAACTTCGCGAACTGAGTTATCTGTGAGAGCTTGAAGAATGTGAGAAAGGATTGGTCTGCCACCTATTGGCAAGAGATGTTTCGGTCGACCTTCGGCAAGCGGCCACATACGTGAACCCTCCCCCGCCGCAAGAACAACTGCTTTCAACCTTCGTCACCGCATCCTGCAGGTTAAGGCTACTAGACTGTGTTAAGCGCAGCTTAGCGCTTTAAATTAGAGCATACATTGGAAGATGAGCGAATGCTGTGTATCCATCATGTACTTCGATGTTGTTTCCTTCCTCGTGGGTGTTCTGGCGGGCGCATTGACTGGAGGCCTAGCAGGTCTGCTCCACGAATTGGAGAGCACGGCGGACCTGCAGGAAAGAGTTCGGCGGATCACTCAAGAATTGCAGAAACTGAGCAGCGCGCATGTGCCGGATAACTCACATCGAGATGATACCAAGTTCAAACTGAATGAACTTCAGCGGGATCTTCACGAGATACAGGACGAAATTAGGCGCTTGTACAAGAGAACGTCGCGTTGACCCGAAGATAGCCTCAAGACGCTTTTGCCTGCTCAGCCATTTGGGCAGGAGTGGCTATGACACCAGGCGGAATAGATAGGAGCCTAGATTTTCGTACTCCAACATGCCGCAGCGGCGCTATCTTCTTCGCGAGGTTGTAAACGTCAGACCCCAGCTTGCCGAGCACTGCTTCGTGCGCCAACTGCTCATAGTTCAACGTGGCAGCCTTCTCGTCCACGATCTGTTTCATTATCTGCCGAATCCCGTGCTCCTGAGATGCTTTTATGCGATCACGAGTGAAGGCGACAATGGAGACACGGGTCGAAAACTGATCTTTCGTAGTCACGTTGAAGATGCCATCCATCCGAGTGCTTCCGCGACGAACTAAGCTTCGCAGATAGTCGGTCGCATACTCATGAGACTTCAGAATCGTACCGGCGCGATGATCACTTGAATTTGCAACCAAGAAGTAAAGCTTGATGGATTGATGGGCGAAATCATTCGTTATGTCGTACAGTGTCGTCTCCACGACTCGGCCGATTAGGGCCGAAGGTACTTCGCACGGAATACTGGCCACTACCATCTCTCCGAAGTATGGTGGGCTGTAGACCTCATACCATTCCTTCGATCGCCATTTGTCCCTAACTTTCTTAGTCGCCTTGGACAAGTAATCTCCACCAGTTCTTCGGAAGTCAGCAACCTACCATTTGTGCGCTATTTAAGTCGTTCATGTCTAGCGTCGGTCTATCTTACCGAGCGAAGATTCAGCCGCCCGAATACATCGGAAGATGTCCTGAACGGTAGTCTCCAGCGTTTCGATGCGTTCACAATTCTTGATCGCTACGTTCAGCACTTTCCCGTGCGCTCTAGCGGTAATCTTAGTTCGACCGCTCGTCAACTTGTTGTCTGGCTCCAACGAATGCATTACACTGCTGGCGAAACGAGCAGAGGAGTATTGAATTGAGATTTCAGCGTCCAACTGTTCCTTGCATCTGCCCGACTATGAATTCGTCAAGTTCCTTGAGGAAGGGTTCAGGGTCGTCGACCTTTATGTGGGCTCCTGCTGCAACATCATGTCCTCCTCCGAAGCCAGAATACTTCTTGGTGACGGCGCTCAGAGCCGAGCCCAAGTTGACTCCCAGTTTGAGCAGTTTTGCAGGTGCACGTGCTGACAACTTCACTCCCCCATCCTTTGACCGAGTCAGGACTATGACCGCATGATCCGGAGACAGACTCCCCGCCGACGAGAGGATTGACGAGAAGGCCCCTGTCATGCTCTCCAGAATCATGTCTTCGCCGCGAATGACCCATATGGACCCAAATTTCTGAACGGCATCCGGCGTTTTGGTCAACCAATCCATGTAGTTGGCGAGGGTCCTTCTGTAATTGCTGATAACCTCGTTTGCTTCCTCCAAGGCTGTTCTCCGGTCTCCCAAACCAACGCTGACTCCGAGCGATGGGTTACCTGTTCGTCCGCATGCATTCAGCAGAGCGCCGAACTCTCTTGCGTCACGCGTGGGACTGCCGGCTGGTTCGTTGATCAGAGTGTAAACCGATCCGACCATGTCGAGAACAACGCTTGATTGGAATCCGATTGAACTGAGATGCGTGATTATCGCGTTGACAAGTCTCTGTTTTTCGTCCTGCGACAGATCTGCTAAAGTCCGGAATCTATCGCCTTCCTTGACTTGAATTCCGATGCTTGAAAGAAGCGTGACGCAATTGTCTTCTCGGCCGCTCAGGTTCGGCAGATAGGGTGTTGTTGTATATGCGAGCGCTCGATGTATGGGCCGAGTCTCCCGCCCATATAGGACTAGGTCGGAATCAACTCTCAGACTGCCGGATGAGATGCCGTCCTCGACAAGTTGCTCGTTTAATCCGATAAGCGATCTCTTGTCATTCTTGTCTTGCATATCACCCAATGCGCCCACAACGGCCAGCGCGCTTAGGGCTTTGTTCCGGTCGGATAGTTGTCTGGCTACGAAGTAGCAGATGCCAGCGGCGCTTACCAGTCTGGCGCCATCAATCCCGAACTCATGGGGGTTCAGCTGTAAGGTCTTCTTTGAGGGTTCTGCAGTCGGTGGATGATGATCTAGCACTAAGCTGGCTTTTGCCTCCAGTTGGGCGCCCAGAAGATCGAGATACCCACTACCAATATCGGTTAGGATAACTAGGTCTGGCTTTCCGGCTGAAATTTCGCGTAGGATATCCTCCCTGAGCTCTTCAACAATTCTGATAGTGAACCTCGCACGCGCACGTGATAGCGCTGCGCCCATTATTGCGGCTGATGATAGGCCGTCTGCGTCGTGATGAGAAACTACCATTATGGTGGAGTCGTTCTGGACATGTTCCTTGATGGCGTTTGCGAGTTCGTTCGCTCGATCAAGGAAAGCATCGTAGTTTGCGTCTGTGGCCATTCACTATGCCACTGACGCCACGACGTGTTTGTATTCCCAGTCCGGTCGAAGCTGCCCTTTGGACCGGTAGTATTTGACCAATCGATGTATCTTCGACTCAACTGTTGCGAGGGAACGCTTGTTTACGTAGTCCTTGCGATTCTTTTCGAGATGCCTCCGCAAACCATCGGCTGTTTTCACTAGTACACTCAAGTCCTCAGGAAGATTGCCTTCTTGTTTGGCGTTCTTGAGGATTTCATGGATGCCCTTGCCGGTGACTGATTTCACGAGCGGAACTCCGTAACGGTCTCGCAGCAAAACGCCGATATTGCTGGCAGCATTGCCCTCTCTAGATAGCTTCAGGACTAGAGCTTCCACTTCCTCGGGCGTGTACTTGCACCATGACGGCGCCTTCTTGCTAATTGGACGTGTGGAACCTGACCTTCCCCGTTTGCTTGTATACAGTCTTGCCATCCTTTGACACGGTCCGGCAGTTGATTATCGCTTCGCGATAACTCTGTAACTCGGTTATTTAACTTGTCTGAGAGACATCGGCCATCAGTCTGAAGTAAACCACTTGCAGAACTTCGCAAAGGCTTTCGCGCGGTGTGAGAAGCGATTCTTTTCTTCAGACGTCATTTCGGCAAAGGTTCGCCGTTCCCCAAGTGGTACGAAAATCGGGTCAAAGCCGAAGCCATGTGTTCCTTTCGGGCGTTCGCTCACTGTCCCTTTGACGACACCCGTGAAACACTTGGGTCGTTCTCCCGGTTCACAGTACGCAAGCGCTGCCATGAAAGAGCCCCTTCGATTGGCCACGTCCCGCATGAGCTTCAAGACTCCAGCCGTTCCGATCTTTCGGAAAACGTAGGCGGAGTACGGGCCGGGGAAGCCGTCTAGGACGTTAACAAAGAATCCCGCGTCTTCGCAAACGACATTGCATCGCTTAGAGGCTGCAGCGTGCGACGCAGCGAATGATGCGATCTCCGTAAGCTTGTCTGCTTGAATCTCTTCTTTTGCAGTGTTAAGATGCTTCAAGCGAACTCCGAATCGTGTTGCGAGAAGAGCCGCTTCTTCGTACTTGCCTCTGTTGGAGGTGGCGAAGTAGACGCTGTCGTTAGCCTCTCTCAAAGTATCTGCCCCGTTGTTCAATCTCGCGCATCTTACGTAAGATTTCTTTGCCCGCTTTTCTGCCAACGATCGACGAGTACCCTTTCATGAACGCATTGAAAAGAAGCGTGTGGAAACCGTAGTGCGTGCTCTTCATGGCTCTATTGAGGAGGAGAAGATCCACTCCTTTGTCCTCAGTTTCCGAGGAAAAGTCGCCCAAGCCGAAATCGATCATGAACAGCTTGCCGTGCTCGCTGAGAACGTTAGAGATTGTCATGTCGCCGTGAACTATTCCTCCCTCGTGCATCTTGCCGAGAAGAGTCCCGAGCATGCGGCATCGGTCGCGCTTCGCTTGCGTTGAGATCCCGTAGAGTTCCTCCTTCAGGGTCGGGCCCTCAACGTAGTCCATGATCAAAGTTGAGGATTCAAGGTCTATGTGATGAATCGTCGGGACCGGCACACCTAGTTTTCGAACTTCATGCATCATGTTGGCTTCATGGCTGGTTCTCGTGCGACGGATGGCTTCGTCAAGTTCGGTGATTCGATATGCCTTACTTACTCGATGCTTCCGGATCGCGGGCTGGCCGAACCAGTCTTCTAGATATATTTCAGCCTCAGCCCCTTTGTAGATCAGTCTAGGTTGCACCGCCATCTCTCCACGGAATGTCGACATCTTCAAGTCTCCATTTGGGCCTGACACGTGCTTGGTCTATTGTCGTGACCAGACCCACTCGAAGTGCTAGTATACCGGTCCAAGCGATCTGAGCACCGTTGTCACCCGAATACCTATCTTCCACGACGTAGGACGCTGCATCATGGAGTCTGGCTACCTCACGCAGTTTGCTCTTGAGAGCCTTGTTAGCTGCGACTCCACCGGTCAATAGGACCTCCTTCTTTCCAGTGTAGGCGAGGCTTCTTTCAACCGCCTCAGCGAGCATTGAACATGATACTTCTTGCATCGAATAGCATACATCCTCAAGCCTAGCTCCGGAACGCAATTCTGCTAGAGAAGCCGTCAGCAGCCCTGAGTAGGATACATCGTTACCCTTGACCACGTAGGGCAGCGAAATGAATCCGGAGGATTTCTCAGTCAGCTTCTCAATCTCCGGACCTGCGGGGGAGGGCAGATCGATCTCCCTAGCGAACATGTCGAATAGATTTCCGAGCGTGATGTCTTCCGTCTCCCCGAAGATACGCCACCTGCCGCCCGAGAAGGCGGCTATGGCTGTGTGACCTCCAGACACCAATACGACCAGAGGATCAGACGCGCCAGTAGTCAAAGCACCAATTTCGATATGCCCTATCGCATGGTTGACGGGTATCAGAGGGATTCGGAGATAGGACGACAGCGCCCTAGCCACCGTCGCGCCGACCCTAAGACAAGGACCCAAACCCGGCCCTAAAGCAATCGCAACACCCGCAAGCTTCGAAACCCGGATTCCCGCCTCAGCAAGCGCCTGACAGACTACACGTGCAGCAACCTCGCTGTGATGCTCAGCTGCTTCCCTTGGATGGATACCAGTCCCCGGAGCTGAAGCGTAAACGTCCCGCGCATCCGAAAGAATCACACCTTTGTCCGTTACAACACTCACCCCAAACGTGTGTGCCGTCGACTCTATCCCCAGGCAATGCAAGATGATCGCACACCATTCTCCAACATGCGAGTAAGAAAAGTATCTCCAAAGTCTTCGCTAACTTAAAATAAGGTTGACGCAAGCTCACCCCAGAAATGGTGCTTCGATTGAAAGGTGACCGAGAAATCATTCGCTGACGCACTTCTACCGGGCTGTTTTCAACAGTGGATTTTGCACCATTCCAAATATGACGACCTAGAACTAACTCGTTGCGAAGCAACAAGCATGCGGAGGAACCCAGTTTGAGCAACCAGGTAGGCGAATTGCCGAAACAGTACAATCCAAAGATCGTTGAGGACGAAGTCAAGGCACTATGGGACAGGGAGCAGACGTACGAGATCGTCAAAAGGGCAAGATCAAACGGCCCCAAGTTCTACTTCCTAGACGGACCACCCTTCCCGAGTTCGGATACCCCTCACATCGGAACATGCTGGAACAAAGTCGTCAAAGACACCGTAATCAGATACAAGCGAGCCAGAGGTTTCAATGTCAGGGATCAACCGGGTTATGACTGCCACGGCCTTCCCATCGAACTGGCCATAGAGCAAGAGTTCGGCGTAAAGACGAAGAAAGACATCCAAGACTTCGGGCTTGAGCGCTTTATTTCAGAATGTAAACGGTTCGCTGAAGGGAACTCGAAATCCATGACGCAAACCTTCCAAGATTTGGGGGTGTGGATGGACTGGGACAGACCGTACATGACTCATGACGACGACTACATCGAAAGTGATTGGTGGAGTCTCAAACGTGCGTGGTCGAAAGGGCTGTTTGAGCACGGTCAACGAGTCGTCCACTGGTGCCCCCGATGCGAAACGGTGCTCTCAGATTATGAAGTTGTGCTAGAATACAAGATGCTGCGCGACCCTTCTATCTACGTGAAATTCCCAATCAAGGGAAGCGAGAGTGAATCCGTCCTCATATGGACCACTACACCTTGGACCTTGCCCTCGAATGTCGCAATAATGGTGAATCCGGAATTCCAATACGCCAAAGTTCGATCCGACAAAGGCACATTCATACTCGCTGAAGCGAGGATGAAAGAAGTCGAGAAGGAAACGGGCACTCACCTGGAACTTCTCGAAAAATTCCCAGGAACAAAACTCGAAGGGCTCAAGTATCAGTCACCTCTGGGGACCCTGGTTCCCGCGCAGGCCAGTCTGAAGGGCGCCCGCTACGTTGTCCTCAGCAAAGAGCACGTCACCCTTGAGGAAGGCACAGGTTGTGTTCATACAGCGCCAGGTCACGGCGAGGAGGACTACGACGTCGGTATGCGCTATGCACTGCCTGTGCTAATGCTCGTAGATGATCGGGGCAAATTCATTGAGGCTGCTGGAAAGTATGCCAACAAGTCAGTAAGAGACACAAACACGGAGATCATCGAGGATCTGAGATCGCTGGGAACGCTGCTTCACGCTGGCGAGATAGAGCACAGAAGCCCGGTTTGCTGGCGATGCAGAACGCCACTCATCATTCGAGCCACTGACCAGTGGCTGGTGCGCGTGGCACACCTCAAGGATGAACTGATCAAAGAAGTGGATTCGACTCTCTGGATCCCGGGATGGGCAGGCGCCAATCAATTCAAGAACTGGTTGCAAAACTTGAAGGACTGGGTGGTTTCGCGACAGAGGTTTTGGGGAACCCCACTTCCCGTTTGGGTCTGCAGTTCCTGCGGACGGCACGAAGTGATAGGTTCCAAGGAAGAACTTCTGAGGAACGCGATCTCAACCGAGGACATACCGAGCCTGCACATACCGTGGGTGGACAAAATCAAATTGCGTTGTAAGTGCGGTGGTGAGATGGCTCGCATATCCGATGTTATGGTGGGATGGTACGATTCGGGAGCAGCCTCCTACGCTTGCCTAGGCCATCCCAAGTACCCTGAGCTTACGAGCAAGTGGTGGCCTGCCGACTTCATAGTCGAGGGGCGCGACCAAATCTCTGGCTGGTTCTTCTCTCTGCTCAAAGCCGGCCTCGTAGCAATGGATAGGTCACCATACAAGACGGTGCTCATGCATGGTTTCGTTCTCGACGACGCCGGACGGGAAATGCACAAGTCGGCCGGTAATTTCGTCACAGCCCAAGAAGTCGTCCAGAAATTCGGGAGAGACATCTTTCGCCACTACGTCCTGCAGAGCACGCTGTGGGAGGACCTGAGGTTTTCTTGGGACGCCGTAAAGCAGTACAGCGGAGACTTGAGCACCTTCTGGAATACCTTCGTCTTCGCTAGTACATACATGAGCTTGGACAAGTTCGAACCGGCAAAATGGACTCCGACAAAACTGGCTAGATCACTTCGACCTGAAGACCGTTGGCTACTAGCCAGAGCACATCGAACCATTAAGGAAGTCACCCTAGCGATGGACGAGTACAAAGTCCACGAAGCAGTGCGGAAGCTCAAAGCTTTCTTGCTGGAGGATTTGAGCCACACATACGTGCGATTCATCAGGCGCCGAACTTGGACGGAGAAGCAGACGCGCGACAAACTCGCTGCCTATGCAACCCTGTACTTTGCGCTGAGATCGGCTTTAATAATGCTGAGTCCACTGCTGCCTTTCCTTACAGAATCGCTTTATCAACACATGTTCAGAAACGCGGAACAGGGGCACCCTCAGACGGTCCACCTCTTAGACTGGCCGAGCTATGACGATAGATGGATAGATGACTCGTTAGAAGGTCAAATGGACGCGGCTCGGGCGGTTTTGTCAGCATTAGCCGTCGCCCGTATGGAGAAAAATCTGAAGCAGAGACAACCGGTGCGACAGATCGTGGTGGCTACTAGCTCCGAACTCACTCGAAAAGCCCTGAAGACTTACTCTTCGCTGATGCTTGAACAGGCCAACACCCGCTTCTTGAGGAGCATAACGAAGACTAACGCAGCGAGGTATGAAACCGCATCGAAGGCTCAACGCTTTGCCAAGGCTGAATTTGCAGATGGCACCGTCTACATAGACCTGAAACTCACACAGAAGGAATTGGCCGACGGTCTGGCTCGCGACGCCGTTAGGCGATTGCAGCAGATGAGGAAAGAAATGGACCTGAAGGTTGACTCTTACGTCCACACCTACGTTCTGGCACCATCACGGAAATCAGCGAGCCTACTGAACAGTAAGCGCGGATACATCGCGCATGAAATCCGCGCGAAGAAACTCATCATAACCACCGAAGAGATGGATGTCAGCGCTCCCTACTATACGAAGATATGGCAAATAGACGAAGAGAACTATCAATTCAGTCTATGCGAGAGTTCACTAGTGAAAACCAAAGCGTAAGACTACGCCGGGTACTCACTAGAGCTCGACTTCGATCAACAAGCGTTCAAGCAGTTCTTTGTACCGATTCCGTATTGTGACTTCAGTCACGTTTGCGATCTCTGCAATCTCGCGCTGCGTCTTCCGTTCGTTAGTGAGGACCGTGGCGATGTAAGTCGCAGCAGCAGCAATACCAGTAGGACCTCTGCCACTAGTCAACTTCATCTCTTTTGCGATTTCAAGGATCTTTATCGCTATGGCCTCGGCCTTGCCCGATATCGCGAGTTTGTTACTGAACCGTGCAGCGTAGTTTCTGCTGGTGGAGGGGGGAACAAAGGCTTCTAGCTCACGAACCATGAACCTGTAGCTCCTGCCGATGTCCTTCCTGTTGAGATTTGATGACGACGCAATCTCATCCAATGTTCGAGGAACGCCGCACTGCCTGCAGCTCATATAGACGGCAGCTGCAGTGACATTGTGAATGGATCTTCCGCGAATCAGACGCTTCTTTATCGCACGCCGGTAGATCACTGACGCGGTTTCAAGAATGTTCTTCGGAAGATTCAGTGATGATGAAAGCTTACTAAGTTCTGCCAGCGCAACAGCAAGATTTCGTTCCGTGGCATCAGAGACGCGGACCCTGCTCTGCCACTTCCGGAGTTTATAGAGATCTAGCCTTTGGGCGGCAGTGGCCCTCTTTCCTAGGGCTCGTCTATCGCGCCAGTCTATGACTGTCGAAAGCCCCTTGTCGTGAATCGTGTAGGTTAGCGGGGCCCCGACGCGCGAACGTTTCGCTTTCTGCTCGTCGTCAAACGCTCGCCATTCAGGCCTTGTATCAGCAAGTTTCTCGTCGATGACACATCCACAGGCCATGCAAACGATCTCAGCTGCCTCGTAGTCGCGAATGAGTTTCGGTCCGCCGCATTCTGGACAGACGCGTACCTTGGTTGCGGCCTGTAGCGCTTCCCCTGTTTCAGCGTCTGATTTCTCGGACACTTTCTCTTCTACCTAATCAAGAGAGTATACGATTCGGCCCACGTACTTGGCGGGTGAGACAGCAGTCGGTCTAATTGCTATGTAAGGTGATGAAACCGATCCGAACAGGTCATGGACTTTTCCAATCTCCTTCAGTTTGCTGTCACAGGCGATAGTTCCGATCTTGACGAAGCCAGCTTGATCGCACTTGACTATGAGGCTGCGGCTTTTTGAGAAATGGAGAATTTTGCCAAGCCTCCGCAAACTGTCTTCGTCACTCCCGCCGTGAGACATTCACGAGGACAGGAGCGTATATAAACTTAGATATCGTGCAAGAATCTTACAACCGCAGACGCGATTCTTTCAACAAACCTTGACATAACGAGCGTCATGTGTTCCATAGAGTAATTCAGAAAATAACCCGCAATCGCGAATTGCTTTCGAAATTCCAGAGAGACAAAACCCAGAACGTACGTGGGAAGTGAATCGCAAATCTGGAACGTTACTGATTAGCCCTGAACGTTTTTTACGCGCCCAAAAGCAACGTTAGATTTCGAATGGTAGCTCGGGTCAAATGATAAAAGGCGTAGTGCTCTCAAATTTCATGTCATACGAGAATTCCTACGTTCCATTAGAACCCGGGCTAAACCTGATCTGCGGACCGAATGGAGCAGGCAAATCATCGATCCTACTCGCGATTTCCGTGGTCTTAGGTCAAGCATACACAGAACGATCCAAACGTCTTAGCGACCTCATAAAGTGGGGAAATGAAGAAGCCAGAGTCACTCTAATCCTTGACAATACTGGAGACAGGAAACCGTTTCCGCATTTTCACTCTGATCAAGTTACCGTTACTCGCGTCCTCAAACGTAATGGCACATACTACTACTTGCTTCAAAACAGACCCGCAGTCAAGTCCACCGTCACTGACGTCTTCAGAAGCATGGGTCTGAATCCGGACAATATCCTTGTCATAATGCATCAGTTCATGGTAGGACGATTCGCAGCGGTGAGCGCTCAGGACAAGCTCAACATGCTTGAGGAAGCCGTCGGCTTCCAATCCTACAGAGAAGAAGTCTCGGATGCAAGAAAACGACTGGAGAGTGTAATGAGTGAAGAGCAATCCCTTGCTCAGGTCCTCGAGTCAACAAAGGAGACGCACGACTACTGGAAACGTGAGTACGAGAGATACTTGCAGAAACGAGAGCTTCAAACCAAGGTGGAGTCACTGAGACGAGAACTCCTCTGGAGCAAGATCCAAAAACGCAAGGAGGCTCTAAACCGATTCGAGACTCGAATCGAGTTCAAGACAAGGGCTCTTGAATCCATCGAGAACAAAACCCAGGAATTGGCCGATTCCAAGAAGAAGCGTCAAGCAAAGTTCGATGAGCTGAACCTAGGTCGAATAGAACTTGAGGACCAACGCGTCGAGCTCGTTAAGGAGATCACGACTCACGAGGTGAATCTCGAGTGGGCGACGAGTCTTCTCCAGAACTTCCAAACGGTCCAAAGCGAAGCAACAGACACGCAGAAAACTGAGTTGGAGGCACTCGACAAGCTCAAGCTTTCGTGGACGGAGACGTCTGAAGAGTCCCAAAGGAAACTCATCAAGACCAAAGATAGGATGGCGAACCTGACCGAGAAGATTGCGGATGCGAGCGGCAGACTTGAAGACGCACTTTCTAGGCTCATTGACACGAACGTGGAGTTCGAGGTCTCAGGATTCAAGAGGAAACTTCTTGCCGAAGAGATAGCTGACCTTCAGGCTCAGGTCCGCCTTGCGAAGGAAGAACTGGATCCCATGATTGTCTCTGCGGAGAAGGCAGGACCCCCAATTGAGTCTCCGAGAAAGATACTCGAGATCATGTTTGAGATTGGGACTGTTGAAGAACAAATGAAGCCGCTGGCTACGATATCCGAAGACGTTCAGCAGATGTACTCATCCTACGCGAAGGTCTACGAGGAGCTCCGGCAGAAGGCTGACCAAGTCTCCCAGAGTCGGCAGGAAGTCCTAGCGGAGCTTGACAAGCGCTTGGCAAGATGGCGGGAAGTTCTAACCGTGTTCTTGGAGAAGCTAACGGCCCGCTACCATGAGATATTGAGCACTGTCGCGGCCACAGGTGAGATTCGCCTCATCTCATCAAGGGACATCGAGAAGTGCGGACTTGAGATTCTCGTCGGATTCAAGGGAAACAAACCTACTCCGCTCGATGCGTTCACTCAGAGCGGAGGTGAGAGGAGCATCGCCATGATGGCCTTCCTTTTGGCGCTCCAGCAGCACATTACGTCTCCCTTCAGGGCCATAGACGAATTCGATGTACACATGGACCCGAAGAACCGCGAAGTCGTCACCCAGCTGATTATGTCAAGCTCAAAAGCGATGACCGAAGGGCAGTACGTAGCGATCACGCCTGGCCAACTCAATGTCACCGACAACAGCCATGTCATAGTCGTCCAGAACATTGAAGGCTCATCCGTTGTCAGCGAGCTGAAATGACAATGGCAGAAAAACCGAAGCACAATAGATCAGCACTGGCGGCAGGAAGGAAAGAACTTCGAGAGATAGTCGAAACCTGTGAAGCGATCTCCGAGAGGAAATTCAATCCCTTCTTCCTTGACGTCAAACTCGGAGTCGATACTCTTCGCAAGTACTTTCCGTATTGGGAAGGCTTCAACGATCATTGCCTAGACGCTCACACGATCAACCGACTATCGGAAGTCGTGAGGCTTCAAAACACACAACTGAAATTCCAGTCGAGCGCGCTTTATGTCGACCCCGAATTCATAGCCAGAAAAATTGAACGCATGAGTGAGAAGCGATTGGCCGAGATCTTCCTGCGGAGCTGGCATCCCCTTGCACAGCTAGAACAGTTGACGAAGGAGGCGGTAGCTAATGCGTTGGATTACTGGAATCTGCTTCTCCCGATTGAGGAGCGCTGGAAGAGAAGAGAATACCCACAAGGCAAACGACCGGGAGAAGCCGGTTCAGACACGCTCACAGGGTTAGGAATTCACGGAGAAGAATTCAGTAAACAGCTCACTGGACTGTGGAATGAACTGCGAACCCTTCATGACTCCGAGCATCGCCCCATCGACTATTGGAAGTTCGTTCGCGGACAATCGTACAGTGAAACCGTTCAAAGAGCGTATTTTGCCAGCTTCCTGATCACCTACGGGTACGCAAGGCTTCATTCCGATGGTAACCAACTAACACTGACTCCCATCGACCAACCCTTAGAGAAGATCCTACCAGGGGCCGTCAGTTTTCCGATTCCAATACCCAGGGAGCAATGAGAGCGATGGAGAGCACGGAGACTAAGAGTTTCTATGCGGACAGGTTGAAGCGAGCCGTCCACCTTCTGCTGTTTCGTCGCGGAAAAATACCAGGGGCACGAGAGTGGGAACTGAAAGAGAAGCTCGGAAAGAACTACGAACAGGTTCTCGCCCAACTGAATCAACTTCTCTCTGAGCTGGATCTCGAGATCAAGAAGGTGTCAGAACCGCGATCCGAAGAGACGACAAGCGAACGTGCCCAGCTGCCTAAGGAGGAAGCTAGATACCTTGTGACTCTGAAGGGGACGCTTGGAGTCAAAGAGGCGAAGATGATTGGCTGGCGGATTGACAACCTATCAGCGCTCAGCGCCTCAATCGCATACCTGGTATCAAAGCAGGGCAAAGCATCGCACGAAGATTTGGAAAGACTTCTTGCCCACAAGTTCGGGCGATGGAAAGCCGTCACTCTGGTCGATATATTCCTTAGAAGTGGATACCTCGAAGAGGATGATGCGGGAATTCTCTCCCTTGGGTGGCGAACGCGCTCAGAGGTTGACCTTAGAGAGCTTATGACCAAGATGGCCGAGGCAAAGACCTAGCTCTCCTCGGCTTGCGACTTGGTAACCTGTTCCAGGAAGGCTCTTGGATACCGCTTTTGGGTAACGAAAGCCTTCACGTTCCCTCTCTTGACGTGTTTGGATAGATCGAGTAATTGTTCGCGTTGAGCGTAGTGGTCGTGAATCTTGCTCCTTCCGAGAACCGTCAGAACCTCGCCTAGGAAGAATGTGGAAAGTCTATGTTTGTTGCACATGGGGCATGTGCAGTTCAACTTGCCACCGTATTCTTTGTTCCATTCCTTCCTCTTGAAAACACCCCAGTTCGTGGAATCGAACATGTTGATCTTGTCCTTCGTAAGTGGGACAGGGGGTGGATGAACGACCCATCTGTTGTAACTGTCAACCCCAAAGAGCGGTAGCATCATGCCTTCTGAGCAGGGCAGAAGACTTCGCGCGAAGCGAATCTTCGGGGGCACCTGGAATGTATGAATCCAAAGCTCAGGATCTTTCCTCTTGACGTCTTCCAGCGAACGCAGTGCCTGATAATAGAACCCGCCTTTCATGTCGAAACCAATCAGCTTCGAGCCTCGCTTCAGAATTGGCTTTAGTGTCCGCTCGAATTCCTCTCTGCTTGCCGCGGGCGCCAAGACTGGCATAACCGGTTTGTCCAATCCCCGATTATCCAACCACCGCTCAGTGAACCTGTACAACCCAAAGAAGTCTTGTGGAGACACCCCAGGGCTCTGCTGAACCGTAATCACATCCATATCTGAAAAATACTGAAGATCCAATACGGTTCGTAGGTCGCTGGATTCAGTAACCGCAGCCTCCCCTTTCAGGATCAGGAACAGGAGACTGAGCGCGTCTTCGTGGACGGAGGTTTCACGCGCGAGCCGCCTCGCGAATTCCTTCAGGAATTCTTCCTCGTGTAGGATTCGTTTCAGAGTCTCTGGGTAGATTAGCTTTCCAGCGACTATGATCTCGGTCGGGAACTCCTGCTTGAGCCCGACGACTTTCGTTGCGTTCAACTCGGCGGTGGTCGCGAATTTGTTGGGCACTGGAATCTTGGCGTTAGAGTAGCTGAGGAATGCGCTGACTGTGCCAGTGTCGTCGTCAATCTCAATACTCTTCTTGGCAAATTCGGGCATACTGAGCGCCTAACCTAGGTGCTTCGAAGAGCTATCCAGCCACTCAAATTAAAGCGAAGAGGTCCGCTTTGGAGTCGGCATAATTGGAGGAACTGGCGGAGCAACCAGATCCTGAATATCCGTAGGCGTATGTGATCAACAATCGCTCGCAATACCGGGAGGACCTCACGCGGTTTTTTCCTGAAATGCTTAATTAGTCGCTGCTTTATGGCTACGCTGATCTGCGCGAGTTCTGAAGGCATCAGCTTTGGGAGAAGAGGTACAGCTACCACCGCAATTGCAGGAACAGCTTGTCAGGCTTCAACAGCTTCAGCAAACACTTCAATCGGTGGTAACTCAGAAGCAGCAACTGGAACTGGAGTTGAATGAAACGGACAAGGCGCTCGCGGAGCTTGAGAAGTCAACAGACGAAAACCCGGTGTACAAGAGCGTGGGCAGCATCCTCGTCAAGTCGAACAGGCAGACGTTGACCACCGAGCTCAAGGAGAGAAAAGAGCTTCTTACAACTCGCGTGACGGTCCTCGGGAAGCAAGAAGACCGCACTAGGGAGAGGTTAAAGGAAGTACAGGAAAAACTGCAGGAAAGGCTGCAAAGGCCGAAGACCTCGTCGCCCCAATAGCGAGACTCAAGTCTACTCCGCTCCAAATTTTCGGTAGTACGGGGAGGAAATGCAACGAGTATTGAGTTGAAGAGAAAACCCGCCTCATCGGAGGTGGAGCAGATATGCACTGCCGCTGAGGAAGCAGCCAGGAGGCTTCTTCTCTCGAGAGTGTCTCTCAAACAAGTAAGCGACTTGAGTGTGACGGTCGAGGCGCTGGGAGACAAACCCTTGTTACTTAGCGTTGATGTAGCAATTGAACTCCTAAGCGGAAACCAAGACGTGGAGGATCTCGTTGACAAAGCGACAGACGCTGCATTCTCAGCCGCCGAAGCGAAAGCTAGGGAGCTTGATCTTTGCGCGGATACGCTAGCCTAGCAAGGCTCCTTCGAAGGGCCAAGGCAGTTCTTGTCATAGGGCATCAAAACTCCGATCCAGACGCCGTCTGTTCGGCCTACGCCTTCTCGATTCTGGCTCGCAGGATAAACCGCAAAATCACGGTCTCCTTTACGTCCCCTGACGGTGTGAGCAAGCTCTCAAAGCAAGTTCTCAAAGCGGTTCCACTCAAAATGACTGACAGCCCCGAACTATCGGAATTTGACATAATAGTGACAGTGGATACCAATACGCTTCAGCAATTGGGGGAATTCAGGGAAGCGGTCGCGGACTCTGACAAGCCGCTGGTCATGATCGATCATCACGCTCCGCATCCTGAAAATGCAAAGTCTGCAGCGCTCGTATTGTGCGACGAGAAGTCTACTTCGACCTGCGAAATGATCTTGGACATGTACGAGGAGTTTGATTTCACGCCCGATCGTCGAGTAAGCCAAGCTCTACTGATCGGGATGCTGGTTGAGACAGGGCATCTGTCCATTGCAACTAGACGCACCTTCAGATCCGCGTATTCCCTGATCGAGAATGGAGCCGACCCCGAAAAGGCTCTTTCGCTAACCCGCATTACGATGGACGAGTCGGAGCGTATCGCACGCGTGAAGTCTGCTCAACGCGTTAGACTAGAGCGCGTCGGAAAATGGCTGGTCGCTCTCTCCGAAGTGGGCTCTTACCACGCATCCGCGGCTCGGGCTCTCATAGCGTTAGGTGCACATTTGGCTGTGGTTGCAGGCAAAAGGAATGATGAATTGACAGTCAGCCTTCGATCGACTCGCGATTTCACAACAGAGACTGGAATGCATCTTGGGACGGACCTTGCAAACCCTCTGGGAGCCCGGATGGGCGGCATGGGTGGCGGACACTCAACTGCAGCGGGAGTAAATGCGAAGGGAGAGGTGAATGATGTGCTGAAACTCGCGCTGGCGATGGTGCGCGCATTCGTTTCACGAGCCCCAAAAGATAATACGAAGATTGAACGTTATGCGGAGGCTTCACCTCAAACGAGCGTAACTACGCAAAAATGAGATGAACATCGAGGTGCCGATCCAGTGTCTGCAATAGTGGTGAGAGATCTTTCATTCACCTACGCGGGTGCCGAGAAACCCTCGATGGAAAATGTCAACATCTCGATCGACAAAGGCGAGTTCGTAGTCTTCACCGGACCCAGCGGCTGCGGTAAGACAACTCTGTGCAGATGCCTGAACGGCCTAATTCCCAACTTCTATTCAGGAAACCTGCAGGGAGAAATCAAGATTGACGATATCGACATAAAAGGAAAATCCACAGCTGAACTCGCAACTCATGTTGGCTTCGTGTTCCAGAACCCTGAGAACCAGCTCTTCTCACTCTCGGTCGAAAGAGATGTGGCCTTCGGGTTGGAGAATCTCGGAATTCCAAGAGAGGAGGCGCTTCAAAGAATTCGATGGGCCATGGAAGCCACCGGGATTCTGGACTTGCGATACAAGGCTCCGTACGAGCTCTCGGGGGGTCAACAACAGCGAGCGGCAATTGCGGGCGTTCTTGCCATGAGACCAAGCATCCTAGTTCTCGATGAACCGACTTCATTCTTGGATCCCAAATCGGCTCAAGAAATAGTCGGAGTGATCGCCAAACTAAACCGCGAACTCAACCTGACGACCCTACTCGTCGAGCACAGACTCGACGTGGTCTCTCGGTACGCAAACCGAGTAATCGTTATGGATAAAGGAAAAATCGCCCTCGACGGCCCACCATCTGAAGTCTACGATGATCAAGCGCGCCTCATTGGAATCGGCCTGCCGAGAGTGACGATGCTATTCCATCTACTTCGGCGAGATGGATTTCCAGTTGCCCGCAACCCGATAACTGTCGCACAAGCATCAGACGAACTCAGGAGACTCATTAGGCAATGATCTCGGTTGAAAACGTCAGTTTCAACTACCCTGGCGGACCCGAAGTACTCCACAAACTCAACCTTCGCATCAATGACGGCGAGTTCGTCGCCATAATGGGCGAGAACGGTGCAGGCAAAACCACTCTCGTGAAGATGTTCAATGGACTCTTGAGACCTGCCCAAGGGAGAGTAGCTGTTGACAACATTGATACGCGCGAAAAGTCAGTCGCACAACTCTCGAGAAATGTTGGCCTAATCTTCCAGAATCCTGATCACCAGTTGTTCGCAGAGACAGTTGGCGAGGAGCTGGCCTTTTCGCTCCGCAACTTCGGCTTCAAAGAGGAGGTGATACAACGAAGAGTGACAAACTTACTCACCGCTCTGGATCTTGATCGGTACGCGACATCCTCACCGTTTGTCTTGAGCGGAGGAGAAAGAAAACGAGTAGCTCTGGCGGCCATTCTCGTATGGGACCCGAAGCATATCATAATGGATGAACCCACGATCGGTCAGGACTATTTGCAGAAAGATAGGCTGCGCAACTTCATCATGCAGTTGGGGTCACAGGGAAAGACAGTCATCATTGTCACTCATGACGTTGAATTCGTGGCCGAATGCAAGCCCAGAGTGGTGCTCCTATCCCGGGGGAGAGTAATTGGTGATGGCTCAGCGGTTGAGATCCTTACGAACTCGCAGCTCCTTGACCAGGCCTCCCTTGTGATGCCACAAATCGCGATGCTGATGAATGAGCTCAAGGACTTGGCGATTCCACCAGCCATCATTGACGCCTATTCCGCGAGGGAGTTTCTGAAGAACAAACTACGCCAACTCATTGCAGTGCGACCACCTAAGGAGCGATGAGACCACTTGTCACTCAAGTTTGTTGAAGGTTTCAAGTTTACCAGAATAGATAGCCCAATCCACAAGCTTGACCCACGCGCAAAATTCATACTCACCTTAGGTTTCTTCGCAGCCTCGCTCATGTTCACGAATGTCTACGCACTGTTGATCATCTTCGTTGCTCAGATACCCGGAGTTCTTCTAGCGAAGACTGTCAGTCGATGGCTACGGTCCATGCGCGGCGGACTCTTCCTAGGCGTCTTCATATTCGCCATGAACGCCATCTTCGGAACATCGCTCGTTTCATCTTTGGCCTTCACATTGCGATTCTTCGCGATCATGTCCTCGTTCTCGTTCTTCTTCATGACGACCTCTGCCGACGACCTCGGACTAGCGCTTGAACAGGTACACGTTCCCTACTCGATCTCGTTCACGTTCACGACTGCGGTCAGGTTGGTTCCGACAATGGCAATAGATGCGCAAACGGTTGTCGACGCCCAACGCTCAAGAGGACTTGAACTGGACAAAGGCAATTTCATCAAACGGATCAAGAACTACATTCCAATTCTGATCCCGCTCATAATTTCCGCAATCCGAAGAAGCGTGGAACTCGCTGAAGCTTTAGAATCGCGCGCCTTCGGAGCCACAGAGGAACGAACGTCGATCGTAACCCTAACGATGCGACTTCCCGATTACCTAGTGGTTCTAGCAACAATCATAGGCCTCGCGCTGGCAGTGTATGTCTACTTCCGTGTTCCACTGCCGACATTGGTTATCCCTGTGCAAATCCCGCGCATTTTCTAAGCGATAACACCTTCATATCTCATGAGTCTAAAGGCTGATCTAGCATGGCAACTGTGAGAATTGTTGCCGATACGCGAGAGGCCGCATCTGGAATTCCAGAACTTCTTCAGAAAAAGGGAATCTTCGTTCAGATGAAGAGGCTCGACGTAGGCGACTATGTTATTGCACGGTATGCGGTTGAAAGAAAGACAACCCGCGACTTCATTGGTTCTCTTTACGGTGGCAGACTGTTCGAGCAGGCCCAACGAATTTCCCAATCTTACAACGACTTCATGCTTGTCGTAGAGGGCGACATTCAAGAGGTTCTTTCTGATCTCAAGAACCCACGCGTATATTGGGGCACTCTACTCGCACTTAGCATGAACTTCAACTTCAAAATCCTCTTCACATTCGATAAGGAGCAGACAGCTGACCTACTGCATGTTCTCGCTAACAGGCTGCACGGAAGGGCGAAGGCGGTAAGACCGCTACTGGTCAAGAAACCTAGATTGGCGACGACCACAGACTGGCAACTCCTATTGCTCGAGAGCCTCCCAACAATCGGACCCAAACTAGCGGAGAAACTACTCCGATCGTTTGGCACCGTCCGCAACGTCCTTCGCGCATCGCGCAGCGAACTCGCCGTCAAGGGCGGCATAGGCACCGTCCGGGCAAGGCGGATTCAAGAGCTACTTGATGCAGAATATCGCGGTAACTCACCTAGAGAGACGACCCTACTCTGACGCCGAGAACAAGTCGGCAGGATACCGACAGCCGTATGACTTGCGTCATTGCCAGGAATTCAGGTATCGGGCCTGCTCTTCGCTTAGCTCATCAATAGTTATGCTGTGGCTCTCGAGCCACAACCTCGCAATCTCCTTGTCCATCTCAAGCGGCATTCGATAGACTCTTGCTTCTAGCCTACCTTTGTTCTTCAGTAGGTACTCTGCTGCCAGAGCCTGATTGGCGAAACTCATGTCCATGACCTCCGCTGGATGACCGTCCGCGGCAACCAGATTCACCAGACGCCCTTCAGCGAGTAGGTAAATTCGCTTGTTGTTCTTCATAGTGAATTCCTCGACATTCTGCCTTGCAAGACGAGTTGCGGCCGCATTGTCTCGGAGTGCCTTAGCATCTATTTCAACATCGAAGTGCCCTGCGTTCGCCAAGATCGCCCCGTCTTTCATCTCTGGGAAGTGTTCTGCCGTGATGATATCCTTGCATCCGGTGGCCGTGATGAAAATGTCTCCAATCTTGGCGGCGTCTTTCATAGTCATCGCGCGATATCCTTCCATTGCCGCTTCCAACGCTCTGACCGGATCGACTTCGGTGATGACGACATTTGCACCAAGCCCTTTCGCTCTCAAGGCGATACCACGTCCCACCCAACCAAAGCCTGCAACGACAACCGTCTTACCTGCCACGAGCATGTTTGTGGCTCGCATTACGCCCTCCAAGGCCGATTGCCCTGTGCCGTGTTGGTTGTCGAAGAGGAATTTCGTATATGCGTCATTGACCGCTATTGCAGGGTACCTCAGCGTTCCGTCTTTTTCCATGGCTTTGTAGCGGTGGACTCCGGTGGTGGTTTCCTCGCACGCTCCGATTACATGGCCGAGGAGATCTTTCTTTTCTTTGTGGACTGCAACTGAGAGTTCGGCTCCATCGTCGATCAAGATGTGCGGTTTGTGGTTGAGGACTTGCAGTAGGTTCGCATGATGTTCATTTGCCGTGACTCCTCTCCATGCATAGACGTTTACACTTGACTTCGCAAGTGCAGCGGCTACATCATCCTGAGTGGACAGTGGATTACTGCCAGTTATGGCCACAGAAGCCCCGCCGGCCTTAAACGTCTGGCCAAGAACTGCCGTTTTCATCTCTAGGTGAATGCACATGCCTACGGAGAGACCGCGAAACGGCTGTTCTCTTTCGAAACGCGCCCGAATTCTTGAAAGTACTGGCATGTGCAGTCGTGCCCACTCAATCTTCAACTCACCCTGGGGAGCCAAAGACGGATCTTTGATTTTGCTCACAGCGATCAAACCACTCCCGCCAGATTGAAGCTTCCATGCGCGAAATGTAAGCGAGCAAGTTAAAACGCTTGGGATGCTCCCATTCCACTCTATTCGAAGGACAGCTGGCAGACTTGAGGAACTTAGTCTCGATAACTCGAGCCAATTTTCTACCGCTGACCGTCGTTATCGTCTTCGCGGGCTTGGCTGGCGCATTCTACGCACGCCGAACGTTCAATGGCCTGGACGCGTTGCTCGTTATGGTAGGAGCCTTGTTAACGCATGCATCGGTGAACGCGTTCAACAATTATTTCGATTACACGTCCAAGATCGATGCGAGAACCATTAAGACACCTTTCAGCGGCGGTGTCGAGATACTAGTCAAAGGAGAGATGAGGGCAACCAATGCCCTAGCAGTAGCCATCATCTGCTTAGTGGCGGCGTTCTTGATCGGCACATACTTCCTTCTTCGCTTGTTCAACGTTCTGCTTCCCCTGATGCTGTATGGGTTGCTGGTTATTGTCCTATACACGCCTGTCCTTTCCAAAATTCACGGTCTAAGCGAGGTAATTGCTGGATCCGGATTCGGTTTCATGGGACTGGGTGTGTACGTGACCCAAGCCGGTGCTATCGACGGTACGGGATTCGCAATCTTTGTGCCTGTGACGATCTTGGTTGCGATGCTCCTCTTCCTGAACGAGTTTCCGGACGCTGATGTCGATAAGGAAGGAGGTAGACGACACGTGGTCATATTGGTCGGCAAGAGGAGAGCTGCACGAATCTACGTCATATCTCTCATCGCAACGTATGTCTCGATAGTCCTCTCAGTGATCTTCCAGGCAGCTCCTTGGACAAACCTCGTAGGCTTCCTCACTATTCCTGTAGCATACAAGGCAGCGCGAAGCGTACTCAAGAATTATGAGAAGACTCCAGACTTGGTTCCAGCTCTGGGTATGAATGTGATGATGATACTCTCAACGATCATTCTGGTGGCTGCCGGATTCGCCATAGGCGCCTTTCTTCAATGAACGACCAATCGAAACGGTTGGCTTTTAACGCAACACGCCATCACATCAACCGATTCACAATTGCAGTCGATCCTGATCAAGAATTGTGACTGGGTTGTCACTCAAAACGAAAAACGAGACGTATTGAGGAACGCATCCATCAGTATCGAGAACGGCACAATACGGTCCGTTGGAGAATCCACGTTAACATCTGCTGATCTAGTGTTGGACGGCCAGGGCAAGATCGCACTTCCTGGTCTTATCAACGCTCATACTCACCTCTCGATGACTTTGTTCCGCGGCTTCGCTGACGATATGCAGCTTCAAGAATGGTTGGAGAAGAAGATCTGGCCGCTTGAAGCGAAGCTTACTGATGAGGCGTGCTACGTCGGTGCACTTCTCGGATCTGCAGAAATGATCATGAGTGGGACGACGAGCTTTGTCGATATGTATTTTCACATGGAGGATGTGGCGAGGGCGATCGCTGAGGCCGGGCTACGTGGGTTCCTGTCATATGGCCTCATAGACCTATTTGATTCAGCGAAGGCTCAGAAGGAACGGGAGGGTACACAGAAGTTTTTCGACTACGTCCGGAAACTGAACAATCCACGAATCCGATTCGCTCTGGGCCCACATGCGCCTTACACTTGCTCCGTTGAAACGCTACTGTGGGCGAAGGATTTCGCGGAGCGGAACGACGCCATTCTCCACATCCATGTAGCCGAGACACGCCGTGAGCAAGCAGACTTCCAAAAGCAACATGGAATGCGCGTTGTAGAATACCTAGACAAGATGGGTGTACTTTCAAGGAAAATGCTTGCTGCTCATTGCGTTTGGCTTACGAAGAGCGAAGTTGGACTGCTGGCCAAGTCAGGCGCTAGCGTTGCTCACTGCCCCGTCTCGAACATGAAACTCGCAACAGGCGGAGTGGCACCATTGCCGGAAATGTTCGAAGCCAAGATGCCCGTCGCTCTCGGAACAGACGGTGCTGCGTCTAACAACAGTCTCGACATGTTTGAGACCATGAAGATCTGCGCTCTGCTTCACAAAGCCCACAGATGGGATCCGACAGTGATGAATGCTCAGAAGGTGTTGGATTTGGCAACGATTGAGGGAGCCCGAGCCTTAGGCGCAGACCGTGAAATCGGAAGTATCGAGACAGGGAAGAGAGCGGACATTATCTTGATGAACATTGACTCTCCGAATATGAGACCGATTCATGGTAAAGATACAGTGGTCTCCGACCTAGTGTACTCTGCTTCCTCCGGGAATGTTGACACAACGATTGTGGATGGTAGAGTATTGATGAGAAATCGCCAGATAGAGACCTTCAATCTGCGCGAGGTCTTGTCGAGAAGCGAGGATGCGGCTAGGCGGCTTGTTGGCGGTTGACTAAACTGAGGTCTCCAACCGAATCTCTTCGAGATCTAGGTATCCGGATTCTCCGTGCCAATGGGGAGTGGATCGCACAACTGTAAGTCGCCTCTTGAACATTGGCGCACGTAGTACGAAAGTTTCTGCTTCGCCGCCTTCTAGGGCCACATTCAAACCATACCGTTTCTTGAGTTTGACCAGCGCCTCAAGCTCCTTTGTTCCCAATTTCCTTCCGAGCCACTTGGCGTCTAGGCCTAAGGCGTTGCAGGCCGTCACGATTATTTCGAAACCTGACTCTATCTGCTCTCTCACAAGCTGCTCCTGATTCTTGTGCCATAGCGGCGCATAACTCTTCAAGCCGAGTCTTTCGCAGAGGTTATCAAGTCTCGTCTTTTGATACTCGCTCGCAATGGCTCCAGAAACGATGCCTTCGATACCAGACGACTTCAACTTCTCAAGCCCATTGCTCAAGTCTTCGAGTTCGGTTTCCTTTTCCCCCTTTGTGTGTATGGTTGTGTGGGGAATTCCGATCGCTTCGGCCTGTAGTTTAGTCCATCTGATACCGGGGAAGTGAAACATCCAAGAATCCTTTGACTCAGGAAATACGGTGACGAGCGACTCAACGTCCCACCCCTGCGCCTGTGCACACCAGAGGGCGAATGCACTGTCCTTTCCTCCACTGAAAAGCGAGACGACTTTCATGAAAGCCACACCCACTAATGATCGGCTGAGGCCTTGTACCTAAACTGGTTTTCGTAGAGATGTTGCATCCTGTCCAACGTGTCAGCGTCTTCCGGGCGCTTGTCCTCTCGGAATCTTGTTATTCTAGCGAAGCGAAGAGCGAATTTTGACTTGTAGTGTGGACTGCGCTGGATTTCGTTGTAGGCGACTTCAACTACGATTGATGGTCGTACGTGCACGGTGTAGTCAGTCTCTCTGGTCTTGAGTTGCATGAGTTTCTTTGTGATTTCGGCAAATTCCTGATCGGTCAGGCCTTTGAATGTCTTGCCGACAACGAGATACTCATCTGTCTTCGGATCCCTGACTGCCAGATGATAGTTGCTTAACCAACCGTGCCTTCTTCCGGAGCCCCAGTCGGCGGCTACGATCACCAAGTCGAGCTTTTCGGCTGGCTTGATCTTGAACCATTTCTTCCCCCGCACTCCGGGTGTATACGTGCTCTTCAGGTCCTTGGCCATCAATCCCTCATGTCCCGCACGGATGGCAGAGTCCATGAATTGCTCCGCTTCGCGTAGCTCTTCGGTGACTATCCTAGTTGCCATAAGTTCGGAATCGACGAGACCTAGAAGAGCTGTCCATCGTTCCTCGTAAGGGAGATCGATTAGCATCTTGCCGTTCAGATAGACAATGTCGAAAAGGAAGAGCTTGAGCGGAACCTCAGCTAGCATGGCGCTGATGTCATGGACTCGTCTGAAACGACGCATCAGATCTTGGAAAGGAAGCGGTTTCTGGTCTCTGCCGACGGCGACAACTTCTCCTTCGATAAGGAATTCACTGCTTCTGATTCGGTTCCTGCTAAGCTGAACTATGTCTGGTAGGCTGTTTGTGACGTCGGTGAGTCGCCTGCTGAAAATTCTGATTTGGTCGTGTTTTCGGTGAATTTGGATTCGTGCTCCATCGTATTTGTATTCGAACGCTGTTAGCCCTTTGTGCTCTTTGAAGACTTCCTGCAAGTCTTGTGCCATTTCTGCGAGCATCGGTCTGATTGGAACGAACACGGTCACGCTGGTGTTCTTGATGGCTTCCGGACCGGCTGTCAGGGCAATTCTCGCAACCTCTGTCAGGTCGCCAAGAAGCATGTATGCTCGGCGTACACAGTCATCATCGATCGACGTCGCACTGGCCACTGCATCCAAGACGACTCCCTCCACAGCTCCAATTCGCATCTCACCGAAGATGATGCGCATCAAGAATTCCGCGTCGGCCGGAGACATGCGACTCAGCAGGGCGTCCACTAGGACTTCCTTTCTCTGTCGAGAACCTGAACCCGAGGCGGCGGCGATCTTGTTGAATGTGTCGTAGACTTCGAGGATCGTTACTGGTTTCTGAACCAATGTTGCTTGTCCGCCGGCTCGGTTGATCTTCCATAGGGTCTGCCATCCGACATCTAAAACTCGTTCGTCAGACTCAGGGAACGGGCGCCCGGTTACGAAAGAAACAGTTGGAGCTATCTCCTCGGGTGTGAGTGAACGCAGGAAAGTCACCAGATGTGCAACCTTCTCTGATCGCTTCGTTGTTGCTTCAAGTGCTCTGCAGACTTCGACGAACTTCGTGAACGTTATCTGCCCGACCATTCCCGTGACCCCCATCAACCGATCCTTAGCCAAGACTTCAGACTGGAGCGTTTTCGAGCGTAGAATTCTCGCATTCGGTGTATGGCAAGGTCAACTTTCTCCTCTGAGAAGCTGCGTTCATCGCATAGGAACCGGCGGAGACCCTCCTCGTCTAGCACTTTGAAGTCGAGATCGTATTCGTCGATGACGAGAGGTTTCATGAAAACCTGTCGTAACTCATCGAAATTCTCCGGAAGCTGAGTCCGATACTCTTCCGGTAATTCCTCCAATCGACCATGCGCTCTAACCAATCGCAGAGCAGTCTTGGGCCCTACTCCTTTGATCCCAGTGTTGAAGTCCGTTCCCACAAGAATTGCCAGATCGATCAGTTGTTCACGCGTAATTTCAAGGGAAGCTAGGAGTTCGTGCAATTCAATCAGTTCTGGGATAAGTAGGCGAGAAACACCTTTGCTTGGCAGAAACTCTTGACCAGAGACGGTCACGTAGCGGACGAGACGTGGTGCACCGAACAGGACAGAGTCGTAATCCCTACTGTTCGCGGCCCAGACATCACCACGAATTGCAATATGCGCTGCTTGGGCCTCGCCTTCCTGCGGTGCTTGAACATGGGGCACGCCGAGCAGGGTCAAAACTTTCTTCGCATCATCCTTCATGTCGTGAGTGAGAGAATTCATTGCGACGGCCTTGGACCAAGCAGTCGAGTAATCGCCGCGACTGAGAGCGCTTTCCCACTCCGTGCGGGCGCGTTCTCTGTATCCTCGCCTTTCCTCAAGCGTGCGCATCTTCAGTTCAGGAGGCCTTCCGTCGAAGACGAAGATTGGTCGAATGTCGTACTCAGCCATTAGCCGGGTTGTTCGAAGAAGAAGACCCACCAAATGCGAGGTCGTGTGCCCCTTTGAATCCGTGAACGGGCGCCCATCACGCATGCGGATTAGGGCTAGGAATTGGTAGAGCATGTTGTTGGCGTCAACAGCTAGGGTTCGGCCTCTCAAATCGTCCAGTGTAAGCTGCCGCTTGACGACGAGCGGTGAGAGGTTGAACCCCATTCGCGCGCTACCTCAGACTACTCAGGACCGTACTAGTCAGGGCCAATATCCTGGGCACGGATTAATCAACATTGGAATTGCTACATTCCCAAACAACTTCAGACTGAATGTGCGCCGACCCAGATTCAAGCGATATTCATCACCGGATCAGATGTGGTTCTAGGAGACGATTGAAACCAAGAGCAACCTATAAATGACATTAAGTTATGTTGCCAACGCGATTTCGGAGCAGAGTTGAGAATAGATGCCCCGCTACAAGTCAACGACCGAGATACAGAGGATCATCGCGAACAAGGATCAGATCCGAATGACGTAGCCTAAACGATACGTCCGGAAGATATGGGCATAATCGCCCACGTCGATCACGGCAAGACGACGATGAGCGATTCCCTCCTTGCAGCCGCAGGTCTTCTGTCACCAAACATGGCGGGAACAGCGCTAGCGCTGGACTATATGGAGGAAGAGCAGAAACGCCAAATGACCATCAAGGCCGCGAACATAAGCCTACTCCACGAAAGATCCGGGACGCCATACGTCATCAATTTGATCGACACGCCGGGTCACGTGGACTTCTCTGGAAGGGTCACGCGCTCGCTCAGAGCCACTGATGGAGCTGTTGTGGTTGTGGACGCCGTAGAGGAGATCATGGTCCAGACCGAGACCGTAACCAGGCAGGCACTTGAGGACAGAGTTAGGCCTGTTCTTTACATCAACAAGATTGATCGACTGATCAAGGAGTTGAGGTTGACTTCTGAACAGATTCAAGAACGCATTGGGCGAATCATAACCGAGTTCAACCGCCTCATAGACCTCTACGCAGAACCCGAATATCGTGAAAAATGGGAAGTTAGCTTCGCAACCAACACCGTTGCTATGGGTTCAGCTAAAGATAGATGGGGTTTCAACGCTGAGATATCGAAGGAGAATAACATCAAGTTCTCTGACGTTGTAGACGCCTATTTGAAGGATAAGGCTGGTGAACTGAGCCAGCGTGCGCCGCTTCACGAGGCAATCCTCAACATGGCTGTTGAATCAATGCCCCCGCCTCATGTTGCGCAGAAGTACCGCGTTCCGCGAGTCTGGAAAGGCGACATCAAAAGTGATGTCGGCCAAGCGATGTTGAACTGTGACGACAATGGCCCTGTGGTCATGGCAATTACTAACATTGTCGTCGATCCGCAAGCGGGAGTGGTGGCAAGTGGGAGACTATTCTCAGGAACCATAACCGAAGGGTCAACCTTCCACCTTCTCGGCGCCCGCGTCGACCAACGGGTCCAACAGGTGTGTATCTTCATGGGACCGTACCGAGAGATAGTGGGAACGATAAGTGCAGGAAACATCCCTGCACTTCTTGGGCTCGACGCGGCTAGGGCTGGTGAGACTCTATCCACGATAAAGGATATCGCTCCGTTCGAAGCGGTTCACTACGTTACTGAACCTGTTGTTACTATGGCTGTTGAGCCAAAGCATAGTCGAGACCTCCCGAAGCTGGTGGACCTCCTCAGAAAACTCAGCATAGAAGACCCTAACCTTGTGACAAAGATCAATGAGGAAACCGGTGAATACCTGATCGCAGGAATGGGCACTCTGCATTTGGAGATCGCTACGACCCTAATAACGAAGACAGGTCTCGAGATTGTAACGTCCGAACCGATCGTGATTTACCGTGAGAGTATCCGAAGCAGTGCTGGACCTGTGGAAGGCAAGTCACCGAACAAGCACAACAAGGTCTACCTGTCAGTCGAGCCTATGCCTGAGAAGATCATCACCATGATCAAGGAAGGAAAGATTGGCGAATACCAAGATCGACATGATATGGCCAAGATACTTAGAGAAGAAGGATGGCCCCCCGACGAGGCACGCGGCGTCTGGAGCGTTGATGAGGGAGGAAGCATGCTCGTCGAAGTAACAAAGGGCGCCCAGTTCCTCCAAGAAGTGAAGGAGATGGTCATCGCGGGTTACAAGTGGGGTCTGAAGGAAGGTCCTCTTGCCTACGAGCAGATACGTGGTCTCAAGGCAAAGGTCACCGACGTTTCGCTTCACGAAGACCCAGTGCACCGAGGACCGGCACAGATCATGCCCATGAGCCGGAGAGCCTTCTTCGTAGCATTCCTGAACGCCAACCCAATCCTGATGGAACCCGTGCAGAAGATCACGGTCAAAGTACCGCCTGACCTTCTCGGGGCCGCAACCAGCGTAATCTCCCAGAAACGTGGCAAGATCGTCTCAGTGGATCAGCGCGGACACCTAGTGTACGTAGTCGGAGAGGTTCCCACGGCGGAGACGTTCGACCTCTCCGAGGTCATGCGAGGCGCCTCGCAGGGAAGAGCATTCTGGGGGTTGGAGTTCTCCCATTGGGCTCCCGTTCCACAATCCATGGTAAACCAAGTCATCGTCGACATTCGCAAACGCAAGGGCCTTCCACCCGAACCGCAAAAAGCAGAAGACTTCATGGAGTGAATTGCATAAAGTCAAGCGCTCCCCGTTCACCTTCTCTGAGCTTCTATGACTTGGTTTGACGGGTCAGAGGCTTGGATTCGTCGCTACTACCCCCCACTAGTAGTGGGCGGTTTCTCAGGAAGCTGTGAATACTTTCCATCTGCTGTCCTATACACGGCCAGTCTGGATACCGTCTCCCAGCGCGGACCCGATTGCCGGCGTACTTGAACCGTCAAAACCTCCGCGGTTGGATCCGATTTTCCAGGCCAAATGGTGAGGCTGAGGTAATCTCCGTTGGGCATCCGAGTTGAAAAACGGGCTTTCGATTGGGACTTGCTCGACAAGATATTCCAAGACTATTAGGAATTGAGGTTTCAGATATGTTTACGGTCAATACAGGCGAGGACCCGTCTCCTGCTCTATGTAACACGTTTGTTCTAAGGGGTTGGTGGTGAGTTGGGCTGTCTAGGTATTGGAGAGGCTCCTGGCAGCTTACGAACGCAATAAGAAAGTAGCGTGGGGCTAGGTCATCGCCACTCCGTACGTGGCCTTGAGACCTCACTCTACAACTCACTTATGAGAAACGTTTAGTTCTCTGGCTTCCCAATGACATGACGTGGAACGCTTGTCCGAAAATCCTGCTGTTTAGAACAGGGAAAGGGAGGTCGAAATGAAAAGCTACAACGTGGCCGTGGCCGGAGCCCTGGGGCTGGTGGGCTCTACGATGGTGCAGATACTGGAGGAGTACAACTTCCCCGTTGGAGAGCTCAAGCTGTTGGAGAGCAAGGTGTTGGCCGGTGCTCCCGTCAAGTTCAAGGACCGGATCCTCTACACCCAAGAATGCACCGCCGACAGTTTTGAGGGCGTGGACATTGCGCTTTTTGCCACGCACGAAGAGGTCAGCGAACGAATGGCTCCTGAAGCTGCCAGGCGGGGCGCCATCGCCATCGACAACAGCCGTGTCTTCCGCCTGGATCCGGGGACGCCTCTGGTCGTGCCGGAGGTGAATGCCGACGACGTAGAGTGGCACAAGGGCATCGTCGCCAACCCCAATTGCACGACGATCGGCGCCGTCGTCGTCTTTAAGCCGATTTACGACCTATCTCGCATCAAGCGCATCGTGGCTTCCACTTATCAGGCCGCTTCAGGGGAAGCAGTTCGCGGGCAGCTCGAGCTGAAGAAACAGTGTATGGACGTCTCGGCCGGTTTTCCGCCGACCCCTCCGTCCGTTTTTCGCTATCAACTGGCCTACAATCTGATACCGTTCATCGATGTCTTTGAGAGTGACGGCTACACGCGCGAAGAATGGAAGCTTCTGAACGAGACCCGCAAGATTCTGGGCGACCCGGCGATCCAGATCACGTGCACCTCGATCCGCGTGCCCGTCTTGAACTGCCATTCAGTTTCCTGCAATATCGAAACCGAGCGCAAGGTGACGCCAGAGGAGGCTAGAGAGGCGTTGCGCAAGGCGCCCGGTGTCCGAGTGATCGACGACATCGATAAGTTAGAGTTTCCGCAGCCTATCCATGTCAGCGGCGGCGACCTCGTTCACGTAGGACGCATCAGGAAGGACCTGTCGATAGAGAACGGCCTCAATCTCTGGCTGGTCTCTGACAATGTGAGGAAGGGTGCTGCCCAAAACGCAGTGCAGATTGCGCAGCTCTTGGTCGAGCGCCAGCTGATCGAAGAATGGCAGGAAAGATCATAGCTCAGAAGTTCGGCGGCACTTCCGTTGCCACCCCCGATAGCCGGCGGTTGGTGGTCAACCACGTCCGGCGTGCCCTTGCCGAAGGTTACCGCCTAGTGGTCGTCGTCTCGGCGATGGGGCGCCGCGGTGCACCCTATGCCACGGACACGTTGCTCGATCTCATCCGCCTCGAAGGCGAGCCGGTGGCAGAGCGCGACGAGGATCTCATCTTTCACTGCGGGGAGATCATCTCTGCCTCCATCCTTTCCCATCTGCTCAAGCTGTCTGGCCTACCGGCAGTGGCGTTAACCGGCGCTCAAGCCCAGATCTACACGGATGGTTGTTATCGTCGCGGCAAAATCGTGCGCATCGACCCCACCAGAATGCTCCACTACGTCGACGAAGGTACGATCCCCGTCGTGACAGGGGGACAGGGAGTCAGTGTGAACGGAGGCGAAGTGAACATCCTGGGGCGCGGGGCAAGTGACACGTCGGGCGTGGCCGTCGGAATCGCCGTTGGTGCGGAAAAGGTCGAGATCTACACGGATGTCCCCGGAGTGGCGATCGCCGATCCACGCCTGGTGCCGGAAGCGCCCTTTCTCCCCGAAATGAGCTATTCCCGGCTCTACGAGGTAGGCATGTTAGGCGCGAGGGTCGTTCATCCCGGCGCCGTGTTGGCTGGGCAGTCGGCAGGCATGCCGATTGTCTGTCGGTCCACTTTCGACGAATTGCCAGGCACGCTGATCACAGAGGCGCCGGAAGAGCCACCCCTGGTGGGCATCCCATGCCTGGGGCCCGTCGATCTGCTGGTGTTGCCTGAGAATGCACTGGAGGGCATCTACAGCAGAACGGAGCTGTACGACCGTTTCGCGGCCGTCGCCCTCAAAGATGAAAGTCGTGGCAGGACCATCGTCGCCGTGGACAGGGGCTGGCGCGCGGCGTTGGAAGACGGCCTTTCGTCCGCAGGCGTGGACGCCGAAGAGGTACGTTGCGGCCAGGGGCTCGTGTCGTTGATCGGCGCGCCCGATTTCATCGCCGAGACTGCAGCTCGAGCCAAGGGTGTGCCTGCGAGCCTGGGCATGGCGGTCTCGTTCGAGGAAACGACCGAGTTGCGCCGTACCTTTGCTGTGGCCCACGGCGACACGCCGGACCTCATCAGAGCCTTCTATCGCGAGTTCGCCCCGTGGACCACACCCACGCAGAACTCCTCAGAATAGCAAGAGAACTCCAAGCCAAGAACTGCCACGCAAAGACCCTAGACGACGCAATCAAAGCGCTAATCCAGAGATGGCGGAAGGGCAAGGGTTAGGATCGTCTCGTCGAATCAAAGCAATCTTCTTTCGTGGGGGGACCTACGTTTGGGGGGGCTTGAGCGAACGTGAGAGCCCTTTCGAGGACCGGAGCGGAGCGACAATCCTGGAGCAATAAGCCCCATGGGCTTCATGTTGCCTGTCGGATCTGTTCGCAGACACGCCAAGTGCCGGACCGGAGAAACCCGAGACTGAAAATCAAGCCTCAAAGATGAGCCTCAGCAAGGTTGTAGTCTACGCCCCGCTAGGCCAACCCCCCCCAAGAACTCCATGAAAAGCACAGCTTTATCGAAAACCGCCTTACTGGAGAAACAAAGGGCAGGCAGAAGACTTCATGGAGTAAACAGCCTCCATCTACTCCCTTCTCCATCCTGTCAATGAGGATAACCATTTTAAGAGCAGTCCATTCGCTATTCGTCACAGAAATGCCCCGCCCGATAGAAACACTCCTCACACTCCCGCGCGTGCGTCTGATCGACAAAGTCCCAATTCTCGAAACTGGGAAACTAGTTCAACGTTTCATGAATCGCCCTGATTACCATCCAAGACTGGCGAGGAGCGCGTTGCAGGTGTCCGAAGGCTCTGCCCAGCAATTCTCCATCGACGATGAGGGGTTATCGACTTTGCTCGACGAGATCACCACCGCCGACTACATTGTGACAAAGCGTTCGAGGACAGTAATGGAAAAGATGTTGAAAGGGATCTATGGAGATGGTTTGGTCTTCAAGGAGTTCGAGTCAGAAATCGAACCACTCTATGACGTGTCTCAAGATCTGCGACGAGTTTCGAGATTTGCAGACAGCCTAGCGGACAAGACGAAAGAAGAATCGTTGGATGTTGCCAGAGCCTTGTTGATTCAATTACCTAAGCCGACTTCTGCCGAATAGTCGAATCTGCAGCGCAATACTCATGATTCTAGCACCCGGAGGATCCAATCCATAAGGATAACGAAGAGCAAACGCAATGGGCGGGCCAGCAGGAGAATGAAAACAACCTCGCCGAAACGAGGTTCGTGAGTTCTTCAGAATGACAAGCAACCATTCCAATTCCTTTCAGACGCTGGCTGATGCGCTCGCCTGGATGCTCAGGAACGGAATGATAATCCGCAGTACGGGCAAGGATCCAGAAACGCTTGCCACAGTCAGAGGATTCGTTGTATCCGAGGAGTTTGGTCAAAGCATAGGCGCCTACCTGCTGGAGTTGTTCACGAAGGCAATCAAGAAGAGAAGGAATGGTCTGAGCAGTGTTACCGTCCGCGATGCCTTCTTGATGGCGACGATCGCCGCTGTCATGAAGCGAGCACAGGTCACGCTCAGCGAAAGAGAAATGCAGTTGTGTGCCAGCATTCTCTTGTCGCTTCTTCCAATCGATCGCCTGGCTCAAGCAGGTATTGCGGACATAACGCTGCGGAATCTTGCTCGCGACAGGTTACTTATACGCAAAGTTCAGCGCGTGTGCCGCCAAACGTGACTGATTACAGTCACATCACGGGTTAGTATGGTCTTCGAACTGATCCCATCCTGGCATGTCTCGCTATCTGTTTCTGCGAAGTTAGCTGGCGCTTTGATATACTGATCGATTTCCGGTCAAAACAAGTTGTAAGGATAGACCAGTCTGCGGTCTTTCACACTGCCATGACTAGTTCTGTCGCGAGGCTTTTATTGCAAATGTAAAGATTGTCGGGTTGCGGTCGCCGTTGGCTGGCCTGTGAGTGCGAGAGGGAGATGACTCCACTAGGCCGTGGTCCAGTTCCCACGTGGCGAAGTTGGGAGGGCAACCTGGTCTATGACGGGGGCTTCCCAAGCCTCAAGGTTGCTTGCGAGCAACGAGGAAACCCGGGTCCGAATCCCGGCGGCCGCACCACGATCTCAGTCGGCGTGTTGTTGTCTTGTTTCATGCTTCTCGAATTCTTCATAGGCTTGCGTGGGATCCTTTAGCAGCGACCCAGGCACTAGGATTGAACCAGTCGTATTGAGCGGATAGCTTTGAGCAAGGTTACTCTAAGTAGGCAGCTGAATGCTTTCGACATCACAAACCTCGTTGTGGGGTCAATCATCGGGGCGGATGTATATGTGGCCGCTGCCTTAGGCGCAAGGCTTCTCGGTCCAGCCTCGATTCTAGTCTGGCTTCTGGCAGGCCTGATAGCCGTTGTGATCGCTCTCTCGTTTTCGCATTGCGCGGCCATCCTGCCTAAGGTTGGCGGACCGTACGCGTATACTAGAGAGGTTGCGGGTCCCTTCAAAGGGTTCTTGGTGGGATGGGCGCTTTTGCTAGCTGAATGGTTCTCCCTCGCTGTCTTCCCTGTCGCTTTTACCCAATACTTTCTTTCGTTCATTCCGAGTTTAAGCCCGACGGCTCAGATCCTGTTGAAGGCGGGTTTCATTGGGATCATATTTCTGACAAACGTGGTTGGGGTGAGGATGGCGGGGAAGTTCAACGATCTCCTCACAATTGGGAAACTAGGCCCTCTAGTACTGCTTATGGGTGCAGGTCTCATTTTCGTTGTGTTTCAGCCTCAAGTGACTCTTGCTAGGTTTCACCCATTTCTCGTCGGTGAGCCGGCGAATTTCGGTCAAGCGCTAGTGTTGATTTTCTGGGCGTACGCAGGTTTTGAGCTTTCCACGCTACCTGCGGACGAGATCCAAGATGCACGGAGAACGATTCCTAGAGCGATCGCGGCCGGGATGTTAATCGTCATAGTCTTCTATCTAGCAACGAACTTTGCGATCATAGCCAATGTGGATCAGCCAGCCTTAGCCAGTTCGCCTGCGCCGTTGACTGTTGCAGCAGCGAACATATTCGGCTTGCTGCCGGGTCTGGGGATTTGGGGGAGTCTCATGGTTGCAGCAGGCGCGTTGATTTCGATCACGGGTGCCGATGAATCTGGTACCATAGGGACCTCGCGATTGGCGTTTGCGATGTCAATTGATGGGCTTCTTCCGCGTGCGTTCAGTCGATTGCATAGTTCTTTTCGCACTCCGTACATAGGACTGGCGCTGCTCTGTTCAACTGCTTTCCTCGCAAGCGTCATCGGGACACTATCAGACCTGATAAACAGCTCCGTCTTCCTTCTGTCATTCACCTACATCGCGACGGGCATTTCGGCGATTCTATTGGAGCGGAAATATCGAGGCGCGTTGAGTCTTCGGGGGACTATCGTTCCGGCGTTGACGATGGCATTCTCGGCGTTACTTATGACTCAGGTAAACCTGCAGGAGATAGCAATCGCCTTGATGCTGCTAGGTGTCGGTGTTCCAGTGTATACTTTCTTCTCTCCCAAGAGCGAACTGGCTGAACTGAAGGCGAAGTTTCTTTCCACGGAAGCGATTCTCGAAAGAGCGTACCGTCAGAGGGATACTTTTCTTGCGCATCCCCTTCACCACCTCGGCATGCTAATCTATAGAACAAAGCGCATTCAGCGCGCTTGGCACGTCAACGGAGAATGCTAGGGTCACTCAAAGTACGGACATTCCTTTCGCTAGTTTACTGATAGCAATGGTCTCCAACATGAAATCATAGCCAAGAACGAAACAATACCGAATCCATGAGGATTCAAACGTCAGAATTTTGAAACCAATTCTGGGAAAAAACGCTGCGCAACCCGTCGGCCGCGCGACAAACACGCACATGTTCAGGACAAAAACATCAAGCGCTAGTACGATAATATGGTTCCAGGCTCGCCAGCGGCCGTTGAGATCTACATCCGAAAACTGGCAAATTTCTGCTTGCATCTGGTGTTCAGGAAGTGCGAAGTCAGAAGGTTCTCAGCACTGCTTTCAGTCGCATGGTAGTTGATTCATGGTGGATTTGGCTCACCGCATCCGAACGGCTCCCGAGGCGGCGTGAGACCTGACGCATGAGTTCTATTGGGTTCATCTTGCTGACTGATGCCAGATGTGTGGCAGAGTCAAGTCCTTCATTGTGATCAAGCCTGGGACAGCTGCGAGCGCTCGCGGGATCATGTTTACGGCGTTCGCTGCGGTCGCGAGACCACCCTTCTGTGAGACTTCTCTCTTTACCTCCAGCTGAACGTCCGGCGAACCTTCAATCAGGCAGTAGTCTCCCAACTGAAATCCATCATCCTCACGAGGATCGAGGACCCCAACCATGTTGAGGGTGACCATTTCACGTCCAGCCTTGTAGCCGTAGACGTTCTGCTTGAATCCGTAAACTCGACCGGGCGGAATCTCTACGAAACTGGTCTTTCTCAGAACGGTTGTGACTAGGGGTTCCTTTGTCTGCTTCATGTCGTCGAGACCTAGTCCAAGGCAGTGGTCTAGGAACGCGCAAGTCTGAAGTAGCCCGATATGGCCGATCTCGCCTGAATCTACTCCTTTCTGGAATTCGTCCGCTGTTAGGGAAGCCCCAATGTGCTTCATCTCGTCGGGACCGTAGGAAGCAAAGTCAACGATCCTCCGCACTCGGACTCCGGTCACACTCCAAGAAATGCACTCATGAGAACCGGTACGACATCCATTGTGACTTGTGAGAAAATAGGATGAAGCATCATAACTATGCCCACAAAGCGTGAGAACATAGCGGACCTGCTGGGTGCATTCGTGCGTTCGAAGTTTCATGTACTCGGTTATGGTGGCGCTGCAAGGACGGCCGTTAAGTTGCACTTGGAAGCGGAGCACACATTATCCATTCTTCCTCTTTGAAGGCAGATTCCTTCGCTATCCCAATCTTATGTGCGCTTGCAGTTGGTCAACGTGATGCAAGAGGCCTAGGAAAGAGACTTGCTGGTAGTCTTTGATTCTCACTGTACAGTGACAAACCGCAGCAGTATCACACTCGAATGGGTCGAGTTGAGGCCGACTATTGCGCTCGCGGTTGGGGCGCGCATTCATTCATTGCCTGTCTTAGCCTACCGAGCCCTTCGCTCAATTCATCAGCATCTCCACCGAAACCTATTCTGAGATGCCTCTCCATCTCGAAACAGTATCCTGGGATAGTGAAGGTTCGATACTTCGTGACCAACAAACGACAGAGTTCTTCCGTATCGGCGCCATTCTTCAAGCGAGGGAAAGCAACTACGCCTCCTTCAGGTTCCACCCATTCCAGCAACTCCTGCTGAGCCATCCACTGCTTCAGTGTCTCGAAGTTCCGGCGCACACGCAGTCGCACGTTCTTGAGAATAGCGTCTCTCTGATTCAAGACAGACAGTGCGATGGCTTCACCGAGCATATTGTTACATATTGTAATCTGCTCTCGAACGGCTCTGACTGACTCGACTATCTGCCTGGGACCAGCGATCCATCCAATCCTGATCCCTGGGACCCCATAGGCCTTTGACATCGTTGTCATGCTTATCGCTCGGTCGCTCAGGACCGCAACTGGAGGAGGCGGTTTGCCAAAACACAGCTCACGATAGGTTTCATCGTGCAACAAGTACGCGTCATGGGATTCGACTAGCTCGACGACCTCACGCAGCATCTGTTCAGAAACTACCGACCCTGTTGGATTGTTTGGATGCGTAAGGACGACGAGCGTCGTGTCCGGCCTGATCAACTGCTCAAGTCGCTGCAAGTTTGGCTTGAACTGTTCCTCGTAGACTATTCGGAACCGATCATGTGGCAACCTGAGCGAGCGCGGAACTTCATAGAGTGATGGATAGTTAGGGTGCTCCACCACCAGGTGGTCAGAACTGTCCACTAGGGAGGCGATGATTGCGAAATTGGCTTCGCTCGAACCTGTGGTGACTGCAATTTGGTCTGGGCTGAAACTCTCATACTGTTCAGATATCAATCTACGGAGCTCTGGGTTTCCCGTGTGGTAACCGTATCGCAGATCCAGGTTTCCCAGATCTATGCCTAGAGCGTTCAGGTTCTGATACTTTGTTCCGCTCTCGCCTATGTCGCAGTCGATTTCATACTGATAGCGGTCAAACCATTCCTCTAGCGGCATTCGATTGAAACGCAACGACAACCCTCCCCGTGTGCCGCGTGCGTAAGTCATCCGTACGTATTTTGCGTTTACCCTAACGTGCCTTCTTGTGGTTGGCCCTCTGTCAATTCCAGAAGCTGCACCACTTCGGATCCGATTCGGTTCTTCTCTTCGCTTGGGTCCGTCGATATTGCAGCTTGGCCAGACAGCCTTCTAGTTTTCGCACGAATCGAATCACAGATAGCGAATCCGCCGACTAGCCAATCTTTAAATGACACGGAGTAGAGGGTTCGCTTAACGAAAGCCGCGTGCGGACACTGAGAAGTTCTGCACGGCAAAACTAGAACGCGGTTTTCCCCTCAAACGAGGAAGCTTAGCTGTTCAGTTTTTTGCAAGACAGTTTGAGTAAGGAAAAACAGAGATTGATGAATTTCGAAGATCTCTCGATTTCGGGAGAGATAATTCGCAGCCTTAGGGAACTCGGTTTTCAAGAGATGTTCCCTATTCAGACTGCCGCTATTGGCCCACTGCTTGAAGGCAGAGATGTCATAGGCCAAGCGAAGACAGGTACTGGTAAGACGGCCGCATTCGGCATCCCCATGGTTCAGAGGGTCAACAGAAGCGAAGAGTCGGTCCAAGGGCTCGTACTAGCTCCCACTAGGGAACTGGCGCTCCAAATCGCCTCGGACTTGAATCAGCTCGGAAAATACCTCTCGGTTAGGACGTTGGCGGTCTATGGTGGCCAACCCATCTACGGACAGATGGAGGCACTCCAGGAGACGGTTCACATAGTTGTCGGTACACCGGGAAGGCTAATCGACCACTTATCCCGAGGCACCATCGTATTCGACCACGTGAAAACAGTGGTGCTCGATGAAGCTGACCGCATGCTTGACATGGGTTTTCGGGATGATATTGAATTCATCTTGGCGAGAACCCCAAACGACCGACAGACTGCCATGTTCTCGGCCACCATGCCAAATGAAATCCAAGACATGGCCTCACGGCACATGTATAGCCCAGAGAAGATCCTCGTCAGCAAAGACGAGATAGCTGTCGAGCAGATAGAGCAACTCTACAGACTCGTCAACCCGGAGCGCAAGTTCCAAGCACTCTGCGACACTATAGCTGAGGGCTCGGTCCAACGCGCGCTAATCTTTTGCTCAACCAAGTACGGTGCGGATCAGCTTGGAAGAAGGCTGAGGCAAATTCGCAGGGACGTCGCTGTGATTCATGGCGATCTAACTCAACCTCAACGTGAACAAGCTCTGGAGCACTTCCGGAGAGGCCGAGTACGATTCTTGGTAGCCACCGACATCGCATCTCGAGGACTCGACATTGACGGCATCTCACACGTGATAAACTACGACGTGCCCAACGACCCGCTGAACTACTTCCACAGAATTGGCAGGACAGGCCGCGCGGGAGCCAGCGGCATCGCTGTAACACTCGTCTCACGCCGAGAAATGACGACTCTGCAGAGGATTCAGAGCATGACAAAGACTAGAATGCACGAACTGAAAGAACATTCCATTCCGCCCTTGGCTAGAGGACACACACCTGCGCTTCAATACTCATCTCAAGGACCAGCCAGACTGTGAAAAGCCAACGTTGAATAGATCCGGGGCCAATGATGCTTCAGAGAGTGGTCTAGACGGGTAGACGGGGTAGACGATTCCGCAACAGAAACGTACGATCTGAAATGAAGACAGTCGAGTGCGTACGCTGCCACAAGTTGATCAGGCTAGACGAATACGTGGCTCACCTAGCCGCTTGCAGACTAGTCGATCAGAACCCGCAACCAGTCGAGTCCACTAGCGCTGCTCCTACGCAGAGGCAACAGTAGAAGCGCCGCAGTTGTCATCAAGAAGAGAACCTGACCAAATTTCTGAACGTGTGCTTTGGAGCACACAATTCCGTTTGACCAGTAGATACACAAGACGAAATGGAGATCACGTCATACTGGCCGCAGAGTCTTGGCCTTGAGAGAAACCGCGTGCACTTTGCGGTTCTGCTGTTGAGCTAAGTGCAACTTGTCTGGAACAACGATAGCGCCAAGCTACGTAATGGGCTGGAGTCTGACCAATTTGATATGGATTATTTCGTCTTTGCGAGCTGAGATTCGGTTCAGAGTCTCCTGTGGGGGATGCGTATCTAGTTGGATTCGGGCTACGGCTGCCTTGGCCCCTTCGAAGATGATGTTGTGAACTTCGTGCACGTTGATCTTCGCCTCTCTCAGATCACTGAGCATCCGTGTCAGCACGCCGATCTTGTCATAGTGTCGCACGATCAACTCATATTCGGCTGGTGTCCGCTTGGCGAAATTCACACAATTCTCCACATTCCCACTCTTCACATAAGCCTCGACAATCCGAACTGTCTCGTCCGCCGTAGCCCTCTGCGCTTGGTCTGTGGATGCACCGATATGATGGGTCCCTAGCCAGTTAGGAACTCCGGAAAGAATATTGACAAACCTGCTTTGCCCTTCCTTTGGCTCATCTTCATACACATCAAGTCCAGCGCGAACGCGACCGCTTCTGAGTGCCTCGGCAAGTGCGGTCGTGTCAATGACCGCGCCGCGAGCAGTATTCAAAACGATAGTGCCGGGTTTCAGTTTGGCAATGCGTTCCGCGGAGAGAAGATGCTTCGTTTCATGGGTCAGGGCCACATGCAATGAGACAATATCACATTTTCCGAGTAGATCGTCCAAGGTTTCCACACGAGTGACACTGAGTTCCTTGGCTTTTTCATCGGTTAGCGAACGTGACCATGCAATTACGGGCATGTCGAAAGCTCTTGCGCGTTTGATTACCTCTCGGCCAATCGCCCCCGTGCCGATAACACCGAACACCTTTCCCTTCAAGCCGTCTGCCCTAGCGAAACCCGTTTTGTCCCATCTGCCTTCCGCCAGAGATGTGGTTTGATCTGGAATCCGTCGATCCACGGCTAATAGCAGACCAATTGTGAGCTCAGCTACGGCTGCTGAGTTCTTGTCGGGGCAGTTGGTTACGTAGATTCCTCGACCCGAAGCCGCTTCCATATCAATGTTCTCTGTACCGGCTCCAGACCTAACGATCAGCTCTAGCGCATCAGCTTTCGCGATCGCATTCGCCTGAACCTTGGTGCCTCTCACCACCAGAATATTGGCGCCCCCTATGTGATCGACCAGAGTCTCGGCTGTCAGGTCCGGCACATATTCGACTTCTTTGACAATCTCATGCAGTATCTGTACATGTAGCTCAGAAAGTTTGTCCGCGATCAGTAGTCTCATTTGGCTCATTCACACTGCCATACTCCGCTCAGCCGAATATTTAGATGCCACTGGGTCAGGAACCAGCACTGGAACCGATAGTAATCACTTGACTGATGCAACCAGCTCTGCAGGACCAAAGGACTTGCCGAAAGAGGTAAGTCTGCGGGCCGGCAGTGCGAGTGCCAGCTTTGCGATCAAAACTCGGGGATTACGAAACCCCATCACACACGCTCGACAACGTTTCCTTTGTAGTCGGTACGCCCAATCTGACATTTACCAGAATAGCGAGCATACAAGAAGCAACTAGAATAATGAACAGGCTGAAGCTTTTGGCCGACGAGCAATCGATTCGATACGAGGCCGTAGATTCCATGGGTATTCGCGTAGCCGGTGTCTGCAGGATCCTAAAGGGCCAAGCTTGCAACAACAACGCTACTAAGAATGGTAGGAAGCTCGCAAACCAGAAAGCATCAGCAATTGACGGTTGCCTTGGAAAGCGAAGCCAAACCGGGTGCAAGGCCCAACATATCGAAAAAGAGTTTCATACGCAGAAAACATTCACAGGATGGGCGAGTGTTTTGTCCAATGATTCTATGATGCGATCGCTAAGCCAACAGCTGTTTACGCTTCGGATTTCTTCTTGTAGTTCTTGAACATGTAGAACCAAAGTGACTTCACCTTTCCAATATGTCCGCGTTTGCAGTCCACGGGCACGCCGGTCAGGAGAAGACGCTCGGCAAATTCACATTCGAGGCAGACTTTCTCCGAATATGGGCATGTGGCCTCATGGCGCTCATACTCGCTAAACCAGAGGGGGTCAGGCAAGCAAATACCCACCCATGGTATGTCAAGATGCTTTGTTTATAGCTTGCGCCTAACCGCCGGTCTACAGGTCACTCGTGTTCACCGAGCCTCCTTACACTCATGGCGTAGACCTTTCTGCCATTTAGTCTGATTCTTATGCCGAACCGAGCGCCTTCTTTCGATTCAATTCTGATGGACCTCATTCTAAGAGCGTAAGCCAGATTCCGCGCTGCATTTTCAGATCTACAGACCACTCTAAAGCCCCTAAGAATTCCCCGGGCAACAAGCATCAACTTTCGATCTCTCTGACCGTACGCCACGCGCTTATCGAACGTTCCTGGTCTATACTCCTTCAGCTTCGATTTGGGTCGCATCAGAATCCTCCAACCACCAGAAGTCGAGCACGATTGGGACGTACGATTGGCCCGCTGCAGTGAAAGGGATCCATACGCTTATCGTTAGAACCTACGACGGCACAGGTCAACTGCAGAACCCTGGAATGAGCAATCCCTTCCCTGACGTAGCGTCCGGATACCATTCCATACAAGCCTCAGTAGCCTAGTCGGATCTAGCAGTGGCTTAGATTTCCTTGAAGAGCATTGCGTCGAGAGGCTTCAGTTTCTCGGGATATGTCTCGGGGTAGAGGATCCGTTCGGTTGCGGCGATACTGGTTAGTAGGGTGTTGCCGTCTTGTGGTGTGAAGCAGAAACCCAAGAGCTCGTTGCCGTTTCTTACATGTAACGATGGCAGAACCACGACGGTCTGGTTGAGTATTCGTCCGAATCGTCCGTGATCTCTTCCGAATGAGAAGACGAGACTCGACATATCCTTGTATGTGACGGCGACTCTCGGATTCGCCTGTATCGCCTTCAGAGCATCATCCAATGCCACATGGTCGTTCAACAGGAGATCGAACCATATGCAGTGCATGTACTGTGTATTCATCTTCAGGGCGCTTGAGAAGAGATTCAAATCAATTCCTAGTGTACGGAATAGGTGGAAGGCGTCTCGCGCATGATGCGTTCCCCAGGGTTCTTCGTGCTTGCTGATCTTCGGTGACGGGACGCAATCCTTGCCGTCGCTGATGTCGCTTGCTCTCCTGATGCATAGGAATCTTCCCTCCCTAAGATGACTGGACTCACCCACAAAAGCCAGAGTCTTCAAGATGGCCGCGATGTTGTGCGTGTTGCAGCTCACCACCTGAATGAACTGATCAGTCTTCTGGAGCGCCGCATCATTCACGCCGTAGGCATACGGTTTTCCGAATCCGAACTCAGACCCCTGGGCCAGAAATCCCTTGACATCTTTCGCATGAGGTTCGTAGAATTTCTTCTTGTTGGAAAGCCCGCTCCCTTCTGGTGTACAGTCAATTACTACTGAGGCGCGCGCGATCGCTTCCTCGTAATCGTAAGTAGGTTCCATTCCCAACTCTCGGAATGCTTGCCATTTGCTCTTCTCAGCGACGAGATTAGCGCCCTTCTTTGTCAGGCTTGAGACTTTGGATCGGTCGTTGAGTGATGGTGTCCGCTTAGCAAAGGTGACTTCATCGATTCCAAGTTCGCCTCTAAGCTCCGTCAGAATCCCTGCGAGAGGTTCACCGATTGTTCCGGTTCCTACGACGTGAACGACATTGCCGGTCATCGAATTTCTGCCTCATCAGCCATCGCACAGAAGATATTACTCATAAGGCTTTCGACGTAATACTTTCCTTCGCAATCGCTTCGATTGGCTGGCATTGCAGGACGCTAGCATCCGCCTTGAACCATTCCCGGACGGACTCTGCAGTGACTTGACAATTCATCTTCGCCCTTCAGGAACACGCCGGAATCACGACCGACCAACGTTCCCTAGATCCATGGCAACCGTAGTAGGCTTGGTTTTTTGCCCTCACAAAAAGGCCTCTTCAGGTTACCTTTGCAATATTACTGTGCAGGCAACCATCTTCACACAAGTGATTTTGAGCCCAAGGCGACGTAAAGCGACATATTGCCCTTCAATCGTTTCTGCAGATTCGCGAGGGGGTTTCGTACATCACCGTGACCGAGAAACGCCTACAACAGAGATTCTTCTGCGATAACTGCAAGCGCGAGGTCTTCCTCCAGGCCAAGTACTGCGACAACTGCGGCGGAGAGATTGAGTGGCCCGAGAAGATCCAGAGGATTCTCGCTGCGTGGAACAAGCAAAAGAAGAAAGATAACTAATCGCAGAACCGAGGCCCTTGATCCCATACATGTTTTGATTAATGGCAGTCGTCTTACCGCCTGCCCTAGAGGGCCCAAGTCAAAGGTTTCTCTACAAAGGTTTATTCAACGCACACACACTTACGACACACCGAGACCTAAGATTCGGCCGATGACTGATATCAGGCATGATTAGTTTGGAAGCACATGTTGTCGAAACGCCAGTAGGACTCTTCATCGTAGATGAAGAGATGAAAGTCATCGAGAAGGTCTTCTTTTCGAATGAACCGCGGAACGCAGCTGCTGAACTGAAACAACTCCAAGAGGGCACGGCGACTGACGCTGCTTCAGAGGCGCTGAAACGAGTAGCGGCTGACTATGGTTTGTTGGTGCTTGAGAACGAACCACTAGCAAGGACCTGCGAAAGGCAGTTGAAGTTGCAGGTTATCGTCAAACCTACCGTCGCCGAACAATTTCGGACGCGTTTGGGCTCTGACTGGAAAGGAAGAGAGAAGTGGATAAAGCAGCAACGGCTTGAGAGTCCAATACTAAAAACGCCCGAAGCTTACAATGAATTTGCTCGGCAAGTCACCCTGCAATTAGCGCGGGCTGGAATCGCGCGTGCGGCAGCTGGACGAGATCTAAGCGCAGTGCAAGCCGTGCGCGCCATGGACGACCTTGATAAGACGCTTAACTTGCTCGCGGGCAGGGTTCGCGAATGGTTCGGTCTGCATTTCCCTGAGATGGACAGGATCATAGAGAAACATGACACGTACGCTAGACTGGTTTCGAAGCTGGGAAATCGATCCAACTTCACATATGAGAACTTGATTACCGAAGGATTGCCCCAGGAGAAGGCAAAGGAAATCGCCGAGGCAGCTGCAAAGTCGATGGGAGCTCAAATCGAAGAGTCCGACCTAGAAGTCCTGAAGTCATTTTGCGACCTTATGTCAGAGCTGTACAAATTCAGGGAGAGAAGCGAGACCTACGTGGAGGACGTCCTCAAACAGGTCGCACCGAATATGACCACAATTGTGGGTGCGGCGCTCTCTGCAAGACTGATCTCAATAGCAGGGAGCCTTCAGAACCTTGCAAAGATGCCAGCAAGTACCCTCCAAGTTCTGGGTGCCGAGAAGGCACTCTTCCGATCATTGAAGACAGGTGCGCGTCCGCCGAAACATGGTGTGATATTCCAGCACACCGCGGTGCACCAGTCGCCTCGATGGCAAAGAGGGAAGATTGCCCGAGCGCTCTCAGGCAAGCTCAGCATCGCAGCGAGGGTAGACGCCTTCCGCGGTGACTTCATGGGTGACAAATTGCGAGATGAGGTCACAAAGAAGGTTGAGGAAATAAAGGAACGATACAAGACGGCCCCTCCGCCGAAGAAGAGAGATGTTGGGCGCAAACGTTAGGCGTCATGACCGATTCGAGGGAGTCTACTGGCTTACCCTCCCGGACGGAGTCAGACGCCTTGCAACAAAGAATTTGGCCCTTGGAGTATCCGTTTACGGCGAAACACTAGTCAAAGATGCGAAGATTGAGTATAGGACCTGGGACGCGTACAGGAGCAAGCTTGCGGCGGCGATTCTGAGAGATCTTGATTCCTTGCCTATACAGCCCGGCAAGAACGTGTTGTATTTGGGCGCAGCATCCGGAACTACAGCGAGCCATGTCAGCGACATTGTGGATGAGCAAGGTCGCGTCTATTGTGTTGAGTTCGCTCAGAGAAGCATGCGTGAGCTAATTGATGCGTTGTGCGAACATCGCACCAACGTATACCCGGTTCTGGCGGATGCCAGAATGCCTGAGAGGTACAAGTCACTGGTAGGCCAAGTTGACGTGGTCTACTGTGACATAGCCCAGCCCGAACAGGCAAGGATACTTGCGGACAACGCTGATCTCTTCTTGAAACCGAACGGATCAGCTTTGATCGCGATCAAGTCAAGAAGCATTGACGTAACCATGGACCCGAGTGACGTATTCAAACGGGAGATTAGTGTCCTGAAGAAACGACGTTTCGTCGTTTCTCAGACCGTCAGGCTCGAACCTTACGAAAAAGACCACGCCCTTGTCCACGTTACTCGAGAATGACATCCATGTTCAGATCCAAGACCCAGCGAATTATGACTGCCACGAGATGTGCAAGGGTCAGGAATCGATATTTCGTTGCGAACCGCGGCTCATCGAGTTTGGCAAGTCTCAGAGCCTCCTCGTGATAGGATTTGGGATTCCGGAGAACTCTGAGATTACGAACCGAGACGACCCTGACCGATCTCACGCTCTAGTTCCTTAATGGTCTTCCACGAAAGACGAACGATTGGCGGGTATTCAGTATGCTTCCTTCTCCATTCCCTCAGAAAGTCCAACGTCCGAGAATCAGTAACATAGCCAGATCCAAAATCACCATACTCTCTCCTTAGCGCTTCCGCGACCTCGTCTCTCCGAACCTTCGCGATTATGCTGGCCGCTGAAACAACGGGGTAGGTTCGGTCAGCATGATGTTCAGATACGATCCGAACGCTCTTCAGCCCTGCGGGAAGGAAATCCAAGATTGTCGCTCCATACCGTTCTTCGTTTACGTCGGAAGCGTCAACATACACCTTTCGAGGTGCAAGTTCCGCGATGACCTGCGCCATCAACTTGGCTTCCAAAAAATTCAGCTTCCTAAGTCGTCTGCCATGCAGGACAACCTCATCGATTTCTCTGGGTTGAACTTCGACGATACTGATCTTGGTCGCAAGCCCTTTGATCTTGGTCGCAAGCTGGGATCTAGTTTCCGGCGCTAGCAGTTTGGAGTCCCTGACGCCAATCGCTGCGAGTTCCTTCGTCTGCGACGCAGAGATCAGTACACCTGCGATCACAAGTGGACCAATGACAGGTCCGCGACCTGCATCGTCAACACCTGCGATACTGTCCACCAATCGAAGTAACCGCCGTCGCAGCGAGATACGGGCTTTGGGAGTTAATAGCTGCGCTTCCTCCTTGTAGCACTATGGTTCCATATCGAGCTTTCTTGACGGGCGAACCTGGCTGCGGGAAGACCACTGTCGTTAGGAAGGTGTGTGAAGCGCTCGAAAAGAGAGGCAATAGACCTGGGGGCATTATCTCGAGCGAGATCCGGCATCGCGGGATTAGAGTCGGCTTCAGTCTTGAAGACGTTCTTACTCACGAGAGTGGTATCCTTGCGCATGTCGATCAGCAAGACGGCCCCAGAGTGGGCAAATACCGTGTAAATCTGCATGATATTGAACGAGTCGGTGTGACTGCAATTAGACGCGCGATAGCGGACTCTGACGTCATCATTGTCGATGAAATTGGACCCATGGAGCTAAACTCGATGCCATTCATACTTGCTGTGGAGACAGCTCTGGCCTCCCCAAGGCACCTCGTGAGTACAATCCACAAAAGGGCTTCACACCACTTGGTAACAGCAATCAAATCGAACTCCACGTACCAAGTTCTCGAAATCACTCACGAGAATCGTGATCAGCTTCCAGTCGCCATAATCGAACGACTCAGCAGGCACGCATAATATGGAATTGAGGGCAGGACCCGAGCGAACTGCGGGCATTACGCAGATTACCGAAGGCAAAGCGAGACTGATCGTCTCTGTCGGACCGGCTACGCCGAAGGTTTTCTACAATCCGAAGATGAGTCTGAATCGAGACATTGCCATTCTCTTCTCACAGTCCTACTTCCCCTCTTCCCAGCATCTTCGCGTTTGCGACCCTATGACCGGCACTGGCGTAAGGGCAGTCCGCTACTTGCTCGAGTCACCCAACGTGTCGAGCGTGGTTGCAGCCGATAAGGATCCGGAGACTGCGGACGCCGCTCGGGCAACGGTGCACTTCAATGGGCTGGAAGAGCAGGTTTCGGTGATTGAATCAGACGCGAACCTACTGCTACTAAGCCACGTAAAGGAACACTTTGATCTTGTGGATCTGGATCCGTTCGGATCTCCAGCTCCCTTCTTCGAATCTGCGCTTAGGGCAACAATCGATGGCGGCATACTAGCAGCAACCGCCACTGACATGGCGCCGCTGACTGGCGCCAGAGCTTCAGCGTGCATGCGAAAGTACGGCGTATCTGCGGTTCGAACTGAGTTTGAGAAAGAGGCTGCAGTCAGAGTATTGGCAAGTTGCTTGGCCGGAGCAGCAGGCAGACTTGGGCTTGGCATCAATATTGTCTTCGCTCATGCATCAGATCATTATGCGCGCATCTATGCGGCTGTTACGAAGGGGAAGACACCGGCCAATATCTCAGCAAAATCTCTGGGATTCATTGAATACTGTCGATACTGCCTGCGACGCAACTCACTGAGTTCGCTGCAGTCTATCCGAACTACATGCGAAGAGTGCGGAAACAAAACAATCATCGGTGGTCCCATCTGGTTGGGCACACTATGGGATCCGAGCGCCGTAAAGCGAATGATTGGGCATTCACCGATATTGATGTCCTCTCGCTTGACCGAAATTCAAAGCATGTTAGCGCGTATTGATGAGGAATGGGGGGCACCATTGTTCTACTATAGGACCGATGTGCACTCTGCAAGACTGGCGGTGAGACCTCCCAGAATTAGCAGTGTTCTTGATGCCTTACGCGACAGCGGTTACAAAGCGACCAGAACTCATTTCGACTCGAATGGTTTCCGGACCGACGCGCCCAGTAGAGAAGTCTCGTCGATTGTGGAGTCGCTAGCTAACAAAGCCTAGGCCTAGAAGATAGAGCTCAGCGCTCTCGGGCCTGCTTGCGGGCGGTTTCACAATACGTAGAGCTTGAAAGGAAGATCTCATATCAAGTTGAAATTCCTTGAGTTCGGAACCTTGGAATACCTTCACTAACATGTTACCGGAAGGCTTGAGCAGAGAACGAGCAATTTTCAGTGCAGACCGGGCAAGCTCTATTTGGCGTGCATGATCCAGATTCCAAGCGCCAGAAATGTTTGGTGAAAGATCGGAGATTACCGCGTCGAATTCTCTCTTCTGTTTGGTTTGGATCTGTTCAAGCACGTCCGCCTGCGTTACGTCGGCGGCAAGTGTGACTATGTTCTCTTCATGTAGAGGTGCGATCGGTTCTTCGTCAACGCCGAGCACGTAGCCCCTCTCGCCGACTACTTGGCGCGCGGCCTGAAGCCATCCTCCTGGAGCCGCGCCTAGGTCCAGTACGTGATCACCACGCTTTAGAAAGCGATGACGCTTCACTATCTGTAGGAGCTTAAAAGAAGCCCTACTACGATAACCCTTTTCCTTTGCCAGACGATGGAATTGATCCTTCCTTCGCTGTCTAAGCCATTCAGTCGGCACTTTTCGCTACCACTTTACTTGAGGCTGCTATGTTCTGCATCCATTTCGTGAGATTCTCACATTTGCTCGGATTCATGATCCATGACTGCGGACAGTGACCGATCAAGTCACAGAAGGCACAGGGTATGTCGACGATGGAATCGATCGTAGAGTAGCGTCGTTTTGCGAAAACCCTGTACGTCCAGCGACCTTCATGCAATTCCTTCTTTCTGGCGATAAGGCCCTTTCTCTCTAACCTGAGGATAGCGCGCGAGCCCTCACGACTGTCGGCCGTCAGTTTTTTCCAGAGTTCAGATTGCAGTATCCCCATATCGCCGAGCTCCATCACTATGCGCAAAACGTCCTGTTCTGTTGGACCTTTCCTCGGCAATCGACAACCTTCTGGAATTTGAAGTCACTGAGAATTGTGAAAGAAGTATGGTTCCATTCCATTTAAACGTTGAAGATCAGTTACCAGAAATGACTCGTAGATCACGCGGTGCTCGGTTCGAGTCTATCTGCGCGAAAACAACCGAGCACTACGTTATCCTCGACCCGTTCGGAATCTCGCGGTCCGTTGTGAGAAGCGCGAGTTTCTCCCCTTGCTCAGCAGCCAAGAGCATTCCCTGTGATACCTCTCCGGCAAATTTCGTCGGCTTCAGATTGTACAAGAAGACCACTTTCTTTCCCTGAAGCTGTTCGGGCTCGTAGAAGCCCACAAGACTTGAAACCGTCTGGCGCACACCGAGGGGTCCAAGATCCACGAGTATCTTGTAGAGCTTCTCAGTGCGCGGAACCCGCTCCACCTGAGTTAAGGTTCCTACCCTAGCATCAAGCCTTTTGAACTCCTCGAAACTGATTTGACCGCCACTCTTCTCCTCACCCATCCCACAGACCTCTTCATGTCAACCCTAATGCTGACTGCGAATCAGATAAGAGACATTCGGCCTCTTTGAAACGCTGCATCCTTCGTTTCCAAGCCTTGCTGAGGACACAGTATTTGCTCAGTCTGCTATCCTTAGTCCCATGCTGCAGCGCTTCTGACGGTGTCTATCGAATCCTTCTGGTCGCAAGCGGCTCAGGGTGCGACTCCGACGAAGGCTACGGGGGACATGATATCTTGATTGAGGTATAGCGCTCACAGTGACTGTTCAAGATTTCTTGTACGGTTATGTTCGGGCATACGTGGAGTGAATTCGCGCGGCGTCAGCAGGCTAGGTCCTTCGAATAATGATTAGCTCGCACCATTTCACTCATTGACGCGAATCTGTATTCCGACTCAACGAAGCTATGGAAAATTTATTACCAGTGGGACTTGGACAATAGGGCGGTGCAATTGTTTGGCTAAGAAACGTGCCAAGAAAGGCGCTAAGAAGAAAGCGAAACGGACTGCTAAGAAAGCAAGGCCCAAGAAGAAGACGGCGCCGAAACTTCCACCAGCCCCAATGGCAGAAGCCCCGACTCCTGCTCCCATGGAAGCTCCGGTGGAACCTGCCCCTCAACCTTCCTATACAGAGACTAGGCCCTCAGACACATCCAGTAGTGAAACGACAACCAGTTAGGCCCTGGTTGTCCTCCAATTTTTCCCTAGTCGTCCGTTCTGGTCTCCGCGTTCCGACGCTTCCGGTACTATCGGAGATTGGCGACCGCAGAAACGTTCTACGAAGCTGGAATCGCACGCGCTGATCAAGAACAGAGATCAATTGATCTCAAACGGGGGCTCGCGAAAGAACCGCGCTGCCCGTAGACTGTGTCTAGATGCTTTGGAAGCTGCTTTGGAAGCGGTTAGTCCGGAAAGATGTGTGCGAGCCCAACTGAACGTGAGAAACAAGCAACTGTTCGCCAAGGGCTTCGCTATCTCACTATCGCGCTTCAAACGGATCATGCTGCTTTCGGTCGGAAAGGCAAGTGCTCCGATGCTAGTGGCCGTCTCGGATATTTTGAGAGGCTTTGATGTTTATGGTGTCTTGGTTGCTCCCAGAAACGAAGCGGTTGGAGTAGTGGACGAGCGTATCGAAGTGTTCCGATCAGGTCACCCTGTTCCTGATCGCCAAGGAATGATAGCGGCACAACATGTGATCGACGCAGTGAGTAGAATGCGTAGGGAGGAATTACTCATATGCCTGATCTCGGGTGGCGCCTCAGCAATGCTGCCGGCACCTCCCGACGGTATCTCGCTTGCGGACCTCAGGAAGCTAACCACTCAACTCATCATGAGTAAGGCTACGATTCACGAGATAAACACCGTCCGCCGACATGTCTCAAAACTGAATGGGGGTAGACTCGTCAAGCTCTGCCGCGCATCCGAGATTCTGTCACTGATAATCTCCGATGTGCCAAGAGACCCGCTTCCCGACATCGCCTCAGGACTTACCGTCGAAGATCCAAGCTCGTACAAAGACGCGGTAGAGGTTCTGAAGTCGCATAACCTATGGGCGAGCATTCCCAAGAGCGCTAGAGACCACCTCTCGAGAGGCGTTCGACACAGAATTCCTGACACGCCGAAGCCAGGAGACCCAGCCTTCCTACGGGTACACAACCTCATAATTGCGGGGAACAGAACCGCCTGCATTGCAGCACGACGCTCTCTAACAGCGAAGAAGGTCACCAGTGTCACTCTGAGTTCCTCTGCCGAAATGGACGCCCAAGAGATGGGCCGTTTCCTGGCATCTCTTGCAACGGAGCATGAGCGGTCCAACGGATCCGTTCCGAGAGCGGAAGCCTTCATCCTAGGTGGCGAGACCACCGTCGAAGTGAAAGGGAGAGGGATGGGTGGGCGAAATCAAGAAACGGCACTTTGGGCTGTAGACAAGATTGCCGGCCTAGAAGGCGTCGCGATCGCCACATTGGGCACGGACGGGATCGATGGGAGCAGCACGGCGGCTGGGGCTCTGACAGACGGCGATAGTGCACGGCGGGCATCGGAGAAAAGGATGAATCCTCCAACGTTCCTCAGCCGTAATGATTCTTACCACTTTTTCAGACGACTAGGCGACAACATCATTACTGGCCCAACGGGAACTAATGTTGGGGACCTATACCTCATAGTCGCTCATGAATAGCCGCACCTACAGCCGTCATTTCACAATGAGTATCGGGTACTTGGCGTGATGACTGACCTTGTCAGACACACTGCCGAGCAAGAAAGCCCGGACTTCTGTCAGGCCTCTGCCCCCCACAACTATCAAGTCCACTTTTTCTGATTGAGCGGCCTTGACGATCTCTTCTGCCGGCACACCTCGAAAGAGCTTACACTCATAGTCCGCGCCTTCGGACTTCGCGTATGCGTCTGCTTTGTTGATGATCTCTTGCCCCTCGGCTTCCATCTCCTTTACGAATACGGTCGTAGCCAAGACGCCTGCCTCAGAGGGGGTCACAGCATAGAACCGACGTAACACCACGTGGATGATGATCAGTTTGGCCTGATATTTCTTCGCTATATCCACGGCGCACTTCAATGCTCTCTCGGCGAACGGTGAACCGTCCACGGCGACTAGGATTCGCGAGAACATGACGGTCGAGGTTAGAATAGGAGCCTAGTGGGTAATAACTGTATTTGAGCCCACCTCATATGACCAGCACGCCCCTGAGTAGGCGAGTAGTGCTTCTGCGAGTTAGCTAGTCGCCTGACACTTCATGGCGATGTCTCGTGACAATTTGAGCAGTTTGTTCAATTGCCGGAGTTCTTGTTGCATACATCCTAATGTAAGGTGCCATGGCACGCAAGATCTTGCTCTCAGCTTTTCTTAGATGCTCTTCGTATGTTGTCCTCGGGACGCGATTCTTAGCCGCTATTTCCTCAGCACTGATCCTCTTTGGTACCTGATAGTAACCGTAATCGAGCGCAGTCATGAGCGAGTTCAGCTGCTTATCCGTCAGGTCTGAGAATACGCTGCTGAGAGATACGACGAACGTATCCTGAATGCTCTTCTCAGGAATTAGTCGCTTCTCCAATATTTCCACTGGGCCCACCTCACTCAGCTCCTCGAACAGTTTCTTGTAATCGCTTTCCCGGAAACCTATCACCCTGTGCTGTTCCCAGCCTCCATAGTAGATTTCGGGGGGTATCCCCAGACAGGAGTTCTTCTCTATGACGTCGGATATGTTCGTCGCGATCTTCCTGCACCTGCAGGTCTTCATTACTACTTGCAGATTCTTGTCGCCGAAGGTCTTCTTGAGCACCTTACTTCCTCCCCAAGCGAATAGTTCTTGCAAGCCCGGCTCGATCCTTGTGAAGGTTTCAATATCTGGGCATTCGATCTCCAACACGTCTGTCCTGTCATTGCACCAACCGACGACTCTGACGGTTGGGTGCTTCATTGAGAAGCGAACGTATGGACAATCGTGTTGAGCCTTGAAGACAGCTTCGAACATGGCCGCACAGCCCACATCCACAACAGGCTCTGCCAAGATAAACTGTGTGCCGTCGTTCGACGGCATCGGACCGTGGGCATGCGCTAGGCCCTCGTTTGCCGTCCTCCGCCCATGCAAGGTACTACCGTCAGATCTCCGTACTCTGGCTGGAGGTAATGTGATTGAGTATCGTAACGAGTCTCTTGGATAAGCTGCAATTCATCGGAGCGATCGGCGTGAAGGTTGATATGATAGAATCCAAATTGAGGCTAGTTCACAATTCGATCTTCGCTACTAGCATCGGTAACGGAAGACAGTGGTTCTCCGTGACCGGCAAGAACGAGTACAGAACAGATCTACTGGCCCGACGATCACGCGATGAGCTTCTCGTTAGGCTCCCAGCACCAAGGTGAATGTAAGGCAGGCGGCTACGTCAGCAATGACGTAGCAAGGCGATGACTGTAGATCTCAAGACCCAATGGAGATGTGGCGAACATCTCACAGGTCCCTACTTCTTTGTTACCGGTTCTACTACGATTCTTGTTCCTTCAAGCGATATGAAAAGTGGCTGTCCTTTCTGCCACTTCAGCTTTCCCACCATTTCGCGAGGAACCGTTATTCTGTACTGCCCTTTGAAGCCTTGCAGCCTGACGATCTCCAGGGCCTGAGACAACCGCGATGGACCTAGGCTTGATGAGGACTGGTTAGGCTTAATGAGCATTGCTAAGCCTTATATATACTAAGAGTCCTATTTAGTACTCTAGAGGACTAAGAGGATTGGAGACGACCGAGTATTACCGAGATGCCTCCGGCTTTTGGAAGATAAAAACTCCAAAAAGAAGACGAATCGTCCACCTGTGAATAACGCCTAGCAAGCACTCTGGCCGAACTCTGAACGTCAGTCATCAGGTCGCCGCTTCGGCTTCGATCTTCTTGAGCTGCCGCTGATACATCCCCACGGCCTCCTCGGACGTCGTGGCGTCCTCAGGCGCCTTATCCTTCCTCCAGTTCCCGGTAAATCTTGGAAATCTAAGTGCAAGTCCGCTCTCCTGCCTGATGACGTCTCTTCCGCACGTGTGCAGAGGGGATAACGTGATCTCGTCTGCCCCCACTTCCAACACAATTGAAGGTGTGAACCAGAAGTCCGGTTCCATAAGTGACTTGACACGTGAATGCCTATGTTCGATCAAGTACGGTTTCATCGTCGTCATGAGAGTGGCTAGGTCTTCGTCAGTGAAGCCTGAACCGAGCTTGCATAGAGTCTCAAAGACATCTTCTTTCTCATTATACACGGCCATTAGCAGGGCACCGTACTTTCCTGCTCTCTTTCCCCTCCCGGCGAAAGCGCCGACCGGAACTAGATCAAAAGTGTCTTGCACCTCGGCCTTGTATGATCGCTTGTATTTTATCCAAAGCCAACCGCGAGCTCCAGCTTGATATGTCGATTGATCCCCCGTGCTCTTCACGACGAGTCCCTCACAGCCAGTGGCAACGGCCTGCTCCATGAGATTCTCAAGTTTCTGCGGTTCTCGCGTTTCGAACTGCTCCGAGACTGTCACATGCTCAGTTGTGTTGGTTATTCTGACAAGTTCTTTCCGTCTTTCGAGATACGGGAGCAGCGTCATGTCGGTTCCATCGACATAGAGCACGTCGAATAGGAAGACAGTGACAGGGATTTCTTCGGCCATCCTTTCAATCTCGTGCTTCCTTCCCCGACGCTGCGAGATGACTTGGAAAGGAAGCATGTCGCCCGTATGTGGGTCGACGGCCACACATTCGCCTTCAACGATAGCTTCCTTGGCCTTGATATTTCCACGGAGACGTTCGGCTACGTCAGGGAACTGATCCGTAATGTTCTCGAGTCTTCGGGAAAAGAGATGAACGTCCGTCAGGCCTATGTGCGCCTGAACCCTGAGCCCATCATACTTGTATTCCGCCGCGCCCACGCCTCCGAGTTTCTCCAAGATTTCTTTGGCAGAAGGCAGTCGCTCGCAGAGCATCGGCCTAATCGGACGGCCCACAGTGATCTTGAACTTCCTAATGCCCTCGAGACCTTCACTGGCAACAACCTCAGCCACGCATCCTAAATCAGAGGAGAGGTTGTAGGCTCTCTCCAAAGGCTCTCTGGCCGCCTTCTCACCTCCATAGGCAAGAGCAAGCGCATCGAGAACGGTCATGTCGGCCACGCCTAGCCTTAGTTTTCCAACGGCCATGCGCGCGATGAACTTGGCTTCTATTGATGAGGCATCGTTCAGAAGGCTTGTCAGCAAGCGTATTTTCAAGTCGACAGAACCGGAACCTGCAGCATGTGCTATCTTGTCAAAGGTCTCATATACTCTGCTCACCGTCAAGGGTTTCGTGAAGAGTGCCGTCTGGGATTTCTTCTGCAGAAGTTCCTCAACACTCAGGCCAAGATCTCCCGACTTCTTGTAGTCTGCCTCAACAGTCTCTTCTGATTTCCCGGTTACTTCTGCAACTGCCTTGATCAGTAGCTTCTCAGCGATCCCAAGCTCAACACCCATATAATCAGGGTAAAGCTTCCCCTGCAATAGATAGACAACACTACCTATCTCCTGGCTCGGTGTATCCTTTATCAGATCCACTAGCAAACCTGTCATCTCAAGCCGCTTTGAAGTCGCTTCAATCTGCTCAAAGACCTCTGCGAGTTTGCGGAAATTCAATGTCTCCACATCATGCCTGTCTGATCAGATGGGTGTGATGAGACACCGCAAACGGGTCCTTTAGCTTTTCATGTGCGGAGCAGACTGGACGCCCGTGCCAACCGTAGGAACCAATCGGTACTTCCGGAGATCATGAGGCGGACCGCCCGCAACGGAGAAATAACGCGCGCAACCTCTAAGCCATGCGTCAATCTTACGCCCATACGAAGTATTGTCGGAGGGTCCATCTCAATGGGAGAATCTGATGCTAGCTTGTATTTCGGCTGCGCTGGCTGGTCTTACAAGGAATGGATTGGACCGCTCTATGAGCCTGCAAAAAGCATGCTTCAGCAGTACTCATCTGTATTCGATACGGTAGAACTCAACTCCTCCTTCTACAAAGCCCTCGACGAGGGCACGATTCTCGGCCTAACCAGGAACGCCAGGAGAGGATTCATGTTCAGTGCGAAGATGAATCAGAAGTTCACCCATGAACTCAGGCTAAAGCTGAACGGCGACTCTCAGAACCAGTTAGAGGAATTCGTGCAGCTCTTTGATCCTCTCCTCACCCAAGACAGGCTGGGCTGCTTCCTAGTACAACTTCCCCCGTCCCTGAAACGAGACACGCAATTATTGGAGGATTTCCTGGCAGCGCTTCCGCATCGCTACGACTATGTTGTGGAATTTCGTCATCCGTCCTGGCTGGACAACGCCACATGGCTCATTCTCTCCAAATACAAAGTCGCCTACTGCATTGTAGATGAACCTCTTCTTCCGCCTGATATTCACGTGACCTCATCCATCGGTTACATAAGGTGGCACGGCCACGGAAACAGGCCGTGGTATGACTATCGCTACACTCAACAGCAGTTGCAGGAGTGGATTCCGAAGATACGAGAAGTCCAGAAGAACGCGAAGAAGGTTTTCGGCATATTCAACAACCACTTCCACGGATACGCACCGGAAAACTGCATCCAAACCATGCAAATGCTTGGCATCGCGCAACCGAAACACGCGAAGACGCTGAAGCGGGTACCAGAACCACATCGATCGAGAATTGGCCGGGTTGCCACCGCCTGGGACGCTCGATCAGTACGCATGAGAACTAGCATGAGTCCGAGAGATGAGGACCAATGAGAGGACTACTGGGAAAGTTCAGGTTGGTGGGTAGAAAAGAGAGACGAGTCCTAGAACTGATCTCCGACCATTTTGGCATCGTCGTCAAAACGGTTCAGCAACTCAAGCCTCTTCTTGAATCAGCAAAGGCGGGGGACTGGAATTCCGTACAAGAGATCAGCGATAAGGTCGCTGAACTTGAGACTCTTGCAGACGGGCTTCATCGTGAAGCCGTTGTAGCGATCTCCCAAGGCACCTTCTTCTCAGGCACTCGTGAGGATTTCTTGGAACTTATGGAGGAGAATGATGAAGTGGCAGACGCGACCCAAAACGCGGCTAGGATACTCGCGGAATCACCAATGGATCAGCGATCCTTCCTGATACTGTACGAGGACCAAAAGGCGACCGTTAACGATCTCTTCGCTACTCTGCAATCATCCGTGATGCTCCTGGAGGAGTCGATTGGAAGCCTTGAAAGTGATGCCCAAGTTGCTGTTACCAAGTCGCTCCTAGTGGAACGTGCCGAAGAAGAGGCGGATGAGATAAAGAACCGTCTCATCAAGAGAATCTTCTCACACAAGTCCGACCTTGAGGTCCTAACCTTGCTGCAGCTACGAGACTTCGTCTTGAAACTCGATGAAATAGCGGACGCAGCTGAGGACTCATCAGACCTGGTCATAACCTTGGTTGCCAAGGCAGAGGCCTAACTCCCTGCCGAGCCCTGAAAGGGTTTCACTAGACGAGCTGCAGGCGCAGCCAAAGGTCAAATACTCCCCCTGACCGTTAGGAAATCGGGTGGGTTCAGGCACTGAAATGCCCTTTATGCGGTAAAGAAATGACCAAGATGAGCGAGGCGTCCGCTAGTTCTTCATCGACCGAACCCTCCCGCGAAGGAGAGATGCTCTACTATTGCGAGAGGCACGGAGTCATGAACAAATCTATAGACCTGAGAGAAAAAGCGGATCAAATCTCCAAGAAAGCCTGACACGATCGAATTGTCGATCCGCATACGTGGGCCTTTGTGGTTTAGCTGGGTCTGTTATTGGCTGAACTAGCGGCCTACGTAGACTTTCTTCCCGGCTTGGCCTTGTGCGTAGTTCTTGGCGCTAACAACCTCTCCACCTGCTTGGGCACCTCGGTGGGTGGACGAACATTGAGGTATTCAGAGGCGCTGGGTTTCGCATCGATTGGCGTGCTTGCAGGAATTGCTCTTGAAGGCTACAAACTCTCAGGAGCCATAACGAGCGGAATAGTCTCCTCCGGCAGTCCTGAGTTCGCATTTGATGTTGCGCTCTCAACCTTTGTCATCATGACTTTCTTCACGTACCACAGGATCCCCATCAGCCTCTCTCAGGTTGCGATAGGTGCTGCAATAGGCGCGGCATTTGTTCGCGGAATTCGAGTGAACTGGCTCTTCACTGCGCTTGTTGCTTCCTCTTGGTTCCTAACGCCCGCCGTTGGATTGATGCTTGCATTTGCGCTCTCGTTGGTTACGAAGAGAGCTGCGAAGAGAATCAGAAAGGCATTGACCCTGAACGCGTTGTACGCCTACCTCACGGTGTTCAGTGGAATCTACTCTGCCTACGCCTTGGGCGCAAACACTGTAGGCTTGATCGTTGGAATGGTGGGCGTGCCCAGATCCGAGCGCCTGGTTGTGTCGCTCATCTTCGGCCTTGCCACGATTGTTGGGATGTTCTTGTTTGGCAGAGGAACTACTCGAAGCGTGGCAGAGAACATTATCGGTTTGAGTCCATCGGCATCCTTCGCAGCCCAAATGGGAGGTGCTATGACAGTTCACGGATTTACTCAGTTCGGCATCCCGGTCTCGGTTTCTCAAGCAGTTGTCGGAGGGATTTTCGGCGCGGCGATCCCGCGTCGAATTGTTGTACGCAATGATAGGCTCATCAGGGAGATGTTTATCGGCTGGACTGTTGCGCCTCTCTTGGGTGCCGTTTTGGGAATGTTGATTGCCGCATTCCTGTAGATTCCTTCAGCAGGCTTCCACTGAGACGTGATTGAGCTATGCAAAGGGATTTAGAGCGGAAACGGCTTCACTACAATCCCCCTTGTGGAATCGATTCGAGTGCAGCGCTATGACATCAGAAAAGTCCTGCGGCGCCGTCATCTTCAAACGGAATGGCAACCGGACGTATCTGCTTCTTCACTATGAAGGTGGACATTGGGATTTCGTTAAGGGTCATGTCGAGAAGAACGAGTCTGAGAAGCAGACGGTTCGGCGGGAGACTGAGGAGGAAGCGGGCATAAGGGACCTGACGTTTATTGAGGGATATAGGCAGCCCATTAGTTACTACTACAAGCGAGCAGGTAAGACTGTCTACAAGCAGGTCATATTCTACCTAGTCGAATCGAAGACTGACGAGATCAGATTGTCGAAGGAGCACGTGGGCTACGATTGGCTGACATTCGAGAAAGCGTATGAGCGGCTAACCTACAAGAATGCGAAAGAAACACTCAAGAAGGCTTATGACTTTCTGGAGAAATTGGGACCGCAATCAACACTACGGTAGCCCAACGAATGCGGCCAGTACCGCGCGTGCGCCGTGCAACTTGTTCTCTGCCTGTTGCCAAACGATGCTGCAAGGACCCTCCAACACTTCGTCCGTAATCTCCAATCCTCTGTGGGCGGGTAGGCAATGCATGACAGAGCAGCTCCCTTTTGCCATTGAAACTAACTTCTCGTTGATCTGATAGGCTTTGAACTTCTGCTCTTTGCTCTTCGCCCCCTTCTCTTGACCCATGCTCACCCAGACATCCGTGTAGAGGACATCAGCCTCTTCAACAGCCTTCTTCGGGTCATGGACCAGCTCAATAGCGCCGCCTGATTGCTCCGCGAGCTGTCTCGATCTTTCAATGACAGCCCTGTCAGGTTCGAATCCCTTGGGGCACGAAACAACCACAGTCATGCCCATTCTTGCGCCGCCCAGCAGCCAGGAATTGCATACGTTGTTCCCGTCACCAACCCAGACGAACTTCAGTCCCTGCAACTTGCCTTTCGCTTCCACGATCGTCATCATGTCCCCGATAATCTGCGTAGGATGCTCAAGGTCACTCAGCGCATTGATGGTTGGCACGGGCGAGTACTCGGCGAATTCCATCAGGTTCCGGTGAGCGTAGGTTCGGATAACGATTCCGTTGAGATAGGCGCCGAGGATTCGAGCTGTGTCCTTTATGGGCTCACCTCTCGCAAGTTGAAGCTCATCCGCCCTGAGGTACATCGCTTGCCCTCCAAGCTGGTAAGCGGCAGTCTCAAAACTGGCTCTCGTGCGAGTTGATGGTTTCTCGAACAACAAGCCCACAACTTTGCCTGTCAACGAGTGCTTCAATGTAGCCGCTTTCGCGTCAGACTTCAGCTTCATACCGAGATCAAGGAGCGACTGGATCTCAGCTTGACTGAGATCGCCCATAGATAGGAAGTCCCTACCAGAGAACAATCGGATTTCATCCTCTTGCCACTGGCCCTAGGCAACTCAAAAAGACTTCAGTTGAATTTCAGCTGTAGGCGTTAGTCCTTTCCCTTGGACTTGCCTGAGCCTCTATACTTGGCGGGCGGTTTTTTCGTTGGGTCGATCAGAAAACGTCCTGATCTCAATATGTCCATCCCGATGAGCACGGGAGACCGCATGTCGGAGCGGTCACGGCCGGCCGTGACCAAAGCGAAACGATAGCCGCGAAGAAAACGAAACACTCATTGGATTCATCATTGGAAAATCACAACGCCTGTTGGCAATGAAGACAGTCACAAATACGATGCTCAAATGACATGAACCTGGGGTAACTGAGCCAATGGGCAGCATTCTTCACCAACCCCGGAGAAATAAGCGAACAATCCACGGTACTCGTTTCTTTCCCCCCCGAGCTACGAACTACCGGAATAACTACGGTGAGTGGCTCGCCCACGCAGATCCCTAACCAGGCAAGGAGACTATCCACCAAAAGTGGAGACACCCCGAACGCTAAATATCTTAACCTTGACACGGGCGCAGGACGTAACGAAAGTGCAGCACCACAATACTTTCCTAGCCAGCGAATACATCTTGAACATTCAGCTCGCTGCCTTTTCCGAAGATGACTTCGGGACAGGGAACGAGCGTCAAACAGAAAGCAATCGCTCTACTGGCCAAATGCCAGAATGACAGTACGTGAAAGAGCCATACTTAAAGTGGATTGGCCTCGATACGCATGGCGTGATGGATTATGTCAACGCCAGGTCGTCTGTGTCCGTACTGCTGTAGCCAATATTCAGTAAGCTCCTGGAAAACCACCGACTTACAGACAGTTGACGGCCCCGTAGCCGTGACGATTCGCAGATGCGAGAATTGCAGAACGCTGCAAATCATCTCCGTTACGTAGAACTATTCTTCTTGGTTCGCCGACGACACTCATTTTCCAAAAAGAACATTCCACGTGACAGCTTTCTTCGTCAGAGAATTCACCCTAACCTCGAACTTCCTCCGCCGTCTGTCACCATCCGCGAGAAACCCACTTACAGTCATAACATCTGGCTCGGGACCTAGCTTCGCATCGAGAACCTCGACCGAGCTGGCCCTTAGTCTGTTAAGCAGGAACTCTCTTGCGATATTCTCGGCCTCATCAGACTCCAACTTGAGCACTCTCCCGCACCCAGCGTTCTCTCGCTCTTAACGACTTTGATCTGTCACCGCCTTCGCTACTCTATCGCGATTCTACGACAGCTTAAACCTTCAACTTTGAATGGGCCAACAGTCATGAGAGCTGTACAGGATCGTACGTTCGGCGAATTCGACGGCGAGGGAAGACGTCCTTTGAGAATAGCGATAGTTCATTTCGGCTTCATGTACAGCGGAGGCGGAGAACGGACCGCAATATATGAATCACTTCTCCTTCGAAGAATGGGTCATAAGGCAACATGCTTCGCCCCAGCAATTCGAATGGATCTTTATTTCCCCGATCTGACAACCCAGATCGACCTTCGGCCGTAGGAGCAGACTTTGGTCCTCTCCCGAAAGAAAGAAAAGTCCAGCAAGCTTCTTCGCTGGGTGTCCCGACCTTGCCTGAGATCAAAGAAAGAATCAATATGGTCGGCCTGATCTTCGACGCGATACTTGCGTTGGCTCTATTCGCCGTAACTGCGCTCACTATCTATCCGATGTTCTCCGGTGATTTCACTCAAAATTGGGGTTCCATAGAGTCCGCCTTCCTGTCCGACGCCGCTTTTATCGTCAGCAATTACCCGCATGTTGGTTGGTATCCGTACTGGTATGGCGGCCTACCGTTCCACCTGTCCTATCCGCCGCTCCTTCCGTATCTCGTTGCAGGCCTCCATTTCTTGTTGAACTGGTCGATTGGGCATGCGTATCGAGTCGTTGCAGGTATCGCCTACGCAGCTACACCTGCAGCGCTTTACGCGTTGACACGGTCCATTTCAAGAAGCAGGGTTGCGGCTCTGATTGCGGGTCTGGCGTACTCTCTTGTTCCAACGTTCCTGCCAGGTCTTGCACCCAGTCATATTGAGATTCTCTCAGTCTACGGCGAAGGCCCCCATGTTCTCGCACTTCCATTCATTCTCTTGGCAATTGCGCAATTGTTGCGATGCATGAAGCGTCCAACCATGTTTGGGTATTTGGCGACCGTGATCCTGACCGTGTCAGTAGCGCTAACGAACGTGATAGCTCTGTTCGCCTTTGTTCTGTTCTCAGTCCTAGCTCTTGTACTTGAGATCGTATACGGGCAGCCTGTTCGGGCCCTCCGCGCATTCACATTGATTGCCTTGGTTTCATATGGCCTTGTAGCGTTCCAGTACGATCTTGAATTCATTCAATCGTCAGCGTCATTTGGTGCGGGCGGCGGTGTCTCGTTCGTTGGGCTTCTGTCCAGTCCATTCTTACCCGTCTTGTTCATATCGGTATTACTCATACCGGGATTACTGTTGATTCTCCGCCAGTATCTTTCGAAATCGGATAGTACGAAGAGCTTTTTCTTGGGATTGATGTGGTTGGTGGTCTTCGGCGTCATAGTCCTTGCCAAGCAATTGTTCGAAATAAGCTTGGCACCGCAACCAATTCGTTACGTACCGGAGGTTGACCTGAGCGTCAGTCTCGTAATCGGTCTGTTGGTGGCGGGAGCGATCGGGTTCATTTTGAAGCTTAGACCCGAGAGAAGTCAAAGCTTCAAGCACGGCCTTAGAATCGGACTGACGGCATTTGTCCTTGTGGCTCTGGCCTTCAGCGGCAATGCTCTGCTCCTACCGATCTCACTGCGAGTGACAACGCCTGCGGCGTCTATCGCTGACGTAACCGAATTCCAAATGGCAGACTGGCTCTCCTCGCACGTGAATGATGAAAGGATCTATGCCACTGGAACGGTCTCCTATTGGTTGAACGTCTTCTCGGGTGTTCGGCAGATTAGAGGCGGAAGCGAGCAAGGGGCGACAAACGGTTGGTGGGCGCCAGCTACGTACGAAATCAATTTGGGCCGGGATGCTCAGCTTTCAGTACTTTGGGCCCAAGCGTGGAATGTCAAGTACATAGTAGTGACCTTCCCGAACGCCACAACAGCATACCGTGACTATGTGTACCCTGAGAAGTTCATTGGCGTTCTTCCGTTGCGATACCATTATCAGGGTTTTGGCGTCTATGAAGTGTCTTTGCCCCAACCTGCCCTTGTTCAAGCCGTCAGCGCGCAAGCGGCAAGGTCGCTTAGGCCGATATCGAACGTGAGCGATGTGAATGCTCTCTCAGACTACATCACGCTAGTGGACACTGCGGTCCTCGGAACACGTGTCTCATATGTGCAACCCAGCCCAGACGAGCTATCGATCTCCGTTTCGAATGGATCTCCAGACACCGCGATACTTGTCAAGATCACATATGATCCAAGCTGGGAGGCCCGATTAGAGGATGGCGCTACGATTTCCCTTCAGCAGATTGGACCCGATTTCATGGTAGCATATCCGCAGAAATCAGGGGACTACAGACTCGATCTACACTTCAACCGCTCCACAGGCCAGTCGCTCAGCTGCTTCATCACAATAACCACACTTCTCGTAGTAGTACTCGCGAAACCGATCAAGAAATTGCACGGATTACGCAAGAGAAAAGCAACCAAGTTGGGTTAACAATCCGCATTATGCGAAGCCATAGCGACCAGTGATCATGTTCGATCACTCCTGCTGCCACCACTTATCGATAGGTGATTTAATTCTCCCCAGTAGAGATCTGATTAATCGCCCTAGCCGTGAGGCTAATCTTGGTGACAACAAGGAGAGCCCCACATAGACGAACGTGAAGGCACTAAGAATGTCGGAGAATATTGTGAGAGCCCTGCGTTCGAATCTCATAACCACCTTGATGGGATATATGATGTTAGCTGGAATAGGAACGTACATGAAGTCAGGTCCAGCTCGAAGAATTTCAGCGTCGATCACGCCTTTGGCAGTCCAAATCTGAGCTTCCCATCCAGAGGTGGGCGCATCGTAATAGCACTCCTTGACTAAGAGTCCACGAGCGGGCGTCGATATCGTGGTTTCGATTGTGTCCATATTTGGACGGGTAACTTGAAACCTAGGTTTGCCAGATGAATCGCTCGATGAAAGCAGTCTCGATAGCAACAGTGATTCTACTGGGTTCTGGTAGGTGACTGCGTGATAGGGAAGATTGAATCCCACCCAGATAGCCAGGCCATTGCCGAAATGCCTTGCAACAACGGCGGGATTATTGCCTAACCATACGAGAACTCGCGACCCTTGCCTAACACTGCTGTTCAGTGCTGCCGAGATACCCCATGGCGCTCCCTGATAGACAGCTGGAGAGAACGATGAGAAATCAATTCCACTTGTGATTGGGTCTTCTGCGGCTCTCAATTGCCAATTCTCCTCGCCGTTGGTGGCGACCGTCTTGCTGATCGGCAATGGGTCAGGAATGAGATCGGAGCCCGCATCCGGTGAGAAACCAGTGTCCACGATCAACCGCCCCCCCGCGTAACACGTAATCCTTCAACACTCCCCACATCGCGGTACGGTCAGTCGATTCATATGTGTAACCGTAAAGGAAGACTGTGTCGAAACCTGTCAGGTCTGATTGTGACGTTATGCTGCTGGAGCCACGAATTGTGATGGCGCTTTTTGAATCGAAACCAGAGAATGCCAATGCGCGAAAAACAGTATTATACGCTATAGACTGTCCGATGACCAGAATACGCGTGGCATTCGTTGCAGAGACTATAGGTGAAACGTCTGGATACGTAAAGAGAGTGATGCCGCGGTACGAATCGGCTTCTTTGAAAAAGGGGTTTGCCCTGAAGGCTTGTTCTTGCGCTCCGTTTCCGCTCACGAAGTATTTCATCGAGAACCAATCAGCAATGTACTCCGACATTGGTGCACTCGTTCCGTTCTGCCAGAAATTGTACTCAAGGTAGAACTGCCAGTCGGGGTTTACTACAAATGTGCTGGAAGAACCGCGCGTTTGCATTGCCATAGGGAAATAGAAGTTGTACGCTTGTCCTATCATGTCTGTATCTGATCCGAATCTGAATTGTTGACCTGCAAAATCGGGGAGGCGCGATTCCTGAGGTAGGAGCAAGTTTGTCACAACATCTCCATTGCCGCTTCCTACCGCAGGGGGCGCTGACACCACAGAGAAAGAGATTGGAAGCCAGACAAGTAAGATGACAGTCAGAGCGAGTGTGACAACTCTCTTGCGATTGGGGTTCAGCAATTTGCCTAGGGACGAGTAAGCTAACCCAATGAAACATGCTGAGAAAATCAAGGCCCACTTAAGAAAGGTCTCAGCAGTCAGTCCGCTTGGGTAAGTGAACCCCAAGAGCGGCCCAACAAAAAAGAGATAGCACGCCAATGCGAAAGAGAAAACAAGGAATGCCCCTTTCCGCGATCGATCTTCTTTCGAACGCGGTGAAAATACCACGAACAACAGGAGCACTGGAACTACCATCAAGACGGCTGCAGAGGCATCGTATCTTCGCCAGTGGAGACCGAGAACCGAAGGTAGACTAACATACGAGAGATCAGTGATCTCGGTTGTAACTCCACGAGAATTGATAATCAGCTACGACCCAAATGGGATTATCCAATATGCAGCAAGCAGAAGTCCTGGAACTATCGCGTCGCGGAATATTCTGGCAACCTTCTCTCTCGGAAAGGTAAGCAAGCTCCAGACGAGTAATGTTCCAATCGTAGCCGCTCCTGTTACAAAATGGCAAGCAAAAGCCCACCAAAAAGCAATCGCTAACAGGTAGATGTATCTCGTATTGTTGCGCTACGGCCGGCCGTAGGGTCGAATGGTCGAGAAACGCCAATGCGGTATGGGATGAGTATGTAGCGGCGCTCGAGAGAGATTACAGTGAGCGATAGGACAGGTCTGAAGGCAGTAACCGCATCGGATATGTAGTCAACATCTCCTGAGTTAATGTGATGCGATTGTGGCCGAAGCTCCAGAGAAGGACATTAATACACCGCCTCCACCATTTCTCTTCCAGTAAGGCTCTCGAGTTGATTGTGAGCGGCAATTGCCTGCTAACCTCCCTCCCGAAGCTAAGGCAAAATGGAACGAAGCGTTAGCCGCGAAGAACCCAAGAGAGAAAGTTCGACTTTTTCAAGAATTCCTCTCATCTATTCCAAAGCACAAAGGAAACGAGCGCCTTAGAGCTCAGATCAAGACCAAGATTGCGACACTCAAAGAGGAGATAGCGGCTCAACGCGGAAGGCGAAGCGACGGCCGCTCTCAGTGGTCAGTAGAACGTGAAGGCGCAGCACAGATCATGATGTTGGGCCCAACAAACGCGGGGCGAAGCAGTCTCCTTAAATCGCTTACTAACGCCCAACCAGTTGTCGCAACCTATGACTACACAACCCAACGCCCAGTCCCTGGCATGCTGCCGTACCAAGACATACAATTGCAACTAGTAGAATTGCCGGCTCCACAGGTCAATCAAAGCGGTGCCTTTGAGATACAACCCGAAGCCATCGACCTGATTCGCAACTCTGATGGCCTAGTACTAGTTCTGGATTTGTCCAAAAACCCTACGAAGCAACTGCACGGAGTGATCGCAGCTCTCGAGGAAGTTCGGATTTCAATTCAGAGATCATCCACTAGGGTCGAAGTGGTTAGGGAGAAAGGATCTGGAGAGATACGGATCGCTACTTCAGGCGCGCAAACGTCATGTGATCCTGGGCAAATCAGAGACCTTCTGCACAGTTACGGCATCAGGAACGCTCTTGTTCGGATATATGGAGATGCGTCTCTTGGCGATATTGAAGACGCAATTCTGGAGAACGTCACGGTCTACAAACCGAGTCTGATCGTTGGGAACAAACTGGACCTGCCGGGAGCGCGAGAATTATCGATCGAATTCGAGAAGCAGACTGGACAGTCCATGACTGTGACATTCACTTCGTGCTTGACCGGCAAGGGATTGACTAGGATCGGGGATCGGTTGTTCCACTGTCTTGGAATAATCCGGGTCTACACCAAGGAACCCAGCCAGCAGAGACCGTCCGAGCATCCCTTCGTTGTTCGGGCAGGCACGACTGTCGGAGAACTCGCCCGAAGTATTCACACCGACTTAGCGAACAAATATCGCTATTCGCGAATTTGGGGACCGACCAGCAAGTTTGCAGGTGAGCGGGTGGGTCCGGAGCATATGCTGGGAGACCAAGACGTTGTGGAGATCCACACAGCATAGGTTGGCCGCGGTTAGGACGTTCGTTGGGCCTTAACGCGACGCAGATTCGCTTGCGCTTAGATTCTCGCTCGACGCCTTCGGCGGAAATTCTTGATTCGCCAGAATCCGCTTGAATCACGATAATATTCCATGACTTCCATTATGTTCCGCACCAAGACTAGAAGATGCCATATCCGCGTGACTTAGACGTTCATCATGACCAAGATGATGTTTTTCCGAGGACACAACCTCAAAAACTGTGCGTCGAATCGCAGATTCTGAGCAAAATTGCACGGAAACTGCGTGAGCTTTTGCTGCCGCTGAAGGAAGATAGTGAACGTCAATACGGAGTTACTGAAAATTCATTGAGGCGTTTCAGTAAATCCAGTCCAAACCGCGCGCTGGGAAAGAACAGGCTCCTTACCGAAAACCATTGTCGGCGGCTAGGACTAGAAAGGTGATCAAAGTTGTTGAACTATTTCGTCAAGCACTACCTTCTCAGTGCTCCGACTATTCCCCCAACGATTCCCAGAACCATTCCTGCCACGAAGCCCCCGCCAATTATCAAACTGAACACTGCAAATGGGAATATGAGAACATCAGCGAACGCACCGTGTCCAAGAATCATAATCACAGACCCCAAGATCAGCACTAGGCCAATGATGAGCCCTAACACGAAGGCATAGCTTAGACCCAAGTTGGGCAGCCACCAGAATATTGCAGACCAATTCACGGGAGGCCCATAGAACGATGGTACAAGGAAAGCTACGCTGTTTAGAAGCACCAGAATTCCCGAGGAAAGCGACAATGCGAATCCGACAACACCCTTCCGAGTGACTCTGGTCCTTCCGACTCGCGGGGCCATCGTCGCAGGCGGTCTTGCGAGGACCGCTTGCGGTCGACCACAGTACGGGCAGTAAACCGCGTGCAACGGCATGACTCGACCGCAAGGCCTGCACCGGACAGTTGGAAGCGGCAAGACGTATTGCACCCGCGGACGCCGCCTCGCAAGTGGGCCGCGCTTTCTCGAAACAACTGCAGCCAATAAGCCGAACCCAAGAGCGAGGAATAGGAGCAGTAAGAGGATCAAGTAGATGAGCGGATTCACACCCGAGGGCACGATAGTTCGCGATCGCAAAAGCACGTCCACAGTATGAGTGAGCGGCCCACTCGGCATAATAGCGGTTCCAGTGACAATCATGGTGTAGTTGTCTGGGGCCGCGTTCGGGTCAGCGCAAAACCGCAAGGTCGACACAACGGCGCCGCCGGGAGATGGCGTCACTGGGTTCGGCATGTACTCGGCCGTCACATGTGCGGGCAGGCTCGACAGAGTCAAGTTGACAGGTAGGCTGAAGTTGCCTATGGATTGAACAGTAACGCTGACGTTCCCGCACTGTGTGACATTGACGATAAGCGGAGTGGGTGACTTGGGGTCAGCGTCGATCGTGAAATCAGAGGGAGCCGCTTGAACAATGAGCATCACGCTGATAGCCCGCGTTATGTCCGGGAGGGTCGACCTGCCAGTTAGTGTAAGGTTGTAGCTTCCAATTGGCGTACTGAGCGTTGTATCCACAATCAGCGTCGAGCTCACTGAACCTCCTTCAGGCGGAGCAACGGACGGCGAGGAGAAATGGGCGGTTGAACCAGGCGGCTGACCACTCACCTGTAGACTGACCGGAGCACTGAAACTTCCAATTGAGGTCACGGTCGTGGAGTAGGTCGCCGTCTGCCCTTGCGCCACAGTCTGCGGACTCGATGCCGCGGAAAGCATGAAATCCAGCTGAGGCCCGTGCACAAACTTGTTTCCATAGATCTCGTGCACCGCATAGTATCCATTCTTATCAGCGTAGGTCGGGTACAGCTCGTCTTGTGGGTGAAAAGCGAGCCCTTCAACGATTCCATTGCCGTACTGGAAGTAGAAGCCTAAGATGGCGTATCTGAATGGTACACCAAACTTCGGAGTGTCGATCACAATTCTCACGTCAGACGTGTGAGCAGGTTGCACGCCCGAGACAACCACACCCCCTCCGTGGGTGAAGATCTTGACGCTATTTGGGTTCGGCTCTGGGTTGTAGTATTGACTAGGAAACTCGGGCGGGAAACTGTCACCTTTCGGAGGATTGTACACCGTACTCGCCCAAGAACCTGAAGCACCTTGTCCCAACGTAATGTAACCCGGGAAAGTCGAGTCCAAGTCCTTGAGCGCTATGTCGGTGTAAATAACCTCGTTGCCAGCTCTGACACGTGTGCTTATCGCGTCGTAAACGGCTTGGATTTTCGCGCGCCTAGCAGGGCTGTAGGTCGGCGGATTGCCAAACCATCCTGGGCAGTCGACCACGATCAATGAATAGAGATCGACGATAGACGGGTTGTTCTCCACTGTGGAAGGGTCGGCAATTGTGTAGTTGATACCCATCCTGCTGAGGGTCATATCCGTCCTCCCGAAAACTCCGCGAATCACCAAGATCCGTGTCGGTTGCCTGACGAAGAAGATCCTGTTCGAAGTAAATGAGGCGGTGAGTTGTGTTATGGTCACTCCAGTGAACCGCGAAGTCGAGAGTAGGCTGTTTACGTTTCCGAGAAATCTCGCGTCTATTAGGAATGGCCCACCCTGATAGACCGCGCCAGTTGGGGTCAGGGCTGTTTGTATCGAAACATCGGGAGGTTCAATTATCCTTGCTAGTTCTGCATCGGGTCTGCTGCTCAAGAACTCGTGAATAAGCCCGTAGACTTTGATCCTGTCATTTTGCTTATTGTCCATCGGCACGACTATTGTCCCGGTCGGGAATGTTCCAGCCGCGAGTGGCGGGAGCGCTATGGCATAATCCAAGGCTGGAGCTAGGAGAACGAGAAAGAGGACGAGGCACACCAAAGCTCGTGCAGACTTATTCATTAATCAGTGCCTCAACTGCAATCGTAAATGAGCAATTTTCAGCTTTTGAAGCCAGTTATTAACTAACGCAACTGTTCATTACTTAAGACTTCAGTTCTTTCGGTCCATGCTGACTATTTAATGGTCGATTCGCTGAATGACGTGCGCGTATGGAACAGCACGACTTATTCGCCGCAATTTCGGTCCTGAAAGCCATTCGTCTTTGAATGAAAGATGCATTGAAGAATGCTCGCGCGGTTCCACTCAACCAACCGACCCGCTTTTGCACTTTGCAATCTATCTGCGGGCGATTACTCGCGTGATTCAGTATTCCTCTTCGGGCATCTACGAATTCGCAGCATATTGAGCCCAACATGGACGCGAATGCGCTCTGGAACAGTGCTAGCTGGTCGGCGAGCAAATTCGCTGACCCGACGGGTCACCATGTCAGTCGCCTTATCCACCGAGCGACCGACCGCGATCAATGATTCAATGACATCTTTTCATTCGATCAAGGTCTGAACGTTGTTATCAACAATCCTTCGTGCATCACTCAGAACTCCAAAGTGAGGGGTAAGCAATTGCGACGGATTCTTGCTTTGGGTACACTTCAATGAGGTGAGAGTGGACTCCAAGTCGAAACCAGTCAGCGGAGTTGTTGGGACCAAGACTGGGAGTCCAAATAGCCCTTAGGATCAATCACGAGGAGTCTGTCAGTTCTTGATGGTTGGCTGAAGTAGATATGCATCTGTTCAGTGCTTCGAAGCTTCGGTGGATGACTCTCATAACTCATGATCGGATGGTCTTATGTGTGGCTAGGCTTTGAACCATTTGAAGACCAAGTAGTCTACGCTATTTCCTCGGGGCTTCGGCACAGCTATTGTGAACTGTTTCCGAACGGTGGTCGCAAGCCTGCCAGCCAAGACCACTTCAAACGGACCCATGGTTTCTTCTTCCCTCTTCACTGTCACAATAAACGGTGCGTGATCGATCCCTGGTCCATGCTCGTATATCGCAAAGTCCGAGCCGAATCTTATTCCAGGAGTCACGATCAGTCCCTTCTCTCGCAAGTTTTGATAGGCAGCATAACCAAGATTGAATTCTTTGTATGTCTTGTTTGCGAGCTTCAGTATCTCCGACCTACTTACGGTTCTGGAGGTCTTCACATCCACTACTCTTATGATCTTCCGGTCAAGAAGATAGAGGCCCTCCATCAGATCCAGCATCAAAGGCGCCTTGAACTCCTGTTCCGGTTTCGGTTTGGGAATGCCGACGGGTTTACCGTAGAAACCCATTCGATAGAGACTCACTCCATCTCTATTGTTCCAGACGATCAATCTAGTGCCGATTAGCTCAGCGACTATGGGTTTACTCATTTGGCAGTCTTCCTAGGCAGTGAGAGCCAGCACTCTAATGTGGTCCACCACATCAACGCCGATGTCAGCAATCTTCTCCGCTCTTTCCACCAAATCACGGAAGAATAGCAGCATCTGGAGGGGCATCTTGCTCGACAGCAAATCCATGTCGAGCTTTCTGGACTCCGCATCAATCTGCCGTTCCAAGTCCTCCACCGCTCTCGCCGTATCGATTGCCTTGTCTGCATCAAACGACAGCGAATGCAATGTTTCTCTGACCTTCGATATCTCCTTCAACACGGAGCCCATCAGATGAGAGACTGTCTGCAACTTCTTGGTATCGAGCTTCCACTTCAAATCCACAATGCCCATGAGCCTGAAGCCCATGGCTTCGCAGTACTCCGCGATCTCTCCTAATCGGAACAGAAGACGGAGGAAGTCTTCCCTGCTGATGAGCAAACTGCCCACCGACGCGACTTCGCTCAGAAAGGTGGCCTTGTTCTTGTCATTTTCTTCGATAGTCTTGAGGATATTGGCGTAGTTCTCCTGCGCAAGCTTCGGCTTGTTGTCGGCAATGTTGTCCAATAGGAGTGCGAGTTGCCTTGTGATTTCTACGATGTTCCTGGCATGAACTTGGCAGAGATCGAGCATTCTCCGACGGATGTTGGCTTCTGTTTCGATTGGAAACGTCATTCGCCGCATCTCCGCTGCTTGCAGTCTACTAGGCCGATTTGACTTAAAGAGTAGTACACTTCACATTCTAAGCAGTTCCGGTGTCACTCGTAATTCGTCTTGACAGAGATGCCGAGATCTGCAAAGTCCAGCTTTCCGTCAAGGAAGTTGCGGACCTGTTCTGGAATGATCTTCCAGCGACATCGAACCTGTCGCCATGTATCTCTGTCGCGGAGCGTTACAGTGTCATCTTTTGACGTTTGATAATCGGCAGTGACTGAAATCGGCACTCCGATCTCATCCGCGCGTGCGTAGCGTCTCCCGATTGTTCCTCCATCGTCATATTCAACTCTGAAATCGTGTTGTGCAAGGAAGTCCATGATCTCGTATGCTATCTCAGCGAGACCATCCCTAGCCATCAGTGGGAAAACCATCATCTCGAGCGGGACAAGGCTCTTTGGAAGCTTCAGTACGACTCTGTCTTTGACTCGAGAGTAGGCGTACTCTAATGTCGAGTATACGATTCTTTCGGCTCCGTAGCTTGGCTCTACGACATGGGGCACGACACGCCTTCCCGTTTCACGTACAGTTCGATCTTCAAACTTCACGTGCGAAGGAAAGATCTTGAACTCTTGAATCTCAAAATACCCCGTTTTCTGAAAGGCCGCTTTGACATCTTCAGGTCTAACTGCACCCAATGCATCCAATACGGCTCGAGTCTTTTGCCTTAGAATCGGTCCGAGAACCGATTCGATGGGAACCACTGCGGTCACTGTCTTTTCGATAGGCGCCTCGAAGGGCTTGAAGACGGATAGGTCAACGCCTGACTGAGCGATGTGAGCGGAAAGATCAAAGTCGGTACGATACGCGTGGCCCGCTATCTCGACCCAGCCCCATCTATCGAGCCAAATCTGATGATCAAATGTCTGTGTCGAGTAGTGTGATCGCTCAGCGGGTAGTTTCTCCTCAAATCGCTGCTTGTCCAGCGGAATGCCAAGGATTGAGGCGAACTTTGTTGAGAGCGCCATGAAGTATGCCACCCATTCAGTTCGTACGAGACCGCGGGAAACAGCGTTGCCTGCGTTGACGCGGGTGACGTTGGAGCGGCCTTGTGTTCTGTCCTTTGCCAAGACAAGCGGCAATTCCACATCTCTGACCCTCGGCATGAACGTGCAGATCGGATCTTCCGGATCGAAAAAGAGTTCCAGTTCCATGATCGTGAATTCTCTGAGCCTAATTGGGCCTTGTCTCGGTGAGATCTCATTCCTCATGACCGTCCCTATCTGAGCTATTCCGAGTGGCAACTTCTCCCGGCTTGTGTCATAGACGCGTTTGAAGTCCACGAACATTCCCTGTGCTGCTTCCGGTCTACCATAGCCGGTAACGTCACCGTATGGACCGATATTCGTCTTGAACATGGTCGAGGAGTATTCGGTTTCGGTCAACCGCCCACCGCACTCAGGACAGGTAACGTGGTTTGCCGTGATGAACGCGTCAATCTCGCCGGGAGACATCGCCTCGACAGCCAGATCGGTACGTCCGGGCATCGCTTCCGTGATAGCGTAGTCCGCCTTGAAGTGTCTATGACAGTCGTTGCAGCTGACCATCAGGTCCTTGAAATGGTCTACGTGGCCCGACGCCATGAAGACTCGCTCCGGCGTTATCACTGGACTGGAGATCTCGGCAAACCCGTGTTGTAAGACGAATAGTCTCAACCAGAGTTCCTCTACGCGGCGCTTCAGTCTGGTTCCAAGTGGTCCCAAGTCCAAGTAGCCGCTCACGCCTCCGTAAATCTCGAACGAAGGCCAGAAGAAACCGCGCCGTTTCGCCAAATCAGACAGCAATTCGTATTTGTCGATTCCCGCCAAGTTCAAGTCCTCATCTCTCATCAATGGCCACTGCCATCTGCAATTGATTCACTGCCAACCCTAACACTGCCAAAGTCCAGCTCAGTAGCCTTTTGGTAAGTCCCGACAGCTTACTTCCATCTCTTCTTTAAAGCTGCTCAGTTTCGTTGAATGCAACAAGTTCAAGTCAACTGGAAGTCATGCGCTAGGAGTTGCTGACGAAATGCAGAGTGCTGACTTGGATCGCACAACTTAGCCCGCGGATCAGGTTGAGCTCAGTCGCTTGGAGTCACATCCAAATACGCGCTGTTATTCCTCTAAAGACGCGGTAGTCGACTGTGAGTGAGGTTACGTACCATTCTTGGAACAAGTGAATATCATCGAATTTCCGAGTGGTGTCGTAGAGGGTTTGCATCTCGAAGAATCCAACCTTATCAGCCGCGAAGGTTGCCCGCGGGAAACTGTAACCTCCAAAATCACGTTGCGCTATACGTCCATCCTCTGTTCTAGACCAAGGCATACCCCAATGTTCGAGTCGGTAGATCTCGGCTGGCATAGCGTACGCGAAGAATTCGACAGCATCTTGGTCGGCAAGAAAATCGCTCCCCTTTACGGTGTCATAGATGTGGGACTCGAACATGTCACCTTTGTCGGGGTACAGAACGGCTGCAGTGCCACCCTCTGCAGACACTGAGTGGGACCGCATTGCCTGAACCTTGGTGATGACGGCAATGTTACACTTGCCCACCGATAGTCGTGCGGCTTCGATTGCTGCTCGAAGACCCGCTATCCCTGAGCCGATAATTACAACATCATAGGTTAGTGTCTCCGTCATCAGACCTCACATTGACAGCGGTATGTAGTTGCCATGCCCCAGCATCTCATCAATATAAAGTATGAACGCGGCTTGAAGAAGACAGGAAATTCGGAAATTGGATCTACCTTTGAACTCACTCGCTTCAGGTACGGAATGCGGAGGGACTCGAAATAAAGAGAGCGACAATAACTAGGCTCGGGAGCTTAGTCTTCGGCCTCGTTGTTCTCGTTGCTTTCATCTATTTGGTTGGAGTTGACACCCTCGAACGCATCCTGCTGGAGGTCAACCCCGCCGTCATATTCATCATGGGAGGAATCCAGTCCCTCAGCTTCGTATTCTACGCTACGGCATGGTACGTGTTGATACGCGCCACGGGCCACAGACTCAAATTCATTACCTGCCAAGGCATCGCGTTCGCAAGCATATTTGCAGCCTACACAATGCCTAGCGGCATCTTCATGGAAGCCGCGCGTTGCCTCCTAGGCTCGAAAGAATCCGGCATGAAGTTAGGAGAGTCCACCGCGACAGTAATCCTCCATCGGATTCTGTACGTCGTAGGTTTCTTGGCGAGTACGGCGGTGGCGTTACTCGCACTAATGGCAAGTGGAATGATTCCTTCGTCAGCGATTCTTGAATTGGGTCTTGTTCCCGTAGTCGCTGTCGTCGGCCTTGTGATCCTACTCTACTTGTCTTTGTCTCCTAAGCGCATACAGCCATTGCTGGATCGCCTGATGAAGTCTGCGCAACCGCTCGTCAAGCTCGTTCAGAAAGAGGCGAAGATGGATGGAAAGTCGGATCAGTTCCTGAACGACTATCACACAGGCTTCCGAAGAATGCTCGCATCCAAGATGCATATCGTTCTGTCCTTCGTAGCCAGTCTGGGTGATTGGGGCTGCTCAGTCACGATTCTCTGGATCGTTCTTGGGGCACTTGGTCTCAGCGTATCTTTCTGGGTAGTCATGATAACTACGGCGATAGGGAAAATGATACAAATGACACCGATCGCCATTCCGGGAATGCTAGGGATCTATGAAACCGCAATAACCGCTTCGCTGTCTTTGTTCACTGTTCCGGTTGCTATGGCAGCCTCAGCTGCTCTGCTGTCAAGGATCGTCACTACGTGGTTAGAATTGCCTGTTACAGGCATAGCAGCCTACCATTACAGCTTGAAGTTTCTCCCTATCCGAACAAATGAGTGATCTTTGAAGGCATACCGCAAGGACCCTATCTCAGTTCACAAGCCGTATTATTGCGATTCACTCATCAGTCTTATATCAAACGCCATGCATTCTTCCCATGTGAAAGCTGTTGGCTCTAGTTGGATATGAATGGCTAATCGTCGTCGGGATTCTATTGGTCGTCTTCCTCTGGGGACCGCAGAAGCTCCCGGAGCTGGCTAGATCCATTGGGTTAGCCAAGAAGGAATTCGAAAAGGCGGCGAAGGAGGCAACAACTGGCAGCGCAGCTAGCAGCTCAGCGACCGGCTCCGCTGACGCATTGATCGTTGCAGCTAAGAACCTCGGCATAACAACTGAGGGCAAGACGAAGGAAGACATTGCCAGAGAAATCGCTGAGAAGACTACCAAGAAGTAGCGGTTGAACGCGCGAGAAGAAGGCCTTCGTTGGCCTATGAGACCTAGCAAACTGGTCTAAGAGCAGTCACGATTCTTATCCGACTCAAGCGCAAGATAGTCCCAAACCCGGCGTACTCTGGCATTAGGATTACGAGAGAAGTAGACTCGACAAAGCCTCGTTAGAATGCTCATTCGATTTGCGCCTTCACCTGCTGGTGACATGCAACTTGACCCACAAGAGAAATGATTCAGAGAAAGTTGGAACCCTTTGGGACCACCTCAACGAACTGGCCGGCAGACTGAAAATCGTTCTCTACACACTTTTTGCAGCCACGGCTTTCTTCATGGTCTTTCCTGCGAATGCTTCCTTTTTGCGGGATCCCTTGGCTTTCTATGACCCGCTTATTGGTCTGGTCCTGCAACAAGTCGTTAAGGACGTACTTCCCCCCGGCGTTCAACTTATTGCAGGTGAGTTTACGGCACCGCTCGAAATCTATCTTCTCGGATCTGTTCTGCTAGGGGTTGTCGTCAGTACACCCGTCATAGCGTTCGAGATCTATCGGTATATTGATCCGGCATTGTACCCTGAAGAGCGTAAAGCAGTATATCCCTTCGTCATATCATTCACCGTTCTGTTTGTGATTGGCGCAGCGTTTGGGTACAAGATACTTGCACCATTCATGGTATGGGCAATGATCCCATTCTTCAGACTCGCAAACGCCCTTCCGTTCATTCATGTGATGGATTTCTATAGTCTAGTGTTCGTCACAACGCTGACGTCAGGCTTCTCATTCACGTTGCCAGTCTTCTTCGTTCTCCTTGTTAGGTTCGGCATAATTCAGACAAGCTTCGTCACGACTCGGCGACGATACATCTATGTAGCAATGTACATTGTTACTGCGATCATCACACCGGATGGGGGGCCTATAGCAGACATAGCCCTATTTGTGCCTATGGTCGTATTACTCGAACTTGCAGTCTTCTTCGGCAAGAGGTATGAGAGAAGAGGTGTAGTGATCCGAGAGTTGGCCCTTGCCAAACCTGTCTACGTCAAGTGCGAGTTTTGTGGTGCCCTGCTTAGCTCAGCATCAGCTTTCTGCCCGGGTTGCGGGAAGTCTCAAGTCTAGCTCTCGAAACGCCTTCTTAGTCTTCTTCGTCTTGCTGGCGCCGTTCCGGATCATGAGCATTTATCACAACAGCTAAGATTGAGTACGGACACTACTCACACATGCCCATTCCTCTCTTGGAACGTTCACCGAAGGAGATCGCTCATATCGTCAAGTGGAGAATCGAGGCAGTAGATGAAGTCAAGAGTTGCCAGCAGGTCAACGTTCGGGTCACGGGAAAGAGACTCGACATAAGTGTGCACGTCCTGCTTGACAGTAGCCTCCGATTTGAAGAAGTTCACATGATTGTCTCCAAGATCGAGAGAGAGATCAGAAAACATGTGCAGAGAATTGCGCGGATTACGGTTCAGACTGAGCCCGTGGGCCATGGGCGAACAGGCATTGCCACACTCGCGACCGAGATAGCTGAAAAGGTCCCTGGTTCGAGAGGAGTTCACAACATCCATATCCAAAAGATTGGAGGAAAATTGTGCGTCGACCTGCGCCTCGAAGTAAGCGCGAACTTGACTGTGAAGCAGGCGCACGCGATCGCTGATGAAGTGGAGAAACGACTGAAGGCCGCCAACCCGAGCATTTCCGAAGTAATGATTCACATGGAATCTGCCTCAGACCTCGTATCTAGAGAACTTGAAGGACGCGGAACGGAACTCAAATGGTACATCGAGCATGTCGCGACGGGATTCCCTGAGATCAAATCGGTTCAGGGTTTGAAGATCCGAAGGAATGGTCAGGGATTGCAAGTTGTTTTGCGATGCCGTTTCGAACCTAACATGAGCATTAAGCAGGCCCACGAGATCTCGCGTAAGCTAGAGACTTCCGTCAAGAGCGCATACCCAATGGTTCGCGGATTGGAAGTCCACGAAGAACCTGCATGACGCTGTGCTCTTGAACTCAGAGGTTCACGATTGGAAAGGCAACATAACGGCTAAATCCAGCTGACCGAGGCAGCTTGAAAACCGTGGGCACTTATCCAACCGTCAAGGCGGATGCGGTATCACGTCAGACCAGAAACCCAAGGCAGCAGCCGCCGAGAATGACTATTGGTCAATCTCGACCGAAGCAGTGTATCGAACACTAGCCACCGGTGGATTAGGACTAACCGAGCAGCAAGCTCAGCAACGCCTGAAAGCCTACGGATACAATGAATTACCCACACATATCTTCAATTGGGTCGCGATCCTAGTCCGGCAACTCAAGAACCCATTAACCTTCATTCTCCTAGCTTGCGCGATAGTTGCTGGATTTTTCGAACTCAGGCAGTCAATAGTAATAGTCTCAATGATTGCTCTAAGTGTGGTCCTAGGATTCTTCAACGAGTACAAAGCGGAGAAGATCATCGACGACCTCCGACAAAGCGTGTCGTTGAAGGCTGTCGTAATTAGGGACGGAAAACCAGCCGAAATAGACTCCAGGTTGGTAGTGCCAGGCGACATAGTCTCCGTTTACGTTGGCGACATCGTCCCTGCAGACATGAGAGTCATCGAGTCGAAAGATGTTGAAGTCAATGAGTCAGTGTTGACCGGGGAGTCATTCGCAGTAGAAAAGAGCCCCGCTTCCATTGATATCAAACACCCAACGGCTCAGCAGTTGACCAACTACTTCTTCATGAGCACCGTGATCGTGCATGGCAGCGGACGCGGAGTTGTGGTCGCGACTGGTAGGCAGACGCAGTTCGGTTCTATATCGAGAAGCCTAGCGCGGTCGCGTCCAGAGACTGAATTTCAGAGGGGAGTCAGAAAATACGGAAACATGCTAATCACGCTCGCTTTGGCTCTTGTTATTGGAATATTCGCACTAAATGCCCTCGTCGGGCACCCACTGATAGACTCCATGCTATTCTCGTTAGCTGTAGCGGTCGGATTAGTTCCTGAATTGATGCCAGCTATTGTAACGATCAGCCTCTCACAGGCAGCTCGGAGAATGGCGAAGAAACATGTGGTTGTGAAACGCCAAGTCTCAATCGAAGACTTCGGAAACATGGACATACTCTGCACTGACAAGACCGGAACGCTCACAAGTGGGAGCATTTCTCTTAAGGAGTATTGGTCTTGCACCGAGAACAGAGACCAAAGAATTCTCGAATACTCTCTGCTTTGTAACAGTGCTGCGGTAGGCGAGAAGATCACTGGCAACCCCATGGATGTCGCAATCTGGGAATATGCCCATTCAAACGGTATTCGGGAGAACTTGAAATCATATTCAATCGTCGAGCAAATCCCATTTGACTACCAGCGCAGGATGATGTCAGCAGTAGTCAAAACCGGCACAGGCCTGATTCTCATCACAAAGGGCGCTCCGGAATCGGTCGTGCCCCGCTGCAAACATGCTGAGCTTGACGGAGAGAGCCGACCGATAGATGCCCTTCAGAATACTATCAACTCAAAGCTTGCCGAACATTCAGCAGCAGGCTATCGGACGCTCGCGATAGCCTACCGACGCGTGGAGCCCAAGAGATCTTATTCGGCCGAAGAAGAATCGGATCTGACTTTTCTCGGACTGCTCATATTTACTGACCCACCGAAGAAAGATGCCCGTCAAGCCTTTGACAAACTCAAGGAATTGGGAGTTGACGTGAAGATCTTGACTGGCGACAATGAGCTCGTGGCCGCAAAAATATGCGAGGAACTCAGTATCCCGGTTTACAGAGTGGTCAAAGGTTCAGAGCTCAACCAGATGAGCTTGACTGAGATCAGGGCCGCCGCTGAGGAGACTACAATATTCGCTAGGATAACGCCCGAGCAGAAACTTGACATCATAAAGGCGCTCAAGGCTAACAAGCATGTTGTAGGGTTCATGGGCGACGGAGTCAACGATGCGCCCGCCCTCTTCGAAGCAGATGTCGGCCTATCTGTTGATTCCGCCGTTGATGTTTCAAAAGATGCGGCGGACATCGTCCTCCTCCATAAGGACCTCCTCGTGTTAGCTAACGGGATTGAGGAAGGACGCAAGATCTTCGGCAATACTACAAAGTACATCCTCATGGGAACAAGCTCCAACTTCGGCAACATGTTCAGCGCCGCGGGCGCCTCGCTCTTTCTCCCATTCCTACCAATGTTACCGATGCAGATCTTGTTCATGAACCTCTTCTACGATGTGGCAAACATGACACTGCCGTCTGACAATGTCGATGAGGAATACACGAAACTACCTAGACACTGGGACATAGCCTTCGTAAGGAAGTTCACGTTGTTCTTCGGACCATTCAGTTCTCTCTATGACTTTCTGACGTTTGGTATTATGCTCTTCATCTTCAACGCGTCTCCAGCACTCTTCCACAGCGGGTGGTTCGTGGAATCCTTCTGGACAGAGGTCCTCGTCATTTTCGTGATTCGGACTCGGCGGATACCCTTCTTCACAAGTCGACCCGGTAAATGGCTGACGGCTCTTACGCTTTCGTGTGTGGCAATAGGAACCATTCTTCCCTTCACTGTCCTAGGAAACTTCCTGGGATTCACACCACTGCCGATTGAATATTGGGCACTACTGATCCTAATGGTGGCAACCTATCTGCTCTTAGTGGACGCGGGAAAGGTGTTCTTCTACAAGATTTGTCGGTTCTGATGGGGAGAATGAACATGTCATATTCGGATCTATTGCTTTGGTGGAGCGTCAGCATCAGTTGGAGTGCGATATTCCTGATCGTTGTCAGCCTGTATCTCTACTGGGATAGGCATAAGCGACATCTAGAGGGTGCTGGGATACTAACCCGGTTTAGTTTGCGCGATTTCGTATTTGTCTGGGTGTTGACAGGCCTTTTGGGCTTGTACATCGTCTCGATATACAGGGGGTCCTCAACCATCTTTGCTGCGGGAAACATAGTCGTCGAGGTCATCTTACTCGTCTACACTTTCGGTAAGAGAATTAGGAAATAGCGTCGACTCCGACACAAGGCAACAGTGGACTATGAAACGGCCTCAGCTCTTGAGATAGCTGAAGATAGGCTACGCTACCCTAGCGTGCCTTAACGCGTTTTACGATCGGAGGCCTAGACTTGCGCAAAACTCGATATCCACAGAACGGGCATTTGATTTCCGGAGTCATCGCTAGCTGATCAACGGTGAGTTGCTGACCGCAACTTATACACTCGTACATTATGCCGCCGGGACCCTGCTCACTTTCTCCAGACAATGTTGAACGGCCCCTTCAGTATCCGGGATCGCAATTAAACTTTCGGCGACGACTCAGAGATGGCGTTTCATAAAGTCCTCGATCGCATCGAACGCTTCGCCAAGCATTGTTTCATCGGGCAAGAAGACCGCTCGGAAATGATCTTTCCCATATGTTGGATCGAAGCCCGATCCATGAACAACCAGCACTCCCGTGTCTCTCAGAAGCTCGGTGACGAATTCCTCGTCACTCTTCCACTTCGTACCGATGCACTCAATCTTCGGGAACAGGTAGAATGCTCCTCTGGGCTCGGAGGCGGAAAGGGCTGGGATCTCACTGATTCGTCTCAATGAGTAGTCGCGGCGCTTTCTAAGCTTCTCGACCATATCGCGAATGTGATCCTGCGGGCCCCGTAGGGCTTCCACACCTGCGAGCTGCACAGGCGTGCTTGCTGAGATCCTTACTCGAGAGAGCCTCTGGATACCATCCCAAACCTGCGCCAATCTTCCATCCGGGTCTTGGAGATACAGATATCCCAAACGCCACCCAGTCATAAGATGAGCCTTCGAGAACCCATTCAAACCAATCAGCGGTACGTCTTTCGCCAGAGAAGCGGCACTAGTAAATGCGCCATCATCAAAAACAATTCTGTCATAAATCTCATCGGCAGCCACAGGTATGTCATGAGCAGCTGCGACGTCAAGGATCTTCCGAAGTTCGCTTTGAGAGTAGACTGATCCGCACGGATTGTTGGGATTGACGATCGCTATGAGGCGAGTCCGGCTAGTTATCTTGGACTCCAAATCCGAAAGATCGGGGGCCCATCCTCGCTCCTCAATCGTGCGGTAAGCGACCGCTTTACCTTCAAAGAACTTCACATAAGCCATGTACGGTGGATAACATGGACCGGGAAGGAGCACTTCGTCACCAGAATCAACGACTGCTCCCATGAGGAACAAAATCGCTTCAGATATCCCCGTCGTGATCACAATATTCTCAGGGGTTATGTGAGCGCCGTTGACCCGATTTTCCTTCTCCGCCACTGCCTCTCTGAGTTCTTTCATTCCTTCCGAAGGTGAGTAGTAGTTGACCCCACTGGCTACTGCCTTCTCCAATGCCCGTTTTACGTGAGCCGGTGTGTCAAAACCATACTTGACAGGGTCGCCGATATTTAGCGAGAGTATTTTCTTTCCGCGCCGTCTCAGCTCCTCCGCCTTGACCATAACATCGCGAATTGCATATTCAACACCATGCGCTCGTCTCGATACCTTTGCAGCCAACTGCATCAATCGCGCCTCAAGACTGATGTTGCGAGTGCATCTGACACGTGTCTCACCGTCCTTGGGAGAGAGCTTTAACAATGCCTTTTCAAGTTCAGAGTTGCAACTATGTCACGAACGTCACCGAAACCACGAAAGAACGTTAGTCCTGCTGTTCGGTTGCCCGGCGCATTCTAGCAAGTCGGCTCGTTACGCCTTTGGCATCTCTTCTGAAGCAACTTCATGTTTGCTCCGACGCAACGCCCACGACGCAGCGACGATCAGCAGAATCGCGACAACGCCCGCAACCCAACTGCCTACAGCAGTGAGGATGAGTGGGGCTATGAGCAGTGACACGAGGTTGACTACTTTGATCATAGGGTTCAATGCAGGCCCAGCTGTATCCTTCAGCGGATCGCCAACCGTGTCACCCACAACGCTCGCTTTGTGACGCTCGCTACCTTTGCCCGTATTCTCAGCCAGATTCCTAGGTTCATCTTCAATCGACTTCTTCGCATTGTCCCAAGCTCCTCCAGCATTTGCCATGAACACAGCGAGCAATTGCGCCGAAACAATGGCGCCGGCCAAGAATCCCCCCAGAGCCTCAACCTGCAGCAATAGGCCGACAATGATAGGCACTGTCATGGCGATCACGGCCAGCGGTACAAGTTCCTTTTGCGCCGCGGAGGTTGATATACCGACAACGTTTCGGTAGTCTGGAGGCACCTTCCCCTCCATTACGCCGGGTATGCGGAATTGTCTGCGCACTTCCTCGACGATCATTTTCGCGGCTCGGGACACGGCGCGGATGCATAGAGAGCTGAACAGCCAAGGCAATGCCCCCCCGAGTAACAGGCCGACGAAGACCTTCGTCTCAGAGACTCTGATGAACTGCAATCCAGTGGCGGTGATGTATGAAGCGAACAGGGAGACGGCTGCGATTACTGCTGAAGCGATCGCTATGCCTTTCGTGATTGCTTTCGTAGTGTTACCGACAGCATCCAGATCGGCCATGATCCGGCGTCCATTCCGCGTCTCCTCGTCGTCGAGATCATGCCACGCCATCTCGCCTATGCCATTGGCGTTATCGCTTATTGGGCCATAGGAGTCCATGGCAACGTTGTTGCCGGTGTGGCTCAGCATTCCGATGCCGATCATGGCTATAGCGTACAGCGTGTAAACACCTGTCTCTGGAGGATACAGTACCAAAGCCAACACGAAACTGACTACGATGAGCAACAATGCCCAGACAGAAGACTCGTACCCACCTGCGAGACCTGAGAGAATCGTTGTCGCTGGACCAGCTCGTGTGGATTTGACAATCTCTTTTACAGGTGTCCTTTCGGCCGCGGTGAAGTAGGAAGTTAGCGGGTTGAAACTCACAGCCAACCCAACACCGATGGTGATCAACGCGCCCAAACGCCAGTCATTCACGTACAGTACGGCGACAACAAAGGACCAGAAGATTGTGTTGACGCTTGATAGCTCGTACGACCGGAACATCGCGTCCTCTGCGTTCCGCGCACGTAGAAACTTGACCGGAAACTTGGCCCAGATCGGCACGGCGAATGTACCCAATATCGAGGAAATGACGCCGATTCCACGAATTATGAGTGGAAAGAGGATCCACTTCAAGCTGTGTGCAGGGTCAATGAACATTATCGCCAGACCCAGGATCAGTGCTGACACAATTGTGACTTCGTAGGATTCGAAGATGTCAGCGGCCATCCCGGCACAGTCACCCACGTTGTCACCAACGAGATCTGCGACAACGGCGGCGTTGCGCGGATCATCTTCCGGTATGTCCTTTTCCACTTTGCCGACGAGGTCTGCACCGACGTCCGCTGCCTTAGTATAGATTCCTCCCCCAACTCTCATGAAGAGAGCAAGCAAGGTTCCTCCGAAACCGAAACCGAGCAACGCGTCTGGAGCCGCCTTTCCAAACATAATGAATATGGAAGTACCACCAAGCAAGCCCAAGCCGTCCGTCAGCATACCGGTGAAGGTGCCCGCGTAGTACGCTATTGACAGTGACTCATTGAAGCTCCGGCGCGAGGCTGAGGCGACGCGCACGTTTGCTTGGACGGCCATGCGCATCCCAAATTGGCCCACTAGAAGGCTGAAAGATGCGCCGAGTATGAACGCGCCCATGCGACCTACTGCGATTATGAGCTGGGCGTCTTTGCCAAAAACTTCTGTTGCCTCGCGAGTCGGCTGGACCACATATACGCTGAAGAACAAGAGGACAGCCAAGACCACGATAATCGGCAGTATTGTCCGCAGCTGGCGGTTCAAGTAGCCGTCTGCGCCGATGCGTATGGCATTCCAAACTTCCTGCATCTTCTCGGTGCCCTTGTCCTTCTTGAGGACGTTCCCCCTCAGCCACAATGCGTAAAGTAGGCTGATGATCGCGATTCCAATGATCGCCCAAGGCGCTAAAGCTTCGAATACACCAATCCCTATCTCAAACAAAGAATCATGCCTCTGGTTACAGTGGATTCGAGAAGAAGGGTGATCGCCACAGCAGTCAACTCTGAATTAGTCTCGGGATTTCCGATCGTGTTTTGCGGCAACGTACGCATCCTATTTAAGCAACGAGTTCGATTTCCACACGATATTTTCAGTTGCAGCAACGTGTACAGTTTCTACATACTCATTAAGCTCCGAACATAAGTGTCGCAGTTGGAAGTCGCAGAACCACTCACGAATCTTCAGGTGTGAAAGTTGGCCAAAACAATCTCGATCATAGGTTTGGAGAATATTCCGTTAGTCAAACCCGGAGACGACATTGCTCAACTGATCTTCGACGCCATCAAATCAGAACATTTAGACTTACTTGACGGTGACATGATCGTCATTTCTCAAAAAGTTGTTTCAAAGGCACAGGGCTTGCTAGTCGACATATCGACGATCCAAGCCAAGAAGAGCGCGAGGTCAATCGCGAAACGCACTAGGAAAGATCCGAGGCTGATTGAGTTGATTTTGCGCGATTCGACGAAGGTTTTGCGAGCTGATTCACAAGCGGTGGTGGTGCGCAAAAGGAACGGGTTCATCTGCTTGAACGCAGGCGTCGACAAGTCCAACGTTAGTGGCCGACTGGTGTATGCTAGACTTCCAGTAGATCCCGATCGCTCAGCAGATGAGATTAGAAGGAAGTTGGAGCAGCTCTCGAGGCGAACTCTCGGAGTCATAATCGCAGATACGTATAGCCGCCCATTTCGCGTAGGTCAGGTTGAGCTTGCGATTGGAATAGCTGGAATGGAACCTATCGTTGACTACAGAGGCCAAGACGACCTCTTCGGCTATCGGCTGAGGTACAAGTATGTGGGACTCGCAGACGAGATTGCGGCGGCAGCTGAACTTGTCATGGGACAAGGGAGGGAACGTATACCGGTGGCGATAGTCAGAGGTCTATCTCGCCTGAGACGCAGCGAGGTGGAGAACCTATCCAGGAAACTCATGCTTGGAAAGAAGATGGATCTATTCAGAAAGATCCTCTGAGGAGCACGCACTGCCGACTTTCTCACATCTCGCCGTCAAATCAGGATGAGTCCTTCATCTAGTGTTTGTTCGAAAGGGCTCTCACGTTCGTTCAAGCCCACCCAAAGAGTCGCCTCAAAAATGGGGACAGAGATAATTCAGGATCTACTTGTCTTGGGATTTATTCTTCCCGTTTGTGGCAAGCATCTTCAAGAGTGGTAGATCCTCCTGTATCAGCTCCCTAATCAGCCGTTCATTAGGGTTCTTCGGACGTTCCATTTTCTATCCACCCTTGAACTTCTTCCAGAGTTTTATTTCCAAGGTTCCTAATAAACGGATACGCGGTTTCCAACTTCGCAACTCGCATTCGCTTGCCGTTGCGCCTGAGGAACATCTTGGCCACGATGTAAGCGGTCCTGTGGTTCGCTCCATCGAAAGGATGGTACTCGACCAGTTTCTTCATGAGAAGAGCGGCTTGACATGAGAGCCCCTTATTCTCATTCTGCCGGACTTTATCTATGATGGCTTGAATCCCCTCACGCGAACCTCTGAGCTTATGTGGATGCCTATCACGGGTCAAATCAAGGCAGTCGATGTTCACATCAATGACATCATCGATGGAAGGATACCATATCATGCCCAGTTTTGCGTCCACCCTAAACCCGTCCCTTCTTTTGTTCCGCTAGACCCATGGAAAGACGCATTCATTGAGTACCGGGGTCTAGTTTGAGGTTGTCGATTATGTTGAATTGGTACTCGCGCCACGACTTCGGTGTCATGGGCTGTTCGGTGGGGTTGCCGTGTTCATCGGTTCGGCCTGGTCTGATGAGACCAAGCTTGACGAGGTTCTCGTACTCTCTTCGGACGGCGATCTATATGGCGGCCTGTGCGTTCACTAGGATCCTGTCGGTCTCGAGCGGGATCGTGCCGGCTTTCATTCTGGCTTCGCGCAGCCGCTTCAACATGCCGACGCCTCTTGGGCCTATGAAGCAGATCGGTTCGAGCTTTCTCGATCCTCCCTTGTTGCTGGGTCTGAATTGGTGGGCAGATTCACGTGGACCACATCCTTCGTCCACCGCTCCGGCTCCAGCCAATTCCAGCGGAGGGTCGGGAAGATTCGAGGTCGGCGTGGGATCTCAGTCATCAAAACGTAAAGCACCTTCCTTTCCAGGAACAGTCACATGTTTCGCGAGATCGCCGCTACGTAACTCAAGTTGCGCAAGCAAACCCGAATAAGGAGCACGCGCCATGCAAGCAAGTGACCAGCCCCGAGTATGAGAAACCAACGCGGATGTACGGAGAAAGGCATTTATTGAATGCTACGATGCCCTTCTCCCGGCTTGAGTGAGTCATGAACGATATCCCATCCTCCAATGATTCAAAGCCGGTTCAATTGGGCGAGGACGACAGGTATCTAGCGGATATCTTCATGCCTCCGAAAGCGATTCCCACGCCTAAGGAATGGTTGGAGGCGATCAAAGGGGGGGTTAAAGGAAAGATGCTGGCCAAGATGAAGAAAGAGGCCGTCAACTGCCCCGTGAAAGTGAAGACAGTCTCGTTCGTTGAGTGCTTCACATGCCCCAACTTTAATCGCAGAATTCGCGGAAAGGTCGGTTGCAGAGGACTCCCGCTTCCGCCGAAATAGGGTTGGCCGCGGAATTCGTCACATGGCCTGTCTTCTTTCGACGGCCGAGTTCATGTTCCAACGCCAGCTAGTCTTGCGATCCTTTGAATCCACGGTTGAAATCGTTTTGGCACTATGCCAAGAACGAATTCAATATCCTCGACTGCTAGCAACCGAACGACTCGCAACAAGCCCAGATAGATGAACGCTCCAACGATCACGAGCAAGGGGAGAGCCACGAGCTTCAAGTAGAATGAATGAAGTGACCACAACGCGGCGAACACCACAACACCCATTATGGCTGAGCTGCCGATCGCGGTCGCGAAGGCTTTCAGGTCGAGTTCAAGAAAACCCTTTCTTCGAGTCGCAATCGCGTACACGATGGCAGCCAGGATCATTAGGGTGGCTCGGCCTAAGGCTGGGCCGCTCAATCCGAAGAATGGAATCGTTGCCGCTGAGACCACCAAAAGCCCAACAAGCCCCAAGACATTCGCTGCAGTGTACCATCTCAGTTCTCCCGATGCCAGAAGCACGCCCGCATAAACCGCACCTATGGCAGTTAGTCCCGTAGCCACTGACACAATGACCGAGGGCACTAGGCCGCTCGTATAGGCGGGGCCAAAGATCCGTAACGGGACCTCCGTCACAGATGCAAAGCCGACTGCGATCGGCAGGACCACGATCGACACGTACCTTGTGTAGGTACGGACCAACGCCTTCATTTCCGCTAGCCTATCTGAAGCATGCAGAGTCGAGAGCGCGGGCAAGAGAACGGTGAGTAGGGCATAAGGTGCAAAGCCTGTGAAGCTTGCCGCCACTATGGCTACGTTGTAGATCGCAAGTTCAGGTAAACCCTGTTGTGCAAGCGTGAAGAGCTTGTCCGCTTGATTTATCGCGAACCCGATCAGCGCACTGAAGAGTGTGTACAAGGAGTATTGTGACAGGTTAGCTAGGGAAAATGTTGAACCATCGCTTATTCCGTGGACTGCGACATATGATCGCCAGAGTGCAGGTAGAAGAAGCACGGTGTCACCGATTATGAATCCTGAAAGGACACCTGTTATGGAATATGGAATGAGTAGCAGCGAGGCTAACGTGTACCTTGCAGCGCTCCATAGTATGATGTAAATGGTCGCCCTTCTCATGTCACGTAACGCGATAAGCGTTCCAAGGCAGACTTGACCCAGCGAAAGGACCAAGATGTCCACGGCCGAGAGCCTGATGTAGTCAGGGAGAACAGCTTGGCCGCCGATCAGCGGAATCACGAGATTCGGCCAGACAACGAGAACCATGGCCAATGCTCCGCCGAAGAGCCCCGCGAGTGATAGGGATGTCCCAAAGAGCTTCGCGGCTCCTGTGCGTGCGTTCTTCGCGATCAATTCGGGAAGGAACTTCAGAACCGCCAAAGGTGCTGGGACCGGAGATTGGACCGTGATCGGTTGAGCGAATATGCAGACCGTCACCAAGAGCCAAATCATGATGTTGAGTGCAGTGACAATGCCGACATCCAGCGTTGAATGAAGGAAATTCGTTAAGACCAGAAAGTACAGTGTGTTGGCCACGAGCACGACAACGTTTGCGACGTAGAGAGAGGTTGCTCCTTTGGCAACCGATGCTTGAGTTTCCAAATACTCTTCCCCAATGTATGATGAATCTGTTTTTTCAGCAGAACTTTTCAGGCACGGAAGAATTCTGAGTCGTATAAGTGGCTTTGGGATCGCTCACGGATTCTGCTTGTGAGCTATCCACCCACATGTGTCAGTGATAAGAATGTTCAGATTTGAATGGAAAACGGTGAGGCGGCGGTGGATAATGAACTTCGGCGAAGAAGATGGATCAT
>Ga0315282_10000226_pt1 | contig 113183 bp, 85 predicted proteins | sample YL17G07_20_MG_FD_203693 | JGI IMG/M metagenome (GOLD analysis project Ga0315282, IMG submission 203693) | Sediment microbial communities from Yellowstone Lake, YNP, Wyoming, USA - YL17G07_20 | ecosystem: Environmental > Aquatic > Freshwater > Lake > Sediment | place: USA: Wyoming | collected... | reverse complement strand
ACAGTGGTGGTGTTGTTGTTTCGTATTTTGAATGGGTACAGAGCATCTATTCGTTTTTCTGGGGTGTTGACGAAGTCAATGAAAACTTAAAGAAGATCATGGTGAAGAGTTTTGCTGAGGTTTGGGATATTTCGAAAAAAGAAAACGTAACAATGAGAGATGCCGCGTTTATACTTGCTATGAAGAAGATAGCTAAAGCAGTGGAGATGCGAGGTATCTTCCCATAAATGCAATAACGTAGGAGGTATCTTCCCTTTGCATAGTGTTCAATTATGAATGAAATCTAAGAAACGAGAGAAAAAAGAGGATAGAGATGGTAATAGGCTTTGTTCTTATGCATGTTTCACCATTGCATGAATATGAAGTATTCAATAAACTCTCGAAACTCCCAGAGGTTATTGAACTTAATCCATTATTTGGAGAATATGATCTCATCGCAAAAATTGAAGCAGAAGATTATGAAAGCATCGGAGAAATCATTCTTCAAAAGATTAAAACAATAGAAGGCATAACAGATACCATGACATTAACAGGAATAAGGTTGTATTGAAACAACTGATTCAAAAGAATGAGATATAGTTATGAAATTGTAGGTAAGCACGGAGAGAAAACAAGTCAGGTTTAGAATGAATAAAAAAAAGTAATTCAGTTACTTGATGAAAAAACAGAGAGCATAGTAAGAACAATCCGTTTCCATAATCCAAAAGAGTTTAACGAATTTGTACAAGGTTATAAAGAAATGAGATACCTAGATTATGGTAGGAAATATAGAGCTAAAGGGAGAACGAAGGAAGAATGAAACACCAAACCAACAAAGGGAAATACTGTAGTATTTCTGGGTGTAAAAATAAAGCTAGAGTAAAAGGATTGTGTACGGCGTGTTATAATCTGAAGAGAAAAAAGGATATGGATGAACACCTCTTTTACCAAGGAAGAAAACGTACTAATCAAAAAACTTGCGAAGGAAGAAGAGCGATCATATAGTAGGCAAATAGTTTATATAACGAATTTCTACGTAGAAAATAATAAACTATGAGGGAGAATGAGGTGAACTAAATGAAATATATTTTTAATCAATGTACTAAAATTTTTCAGAGGGGGATGACGTAACCATTTATTACACGACAGGTGACAACGGTTTTGTTTTCTCGGGATATTTCTCTAAACACGATGGACAAAAAGCAACAATTTCGAAGTTTTTTTATTAAAATTCTAGAGGAGCACCGAACTCTCTTACAATCTTCAAAATGATAATTACATCTTCGTTCTTGAGGTCAAGTTCAGAGAGCTTATTGAGATCCGCTTCTAACTCTTCAAAATTTTTTGCTACAACGACAAACGCAATTCTCTTATCTCCACTGGTGTGATAGATACGAAGCACATTGTTTTTGTTTTGAAGTTTCTTTGTGACATCCTCTAATTTTTCATAATCTACATCCGCAAGAACCAATGCAGAACACTCAAAACCCAACTGTTTTTTATCGAGAATCACGGTATAACCCTGTATGAGTCCCATCTTTTCCATCCGTAGTATTCGATCACGAATCGTGGATTCAGGTTTTCCAAGACTCTCTGCGATCTCCTTATAACTCATTCGTGCATTTTTTCTCAGAAGATTTAATATGTTTCGAGTCGTATTGTCTGTTTTCATCTGTTATCCAACCATTTTTCCATCATCCTTAGTCTTCTATCATGTCATCCTTCAAAAAGAACCTCGACATCCTTATCCTTTTTCTTAAAGGTCTCCAGGAAACGCACCAGTAAGCATGGCATATTGCTCGAAATCTTCAACCCAGTCGAACTCCTGGTCTATTTCCTTCAAAGGCGTTTTTTTACCACCCTCAGCTAAATATTTCTTCTGATGTTCGATTAATTTTTCAAGAGGAGCAAACCGTTTCGCCTTAAACACCGGGTAGAGGGCTGACTGATCGACACCATCCAACATCCGTATATGTTCTTTTAAGAATTTAATAGCGGTCTCCTTTGAGTCAGCGGCAACACTCATAATAATATCCTCATCCCCAAGAGAATATGAGATATAGATCGGGAACAGATTGTATGGATAATGATAATTAATTAAATACTTATAGATCTGTTTGTAATATCGTGGATGCATATACACCCGGATGAGATAACGCTGGATGTTCTCCGGTTTCTTTTTAGGGATGGGGAAAAACACTGGTTTCATCAGCGAGATCGTTTTCGTATGATGTACCTCAGTGCATTTCACGATCTCTTCGGTAAGAAAATGAGCGATGTCATCAGGATTTTTCACATCGAAAATGATGCCGACATCCATCATTCCTTCTGTTTGTGTGGCATATAACGGTGTCATAGACTTTGATGATCCATCTTTTATTTCTTGTTCCACGTAGTCCCATATCTTATTGATATCTATTTTTGGATACAATCTTACGATCATCAACATAATATTTTCATCCTAATTTCTCGGTGAATTCGTGTGCTTAAACATGCGAGCCACCATATAAGTATTTATGTATAAAATTATTCCTTTCTGTCAAAAGTAATCTATTCCTGATATCTCCTTCTTTCTCTTTACCCGAACTTGCTTTCCTTCATGCAAAAAACATATTCTTTTCCTATCTCGTATTGCATCTGCTACGTACTCAATACAAAAGTGTAACTGATCATAATAGCTTGCCATATACAGTTCAATATCTCCATACAAGCGTATGGTTTTTTCTGCGTGTCATGTATGAATCATAGCAATCAGCGGTTTGATGGTCACTGGAATAGTTTTTTACGTTCTTGTTGTTTTTACACCGTGGGCTTTCGGGGCTGTAGCGCAGGAATCGGCGATGATACCGGCATTGTCTGACGCACTGTCTCCTTTTCCCGTTACAACAACAACGGTACCATACGCATGTGCCCTACCTGTAATAGGTTCCATATCTACTCGATATCCAATAATCGCATTCCCGCCTAACTGTTCTGCTTCCGCCTCCAGGTTGTTCCTAGCACTATCTGCCGCATTTGAAGCAAACATGGTGGATTTAGCATCAACCACACCCAGCGTTTTAATGATATTCATACCTTTTATCGTATTTGTCGTACTCATAATCATATGTTCACTCTCGTGCTTGTCCTCTGCTTTTTTTCGCTCCAGAGTATCCCATGAGAAACAGAGCCGCCATCAGGTCGATGTCTGCCAGAGCAATACTTCGCCATCTTAGCGTTTCGGCAACATTGGCTACGGGGGTCGTAGAGAAAGCAGGTGAGATGATAACGGCATTTCATGGTTCAGCTTTCCCCTCATTCATGCTTCTGTCGTTGTCATCTGTTTGTAGTTGTTCTTCAATATGGATCACCAGGTCATCTTTTATATAAATCTGTTTGCAGAGTGAAGAAGGATGACTGACGCAAACAAAACCCAGTTGTTCTAAAAACTCTTCAGTCTTTTCTTTAAGATCTTTTTTCACATCTGGTTTTATTTGAGTTCTGTACATATCTAATTCCTGCCTCCTTGGAAGTGTGGACGCAAGTCACGATTTATTTTTCCTTGCCGTCTCCCTTTGATTTTTCATAATAAAAATAAAGAAAAGAAAGCGTTAAATCTATTTCCAAATGGAAGAAAGTTCCGCTACTGTTTTTACCAAAGACACTTTCTTTGTTGTAGGATCAACAGATACTATGTTCAAATCTAAGGAAATGACACTTCTGGTTATCTCAGGATACATTATTTTCAAGTTAGGGTCTATCTGTAATTGAGCCATACGGACTAATTTTGTCTTCTTATCTTGTTGTGTTAGTATTATTTCGCCTACATGCACTCCCTTATTGTCGAAAACAGGTTTATTTCGTAGATCTTCCATCTTAAATGCCGACATTCTCGACACCTCGTTTGTTCTTTTACAATTTTTGAATCTATGTATCGAACTATACTGCTTTGGAATATAACAGTTGCTTCATTTTTGAGCGGAAAAAAATAGAAAAGACGCTTTTTTCACGATAAAAACATCTATCGCTTTTATCATATATCCCTCATTTACGTCTGAAATCGATACTGGTCAGTCTTCTGAAGTTAACGTTCCTCCTTAAGATAGATTTTCATATACATTGAAAGAACAAAAATCATCGTCTTAAGGAGATCACTGGCCATTAGATGAGCAACATGTTACACAAAGAAAAAAGCTATTGTTATAATCAAGTACACACTAATGAGCTGTGCGCCTTCAAGCCAGTTACAACGTCCATCAGCAGAGAGATAATTCACAATCAAGACAGCAAGAAAAACCGCAAGAATCTCAAATGGAGGAAACACAAGGGAAAAACCATAATGAAAAACCTGACTAAACAGTATAAGGATTGGAACAACAAATAATGCGATTTGTATCGCACTACTCAAACCGATTTCAATAGAGACATCAAGCTTATCTTCTAAAGCAAAATGAATCGCTGTTGCTTTTTCTGCAATATTCGTAATAATAGCGATGACTACAATTCCAATGAACGTTTGCGTAATTCCAATTGTTAACGCTGCTTCTTCGATTCCTGTAACAAGAAATTCAGACTCTATAGAAACGACAACAATCGACAACAAAAGAATTGCTGCAGCGAGTCTAACGCTCATCGTCACTTTCTCATGCGTTGATTTCATCTCATCGCTTGCATCAAAAAGATCTTTATGCGTCCGTAAGGAAAAGACTAGCCCTAAAATATATATGATTGCTAAAACAACAGCGACAGCAACACTCAGCACCTCAAGATAAGGATTGTCTGGTTTCAGAAATGCATACACACTTGGAACAGATAACCCAGCGACGACAATAATTAGCATCGTTGATGAGACTGCGATTGTCTCATTATTAAACCGCTGGTTTTTATACCGTAAACCTCCAAAGAAGATACTCAGTCCAATCAGGAGTAACATATTTCCGATAATGCTTCCGATAAGCGATGCCTGTACAACTGCTAGTAATCCATTGCTCAATGCAAAAATAGCGATGATTAATTCGATTGCGTTTCCAAATGTCGCAGAAAACAGACCGCTAATCGTTGGATTTGTCTGCAGGGAGATCTCTTTTGTAGCATATCCCATAAATCGGGCGAGAGGAATAATTGATAGAATAGACGTAATGAATGTTACAGTCTTGTTATCAGTAAATAATGCAAAGTAAATACTGATAGGAATAAAAAGTAGCATCAAATAGAAGATTTTCCCGATACGTATCGCATGTATTATTTTTTGAACGAGTGTGAATAAATGGATGTTTTTTTCCATTTTCTTTTTTGTGACAATAAAAGTTATCATACAAGTCCTAACCGGGAATCAACCAATATATGCGAAGGAAATCTTTATTTCAACTTCCAAGAAGGCGCGAGTTCTTCAACTGTCTTTACTAAAGACACTTTCTTTGTCGTAAATTCAACAGTTATCAAATTCGGGTCTAACTGGACAATATTCCTGGTTATGCCTGGATACTTTGTCATTACTCTGGAATCTATCTGTAGCTGTATTATACGAACTATTTTTGTCTTCCATACTTGTCGTGTTGCTTGGTGTGTCACTAGTATATTACCTAACGGCACTCCATTCTTATCGAAAACAGGCTTATCTCGTATATCTTCCGTATCAATTATTGACATCATCCATCCTCCTATGTTCTTTTTACAATTTTTAAATTTGTGTATCGTGACAGACTTGCTTTGAATATAAGAATTACTTCATCTTTGAGCGGAAAAAAATAGAAAAGACGCTTTTTTCACGATAAAAACATCTTTCTTCCTTATTCTGTGTCCCTCTTTCGACCTTTGAAATCTGACATAAAGGGATTCTGTAAAACAATGGTACGATTTTAAATGCATTTTAATGCGGGCTTTCAACTTATACTCCGTAATCCCTTCGGCGGCTTTTAATAATTGAGCTTTGAAGATTTGGTAACCAAATCCCTAAGTGAGCACTATTGTTAACGGTTCAAATCCCTTTCCCTGCACTTAAAAATATATCATAGCTCATGCTTTGGGTTGATTGATTGTAAAAAATCACCATCGATAATCAACAATTTTACACCATTTACTGTTGTGGAACGATGTGAACTTAATTCATCAGAAACAACATAGGTCATCCCTTTCTTAACAAAAAACTTCCCTCCATCTTTAAGTTCGCTAACAAATTCTCCATCAAGACAATGAACGATATGACCTTTCTTACACCAATGATCAGCAAGATAACCAGCAGAATATTCAACTATCCTAATACGCAGCCCAGGCAACTGTAGTGTTTGCCATAAAGCAAATCCATTCTCTCCCGCATGTTCTGTTTTTGGAATCGATGTCCAGTCAATTACTTGAAAAAGAATACCTGTCTTATTCATGTTATAACCCCTTCTTTTCTCTCAACGATAAACTGATTTATGGTTTAAATATAATTAGTTAAGACACTAGAAAATTATTTAAGTTTACAGGTGACTTCATATTCCCTTTCCGACGAAACCCCTATGGAGGATTTTAACCACTGGCGAAGAATCCTTCTGGGGGGGATTTTATGCCAAACCTTCACTTCCCCCGCGGGGGAGCATTGAAGTATTGGCACGTAATCCCGACGGGAGCATGCAATATTAAAAAAGAAAAAGACTACTCAATTGATGTTCATAACAAACGAACATGATTTGTTGAAATTTTTTTTGGTTATTCTCATCAAACAGGTTAAACTATTTTTGTGAGTAAAAGAAGGGACTCCATCCCAATCTTTCACTCATTTTTTCTCGCCATCAATGACGACTTTTTAGCTGTCGTAAAGAGGTTTTTCTTCTTCCTTTAAAAATGATAAATATTCATTGAAGACGCGATCGACAGTTGCTTGTTTTCGTTCCTTTGGCATCTCTCTATCGTGTTGTTGTTTTCTATTTTTTATTTTCTGCGTCGAATGAAAAAATCGTGTACTAATAATTTGATATTCTTTTATTGTAGCCTTGATGTCAGTTACAGTGTAATTTCCGATGTAGATTTCATTATCGATGATGTTTTTTATCGATGGTGCAGACCATTTCTTAGCTCTTTTTGTTTTTATTCCTCTTGTATTCAGTTCAAAAGCGACCTGCGGCATGGATCTCACCTGTTTGTATCGCTTGAAAATATAACGAACTAACTTTGCTTCTTTCATATTTATTTTCAGATGTCCGTCCTTTTCTTTATTGTATCCTAACGGTGGTAGTCGATTTGGCCATTTATGTTGCATAGCTAGTGCTTTCATTCCTAATCGGGATCGTTCCTTTATCATATCTCTTTCCCATTCTGCTGCAGATGCTATATTTCGAAAATTGAATCTTCCAAACGATGTGGTGGTATCTATTTGCTCGGTGACACTATGTAAGGAGACGCCATATTCACCTAGTTTTTTCTCCATATTAACAACATCTAAGAGACTTCGGCAAAAACGATCTAACTTCCAAAAAACAAGCACATCAAAAGCTCTCTGCTCTGCTTTTTGGAGCATCGTTTGGAATTTCGGTCGATCTGTCGTTCCTGCGCTCTGTGCATCCTCACAAAAAATATACCGGATATTCCATCCCATCATGTTACAGCGTTCTTTTGCTAATCTGATTTGTTCCTCGAGACTATATCCATTTACCTGTCTATTTGATGAGACTCGAGCGTAAATAGCTGCGATTATTGTTTTATTATGTTGTGTAGAATTGATTTGAGGATAATGCAGTTGTATTGTTTTTTCGTTCATGTTCAACTTATTTCCTCATTAATCCTCATTTATTATTTTTGTAATGGGGCAAATATCAATGTGCCCTTCAGCCTCAGGTATTTTTTTTACTATTATACTTTTTAGATTTTTTTGAAAGGTTTCCATGACAAAATCTTCGACAAATTCATGGCAATTCAATGCATGGATTTTTGTCACGACTTTGACGCGGTCGTTTACGAGATATGATCCAATAACTTCGTAGAGGATGTCAGCATCGAACTGAATGAACCCCTTTTTAGATATTTCAGTAGTCTCATTAAAATTCATTGTCTTGGGGCCATTAAATGTGATTTTTATCGCTTCTACAATGAAGGGAAGCCTATCAATCATTATTTTTCACCTCCTGTCATATTCTTTAGGGTAGGTGAAAAAATAGCTTTTCTGATTTTTGAGATATGATCTAAAATATCCTCTTTCAGTTGTATTACTTCTTCTCGTATTTTTGTATTTGCTTTATCAATGTTGGTACACTGGGCTTGGATTGCACCAAATCTGTCAAGTTTCTTTCCTAGCTCAGTTACGTTCTCCGTGATGATAGTAATTGTTTCTTTTTCAATGTTCATATCTGCTTGTAACCGTAATTTTGCGTAATGGAGAGCTAGTGAAGGGAGTTGCCTGAATTGTGTATCACCATCCTTCGTTCCTAGTGCACAGACGATCATATTCTTTGACAGTTCATGGAACCAACCGAGTTTTTTTGGCAATCCTTCTTTGTATTTAATGAGAAATATTCCATATTTTGCATCTCGATTTTTCATTGCTTGTTCTAAGTTTTTAATGATTACAGGTTCGCTTATGGCATCAATGTCTTTTGTTTCAATTACTATTTTTTTATCTGTCATTCCTTGTGGTGTGATGAGGAAATCCCCAGCATAAGAGCCCGCAAGGAGTCCAGGAGTTTTTGTTGTTCGTTCGAGTTGATCTCTGATTGAAATGCTGACATAGTCGTTGAGGATATGTTCGCAGGTATCTTCGAAATCGTAGCCTTTCATTGGTGTTTTTTGGATAAGTTCTCTTTCTGCTTCTTTTTTTATGAGGATGTCTCTTAGTTTTTGTATTTCTCCACGGAATTCATTTTGTAGTTTGTAGAGTGGGCCATTCGGAGTTGATGGGTCAAGGAGGTGTTCTATGAGTCCACCGCGGTCGTAGTAATCTTGAATAAGATGGATAAATCGGTAGAAGAAACTGCTTTGAAGGTTTGGGTCAAGGGCAAAGTTGAATTTGGTGATCATCTGATTGAAACCGTTTTCGACGTAGTTCAATTCTGCTCCTGTTTTCAGTTGTTTGAGCCCGTGGATGCCTATTTTGATGGCGTTGATGATTGTGTTGTGTCTTTCATTTTCATCTGTTGATTGAAGGAAGTTAAATACTGTCTCATCCCGGATTGTTATGTTGTTTATGATTGTTGTTTGGCCATCTACTTCTAGTTTTATGGTGTTGTTTCCATTGTTGTTCATGGTGATCCCCCTTTGATCTCATTTAGTTAATTTTTTAAAAGCACTCGGATCATTGAAACTGATGTTGGTGGTTGATGCGCGTAGATTTCTTTTCGTAAGGCTTCGATATGTAGCGTGATGTGTTTGCTTTTGTTTTTTAACCTGCGTTCGATTTTCCTTTTAATTTTTTGTTCCTTGTTCATAGATCATACCTCCTTTTTGGTAAGTTATGGTAATACCAAAAATGTTATAGTAATGAAAGTATTTATAAGTTTTGGTGTGTTATGATAGTTTATGGTACGACCAAATAAAAAAGGACCAAAAGCAGTAAAAAGATCCGTTTCAATCGATCCGGAACTCTTTAAATGGGTAAACGAGAAGATAAAAATAAAACGTTTTTCAACACTCTCTCATGCGATAAATGAAGCATTACATCAAATAAAAACAACTTTAGAAGAAGAAAAAAAATAGTGGTTTTTTAGCATATTATTTTCTGAATGCACATTCACAATTATGCATTAAGAACAGTATATCCTGCTTTTGAGTAATACATTGTGCATAGATTTTCCAAAAAACGGCGTACCATTTTATTGTGTAAATCTTCCTGTGAGATTGTAATGTTTTCGATAGTAAATGGGGTAAAATTAAGAACTTCAAGGAAAATAACATTTCCCGTCGTTATTTCTTTTTCGAATTCACTTTTAAGTCTTTGATTTGTTCTTTGGCTTGGACCTGGGTGTAGGTATCCATAAATCCGCCGTGGAAGATGTTCAGCTTCGCCTATATACAATCGTTGAATATCCGCTGATGCTTGTTTAAGGATAATCCAGCGATATACAGCTGGTTTATTCCAATGTAATCGAAAATGAGGGTTGATCTCCATTTGAAATGTATAAGGGGACCCAGGACTAGTCTCAACTCGTATCCAATTCATTTTCAATTTTAAATTAATGTCCATTTGATCACCTCGGTATTCTCGTTCTTGGTATAGAGGTCATTGATGAAAAAGTATACGTCGTTGTAGCAACGGATATAAGTTTGCCATTAATAATTTATAATAGAGATGTGATGAGAATGGAAGATGAATGTTATGGACAAGGAGAATACGATCACTATTTACGAAAGGCGACGATACTAGAAAAGCATTTACAACGGGTATTAAAAGAGACTAGAAAATTCTTACACGATGTTGAAAAAAAGCCACGTATCACTGGTCAAATTGAGCATCGTCTTTTCTGGGTTATCAGGGGTGTTGATCCAAGTAAAGCAATCTGTAGAAGACATGGGAAGAAAATAACTCAAAATAATTGGGGTGAATTAATTTGTAACGATTGTATGGATGAGTCGGTTACTAAAAACATACGGGTGGATGAAAATGAGTGGTATGATCCAGATGATAAACCACCGTTGAGAATTTATGGTATACGATATGGGATTGATGAGGATCTTTTACACGAAGTTAGAAAAAGTATGCCAGATGAGTATGAAGAGTATATCCAAATGTTAGGTTATTGTAATTATCCTTAAAAATTAGAAAAAAAGTCAATTATGTAATCTTTGGGGCTAAGAATATGCAGGATCTTAAACAACATCGACCTATTATTAAAGGTATATTTTACGATTCTAATTTCGAATATTTTGGACATTGTTTGTACAAAGACCACACAAACTTCCAGGTCAATATTGGTGAGGAAAACTGGTTCTATTGCCCCATATGTAAAATAAAATGGATAGTTGGCTGGGGTCTTTTGTCCGATCCACCTGAAAGCGTAGTTGGGAAACTTACTCCATACTGGGAGAAAAATAAGAACATGCTTGAAAATTACGAGAATTGTTCATGATGATAAATTATTTGGGAAATGGAAGAATATGAAAGAGATAAAAATTACAGATATAAACGTCGATGACACGGTTTTGATAGATATTAACAAGAACTATCTAATGTCTAACCGAGAGGATAACCAAATGTATCAACTTTTACATCCTGGTCATATAGATGGCGATTATTACAAGGAAATTCCAGAGGTTAATCAGGTTCTTGTTTCTGTAATAAAAAAAACTGATGTAATGATGACATTTAATATTTTAAGAAGTAAAGGAGTAGTATACCTCGATCATATGATAACAAATTCAAATGAGGTAGAAGTGCCAGGGTGGAAAAAAAAGAAGGAAGGTTGGTTACAAATAGATAAGATATATTGTCTTAATGAAAATGAAATAAAAGAATATATTGAGAACAATTGAATTATGGGAGACGAAATGTCTATCTAATCTATATTATAAGCTTCATCTGATTTTTCATTTTAACCTGGCTTATCTCTTCTATAAATTCATCATCTTGAAGGATATGCTCAAGTTCCGTTAATGATATCATTAACTGGATTTCTCGTGTTGTGCCATACCTTCCTTTTGAAATTACTCGTGCTGAAATTATTCCAAGACCATCCAGTTCAGAAATGAAATCCGCTACTCTTCGTTGTGAGAGCGGGGTGTAACGGACTGTTTTTGATAACTCTACATATTGATAATATAATTCTCCTGTTATCATCGCTGATGGATTCCTCATGTGTTTATTGTATTTCTGCAAAATACGAATAGCATGTAGCAGGAGCCGCTGTTGTGCTGGTAAGCTGTGGATGACCTCAGCTATTCGATCCTTCTCAATCTTGCTCTGCGCGAGTCGTACGTGCTTGTTTGTGACGTTGCGGTCATGTTTTCTCTCGGCCAGTTCTACAGATACCCTGAGGAGATCCAGCGCCCTTCGTGCATCCCCATGCTCTTGGGCAGCTATTGCTGCACACAGGGGTATAACGTCATCGGAGAGGATGTTTGGTGCAAGCGCTTGTTGACAGCGTGTTCTGAGGATATCCTGGAGCTGCTGGGCATCATATGGGTTAAACACCATGGTCTCCTGGCCGAGGCTTGATTTGACCCTGGCATCAAGAAAATCGGTGAATCTGAGGTTATTTGAGATGCCGATGATCGAAAGACGCGCATTACGGAGTTGTTCATTGATCCTCGTTAATGTATACAGCGTGATATCATCCCGAATCTTGTCAACCTCATCTAGGACAACAACAAGGATTTGCTTTTGCTTATCTATGAGTAAGATAATCTTGGCGAAGATGACGTCAACAGGTAAGCCACTTGAGGGTATAATAGTATCAGGCTGGTTGTCGTTGAGTTGCTGGCTAATGTGCTGGAGTATTTTGTACAATGTGTCTGATAATTGACAGTTTATGTAGATGAAATGGATATGTTTGCCTAGTTCTTTTCCCCGTATTTGAAGTTCCACTCCAACAAGTTTGGTAACCGCTGTCTTTCCAACCCCAGGTTTGCCGAACATGATGATGTTTGACGGGGTTTCATATTTCAGTGCAGGGGAAAGGATGCTTCCAAGCTCGGTGATTTCCTCTTCTCTATGCGGTAGGATCTCCGGTATGTAAGTTGAACGTAGCAGGTCGCGGTTGATGAACAGTTGATTTGTTTGGAGAATGCGATCAAACAGGTGCTGAACATCATTGAGGCTTTCCAGTTGATTTGTAGTTTCAGATGTAGTTTCTATTGATGTAATTAGTGTCATGGTTTTCTCCTCACCCGCGAGCGTTCCCCCTCTGAAGAATAGCAATTTTTCAGTGGAAAACAAGACCTTGAAAAAGGCATTGCATTGTGGGTTTAAAAGGTTGTTGATTTTATCAAATGTATCATCAAATGTACCGTCAGTTGTCCGTTATTTTTTATAATCAAATTTCAGTGCTTTAGCTAATGACCTGAGATAATGCTTCATCATTTCAGGATCGTCTAATGCGGAGGATGGGATTTTTTCTACATGCCACCCTTCAGATCTCAATATTGTGCGAATCAGGCTATCGATTTTTTGTCGTTCCTCATTTCCATGGATGCCTTTAGAGAGACCATCTAAATAAATAGCTATTTTTAGACCAGATACTAGATCAATTCGAGTAAAATCTGGTGTTGTCTGTTTGTATGTTTTATGAGGTATTGGTATAACTTGTTGTGCATCAAAGGGTGGAAATCCTTCATCGATGAGTAATCTTCTTAGGCGTATCTCTGCAAGGTTTGTTGAGGTTCCAGTTGTTGGTGTTCGTTCTATTGTCATGGGTGGGATTTCATGATCGAGTTTGGGTTTCTTCTTAAACTCAGTAATAAGATCAGCAGCTCTATTCCTATCAAGGTAGTTATATTCTGTTACGGTAGGTCCTCATGCAACTGTAACAACTCTTCTGAGCTGCACATGACGAGACTCATCCTTGCGGTCCGAGTATGAAACGTGCGCGCTCGTAACGAAGCATCTCGAAAGGATTCATACATTTAACATTTAAGCCGATGCAGGCCTTGGGGATTTTGATTTTTTTAGTTGAGTTGTCAGGCCTTTCATGCGTGACGACGGTGTAACTGTGTGCCAAGGCGTGGGCCACCAAGTAGTAGTCAGCGTCCTGGAGGAAGGTATTCACTGCAGCGGGTTCGTAGTTTTGCGAAGTTGCCCAGTTGCTGACTGCGCTCAAGGCAGGAAGTATAGCAGCGTCTGGTTTGAGAAAGAAAGTTGGTCCGAGTGGGGCAGCCCAGACAGCAAGTTGATCGGTACCTGCAGCAATTTCGTTACCGACCTTTTCGATGCTGAACACGAGCCCTTTTTTGTTTTGATCAATTAGCCAATTCCAGAAGGCTGGACAGAAATCCAGCCCATAGTGGAGGTTCTTCGCTTGGATGAAAACGTCTGTGTCGATGAGATAGGGCATTATAAGACTCCCACGTGACGGCCAAGGTTCTGGAACGTTTCCAACTTGGAGAAACCGAGCAACTGGAAAGCGTCGCTGTAAAGGGTTTGCCCTTCCAATGTGCTGATGACAAGGGCTTGTGCGAATCGCCTGCCGATGCGTGCGATTTGGGTTACGTAAAAATCGCCTCCTCCACCGCCCGGCATTTTTTGTAAGCGCTGCAACTCGTCTTTGTAGGCCTGCCACATCTGAGTCTGATTCACGCCGCCAGCATCATGAATACGGCGCAGAACAACCAACGTGCTGACTTTGAAGTGTTTTGCGAGCCTGTTCATCTCCTCAAGAAGCGGACGGTCTTTGCAGTATTCTTTACGGACAACTTCAAGGGGAACCAAGAGTTCGGCTGCTACCTTGTTGCACCATCGCTCGACCTCGTTGTTGGGTACCTCGGAAGGTTCAGCATTGGAAAGTGCCGAACTTCCGAGCCATATGTGGGAAATTTCGTGGGCAAGGGTGAACATCTGGGCTGCCTTTGTGTCGGCACCGTTGATGAACACCAATGGTGCGATGGCGTCCGAGAGAGCGAACCCGCGGAACTCTTGCGGATCTAGCTTCCGGTGGTTATTGGAACCGACAACGCCGTTCACCATGACGAGGATGCCCATTTCGTCGGCCTGAATGATGAAGCGTCGAAGGGCTTCCGTCCAAGTATGGAGGGAACTTCGTTCCTCGATGTCCATACTGAGGGTGTGACGGATCTCGGTAGCGGTGCGCACGATGTCGTCATTCAAACTGACTTTACCGACAAATGGAAGTGGCTCGGTACCAGTGGATCGAGCAAAATCCCGGTACCACTCCTGCCGTTGCTGACAGAGGTAAATGGTCTCTAGTAGGTCTGGACTGGGCAGATGTTCTCGGGCGTTGATGATCTTTCGGTAGTCAGGAATCGGCACTATTTCCTCCGGTGGTCGTATGAGAAAGAAGTAACCGATTGGGGTTTTTGTCGCGGTGGCGAAATCTTCAAGTTGCTTCAGGGTTGGGTAGGTAGCTCCTGTCTCCCAGTCATTCAGCTTGGGGAAGCGTTCAACCAGGTCTTCCGTTTTACGGCCCGAGCGGTGTACAGCCCACCGAAGCATGTCCGACTTGATTTCTACGCGCTCCATGCTGTCTCCTTATAAATATTCTGGATCTTCTTCCCAGAAAGCACATCTTCTCTTGTGACGAATACTTGGAATATGGATGGTAACCCTGCGAGTCCTTCGGAGAACGCCTGATTCTTGGTTGCCATCCTATCACACTTCCTGTAATGATCACAATAATTATTTTTTTTAAGAGATTTTTAATCCTTTCATTTTTGATAAAGTACTGATAACCACGGCAGTAATTTGCTCTAATGTTTCTTTGTCTATATTAGATTGTTCATTACGATTTTCTAGTTCATCCATGGAAACGAATGCCACTCCACCTTTTTTCATTAAATTTTTAATTTCTTTTCTTCCTTTTATATTTTCAATAGTAAAATCTTTGTTCATTTTTTCCCGTAACGCTTCTCTTGTAAATTCTGCAACACTCCTAAATTCTGGTTTATTTTGGATGTGATTCTTTACCTCGTTGATAAGTGGACTTGGCAAGGATATGCCATGATAAGAGACTGCAGATTTGGAACGGGATTTCATCTTTTCATGTTAAGATTATTTATGCGATATATAAATCTTTTGATGCGATATTTTTATCGTAAAATTTAAATAGGGATAAATATATTCATTCACGATAAAATTATCGAACAACTTTCGAAATCTTACAGACTGCTCTATGAATTATGCCAAGAAGCTAAGATTGAATTCTTCAAGGAAGAAAAAAAATGATTGGGAAGAGTCATGATGATTCCTTTTCCAAAACGAAAATATAAAATAATTTATACCGACCCTTAATGGCGATTTGAAACATAGAGTGAGAAAGGAAAAGGACGCGGACTCGAACGGCACTACAACACGATGTCTGTGAAGGAGAGAAGGATGAGAAATGAACGAGCATTACCCAACAATTAGAATTTCACAATGTCTTCATTTTAATATTTTCTCCATGTCGATTGGTCCGTGGTATTGTAAAAAATGCAATGCAATCATCCTTTGTGTTCCCCATTATAAGAAACGCTTTGAAATTATAGTGGAAAATATTGTTGAAATTATTAATCACGAAACTATGCATTGGATCCTCCTAAAAGAAGTTGATAACCAAGCTGCTTCATTTCTAGATAATATCGTAAAATATGATGGTAGCGGATTGTAAAAAAATAGGTATACTGAGACAGAGGCAATATATGAAAAAACGGGAACAAAATAAAAAACCAGAAAGTATAGATGAACAGCAAGAATTACGAAAGAAATTAACACACGAACTGTTTGCTATTATTGATAGATACTATAGAAATGAACAACAAAAACTTTCTCCTCTTGAAATTCTTGGGGTTCTTGAATTGTTGAAACTGCATTTTTATTTTCAGCATACCTCGGCCATTCAAATACGTATTTTACAAAATCAAAATGAGTTGGCTAATGATTATTCTTATCATTAATTGTATCAGTTATGAGGAGGCAGCATTAAAATGGTGGTTCAAAACTATCTTGACTGTGAACGATGTGAAAAAACATTAGCGATAGTTCTCGTTGATTATGAGAAAAGAACGAGTACCATATATCCCATAGATTATCTTGATGGGCATAGTGGGACTACAAAAATCCAAGAACTGCATGTGGAACAAGAGGTAGACCAGAAAAAACATCAGAAAATCATTATTATCCAATGTCCTTGGTGCGGTAATTTTTCAATTAGTAACATACCCTATGATTGGGTAGTCGAGGATGGTTTCATTGAAATTTTAACTTCCATTCCTTCTTCTGGTATCGAAACTATTGAGCATGCGAAGGAAATAGGTGAATATGATGATAAAAACACACATTGTTCGGATTAATCCACCTCCGTCTGATGAACGATGCGAGTGTTGTGGAAGGCACGTTAGCGAACTGAAACCCTTTGGTGGACCGGGTGATCCGCTTGTCGGTGATTTCAGCGGCGCTTTATTGGCAAAACATTTTCGTCGTATATGCAGCGAAGAACAAGTTGATGCTAGCTGGGAGTGCAGGGATTGCTTCGTGTTGAGTGATGAAGAATTTAGAAAAATCTATTTTAGATTAGACACTAAAAATAAGAATGCGGGGGCGGTAACTGAATGAAGAACAAAATCGAACGTTATGCAATAACTACGCAACATAGGGACGACTTGTATACGTTGTTGTCACAATGTATTTAACAATATCAACTCATGAATATTAATAGAGTCTAACTATGATTTCATGGTATCCAATTTGGAAACATATGCACACCGTAACTGGTAAACCTGTCGAAAAAAGAGCAATCATAGAAATCGTGTCCTATTATGAAAATCAGATTGAAAAAGTAATTCGCCAAAGTGAGATAGAACTTGAGATACTAAACCAACAGAGGAAAACTCAAGGTCTCTACCAGAAAAACCGGATTGACTACGAATGCGTACAAAATGCCATAAAAACTATAAATCCGTCCGCCAATGCTCTCCCGTCTGAACAGACAGGAGGCATGATATCAAAACAAGAAAAAATTGAGAAGCATTCGCAAAAAGAGAATGTTCTCACGGAGGTAGCATAATGAACGAAGAAATACTCGAAAAATATTGGCAATATCTCCGTCGAGAATACCGAAAGACTCACACACAAAAAAACTACTACCGCTTTGTCAGGAAGTTTCTCAAATGGATTGAAGAAACCAAGGGAAAAACCTACACGGAACTAACACCAGCGGACACAAAGGACTACAAAGCATACTGCGTTAAGTCATTCAAAGTAAATGGCAACGTAGGACGACTGAATGCAGTGAACAACTTCGTTCATGAATTCTTGGGCAAAAAAAAGCTCAGAATAACTGCACCAAAGAGCGAAGAAATCCAAAAAGATGTCCTGGACAGTGAAGAACTCGAAAGATATAAGAACGGTGCCCAAACACCACTTGAAAAACTCATCGTGACATACCAAATTGAGGCATATCTCAGACCCAGCGACTTCTACAATCTCAGGATATCACGGCATAACAAGAAAACACAGATAGTATACACAGATGATTCGAAAACAGGAAACACTAGAGTCATACTAACACCCAATATGGAGAAAGCATACGATGAATATCTACTCCATAGGACCAAGCCAAAACGTGAAGAAGATGAAGACAAGCTGATCATCGTCGATAAAGGAAGCAACTATGGACTTGCGCCATCACCAGATTCTGACTTCATCTACAGACAGACAAAAAAGATCGCCGCGCGTGCTGGATTCAATAGAAGTGTCTATCCGTATCTCATAAAACCCAGCGCGATCACCGATGCTTTCAATAGACAAGTAAACCCAAAGATTATCAGAAAACAAGCACGACACAAAAACATAGAGACTACATTACGATATGATCAAACAAGCGATGAAATGGCAAAGGAATACTTCAATCGAACACAGAAACAACTCAACATGGACAATCTAACGCCAGAGGATAAAGCGAAGGTCTGGCTCGACAAGCTCCTCGTCGGTGAGATCGACCTTAAAACATTTAAAACAGGATTGGATGTCCTGTTACCAGACAAGCGGAAGGGTGAAGACATTGGCTACATCTAAGCGCGGTGTCTTACCCCCAAGCAGAACGTCTAAAACGTTGGGCCAGTGGTCTAGTGGTTATGACTGTATCCGTTTCGCAGAATTTTTCGACGAAAAATTCGATGATATTTTCCACGGACCTAAATCTTCTTTTTTTCTTCTATGATAATTCTTAATTTACTTATAGAATTCTATTTCATCGGCCTAAGAAATGTCGCAATATTGGAAATGCATAAGGATGTCGCTCGAAGAATCTTTGAAGTAATGATGAAAGCGGTGTGTTCATGGAGTCGTAGCTGTACGTCATTTTGATTTGGAGTGTCCCCCAGTCGCTCTCCGCGCCGAACGAATCTCTTGCTTTGGCTTTTATGATGTAGCTACCCCTATGCGGCCATTGATGTACACCATAGATAGCTTCTCCTGAGCCCCATTCCCCAGTCCAACCGTACGGTTCGCCGTACCCCCAATCGATATAATACGTTATGGGGTTGAGATCATCATCTGTTGCATTAAAATAAATGATGATATCATCTCTTACATGCCCTGTCGCTGGGCCGGTGATGACAGGCGCATTAGGTGGTGTATTTGATGTGACCGGACCGAAGGCGTTGAGATGACCCCAGACATCACAAGATCCGCTGAATGCTGAACAGATATAGACGGTTCCATCAGCACCGATGACTGGTGATGACTCACATTCTAAATCGGAGATGATTTTTCTCCACTTTAATGTCCCATTTAAACCGAGAGCCACAATTTCTCCTCCTTGGGGCGTATCGTATTCTTTATTGACACCGACATAGACGGTGCCATCGTCGGAGATCGCTGCGGTCGATCCCCAAACCCTATCTCCATCTCCAAGAGGGAACGTCCAGCGAATCGTTCCATTTGGAGAGACCGACACAATCTGCGATTGCCAGATGCCAAAATAGAGATTCCCATCTTTATCCAATGAAGGGCTTGCTCGCATACCACCTGCTAACACCCTCCATTTCAAGGTGCCATTCGGGTTCAGCGCATAAAGATTATTATCATCCGAGCCAACATATATTGTTCCATCGGGACCAATAGTCGGTGAACCATGCACCCAATTACCAGTGGGGTAACTCCATTTCATGGTCCCATTAGGATAGATTGCATATACATTGTAATCATGGGATCCGAAATAGATGATGCCGTTTTCATCGATTGCTGGTGTAGATTGAACGAAATCTCCAGTATGGAAAACCCATTTAATTGTCCCGTTAGGATATTGCGCGGTGACACCTTGTAGGTGTCCATAATAAATCATCCCATCGTCTCCAACGGTGATTGATGTGTGTACCTCAGGCGACCAACTGGTCCATTTTACGGTCCCGTTTAGATTCAAAGCACAGATACGGCTTCTGAAGGCCCCCGCAAGATAAATAGTGCCATCAGGATCAATAGCTGCCGAATTTCCAAATTCACCTATTGCATCATCTATCTCAACTTTCCATTTCACACTGCCATTTGGAAAAATTGCATAAAAAAAACCATTTCCATCACCAAAATAAATCGTTCCATCCGACCCCACCACAGGTGAACCAAAACACCAAAAACTTGCACGGAACCTCCATTTTTCTATACCCGGATTACAAGAGGTACTGTAAGGGCTTCTTCCTAAATGTTCTTTATTGTATCCTTGCATGGGCCAAGGATGATCAAGCAAATTTATATTGTCGAGAAAAGTTAATGTGGATATTGTTTGTATTTTATCATTTTTATAATGTTTCTCCAATAAAATGTTTGTCAGTTGAATATTTGGATAATTTTTTTCCAATACTCCATTTTTGTTTTGAGGGAAATTTTTATCCATTTTTTTTTCACACTGAACCATTTCGCTAAAATCGGAGTGCTGTGCGACTACTAACATTATAAAAAAGATACAACATATTCCTATTATTCTGGTCAATTTGAGTCGCGTTTGTTGATATATCATTTAAATTCCCCCTAATATGATAATATGTCCTAAAATGCTTAAATATCTTTCCATGTTTCTTTAATAAATTTTTGTTACAATTGTTTTATAAAAAAAGTAAAATCTCAAATCCTTTTTAAAAAATATACGGCGTGATGATGATTCTATTTGGGATATTTCAGAAAAAATGTTAGAGTGGAAGGAGATTGAATATGAATATGACCTCTTATTGAAACCATCTGATTTAAAGCGTTTAAAGAAATTGCCTTGGATCGATACAATTGATCAAGAGATATCTGCTTATGCCCTTTCCTCGTCTATGTATTACAAATGCGATTGTAAATTTTGGACTTACTTAAACAGGAACAATATCAAAGTAGCAGAATCTATAGCTTATATGATATGTGGGAGGTATATACGACCAGCTTTTAGAGCTGCATATGCCTTACAATACATGGAGGAAAATGTTATGGTTGAATGTTTTAAAAAAATGGAGAAAACAAGAAATGATAATATGATAAAACGTTTGATTCATAGCATACAGTCATTAAAAATAAAGGAGTTTGTAGACAAGGAATCTGGGAAATACATTCCCACAGATGAGGCCCAAAAGTTATTGATTGACTTCAAGCGATGGGATATCATTTGATATAAAGTATTCTATTCTAAAACATGATTTATGATAGCCTCGGCCAACAAGTGATAAAAGAGAAAATTAATGATTTCTTCAAATTGTTTTCTAAGACTTTTTGAAAATATATATCTTTCTTCCTTAAATATTTAAAGTATATCTGATTCATAATCAGATTTGATTTTTGGATTTAAGAAAATATTCGAATATCTTTGAAAATCTTCGGATTTCTTTTCAAATTTTTTATAATATTTTTTAGCTTCTCCATATTTTTTAAGTCCTTTATAAGCATTAAATAAATTTTGATAGCATATTCTTTCAAGAGTTTTATCGTCAATCTCACTAATTATCTGTAACGCCATCCTACAATAACTTATAGCATTTTCAAATTTATGAAATTGGTAATAATAAGCCCCTAGACTCAAATAACAATCTGCTTTTTGAGTTTTTGACAGTCTGTTCTTTGAAACCAAGGTCATTTTAAAATATTTTATGGAGTTTTTAAAATCTTCTTTATCGAAGTAGGCTTTTCCTATTAGCAATAAGTATTTTGATATTTCATTATTACTGTAAATTTTTTTACATTTATGTAACGCTTTTTTATAATATTTTATTTCCATTGAAAATTTTTTTAACTTATGATAAGAATATCCTATGTTATTATAACATATTTTCTCCAGAGATTTATTCTTTTGATTTAAACTACATCTCAAGGCTTTTTTATGAAAATCAATCGATTTTTGAAATTTTTTTGTTCCAAAATGAACTACTCCCAGATGAATGTAGCACTCAGGTATTTTATCATAATTTTTATTTTCTTTTTCTATTTTCAAAGCTTCATTATAATATTTAATTGCTGTCTTGAAATCCTTTTTTCCTTCATAAGCAGCACCTAAATTTATAAAAATTTTTGCTTTGTTGATATTGTTACCTAATTTTTTATTTACTTTTAAGGACACATTGTAATAATGAATTGATTTGACATAGTGTCCAAGTTCAAAAAATACGGCTCCCTTACCTATATAACAAGAACAGATTCCTGCTTCATCGTTAATATATTTATATATCTGTAAAGCTTTATCATAATATTCATAAGCTTTAGGATAACCCTTGGAATCTAAGAAATAATGACCGATATTTTCTAGACACGTTGATTCTACATTTTTATCTCCAATTTGAATACTTTTTTCTAATGCAATTTTCAAGTAATGATTGGCTTTTTTTAATTTATTTAAGCCTTCATAATCGAGGCCGATATTCATAAGACATTTTGACTCTGTGTTTCCGTTTTTTTTCCCTTTACACAATTTTAAAGCTTCACTATGGTATTGAATCGCTCTGTCGTTCTTTCTTAAACTGTGATAGGCATTACCGATATTCATAAGACATTTTGACATTCGCTCTTTTTTTTCATTTTTTTCATATTTACTGATTCTAAGAGCGTTATAAGCTTTATAATTATAATAATTGGCTTTGTTAAAATATCCTAGTCCTGCATATTCAGTACCAAGATTAGTATAACATTTTAATTCCAATTCCATATCGTTTATTTTCTTATTGATTTCCAACATTTTTCTATTATATTTAATTGCTTTTTTAAATTTTGAGCCCCGATCAAAAATTGAACTAATTATAAAATAATTTACGAATCTGTCATTCCGTATTTTTTCTCCCCAATCACTAATATATTTTGTCCATTTGTATTCAGATTTGTCCAGTTGATATCCCTCCGATATCACATTGATAAGTGCACTCCAAAATCTTTCGATGAATTTATTTGTATTATATTTTATTTTGATCACATCATGATTTGCAAATGGATTTTTGAATTTTTTTGTTTTTACAGATTCAAAAATTTCTTCTATTTTTGAATGATCAACAATGATTATTTTCTTCTGATTTTCTGTAATACTATTAATTTGCGGTATTATATCGAAATCATCAGAACAGCTATAACCAAGAAATATTACTTTTTTTTCATTTCCTCTTGAAAATAAATATCTCATTAAATTCATTCTTTTTTCTAATCGATTTTTATGAGCGATTGCTTTTACGGTTGTTCGTATGCTTTTTTTATCTTCAGCGCTTCCATGAATCTTGAATATTTTTATCACATCGTTTTCTATTTTGGAAAAATCTATTTCAGAAAAATGTTTTTCTTTGTAATATACTTTAAAATCTACATTTTTTATTAATCCTTCTTTTTCTAATGCTTTTTCAATGAGCAGGTCAAAATTAGTTGTCACGATCTTTTTTAAGAAGCCTTTCTTAGCAAGTTTAGCAATAATTATATGATTAGTGTTTGGTTTCCCTCCTTTAAACACATTTAAAATTTTAGAAATATCTGTATTTTCTGAAATGGCTTCCATAAATACTTCTAACCGAAGCTTTAATTTCATTATTTCATGGATATTCTCGAAATTCTTACTGTCATTTATATTATTAAATATTGCTCGAAGAATACTTTTTTCCATTTGGTTTGTTAAAGGTAATCCGGAATCACGAGAAATTCCAGCTCCGCAAAATATTATTAATTCCTTTTTTTTTAATGATAGTATTAATTCTGATATGCACTCTTGTACCAGTTTCTCCGTTAAACTACATTCAATTATTTTCACCCCAATTTATTAAATATTTTGTACATAAATATTTTCCGGTTCGGAATAGAAATTCTAAACCGATTTCAATTTTTCATCTATTCAAGATCCCTGTTTTATTATCAAAAACTAATCATTATATATCCCGTAATGGATTTTGAAAATGGAGAAGAAAAATATGCCAGATAGAGCGTTACATGAAAATTTTGATAAATATCTAGCCGAAAGAGGCGTCCTTCTCCTTGATGGTCGCTATGGACAGGTTCATACTTTTATGGATCTTGGTGTAAGAACTTATGGTCCTAAACATCAGGAGGAGGACGATTATCATCAGGAAGAAGGTCTTCGCTCATGGATTAATGGAAAATATAATGTCATCGGACAAGATCGAGCTACAGATTGGTTACGTGCTGGTCTTGGACATATTTGCCTTGATGAAGCCAACCGAAGAGTTCCTGATAGCGAATCATGGATTACATTGTTCGATTCTGCTTACCGTTCAATGGTTCAAAGAGGATGGAACAGAGCAAAATTTCAACATAGATGAGATGATAATTTAAGATATAAATTTAACAGGAAAAGATAATTTGAAAGTTCCAATAACTTTCACTTCGGTTAATGCTAATAACCGAAATTATTTTTGATTTTAAAAGGGGGTTTTGCAAAATAAACCGTTACAAGGCTTGATTTGCACAAGAATTCAATTGGATATTTATCCTAATATCTATTTTCAAAGCTCAGAAAAGATATTACGACTGAGCTTATTTCAATAATTCTGAAGGTTACAAAACAAGTCAGTAATATCTCATTTGCCAAAATTACGTCGAGGAGGAGATTTTGGCTCTATTTTACCGGTAAAAATGTATTATAAGAATGATATTCCAGAGTCTCGGTGCCGGGGGCGGACATCATTGTTAATTATATAGTCCCCATCCTTTGTAAAAGGTTCAAAATCCAATAATTATTCTAATCTTGTTCCTAACATTGTTTCATCTATTTTTCGGTTAGGAAATCCTTTTGATGAACAATCAATATAATTTCCGGAATATCCAAGGATTTTGAGAATTAGCCTATGAAACAATGTTGAATAACTCTCGGTCATTACTATCATTTCGTTTTTTTGTTTCTCTGTCTCTACCAAATGTCCGAGTTTTTTTCCAGGAAAATACTCATATATGAGAAATATTATATCGAATTTTATGGACTTTCGAACCGCCTTGAAAAGCCTTTATTTAGCGGGAGAAGTGAACGCTCGAGAATTTGTGGACTATGTCACGAGTGCTGGGGTAATGAAAAGAATGTCTGTAAAAAATGCGTCGCATTGTCTGTCAAGACTTTTTAAAATGCGATTAGCTCACAGAAAAAAGGACAGGAGATCTGGTAAAAAGCAAGGGAAAACACCATACCTCTATCGTATTAGCGACCAAGGGATTCGCTATCTCAAATGGCTTAAAAGACAAAAAGAAAATTACGAGATAGAAATACCTAAGACGTTAACTGAACAAATCTCGGAACTCGAACAACAATTATCTGATTTAAAAATGAAATTGTATTCTAATTCATAACAAGATATCTCCTGAATAAAATAATCTTTGTTCATATGAGAGGATTAGGAAAAATTTCGGTTAATATTATTAACCGTAACAAATATATAAATAGGGGTTCAACATTCTTTATCACAGTGAGGAAATTACTTTATCTAAGGAGATTCAATGCAGGGAACTCACATAGGTGATTTTTTAAACCCAGGCTCCTATTCAATCCCTACCAGATCTAGTAATCTGGTAGGAGGCATTAATCAAGAATGGAACAATATTGGACAGCAAATAGGCCATCACCACGAAGAACACCTGAACTCCCCAGAAGGGAAGGACATGGTGAAATTGGCCTATGAGTTAACGCAATTAAATAGATTTAACTGCCCATCACATCTCAATCCACAGAAAGCGACCTTTAGTGACGTTGGCACTCACGCGATTCTTCGACAACGATTGAAGACAAGCACGGTAGAAAAACACCTGAGATACGCAAGATTTATGGAGACTCATACCGTTCCTGTAGATTTCAGGAACCCAACGTATGAGAATTTCATACGGCACATGGATTACCGAGAGCAGATCGAGCAAGCAACACCAAACGCACTTTGCCATGAATGGAAAGCTATGCAGACTTTCCTGAAGGCATACGGGATCCCATTCGGTGAAGGGACCGCCTGGGATTACAAGCCACCTTCAGCACAACGACCACGCCGACGAGTACTCCCCCTTCCTCAGACCGTGAGTAAATTTTTCACTTATGATTATGTAGAGGGTGAGTACGAACGGACCTTGCTACAATATCTCTTCTGCCATAGCTTCCTGATAGGATGGCGTGTGCCTTCGGAGATAGTCACAATGAAAACAAGCGATGTTCACCTCGATGCTCAGATACCGCATATTGTTATCACAGAACCCAAGAAGCGAAGCAACACGAGGCCACTCTTCAATATCGAGTCCGCAATCCTGACATCACCAGTCCATAAATCCTTCAAGAATTGGCTTGACCATTGGAGACCAAAGGTAGAAAATCAATACTCCGGGGACGCGCTGTATCTCTGGCCTAGCGGAAAACCACTCACGGTTCGGACTTTAGGGCACGTTCTAAGCACGCAAGGCAAACGAGTATGGGAAGACTATCGCCCCTACGATATGCGCCACTGGTGCGCCGTAGCCCGTTTAATCAAGACCAAGGTCGAGACAAAGACCTTCGATGTTTTCCACGTCCAGAAATGGCTCGGACACGAAACGAGCGCCACAACGAATACTTACATCTCACAAGCCACAAGTTATTACAGCATCTTGCCAGTGGATTGGGTGAGTCTCGCCCTGAAACCAACGCAGAAGTTGGCAGGACAGCGAGACATGAAAAAAACCAACAGAATGCCAAATTTGGCTCTGTTACCGGACTTTTCTCCCGTAGAAAATAATGGGCCTGTTGCGATTTGAACGCAAGTCGATGGCTCCCGAAGCCACAAGGATACCAAGCTACCCCACAGGCCCGATGGCTCCTGAGTAATAGCAATGCAATTATTAGGTTTTGCTTTCATCATATGATGTTGTGGTCACAGGACATGGCGAGATCTTCTGCATCTGATGACACCGTGTTGGATTCTCATCGAGAGACGCTTACTGAATGCGCTTTTTGTCCATCTCTTCGAGTTCACTGTTGTCTATAGAAGCACAATAATTTTCTATCCTTAATAATAAGGGAAACATCATCGATAATGTCGCAGTGCAATTGTTCTTCACCTGCTATTCTTTCTAGTAATGTTTATATATAATAAATCACAGAGTATAACAATAGAAGCTGGTAACCTATGATCACCTCTCATGCCCTCCATATCCGAAACACCCTTCTCTCCCTAGGAATACTCCTCTTTTTCACCCTAATCCCTCTATTCTCAACACAAACATCTACCATCACCGCAATCCAAACATCTGTAGCCACCTTGAACACCGCCCAAAAAGCACCAGACATGCTCATCTTTTTTTCCCCACAATATGCGAACGATACCGAACTACACGCCACACTCACCACCTACATGACATCCGTCCACAACGACATCCAATGGAACACAACGCTCATCACCATAACACCGGAAAACAACACCTATCAAACCATCGATAGCATCATTGAGGAGAACTACAAACAACACCCCCTCAAAGCCTGCATCATGGTCGGTGAAGACCTCGACACACCACCAAGCGGCGGTCACGACACCATCCAAAGACCAAGCACGGTACCCTGGTACACCATCGGAGGAGAAACACGATATGAAAGAACAAATCAAACCATCATTGCGAAACCGTACCTCATGGATGTCTGCATCGCACTCCTCTACCCACCAAGCACGCTCCCCTATGAGACAAAGAAAACACAGCTGATCGATGCATTCACAAAGTTCACTCAGAGATACCATCCGTATAGCGACGAAATCACCGTACTCGAAAGCTCAGAATTTACCTCCGTTTCCAAACAGCTCTACCAACATCTGGAAACCTACGGAGACCTCACCTACCTCACCGATCCTACGGATACGGATCTTCAAGCCACGCTGCAGAATTCATCCTCACTATATCTTGTTCACGGACATTCCAATCCATCAGGAACCAGACTCAATGCAAATCATAATCTCTGGTTTTCCGCGGAAACCGTTGATACCGTTAACGCCCCTCTTTTCGCAGCAGATGGCTGCTACGTCAATGGCTGGTGGTCAGATCAACCGAAAACAACCACCCTCAACCCCAGCAACGACCAACTTTGGTACGGATCAAAAATATTCACCAACCCCACTGTCAACGTCATGATCCTCGGGCTCCTCTCACAAACAGGATATCCTTACCCTGTGAGTTTCATTGAGAATGCCATGCCCTCATTACTGCATGGTGCCACCCTTGCAGACTCCATGATCGGCCACACATACATCGGTGATAACGTCATCATCTACGGAGATCCGACGTTCCATTTCACCATCCAGTAACTTGTTTTTTACAACAAGAAAAAAGTAGCGCAGTGTTTACATGAGGATATTTTTCAACCGCTTAGAGTTCTTTGAGGAGTTTTCCGAATTCCTCGTACTTCTTTGAAAGGATCGCGGCAGATTCGACGAGTGCGTCCTTGGCGCTCATGGACCCGTCGGTCTCGAAGGTGAACGTGATCTTTGCTGGGTCTTTCGTTATGGCGATCAGCTGATCGTCCATCTTCTCAAGGTAGGTTTCCAGCACCGCTAGTTTCGAGCCGTCCGTCAGGTGTAATTTATCCCCCTTGAATTCCACTAAGCCTTCAGGGAAGTCCTTCACGAGTGCTTTGACGTCGTTGAGCTGTTTTTTGTCGAAGGATAACACCACATCAAAGCGGTACCGTGGCGCAAGAACCGTCTGCCATTTCGCATGATCGCGTCCTCGACCGAGGACCGCCTCCACCTCAAGGATCACCCGCTGGTCCTTCGTGAGCTCCACGATAGGGATCTTGGTCTCCGTGATCGCGTAACTCGGATGCTCCGGTTGGAGATCACCTGAGTACACCACGCCTTCCCCTTCTTTACTCAGGGTATAGCGGACCGTGCAGGTCGGGCATCCTTTCCCGCTGCAGGTGCATTCACTACGGAAGGCAAGGATCTTGAGATCGGTCGGAATGGGAATCAACCCGAGCCGATGCGATATTATCTCGTCGAATAGCGGGCTTGTATTATCATAGATAATGACGTCATCGATCGCGAGTTTGGGGAGCTCCGCAAGCATCACCCTGCGCAGGGAATTGATAAAGTACACTTCGGTGTCCTCGATTTTCAAAATACCCTTGTTGCCTTTCAGCTCGACGGTTTTCACTTTCATGGGTCCACCTTAGATACGTCGTCCCCGTTTTCCGCCTTTCGGTTTGGTGCCGTCATGCGGGTGCGGTGTCACATCCTCTATGGTGCCAATCTTGAGGCCAGCGCGGACAAGTGACCGTATCGCGGTCTGTGCCCCTCGGCCAGGGGTTCCTCCTTTCTTGCCGCCTTTGCCGCGGATCTTGATGTTGACGCTGTCGAAGCCTTTCTCGATTGCTGCGTCGGCTGCGTTCTGCGCGACCTTCATAGCGACATACGGTGACCCTTCGTCCTTTGCTGATTTCGTCACCATGCCGCCGGAGCATTTCGTAATCGTCTCCGCTCCGGTGGAGTCCGTGATCGTGATAATGATGTTGTTAAACGATGAATAGATATGAGCAACTCCTTTTCGTCCCATGGTTTAGCTCCCCTCCTCTTTCGTCTCTTTTTTCTTATGTTCCTTTGGTTTTTCCGCGGGTTTCTCTTGAGGTTGTTCCGCGGGTGCTACCTCTTGTTTGGGTTCAGCGGGCGGCTGTGGTGCGGGTTGTGGTTGCGCTGGCGTTGGTTGCGGTGCTGGTTCTGAGGGTACCGCTGTGGTCACTGGTTTTTCCTTGGGCGGAGCACTTGCAAGTTCGGATTTATACATCTCTGCCTTTGGACGCGCAGGGTGTGAAAGCTCATTCAACGGTGATCGTATCATGTAGTTGATCTGCCCTTCCTCGTCTTTGCCGACCATGTACCCCGGGACCGTGATTTTCTTCCCGCTCACCGCGACATGACCGTGGCTGATGAGCTGGCGTGCCTGGTACGGGGTGCTAGAGAACCCTTTGAGGTACACAAGGGTCTGTAAGCGTCGTGAGAGGACCGATTCCGTTTCGAGTGCGAGGACATCATCAAGGGATGAGCCCATGGGAAGGATGCCTATGCGTGTCAAGTGAAGGAGCAGCTGGTCGCCTTCCTTTTTCGCCTGCGGGTTGGCTGCGCCGACCTTCGCAAGCAGTTCTCGTGCCTGCTCCCGGTGTTTCCCCAAATAGGTCTTCGCCTTCCACACCTCTTTATGGTTTTTGAGTCCGTATTTTTTAATGAGTTCCCGCTCGGATTTAATCCTGCTTTCTTTCCAGGGATGCAGAGGGGTATCATATTTTTTCCGGGGGAATTTCTGGCTGCTCATCTAGGCTCACTCCTTCTCCTTCTTCTCTTCCTTCTTACCCGAAGAGGCTGGTGCTTCTCGTCGTTTGGAGACACCAAGCGCGAGTCCCTTGCGTCCATTGGAGCTGGTCCGTTGTCCTCTGACTTTGAGACCGTACTCATGGCGGACCCCCTTGTATGAGCGAATCATCTTCATGAGGTTCACGTCATCGCGAAGCCGAGTTGCGACATCGGTGCTGATCAGATGCATGTCCTCACCCGTGTACAGGTCTTTCCGATGGTTCAGCATCCAGGCCGGAGCGGTCTCATCGATCGTCTCAAGGGCGTCCTTGAGTTTCTGGATGTCAGGTTCTGGGAGGTTACCGAACTTGGCGTTGCGGTTGATGCCTGCGGTGTCTGCGATGAATACCGCCATGTGGCGCCCGATGCCTTTTATCTGAGTGAGGCCTTGGACCACGGAGCGTTCCCCGTTGATATCGGTGTTTGCGACACGGACGATGTAGTTGAAGTTCTCATCGTGTTCTTTCTTCTTGACGGGTGCTTCACCCTCTGGTGCACCTGGTTTTCCTTTTTTCTCTTTCTTTTTTTGCTGGTCTGGTTTTCCTTCTAGAGGTTTCTTTGGTTCCGGCGTTGTTTTTTCTGGTGCAGGCTGCTCGGAACCTGTTTTTTCGTTGTTCGTCTGTTGTTCTTTTTCTTCTGGTGATTTTTCTTTTTCTGCCAAGATGATACCCCGCTTTACTGTACAGTATTGCACTCTTGTTGTATCCTGAATACTACAAGAAAGTATTGCCAATAATAAAGGAGGCCATATATAAGGATAACCCTCTTGTGTCTTAGCCCAGCAAGTAGCTTCTAAAATCGTAAATAGATCATCAGAAAATGCCCAAATAAGCTTTTCAAGAGGTATTTTGAAGAAAAAATACAGTCATAAAAACATGATGACACTAAAAAAACGCTGCTCAAAGCTGCTCAAAGACGGAAATAAGTAAATATAAACCTACTTATCTCTAATTAGAAGGTGTTTAAATCACGAATATCCGTTATACTTTTATTAACCAGGATCAATTTCATCAGTAGAATAGAGTTTATCACCAAAGTATTTTGATTTTAGTGGACGTTTTTTTAATACGACTATGCCAAGTAAAGTTAAACCTACAATTACATCAGCAAGGACCCAGAACTCATATAGAAGAACTGCAAAGAAGAAATGAAATAGGGATTCCACCCCTATAACCCCGTTCCACCTTCGTTCCTCGGCAAGCCCTCTCTGGTCTTGCCGTATCTCACTCGGCGGTGAACCCAGGCAGCCGCTGCTGCCGGTCATCAACCACTGTCACACCATGCCGCTTTTGTTGACTCTGGCAATATGCAATTGACTTCTCCAGGTCAATCAACCCAGTGGACTCATGGTGTTCGTATCCGCTCCAGAATCCACCCCGTGGGTAGCGTTTGTGAAATCCAGGGTGCACCTCGAACATCTTCTTGGCACTATAGGATTTAAGCATGGCATCAGCGGTTTGAATGGAGTATTTCTTAGGAACATTGACAGGGAAATGCACGTGACTTCCGCCAAAACCGAAGTCGCGGAATTCAAACCCGAGGCGATCAAAATACCGGAACGCCTGGGTGCAGGTGTCGATATGAGATTGTTTTTCAAAACAGTTGTAGTTGCATTTGGTCTTAAACATCATGGTGACCCAGTTGTTTCTTGTGTCAGTCGCTGGCTTTTTATAGCATCCGCTGTTTTCAGTTTTCATATTGTTTGATTTCTCCTGTCGCGCCTTTATAAGGCAGGCGAATGCCTGCCGCGCGCGACAAAAAACAGATATGGTTTGATGGGAGAAAAAAAAGATGCGACTTTTCATCCGCGGGTCTTACACTTCGTTTCAGACCACGCGGTATTCCCAGTCGCAGTTAATAAAAAAAGAGGAAGGAGAGAATTTTAGCTTCTTCTTAATTATCTTAGGGTTGTGGAGCAATCACCTGCTTGAGACGATCACGAAGAGGAGTAAATACTATGGACTATTGATTTCCAAATACAGTTGTGTTGAAAATACCGATGATAAACCGTGGTCTTATAATTCCGATATATTTTTTTGTGATGAATATGAGTTCATTTGATTTATATATGGTCGGGGTAAATGAGGATAAATCAATGGATAACAATAGCTTTGAATTGAAGAGAGTGAACTCTGCTTTGTCTGCTGTACCATTTATTAATCCAACTAGTAGAGTTTTATGGAATGAACTTTCATTCATTACATAGACCATTGTTGAAATTTTATCACAGTATCCCAGGCAATCAATCACGGTTAACGTCACATTGTAAATCCCTTCAATAAAATATGTATGAATTGGGTTTTGTTGGTTGGAATCACTTCCATCACCAAATTCCCAATTCAAGGTATACGGAGGGGTCCCACCAGAAACAGAACCATTGAATTGGATAGGTGTGAAAACCATACCAGCGTATGGTCCATTGACATTTGCAAATATTGTTGATTGAACGAAACTAAAGATTTCTGAGTCGTTTGTTGCTGTGTTGAAACCGTCGTTTACAAAAATTCTGATCCTACACTGGTCACTTGGGAAAAATGTACTGGTATTCAGACAATAATAAGTATTATTTATACCCATATCAATCGTGTCCCAATTTTTCCCATCATCATAACTTAATAGAACAGCATATTCAAGTGTATCACCATCTGGGTCGTTTGCCTCCCAAGAAATATTATAATTCTCACCAATAGGAATCTGTTCTCCTTGATGGGGATTGATTAGATGAACAACAGGATTATGATCACTTACCGTTTGTTGAGCAAGGATTTCATCTTGATATTTTATTTGAATTTTTTTCAATTCATCTTTTAATCCTGTCGGATAAGGTAGTCGAAATGAAAAAATATCAAAATCCGTATCTTTACTACCATTGGTTCCATCGTTGCTTATGAAAAACACTTGGAATGGTAAATCAAAGTAATACTCTGTAATGACTTGATCAACATTATCTATTAACTCAATAGAGTAATTCCCTTGAGTTGCTGTTGGAAAATTTTCATCCTTGTTCTTCACAACAAAAATATCCTTTGCTACAAGAGTATGATTTTTATCTACAATCCCAGAAACAAAGATAAGAGTTTTATTTTTATTTTTTCCATCTATTATTTTATTTGGATAATCAGGTACAAGACCACTTTTATCAATCAAATGATTATAGCAATCGGGACATGTATATTTATCTGGAAGTACCAACCCTGGTGTGCCGGAGGGAACGCTTCCCATGTAACATGTCCCATACTGATATTCTGGTATTATTCCTCCTTTTTTTGGAGCTGCTTGTGGATCCTCATACAACAATGAATCACCCCAATTATACCAATTTCTATACCCTGGAGCAGGAAAACCGTTGTCATTGCCTGGAACTAAATACTCCTCTTTATATCCTTGACTGGATGGCCAGTCATCATCAGGTGGCAGATTATGATGGATTTCATGAGCAGCAGCGAACCATTCGGGAACGCGAACAATGGATGAAGTAACCCATGTATGGGTCATCCCTCCATACAACCCATTTTGGTCATAAAGTCCGTTCTCTTGAAAATAACTATCAGAGCAAACCCCCACATATCTATCCTTCTTGGAACCATCAGGCTCGTGTGCACGATCCAACCACCAAAGATCCCACCACCAACCACCAATGCTAACACCTTCCTTTTCAGCACTCCAGGCAGAAACACCCCCAAATCTTATTGGATATGTTTCTTCAATAAAGTGATATGAATAGAAAATTGTATCCTGAAAATCTTGTTCAGATGGTGCAGTCCATGGAGCACCTTGATAAGGTTTTATTTTGACAAATGCAATACTGAAATCTTTTGAATTGTAAAAAGTGATTGGATTAGCAATTTTCACATTGTTTGTTTCATCGGTTTCTGGAACTTGTGAATACGGAGATGGATCTACCTCTACTTTAATCTGATTATCTGTTCCTTCATGGGTCCAAAATAATGATGCCGAGTTCCATGGTTCAGATTCCGTTTCAGCTGGACCACCAGGCAGAAACACACTGGTTTCCCCATTAAGTTTAATTTTTGAATAATGAATAGTACCCCCCTCATTACGATCATAATATATGCTTCCACCAAAATTATACGTAACCTTGAAAGTAGCAGTAACATCATGATCAAATGTGCTTATTACAGTAACTCTTAAAGCAGTCTTTTTACTGACGATAAAAGCGTGAGGATTCCATATAGTCTGAATGGGTGTCACTTCGGTAATTGTTAAATCACCTTGATTTCCACCTTCTTTTGTGAACACATATGCAGAACCAGAATCGTCTCCGTTGTCATCATCACCATATGCTCCAATAAAAGCGGTGTCTCCTGCAACAGCAACAGACATCCCAAATGAGTCCCCTATTACGCCGTCTGAGGCAAGGAGTTTGGCTTGCTGGGTCCAGGTAGTCCCAGTGCGGGTGAACACATACGCAGAACCAGAAACGTCTCCGTTGTCATCATCCCCTATTGCTCCGATGAGAGTGGTGTCACCAGAAAGAGAAACAAAACAGCCAAATAAGTCATTTGTTGCACCATCTGAGGCGTGAAGCTTTTGTTGCTGTGTCCAGGTGCTGCCGCCCCGGGTGAACACGTATGCCGACCCGGACAAGGCTCCGTTGTCATCATCGTACGCTGCTCCAATGAGGGCAGTGTTCTCATTAAGTGATACAGAATTGCCAAGACCGTCCCCTGCTGTACCGTCGGATGCGAGGAGTTTCGCCTGTTGGGTCCAGGTGGTCCCGGTGCGTGTGAATACGTATGTTGATCCCTTAACATAATCATCGTTCGGCGCTCCAATGAGGGCAGTGTCTCCTGCAACAGCAACAGAAAAACCAAACCGGTCTGCTGCTGCGCCGTCTGAGGCGAGGAGCTTCGCTTGTTGGGTCCAAGTGGTTCCGGTGCGGATGAATACGTATGCCGAGCCAGACGATTCTCCATTGTCATCATTTCCGTCTGCTCCAATAAGAGCGGTACCACCAGAAAGCGAAACTGACCAGCCAAACTCATCGCCTGCTGCGCCATCGGATGCAAGGAGTTTTGCCTGCTGTATCCAGGTGGTCCCGGTGCGTGTGAATACGTATGCCGATCCCCTACCGTCATCACCCGACGTTCCAACGAGGGCAGTGTCCCCAGCAAGAGCAACATAAACTCCAAACCAGTCCCCTGCTGCACCGTCTGAGGCAATGAGCTTCGCTTGTTGCGTCCAGGTGGTTCCAGTGCGCGTGAATACGTATGCCGATCCCCTAAAATCATCATCGCCCGGCACTCCAATGAGGGCAGTGTCCCCAGCAAGAGCAACTGATTCTCCAAACCAATCCCCTGCCATACCATCCAATTCGAGGAGTTTTTGTGCTTCAACCCAGTATCCCCGTGTTTCTGTATGTGTAACGCTTGGAATCGTTGAATTTATAGCACTTTTTTTTAAAGACTCAACCGCAGGAACAACAGTGGCAATTAAAAGTATACATACCAAAATGCCAATTATTTTATTTTTCATGAAAGGATTCCTCCCCTGATAACCAGGTCAATGGTTTTGTTATCCTGTGGATTCATTTAAATGTTTGGAAAAGATAAAAATTACATATTTGATAAGAATATACCTTTATTCAATAGATTTTTATATACAAATTAGAATCTTTTTGTGATGCCTCAAAAACAATCAAAAAAAATCATTGAGAAAATAAGGAGAGAAGTCACCAGTGGAAAAACCAAATACCGTGTAGCTATTGAAATGAACCTCGATTTCTCCTATGTCTACCGTCATTCAAAAGATATACCAAGTCACAAACCAAAGGAACCTTCTATCAGTGGGAAAGCAGTTAATTTACTGAAGCAATTACTCAATGATGGATACGTTCACTCTACTAAAGAAAACAATCCTGCACTCCGGAGATTACGGAACAATTTTCCTATGATGATACAACGATCTCAGATTGAAGGAAAAGGAGTGTATTATCTGAATGACAAAAACAGGATAGCATTACGATCCGTTCTTGAACAGAAGAAATCCCGGTTAATCGATTACAATGATCTTAGTCGTACTGCAAAGGTTTTCAATATCGATTTAACTCAACAGGAGAAAAAATCATTCATTGGTAAAAAGAATACCAAGCATCGTAGGAAATTCCAACGTTCTGGAGACAAGTCCCATCTGGAAAATGAAGATTCCTTGGTAGAATATTACATGCGGAACTTGTGCGTGTGGGTGTCAGGTTTGGGTCTGTGCACGCATGCTTGGATGCACATTTTTCGTCTTTTTCCTATAAACCGAGGAGAGCTGCGTTCTTTCGTCCACCGTAATTCATAAATGCAGTAATGTTATCTCCCCCATGGTGCGTGAACCGCCTATGACAACGACCGAGTGGACTTCGATCGAGGAAGTGCTTTCAGGGAGCCATACCAATAAACCGGTGCATATCAGGGGATGGATCTATCGTACGAGAAGCAGCGGCAACATCGTGTTTATGACCCTGCGGGACGTGACCGGCGTGCTCCAAACAACGGTGAAGAAAGGGAATCTTCCTGATAAGGAATTCGGGGATGCGACGAAGGCGCTCATCGAATCATCGGTGCAGGTCACAGGGACCGTCAAAGAGGATAAGCGGGCGCCTGGCGGCTACGAGCTGCAGGTGACCAATGTCACAATCGTCAATTTCGCAGAGCCGTTCCCGATCACGAAGGACCAAAGCCCGGAGTTTCTCCTTGACCAGCGGCACCTGTGGATCCGTTCGCGGAAGATGACGTCGATCCTTAAGGTCCGGTCCACGGTCGTGGGCGCGATCCATGCGTTCTTCCGTGAGCGCGGGTTCTACGAGTTTGACGCGCCTGTGCTGCAGCCGAACCAATGCGAGGGCGGCTCGACATTGTTTGAAGTGAAGTACTACGAGGAAAAGACGTTTTTGTCTCAAACCTGGCAGTTGTACGCGGAGGCAGGGGTCTTCTCGCTGGAAAAGATCTATAATGTGGGGCCGACGTTCCGGGCGGAGCGTTCGAAGACCTCGCGGCATCTCTCTGAGTTCTGGATGGCGGAGATGGAGGCAGCCTGGATGGACCTTTCCGACATCGTTCAGATCGCAAAAGACGAGATCCGCTACATCGTGAAGCAGGTACTAGCGCATAACCGTAAGGACCTTGAGGCGCTCGGCCAGGATGCGGCGAAGCTGGAGCGGATCGCTGCGGCGGAGTTTCCCACGATCACGTACACGGACGCGCTGCGGGTCTTGAAAGAGAAGGAGGGCATGGACATCGAATGGGGCAAGGATCTGCGTACGATCGAGGAGGATAAGCTCATGAACCATTTCCAGACGCCGGTGGTGGTGACGCATTACCCGCTCGAGATCATGGCGTTTTACAAGCCTCCGGATGAGAAGGATCCGAAGACCGCGCTCTGCTTCGACATGCTCGCACCTGAGGGGTACGGGGAGATCATCGGCGGGTCGCAGCGCAGCACCGATATCGCGTACATGACCGAGCGGCTGAGGCAGATGGGTGAGAACGTGAAGAACTACGAGTGGTATTTTGATTTGCGGAAGTTCGGGTCTGTCCCCCACGCGGGGTACGGCGTCGGCGTGGAGCGGGTGGTCGCCTGGATCTGCAAGGCTGAGAATATCAAGGATTCGATCCCTTTCCCGCGGACGCTGCTACGGTTCAGGCCATAGGATTTCAAGATCGTGAGCGTATGAAAACACGGGTGCATGTCGTGATTGCTGGTCGTGTGCAAGGTGTTTTTTTCCGTGCAAGAACAGCAGAGAATGCGGATGAGCTTGGTCTCACCGGGTGGGTGAAAAACACCCCGGACGGGAACGTGGAGGCTGTGTTCGAGGGCGAGGAGGGCGCTGTGGACGAGATGCTTGCCTGGTGTCACAGGGGACCGTCGCTTGCGAAGGTGATAAAGGTTGTCGCGACACCTGAGCCTTTTACTGGTGAGTTTACGGAGTTTTCGATTCGGTTCAGATAAATTCTCTGCGTCGTACGAATGAGACGTTGTAGGTACATTGGTGGTGAGAGTCGGTAGTTTCTATTGGAGGAATAAGAGAGAGGGAAAGACATGAAAAAAAAGAGATAGGGGATACCTCTCTCTGCTCTCCTCATAAGTTGGCGGACATCAGGTCTCACTATATAAACCTAATTCAATACGTGTTAACACGCAGCACATTATTGAAGAAAAAAACTATATCGGTTTATATAAAAAGTAAAAAAAAAGATATTGAACGATAACGCGAGCAAGCATTACTTCGTCGGATACAAAAGAAGGATTCTTACTCAGCCTTTTCTTTCTTCGGCTCCTTCTCCGCCTCTTTTTTGGCTTCCTTTCTCCCTTTCTTCTTCTCTTTTTCTTCCTGCTTCTTCTCTTTTTCCTCGGCTCTCTCTTCCTGTGCCGTCTTCTCGCGGACGATACCGCCCTGCAGGACCCTGATGCGCGCGTTCATCGCATGGATCTTTTCATCATATTGCCGTTTCTTAATACTAAAATCCGCTTTCGTGATCTTTTTACTCTCGCAGCGAGCGTTCAATTGCACGATCTTCTGCTCTTCCTTCTCGATTCTTTTCTCCAGCTTCACGATATTTTTCTCCAACCGCTCGATAAAGCCCATGATCTTAACTCCGTTTCTTTCTTCTAACCGAACCTTCAATGAGCTATGATTCTGACTACTCCACAACAAACACCTGGCTTATATAATTTTCAGGCGTTTCAACAACACCCCTGGGTTTCCTTAAATAACAAAGTAATTAAATGGAGAATTATATACGTTCTCTATCTAGTATAGAGTGGTGGGTAAAAGGAGTCATTTACATGGAAAAAAGTAAAATAGGAAATTTGAAGGCTGGTGGCATTGCAATCATACTGTGCGCACTCATGATCCTGGTCTCTTTTAGCGGATGTGTACAACAGCAAGGCACAAAACCCACGATAAAAAACCCGACGACGTATGTGAGATACGATATCGGAGAACCAAAAACGCTTGACCCCGCTGAGGCATACGATTCTGCGTCCACAGATATGGTGAACAATATCTACGATCGACTCGTCACCTACAAGGGCAATGATACGAAAACAATTCATCCGTCACTCGCGACCAACTGGTCCGTTGCAGACGATCAACTCACCTGGACGTTCACTTTACGACAAGGTGTCACCTTCTCCAATGGAGATGCCTTTGACGCCAACGATGTGAAATACTCCTTTGACCGGGTCTTGATCGTGAACTCCCCGGATTCCGGGGTCGCCTGGATCCTTTCGCAATGCATGAATACGAACAGCACGACCGTCGTAGATCCGTACACCGTTCAAATCAAACTCACCGACACCTATGGAGGGTTCCTCGCGTTACTCGCGTTCACTGTCGCCTCCATCGTTGACCAAGAATATGTTGAGGCAAACGGTGGTGTCGTCGCAGACACCGATAACGCTTATCTGAAGGAAAACCCGGTAGGGACCGGCCCATACAAGCTCGATCACTGGACCCACAACTCGGAGATCGTCCTCAACCAAAATCCTACGTATTGGGGCGGCTGGGCAGGCAACCACGTGCAGATCGTGGTCGTGAAATCCGCTGATGAGGCATCAACACGTATCCTTGCTCTCGAGAACGGAGACGCGGATTTCGCCTACATCCCCTATGAGAACCTCGTCGATATCCGCAATAAAACCGGAGTGCTCGTCTTCCAGGCACCAAGCTATGACGTGGTCCTTGGACTGTTCAACACCATCAGCGCAAACACCTTCATGGCGGATAAAAACGTCAGAAAAGCACTCAGCTACGCGTTTGATTACCAGTCAGCCATTGACGATGCCTACAGCGGGAACCTCTACCGCCTCCCCGGATGCATCCCGAAAGGAATGCCGTACTACGAGACACAGAACAACGGGGTATCCACGTATAATTTCAATCTCGCACAGGCAGCAGAGATCTTGAACCAATCAGGATATACACAGACATACTTGTTTAGAGGCAGTTACTACCGGTTCAATAACACCGCGATTCGGATCTGGTACAACTCAGGGAACGCGGAACGACAAAAAATGGCGCTCTCCTTCCAGCAAAATCTTGCGAAACTCGGGATCAACTCTGTCGTCAGCACCGAAGGATGGCCTCAGTACCTCAACCGAATGTACAGGACCATCGAATGGGACTACATGTTCCTCGGCTGGATGCCTGACTACAACGACCCTGATGACTACATCGCCCCCTTCGTCGGATCCGCAGCGATCGGCGGGGACACGTTTAACACCGGATGGGCGAACGCCACCGTCGACAAGGAAATCCTGAAAGGGAAGTTCAGCGTCGATCCTACCGTACGAAGCGATGCGTACGCCGCGGCCTTCAACATCTACATCAACGACCCCTCACTGATCTTCATCGGCCAGAACACCTACACCAGAGGGATGCGCGACTGGCTCCAAGGATACTCCTACAACCCGGTGCTGGAGTACTACTACTACGACTACTACAAGGCGTACGTCTAAAACCCCTTCTCTTTCTCTTTCTTTTTTTTTCTTCTAACGCATGAAAACGTGGGAATATATCGTCCGAAGACTCGTGCTTCTCATCCCGGTCATCATAGGGGTCACTATCATCACCTTCGTGGTCTCCCACGTGATCCCCGCGGACCCTGCGAGAGCGTTTGCGGGAGGACCGAAAGCACAACCAGAGACCATCGCTCGCATTCGCGCGGAACTGCATCTCGACAAACCAATCTGGGAGCAATATTTTTATTACCTCAACGACCTCATCCATTTCAATCTTGGGAAATCATACCTTGAGGATAGACCGGTGACCGATGCGCTTGCGCAGTATTTCCCGGCGACCTTCGAACTGACTATCTTTGCGATGCTCATCGCGGTGCCGCTCGGGATCGCTGGCGGCATCATCTCAGCGATACGACAGAACAAGCTGTCCGATCATTTGACACGCATCATTGCGATCGTCGGGTACTCTTTGCCTATCTTTTGGCTTGCCCTCATGCTTCAGTACGTCTTTGCTTACATCTTCCCTATTTTCCCGTTAGAGGGCCGTCTTTCCGTTGGGATGGCACCTCCCGGTCCTATCAGCGGGTTTTTTGTGATCGATAGTATATTCACCGGGGATGGCGCCGCCCTTGCTTCGTCCCTCCATCACCTGATCCTCCCTTCGTTTACCCTTGGGTTTGCAACATTAGCGATTATTTTACGTATGACCCGATCAAGTATGCTTGAAGTCATGGGGGCAGACTATATTCGTACCGCCCGTGCGAAGGGGCTCACGGAACGGAAAGTTATCTACCGTCATGGGCTTCGTAACGCGCTGATCCCGACCCTCACGGTCACCGGACTTTCGTTCGGGGGACTGTTAAGTGGAGCGGTGCTCACGGAAACGATCTTCAACTGGCCAGGGATGGGCCGCTTCGCTGCAGACTCGGTCCTCGGGTTAGACTTCAACTCGGTGATGGGGTTCACCCTGCTTGTCGCAGTCATCTATGTCGTTGCAAATCTCATTGTTGATCTCCTCTACGCATTGGTTGACCCTCGGGTAAAACTAGGAGGAGGATAGGATAGCGCGCCTGAAACGACTTGATGATTTTCTGAAGCGGAATGAATCCAGGATTAAGGACCTTCGCTTCATGATGCATCTTTTCCGACGCAGTCTGCTTTCCATGATCGGGTTAACCTTGATTATCGTCCTCGTTCTCGTCGCACTCTTCGCACCGTTCCTCGCCAGTCAACATCCCTCCTACGTTGAGGTCGGCACCGAGCAAGGGACGACCCGTACGGAGGAACGCTGGGAGATCCATTTCGATCAGAAGCTGCTTCCCCCAAGCGCGCAGCACCTCTTTGGTACCGATGATTACGGACGAGACATCTTCAGCATGGTCGTGTACGGCGCACAGACCTCCCTACGGATCTGCCTCTTGGTGATCGCTATTTCAACACTCATCGGGGTGATCCTTGGCGGCCTTGCAGGATATTTCGGTGGCGTGCTCGATGAAATCCTCATGAGGATCACCGACGTGTTTCTCTCCATCCCCTATCTCATCCTTGCCCTTGCTATCGCTGCGGCACTAGGACGAAGCATCGATCATATCATGGAAGCGATGATCATCACGTGGTGGCCGACGTACGCCCGGTTGCTGCGCGGTCAGGTACTTACGATACGAGAGCAGCAATATGTCGAGGCAGCGCGAAGCGTCGGGGCGAGCAACACACGAATCCTGTTTCGTCATATCCTCCCGAACTCCTTTGCACCCCTCCTTGTCGAGATAACCCTTGATTTAGGGGCGGTGCTCCTCGTTGCTGCCGGACTTTCCTTCATCGGTCTTGGCGCGTCGCCAGGTACCGCGGAATGGGGCCTGATGATCGCGTCAGGCAGGACCGTGATGTTCCATGCCTGGTGGTACGTGACGTTCCCAGGGTTAGCAATCCTGCTTGTCGTGTTAGGCTTCAATCTGCTTGGTGATGGCTTACGAGACGTGACCGACCCGAAACTGCGGAGGTGAAAGGACGCCGGAAGACCCCCTCCTGAGCATCTGCAACCTCAAAACCTACTTCTACACCTACGAAGGCGTCGTCAAAGCACTCGAGGCGACGAGTTTCGACATCTGGAAAGGGGAGACCTTCGGTCTCATCGGGGAGACCGGGTGCGGAAAAAGCGTGACCGCACTGTCCGTCATGCAACTGATCCCTCAGCCTCCAGGAAAAATCCTCTCAGGAACCGTCTTTTTCAAAGGCGAGGATCTCCTGAAAAAATCAGAGAAAGAGATCCAGAAGATACGGGGGGACGAGATCTCCATGATCTTCCAGGAGCCCATGACCGCACTCAACCCCGTGTACAGCATCGGTCATCAGATCGCAGAAGTCATCCTGCTCCATGAGGCCTTCCCAGAGATCCCGCAAGAGAAAACCTACAATCCTTTGAAGAGACGAAAGACCCGGAAAATGATCCAGCAGAAAGCCTTCGAGAAAGCAATCGACGCCTTGGACATGGTGAAGATCTCTGACCCGAAAAAGGTCGCGCGGCAGTACCCGCATGAACTTTCCGGCGGGATGCGGCAGCGTGCGATGATCGCGATGATGCTCGCCTGCAACCCGGATCTCCTCATCGCGGATGAGCCGACCACCGCGCTTGACGTCACCGTCCAGGCACAGATTATCGATCTCATGAAGGAACTGCAGGACCGCAAGGGCACCGCGATCTGGCTCATCACCCATAACCTCGGGGTCATCGCGGAGATGTGCGACCGGGTCGGCGTCATGTACGCCGGGTACATCGTCGAGATCGGAAGCACCGAGAGGATCTTTGAGAACCCTGATCACCCGTACACCCGCGGACTGCTGAAATCCATCCCCAGGATCATGGAGGACCAGAAGCGGTTAGATATCATCCCAGGCAGCGTCCCTAATCTCATCACGCCGCCGGAGGGATGCCGGTTCCATCCTCGCTGTAAATACCGTCGTGACATCTGCATGAAATGTCCGCCGGAGCTCACCGTGGTCGAGAAAGACCATTGTGTCGCCTGTCATTTGTATGAAGAGGTGAAATACTCAAAGGTTGGCTTACAGGAGAAAGATGACGCAGGAACCACTTGTAAAAGCAACTAACCTCAAGGAGTACTTCCCGATCAAAGAAGGGTTGTTCTCCTCAACGAAGAACTACGTCAAAGCAGTCGATGACGTGACGATCGAGATCCAGAAAGGGGAGACGTTCGGCCTGGTCGGCGAGTCAGGCTGCGGCAAGACCACGCTTGGCCGCGTGCTCATCCATCTGATCCCGCCGACTTCGGGGACCCTCGTGTTCATGGGGACGAATCTTTCCGACATTAGCAAAGAAGAGTTACGAAAGCTTCGGCCGCACATGCAGATCGTGTTCCAGGACCCGTCATCGTCGCTCAACCCGCGAATGACGATCAAACAGATCCTCAGCGAGCCGCTCAAGATCAACAAGCGGTTCAAAGGCGAGGCGGTGACGAAGAAAGTCCTGGAGCTGCTCAAGACCGTCGGGCTTGACCAGCAGCATCTGTATCGGTTCCCTCATGAGTTCAGCGGCGGGCAGAAGCAGCGCATCGGGGTCGCACGGGCGCTTGCGCTCAACCCTGATTTCATCGTGCTTGACGAGCCGACCTCGTCGCTTGACGTGTCCGTGCAGGCGCAGATCCTGAACCTCCTGAAGGATTTGCAGGAGGAGTTCCATCTCACGTATCTCTTCATCACCCATGATCTCAGCGTCATCAAGTTCATCAGCGATCGCGTCGCGGTCATGTACGCAGGACAGATCGTCGAATACGCGAACACCCAGGACCTGTTCAAGGACCCGATCCATCCGTACACCAAGGCTCTTCTTTCTGCGATCCCCATACCTGACCCCCGGCAACGATATCAACACATTCATTTGAAAGGAGAGGTCCCGAGCCTCATCACCCCGCCGCCCGGCTGCAGGTTCCACCCGCGCTGCACGGAGGCGACGCCGGAGTGCGCGAAGGGGGAGCGGACGATGAAGGAGGTCTACAAGGGTCATTTCGTCGCCTGCTACTGATGAGAGAACATCGATAGTATTTTCATGGATAATGAGGGAGGACACACGATGCAGATTAAAACGAAGACAAACGAGGACGAGTCACGTCTCGAACGCACGGAGCGGCTGTGGACGTCGATCTCTCGGTGGCGGCAGGAGAACATCAGGAAAAGCCTGATCAGGCCGCTCTACCAGGAGGCGCTCAAGACGCTTTTCCTTGTCGCGGTGCTGCTTGTTGACTCCTTGATCCCCCTGCAGTTCTTCGTGAGCCTCGCAAGTCCTTACAATATCATCCTGACCCTCGTCGTCTTTGGTGTGTTCCTGTATGTCGAGATCCGGATCTACAATGCGCTGTGGGGGAAGAACGGGCGTTGGGCGCTTTCGAAGTACGAGACACGCGCAAAGCAAAAGGATCCAACACAAGAACAATAAGACGACACTACAAGGCTCATTCGAGTTTTTTCTGTTTCACGCCTGGTTGAAGCTCCGGGTAGGTGTACGGGTCGAGGACCTCCGGGGCGTTGGGATTCTGCGTTCTTGAGGTGATCAACCTGGAGATGGTGTACGCCTCCATTTTCTTTTCGTCATAGGGGACGAGGAGGGATGTCGCACGTTCCTTGTCAAGGATGCATCGCAGCCACGACTGCTCGTCGTTTTTCTCAAGGATGACGGGCATGCGTTGTTTCTTGTTATGGATCTTTTCCAGGAGCGGGTTTGCCTTGGTGGTGATCACCGTGTACGTGGAGAGCACGTCACCGGTCAGCTTGTTCGTCCAGCGGTCCCAGAGGCCTGCCATCGCGAACGGATCATGTGATTTTAATCGTACGTAGTACGGGTAGTTTTTTCCTTTCACTTCCTGCCATTCGAAGAACCCGTCCGCAAGCACCAGGCAGTGCTTTTTCTCCGCCGCGTCGCGAAACGACGGCTTCTCAAAGAGCTCCTCAGCGCGGGCGTTCATCGTCTTGAGCCGCAGCTCCTGCGCGGTCTTCTCATCTTTCACCCAGAAAGGGATCAGGCCCCAAGTGAGCAACTGGATCTGGTTCGGACTTTCGCTGGTGATCACCGGGAGCCTCGGCAGGTCGAAGCTTGAGGCGTGGTACTGTCTGCTGAACGATGCTTGTTCAGGGAAGGAAACGGAAAACCGCTTCACGAGGGTGTCAGGGCCAGGGACCGAATACCGGTAACACATAGGGGTTTCTCCATGGATTGTATCCAGTTACCTCTTTTTGTTCTTTTTCTCTTTCTCTGATTCCTGGAGGGGATACATGTTTTTCCATGCGTTCTTCACGCGTTCACTAAATGTCGCCATAGCAATCTGATGGACGTACTTATTTTTATAGTTCAAGGGGAGATAATTGAAAGTAGTTTACAGCGAGAATAAACCATAAGAAGCAGGCCTTTGTTCCCTTTGCTAATGACGGAGGTGTATGTCGGCACATCAGGCTGGTCGTACTCCTGGAACCAGGGCAATTCCCTCGAGTGGTACGTCCAGCATTCAGGGTTGAACGCGATCGAGCTGAACATGAGCTTCTACCGGTTCCCGTACCCGAACATGGTGAAATCCTGGGCCGTGAAAGGGAAGGGTCTTGCCTGGGTCGTGAAGGTGCACCGTTCCATCACGCATTTTCAGAAACTCAGCAGTGCATCTCTTGAGAGTTTCCAGCGGTTCAAAAAACTGTTTCTGCCGCTCGAGGATTGTATCCATTATTATTTGATCCAGCTTCCACCGTCGTTTACTGATCTTGGGAGGCTTGAACAGTTTGTAGGTCAGGTAGGGACGGAGAAGCTCGCGGTCGAGTTCCGGCATCCCACCCTTCTTACCGAGGAGCTGAGAGCCTGGGGGAAGACCCACGAGGTGCTTCTCGTGAGCATCGACGCCCCGCGGCTGCCAGCGACGGTGATGAGCGACAGGGTCGTGTACGAGCGTATCCATGGGAGGACCGGGTGGTATTCCCATGATTATTCGGACCATGAGCTTTACGAAATCAAAGAACGCATCCTGGCAGAGCACCCGAAAACGGTGTACGTGTTCTTCAACAACGATCACGCGATGCTGGAAAACGCGGTACGGATGCATCGCCTCCTATCCTGAGAAAAGGAGTCCTGAAACAAGAATGAAATATCGTTGTGCCAAGCACAATAACAGAGGCGTTTCATGCTTAACAGAAGAGATTTTGAGAAGATACAACAACAAACCAGCGCACAAGAGAAGAAAAAAGGATTTTAATTCATTAAAAAAAATTTAGAAGTAACAACTACCTGTCTTCATCCCAGTAATAGGGCTGATCACGATACGGATCAGACACTTCTTCAATTTTGAAGAGGGTTCTTTTTTTGAGATCTTCACGAACTCAACTATAGCATTCACCGTTTAGGAAAGACATTCCTTTCACCATGACACCAACCGCAGGGTCAAGAAAAACCATGATAGTGCTTCCTTCCGATATCCTTGGATTCACCAGGTACTAATAATCCCATAACATAAAAAGTTTATTTTAGTAAAATATAAAAAGATATAATAGTGTATTTTAGTAAAATATACAAATTCTTAAAAAAAGACGATATAAAGACATCTATTATTTTGAGGGGAAAAATGAATGCGATTTCATTATTAAATCAGGAAGAACCATCACACAGGCAATCCAAGTGGCTGATTATCTTTCAGATCCAAAAACACGAAAGAGAGAAATCGAAGGGCTCCTATCGGCAATGGACTCCTTTGGTTTAAAAAAGGGATTTATCATCACCTCCGATACCGAAGAACACCTCAGGAAAGAAAACAAGCAAATCACCATTATTCCATTCTGGAGATGGAGCCTTGAAGCAACATAAATGTAAGAACCTATGTGACAGATGCTGAATCCATGATCATGAATAAGAGAAAAAGAGGTTTATCATTCTTCAAAGGAAAAAAACGAAAAAAGGCTACTCGTTTTCATCCCATCAATGACAACGACACCTTCACCTACAGCTTTCAACCTTGACACAACCGCGATTATAGCTACAACACCATGCAATATCAGTCACTGGTCCAACCTGTGGTCCCTCTGGCATCGTTTTCATCGATAAACAAAATAAGAACCCTGAATGGGAACACGTCGTTTCACCAGAGCAGAAAAAATGGTACGACAAGGGACAGGATTTTCGGAACCCGCGGTCAAGTCCAAACAGGCGGTAAAGATTAAATGCGCTTATCTTTTTACAGTATGAGATGATGGGACCGAGTAAAAGATGGGATGTACCCGTGGATTTTATTCAATTTGTCATTTTTACGCATCAGGTTAATAAGGGTTTGTGGACAAAGAATTACGTGTTGAGAAATCTATCTTGATATGGAGAGATGGATTGACCACGGTGGTGAGGGATAGCCATGGGCATGGGAACCACCTGGCCGACCGTCCGTTTGCAAACGTGTGTAGAATGAAGAAGTTACTCCTAGTGATCATCAGTGCATTGCTGGTGTGCTGCTCACTCTCTGTGGTAGCGGTCGTCATCACACCGGACGTCGAGTTCGTGGTGGGCAATAAGACCTATACGGTGAATGCCACCATGGTGTTCTCCCAGATCATCATTGACTCAACATATATTATCTTTAACAACACAGGTTTTTATGTGACGTCCCCGAATAGTCTCACGGTCACCCTGGTGTTTATCAGTAATAACATTGGTGGCGCCTCCGATGGGGTGCGGGTCCTGGATTTCTACGGGGACACCGCCTCAGGGACCGTGTGGTTCAACATCTCAGGGTTTCCGCCAGGGAATAACTATACGATAAAAAGGAGCGGTGTGACCATAACAACGTGCACCGCGAACGCGTCAGGGTACATTCATTTCTCGAGCAACGTCTGGGGCACGACGAAACGGCTCCAAATCTATCAACTCGGGGCGGGTGGTGGTGATACGACCCCACCCGTAATCTCATCCGTGAATGTTGTGTCCTCAAACCCGGTGGACACCCTTGCAGGGCACGGCTGGGAGAATTTCTCTTGTACCGCGACCGATAACGTCGGGGTCGCGACCGTGCAGTTGCATCTGACGAACCCGGATCAATCGACGACGGATGTCACGATGGCGAAGAAAACCGGTTCAACCACGTACTATTCGAATAGGAGCCTGCATACCCAGGGGAATTACAGCTACAATATACAGGCGACTGATACGAGTAACAATAATGCGTTTTCCTCGAGCTATGCGTATTCGTTGCCCCCGAACTGGGATGTCAACAATGACGGACGTGTCACAATCCTTGATCTGGTGTTCGTGTCGAATCATTACAGTGAATCAGGCAGCAATGGGTGGATCCGGGAGGATGTGGATAACAATGGGGTGATTCAGGTTCTGGACATCGTGATGGTGTCAGATCATTTTAGTGAAGTATGGTGGGTGTGAAAAAAAAATATGAGGAGACGAAGTATGGTGAAAAAAGCAACGCGAAAGACGACTCTCTTTTCTATTACCTTCAGTGTTATCTTCATGCTGGTGGCATCGTCCCTGGTGATGACTGCACAAGCAAGCAATCCTACGGTTGTTCGCGTCGACCCAGCGAGCCAAACCGTGTCTGCAGGGGATAGCTTCGTGGTCACCGTGAATTGTTCGCCTGCAAGGCCGGTAAAGGGCTTTGAACTCAAGGTGTCGTTCAATCCGTCGATCCTGCAGGCCACCTCTGTTTCGGAGGGGGATTTCTTCAGTGGGTACACCACGTTCTTTAACCCCGGGACGATCAATAACCAGGCTGGTACAATCATCAATGTGTATGATCTCATCGTTGGTCAGGGGAATGTGACGACGAATGGCTCGTTTGTCACGATCGCGTTTACTGCAGGGTCGGTTTCTGGGTCGTCCGCAGTGACGCTGTATGGTGTGCAGGTGACCAACGAGACCGAGTACATCAATGTGAGTGTGAGCTCTGCGAGCGTCACGGTCACTGGTGGGAGTTCCCCTCCGGTAAATCCTCCGCCAAGCGAGCCGCCAGTGTCTCCTCCAATCGAAAATGCGCCTCCTGGTGCGCCTGTGAAGCCTGTTGGTCCTGCGTTTGTCGAGGCAGGGACCGTAAATATCTATAATAGTTCTGCTTTTGACCCTGAAGGGGGTCTTGTGCGGTTGCGGTTCGACTGGGGGGACGGTTCCTTCAGCGACTGGTCAGGTTTTGTGAATTCGAATGTTTCGGTGTCTTCCTCGCATTCGTGGAGCAACGTCTCGAGCTATACGGTTCGTGCGATTGCTCAGGATGAAGCAGGGTCGAACAGTAGCTGGTCTGAAACGCTTACCGTGGTCGTCTCGCAGGCGACTTCTGGGAATCAATCCCCGGTCGCGACGTTTGTAGTACCGCCGAAGGTCACGTCGAATGAGTCCGTCGTGTTCGACGCGTCTGGGAGCATCGATGCAGACGGCGTGATCGTCTCGTACGTGTGGGATTTCGGTGACGGGACGCAGGGGACCGGGAAGACCGCGACCCATGTGTATCAGGCTCCTGGACATTATACTGTGATCCTTACAGTGACTGATGATGCGGGTCTTACGAGTACAGTGACGATGGTGGTGACCGTGTCTGCGCAGGCGCCAAGCCCGCCGCCGGTCACAACGGTTTCCTTGCCGTCGTATCTCCCGCTGCTTGCCTTGGCTGGTGTCCTAGGGGCGCTTCTGGTGTTCGTGGTGGTGTTCCGGGACCCGCTACGGGCAATGCTGTCCCGGGGGAGACCCGCCCCCGCTGGAAGTACGGTGAGCACATCGGACTCCGAGGTTACGGAGATCGAGGAGATACTTGACGCGTTGTTCCTTGATATGCAGAGACAAGCGATTCCGGTCTGCAAGGAGAGTCTTTTGGATGCGTATTGTGATTTGATTATTGAGAATGTGGAGGCGGACGCGAAGGTTCGTCTGCCGCGTCTCAACATCGCGCAGGTTGAGCGAATCGTGGATGAAAATTTCCATTCGAAGGTCAGCGAAAAGATCGATAAGATGTGACATTGAATTTCATTTCAGATGTTTGGAAAAGCCTAATTTTTCAATAGGACATAAAAATTTTTCGTACGAGATGAATAGATAATTACCATAAGTAAGTGGTTTCTTTAATGAGTAAATCCATAACGACGTGCAGGACAAGCGCTACGGTGCCCATGAACCATATTGGTCTTCGTTTTGTATCGAAGAGGAATGCAAGGAGGAAGAGGACCCCGACCGCGATCGGGGTGAGGATGAAATGAGTAAAAACCTGATAAGGGAGGAGGACGTTGAATGGTTCAAGGTGGGTGGTATAATATATTCCTAGAAAGAAATCTGGAAGTAAACTAAACGTGAGGCAGACGGCTGCAAGAAGAAGGGTCTTTTTGAGTTTCTGGTTGTCTTTGAAGTAGGTTCTGAAGGCGACCCTGCCGATGGCAAACAATACGCTTCCTACGAGGAGGTGAGAGATTAGTCCTGGCATCTGTTTCAGTCTTCTGGATAGGAGATAAATGTTTTTTATTTAATGCTTTTGTAATCTTATTGGAGATACGGATATTTAGAGTTGGATTAAACAGTAAGAAAAGAAAGGGGAATTTCTTCTGTTGAGCTACTTTTTTATAATTTAGTATTATGTTCATTCGTTGTTGAATTGTATTGTCGCGCCCATTGCTGCTGCCCAATTACCAGCGTATTGTCCGCCGTCACCGTGGAATGATTCTTCTGTGAGTATAAGTTGTGCGGTATAGTCGCCTGGTGCGAGAGGGACGCCGCCGATAGGGAGTCGTTCCCATTCACCAAAAATATCGATTGTTTGTTCCGGGTAGTTTGTATCGTAGGCCGGTGAGGATGTGGTTGCGGTAAAGGTTGTTGTTTGTATAGGGCCGTCATCTCCAGTGTGTGATCGTTGGGTTGTTTTCCAGAGGACATGGTAACAACTTCCGGTTGCAAAAGAAATTGTTGCGTTTCCTTGTTCATCGGTGATGAAGTATTCAAAGACAAGGTATCCTGTAAATTTATAGTGAAGACCGGTAGGGCTTGTTGAGTCAGTGATGTCCCGTCTTGAATAATAGACGAGATCGTTTGGATTTGGTGAAGAACCAGTGCCTTTGTCGTTGAGATTCTGTCCGTTGGTCCATCCGTTTCCGTCCCATTCTTCCTGCCACCATCTTCCGGCGAGACCGATATTTTCATTCGTAGCAGTACCTGAGATTCCAACGAGTTTCACTTGGTAGGCAAAGTTTGGTTTGAGATTCACTGCTTGGAATGTTCCGGTGAGGGTGGTTCCTTCGGTGTTGTATGTCACTTTGACGGTTGCTTGGGTGTAATTATAACTGTTTCTGTAGGCTGAGCTGTACTGTTGGTTGGCGACATCGAGCCAGCGGTAATTACCTGTCGGTGACGGGTGTCCGGAGTCAATGTCTTCTAAAAATATTGCGAAATGAGCAGTAATGGTTTTATTAGCATTCATTATAATAGTCGTTGGGTTGTCACTACCGGAATAGTCGCCGCTCCAATGGCTGAAACTCCACCCCGATTCAGGAATTGCAGTGAGTTGTACTTGCTCGTTTGCATTGTAGAATGTTTTATTTGGTACCCTCGCAACCGTTCCTCTGCCTTCCACAGTGACGGTCAGGGTGTATTGTCAGGAGGGGAGTTCTTGGAGCATGAAAGCAGTTGAGTATTGGTGTCCATCGGCACTTGTGACTTTAATAGTCATATCACCGTCAGAACCAGGGTGGATATTGGTAAATCCTGCGACATATCCGTTGCTGTTTAATCCAGTGCAATAAGATGCGCTATCGTTTGGAATCGTTGTAGTTCCAATAGTGACTCCTGTAGATGAGTTGGTGGTGAAACTATCGACATCAGAAATTATAACGGTCGAATAACGATCTGTATATGCGCCTCGGTCCGCCCATTGCACAAACCTATAGATTTTACTTGGATCTAATCCAGTAAATGTGAAATTATGATTACTTCCATAGTACATAATGTTATCAGGGTTGATTTTTCCATAGAATATTTTATAGGCATCGGTTCCAGGCGTTAGACTACTCGCTGCACCCCCGCCATCGACACCGCCGCTGATTGTTACGGTTACTCCAAGGGTGGCACCTGTTGCATAATTCTTGAGTGCGCCACTTGTTGTCGGCGTGTGGTAATTGGTGACATTTGGATAGGTTGGTGGATTTGAAGCACCAGCTAAATCATTGTAAGCTGACCATCCTACAGATGGGACAAAGATAAACGTCGCCGTCACTGCTTTATTTCCATTCATCGTGATTGTTGTTGGATTCGTAGTCCCGGTCAGGTCTCCGCTCCAGCCGCTGAAGGTCCAACTGGTGGCGGGGTTCGCGGTGAGCGTGACGATCTGACCCGAAGCATAGGTAGGTTGATCTGGAACTTTCGTGACGGTTCCTGAGTCAACGGTCGTGATACTGAGCGTGTAAATGTTTTCTGCGAAGGTTGCAGTCACGGTTTTATTCGCATTCATCGTGATCGTGGTGGGGTTGGTGCTGCCGGTGAGGTCGCCGCTCCAGCCGGTGAAGCTCCAGCTCGAGGCTGGCGTTGCCGTGAGCGTGACCACGGTGCCCGAGGGGTACGTGGTTTGATCCGGATTCTTGGTTACTGATCCACTACCAACAGTGTTAATCGTCAATGTGTAGTTCTGTGGATATCCAAGCTCTTGGAGCATGAATGCGCTGGAAAATGGTTGTGAAGTAGAACTGTTTACCCTGATTGTCATATCACCGTCAGCGCCAGGGTTGATGTTGGTGAACCCAGCAACTAATCCCAAACTGTTCGTTCCAGTTGGATACGTTGCGCCATCGTTCGTCATGGAAAAGGTCGAAATGGTTACTCCTGTTGAGGAGTTGGTGGCAAAGTTGGTGACATCAGAGATGATGACCGTTGAATAACGAGTACCAGAGTTTCTATTTGCCCACACAACGAATCGGTATCGTTTACTTGGGTCTAACCCAGTGAAATTGAAGTAATGAATCGGTACAGGTGAATAATACAGGATACCAGTGAGATCGACTTTTCCGTAGAAGATCTTATACGCGTCAGACCCTACTGGGATTGGGGGTATAGCATTTGTATAATTTGACCCTCCCTCGACAGATACACTCACTCCCAGTGTTACACCAGTGACGTAATTCTTGAGGTACCCGCTGTTTGCTGTATGGTAGTTGGTAACATTCGGATAGGTGGGTAGTACCGAATAGGTTCCCCCTAAATCGTTATATGCAGTCCAACCACTAGATGGTGCTTGGACAATGAAGGTGGCGGTGACTGCTTTGTTCCCATTCATGGTGATGGTGGTCGGGTTTGTGGTGCCGGTGAGGTCGCCGCTCCAGCCGGTGAAGGTGTATCCGGTGGTTGGGGCTGCGGTGAGTGTGGCCACGGTGCCGTATGTATAGGTGGTTTGATCTGGTGATTTGGTTACGGTTCCCGAGCCAATGGTGCTGATGCTGAGGGTGTATTGATCCTGGGTGAAGGTCGCAGTCACTGTTTTATTCGCATTCATGGTGATGGTTGAAGGATTCGTGCTTCCGGACAAATCACCGCTCCAGCTGGTGAAGGTCCAGCCGGTTGCTGACGTTGCCGTAAGCGTCACCACAATGCCGTACGTATATATCGTTAGGTCCGGCGATTTGGCTACAGTTCCTGAACCGACGGTCGTGATGTCCAATGTATATTGATTTTGCGTGAAGGTGGCAGTCACTGTCTTATTCGCATTCATGGTGATGGTGGTCGGGTTGGTACTCCCTGACAGATCACCGCTCCAGGAGCTGAAGGACCAGCCTGTTGCTGGGGTGGCAGTGAGCGTGACCACGGTGCCCGAGGGATAGGACGATAAATCAGGGTTCTTGGTTACCGATCCGCTACCCACGGTGTTAATGGTGAGCGAATATTGGAGCGGTGGGAGGAGCGTAACAGTGTAATTGTTTGGTGCGAACGCATGGTGCCCTGCATTGTCGTACGCAAGGACGTTCCATTTATATGAGCCGTTAGTGAGCGGGACTGTGAAGGTTGTCTGGCTTGTCGTACCCGAGATGATTTTGGTTTCCGCAGCATGCCATGGTGTCCCCGTCAAGGGTTTGACTTTAAAGGTCGCGACCATTGCATAGGACTCATCGTTACCATTATGGGTAAGCGTGGATTGGACAGTACCTATTGCAGTTAAGGTCTTATTGGCGATATTTAAGAACGGACTACCGCTTGAATAACTATAAGTTATTTCTGCTCGTGTCATAAACCCATTTGTCCAGGTCCTCGTGGTACCAACGGAGTTCCCTGAATCAGAGGCAAAGAGAGCGATCGCTAGCTCGTTTGCTTGTGTTGTCGTGGGTGTTGTCCCAGTGCTAATCGTGTTCGTTGCTATACTAAGATATGCTTCGTTTTCCGCTGAAACATCTAACACATTCGAAGTCACTAATCCTGCGTATTCCCCAATCCACATGGAGCCTTCTTCATTTGCAGTCCAACTCCAGGAGATGGTGGTTTCTCCACCGGTCGCGATTTTATATGCCATTGCTCCTGAGGCAATACCTCCTTCTCCTTTTTGAACCAAGGTAAAGCCGGTGGGGACGGTGATCGTCCCAGATGCCTTGTCAATTGCCACGCCGGTGATGAGAAGGTTATTGGCTGTAGCAGGGTTAGTAAGGGTGGTGCTGATCCCATATTGAGGGGAGCCATACGGAGTTGAATAGTTTTTTTGTTGAACAAGGGTGACCGTCCCACCGCCTTGTTCCGTGCTTCCGAAATACAGGGTTGCATTCTGGAGACTAAGGTCGTCGGTGGTGGTGCAGTTGAACATGATCTGTGAGCCGCGTATGGTCGCGCCATTTGCAGGGGCATCAAGGGTTACACTAGGAGGATTATCTTGTGTCATGAAGGTGGCAGTGACCGCTTTGTTCGCATTCATAGTGATGGTCGTCGGGTTCGTACTTCCAGAGAGGTCACCGCTCCAAGAACTGAAGGCCCAGCCGGTCGCTGGGCTTGCCGTGAGGGTGACCACGGTGCCGTACGTGTAGGTTGCTTGGTCTGGTGATTTGCTGACAGTTCCTGATCCGACGGTGGTGATGCTGAGGGTGTACTGGTTCTGTGTGAAGTACGCGGTCACTGATTTATTCCCGTTCATCGTGATAGTCGTTGGATTAGTACTCCCGGTGAGGTCCCCATCCCAATGATCGAAGGACCAGCCTAGGGTTGGGTTTGCGGTGAGCGTGACCACGGTTCCGCTTGCATAGGAGGTTTGGTCAGGGGCTTTTGTGACCGTGCCACTGCCCGAGGTGCTGATGATGAGGTTGTATTGTGGTGGTTGGAGGGTGAAGGTGTAATTGATGGGTGCGAATGCGTGATGTCCGTTCGCATCGTAGGCCTTGCAGTTCCATTTGTAGGCACCGGGGTTGAGGGGTACGGTGAAGGTGGTTGTATCGGTGGTGCCGGATATCGTTTTTGTTTGCTCGGCGTGCCACTGTATCGCACCACCCCCGATCGTGTAGTTTACCACAAGTCGTGGTGCTGCGGTTGGTTCTCCATCGTATGCCTCCATTTCACGCCGATTTGATCCCGTGGCGGCAAACATGATGGCCATCGCATTACCAGGATTCCATCCAGGTCGGTTTATGATTTCTTGGATGATTGATGAAATATCCGGTGATGGGTATTTTTGATCAACAACAAACTGCTGGGTGATGGTCCACGGGACGATCGCTGTAGTGTCAAGTCTTGATGAGATATTATAAGCTGTCGTGGTGAACGTTGGTGCGTTATCAGCATCGTGCCCGGTGATCTGTATGGGGACATCCCCGGTCCATGTGCCGACATCGCATTCGAATTCTACATATGCGTTTGTTATCGTTGCACCTTTTGGTATTTGAAGATTGGTAAATCGTGTTGCTACAATTTGTGCACTATATGGAGAATGGGCGTCATCATATCCGAGTTCTAAATCTGTACTTGTATAATATGTGTACCCATCGGTGATGTATTCTTCAGCGTCATCGGTTCCGGTAGAAACTCGCACGTTAACGTTACCGCTTGTCATGTCGTTTGATCCGAGGTAGAGGGTGACGTTGTGTAGTCCGATATCATCGGTACTGGTGACGGAGAAGGTAACTGGTGACGAGGTCAGTGTTCCACCGTTTGATGGTGAGTTGAGCGTGACGGTGGGAGGGTTGTCTTGTGCTGTGAAGGTGGCGGTAACCGCTCTATTGCCATTCATCGTAATCATCGTGGGATTCGTGCTTCCAGATAGGTCGCCGCTCCAGCCAGTGAAGGTGTAGCCGGTGGCTGGGGTGGCAGTGAGGGTGACCACAGTACCATATGTGTACGTCGCTTGATCCGGAACCTTCGCGACCGTTCCTGAACCGACGATGGTGATACCCAACGTGTACTGATCTTGCGAGAAGGTGGCAGTCACTGCTTTATTCGCATTCATGGTGATGGTAGTAGGGTTTATGCTACCAGTAAGATCACCGCTCCATGCGCTGAAAGTCCAGCCAGTCGCTGGGTTTGCCGTGAGGGTCACCACGGTGCCGTACGCATAAGTGGTTTGGTCCGGGGATTTGGTCACTGTTCCCGAGCCAACGGTGGTGATGCTGAGGGTGTATTGATTTTGGGTGAAGGTCGCAGTCACTGTTTTATTCGCATTCATGGTGATCGTGGTCGGGTTCGTGCTTCCTGTGAGGTCGCCGCTCCAGCCAGAGAAGGACCAGCCGGTGGTGGGAGTCGCGGTGAGCGTGACCATAGTTCCAGGTGCATACGTCGATTGGTCTGGATTCTTTGTGACGGAACCGCTTCCTGCGGTGTTGATCGTCAGAGTGTATTGGGTCGGTTGTTGGGTCATGGTATAGGTTAGGTTGAATTGGCTGTTCGCATCGGTTTCGTAGAGGTTGGCGTAGGGTGAGTAGGTTTTCACCTGGATTTCGTTGGTCGTAGGACAGAATTTCATGATTCTGAGGTATCCGTTGCCACCGTTAGTGTAATCTTGGTAATCTGCGAGTACTGAGTAGATGGTGTTACCGTTGTAGGTGTCTGTGCGTCTTGCTTCACCGTGCATATGGCCGCAGAGCATCAGGAAGAGATTGGAGTTGTGTTTCAAGGTATCATAGATGGTTTGTCCTTGGCCACCCCAGCTCCCATCTGTGTTGAGGATATAGTGGGTGACAATAATTCCTCGTCGGTCGCTGTACTGTTGAAGGAGGCTATCTGCCCAGTTGATCTTATTTTGATCCGGGTTCATTTCCAAGGCGATGGCAATGAATTTGTAGCCACTCGTGTTAAAGAGCACGTAGTGGTTATCGTTTGTTGTTGAATAATGTCCACCGTAATAGGTTCTCCCTGTGAAGCGTGTGTAGTTGAAGTAGTAGTTGAAAAGAGTGTACGGTGAGTCGTGGCTCCCTGTAGGTATCGTATAGGGGATGCCGTAGGTGAGATGCGTGGTTGTTGGATTCTCAAGGAGGCTATAGGAGGCGTTGGCGCGTTGGAATTCTAGGTCTGATGCACCGTTGGTGATGTCGCCTTCGCCGGTGACGTAGATGATGTTCAGTGTATCCTTATGGGTGACAATCCATTGTGTTTGGTTCGTAAAAATCGTGGGGTAGGATGATGCGTAAAATTGTGTGTCAGGTAAGGCAATGATAGTGAAATTCAGCTGGGCTGGGAGGAGTTCTTGGAGCATGAATGCATTGGAGTACCATTTGGTCGTTCCTGAAACCGTGATAATCATGTCTCCATCTGAACCGGGATTGATATTGGTGAATCCGGCTACATATCCATGCACACTGTTATATCCTGTGTAATATGATGCGGTGTCATCGGGAAGAGTTGTTTGACTGTGAGTCACAGGTGTTGAGGAATTTTTGGTGAAGCTGGTGACATCTGAGATGGTGACGGTTGAATTGTAAGTATTACCCGAATCTGCCCGGTCGGCCCAATGGATAAACCGATATCGTTTACTTGGATCTAGACCGGTGAAGGTGAAAACATGAGCTCCATTGTTGTAATGTAAAACCCCATCAGGGTTAATTTTTCCATTAAATATCTTATAGGCATCTGTTCCAGCTGGGAGGACGCCTGGCCCTGTATAATTGTTTGCTCCTCCAGTTATTGAGACACTGACTGCTATAGTTGCACCGGTTGCATAATCTTTCAGAGGACCGTTTGTCCCTGTACGGTAATTCGTGGCTGGTGATGGCGATAGTGCGCCACCTAAGTCATTGTAAGCGCTCCAGCCCGTTGTTGTAGGGTTGATGGTGAAGGTCGCAGTGACCGCTTTGTTTCCGGTCATTGTGATGGTTGTGGGGTTCGAGCTGCCGGTGAGATCTTCACTCCAGCTAGTGAAGCTCCAACCTGAAACCGGCGTTGCAGTGAGTGTAACGATCTGCCCTGAGGCGTAGGTTGTTTGATCCGGAACCTTGGCAACGGACCCTGAGCCAACGGTCGTGACACTAAGCGTGTAAATGTTTTCAGTAAAGGTTGCGGTGATAGTCTTATTTGCAGCCATTGTAATCGTGGCAGGATTTGTGCTGCCAGTGAGATCGCCGCTCCAACCAGTGAATGACCATCCGGTGTTGGGTGCTGCGGTGAGGGTTACCACCGTGCCTGATGGATACGTTAATTGATTAGGATTTTTAGCCACTGACCCACTACCGACCGTGTCAATCGTCAATGTGTAGTTCTGTGGATACCCAAGCTCCTGAAGCATGAACGCGCTCGAAAACTGCTGATTGGTAGAACTATTCACACGAATCGTCATATCCCCATCAGCACCAGGGTTGATGTTAGTGAACCCAGCAACCAATCCCAAACTGTTCGTCCCGGTTTGGTACGTTGCGCCGTCATTCGTCATGGAAAAGGTCGTAATGGTTACTCCTGTTGAGGAGTTGGTGGTGAAGCTAGTGACATCAGAAATGATGACCGTTGAAAAACGATTTTGAGAATTTCTATCCGCCCACACAACAAATCGGTAGCGTTTACTTGGATCAAGTCCAGTGAACGTGAAGTTATGGATTCCACCAGTATAATGCATGATTCCGTTGAGATCGATTTTTCCATAGAATATCTTATACGCATCAGACCCTACTGGGGGTATAGGTGGAGTATTTGTAGTATCTGATCCGCCCGCGACAGAGACATGCACTCCCAAGGTTGTACCTGTCGCGTAGTTGATGAGATACCCGCTGTTCCCCGTACGAATGTTGGCGACGTTGGGATAAGTTGGAGGCAATGAGTTTGATCCTCCTAAATCATTATATGCAGTCCATCCAGTTGCAGTCGAGGTAAAGGTGGCAGTGACTGCTTTATTGCTGTTCATGGTGACTGTGGTGGTTGGTGAGGTTCCTGATGCGTCACCAGTCCACTGATTAAAGATGTATCCAGGATTTGCAGTAGCGGTCAATGTCACCACATCCCCGTAGTGATACGGCGGACTTGGGACTGCGCTAATTGATCCCCCTGCAACTGGGTCAGCGATAATGGTCAGTGTATATACGTTCTGGGTGAAGGTCGCAGTGACTGCCTTATTGCCGTTCATAGTGATCGTAGCAGGGTTTGTCGAGCCAGTGAGATCACCGCTCCAGGCGCTGAAGGTGTACCCAGTGTTTGCGTTCGCGGTCAATGTCACCACATCCCCGTAGTGATACGGGGAGCTTGGGACTGCGCCAATAGACCCACCTGCGACCGGATCAGCGGTAATGGTCAGCGTGTAAACATTCTGGGTGAAGTACGCGGTCACTGATTTATTTCCGTCCATGGTGATGGTCGTGGGATTGGTGTTTCCGGTGAGGTCACCATCCCAGTGGTCGAACGACCAGCCTGCGACTGGGTTTGCGGTGAGGGTAACAATGGTCCCTACATCGTAGGTGGGCTGATTCGGAGCTTTCGTGACTGTGCCGCTGCCAGACGTGCTGACGATAAGATGATATTGGGTTGGTTGTGGTCCACTTGGGAGTTCCTGGATCATGAACGCAGTGGAGTACTGATGCTTTGTTGGTGAATCATAACTTGTGACTCTGATGGTGATATCTCCATCAGCGCCCGGGTCGATATCGGTGAATCCGGCGACATAGCCGTTTATTTTGTTGTATCCGGTACAGTAGGTCACACTGTCGTTTGGAACAGTGGTAGTGTTAATGGTGACTCCGGTTGAGGAATTGGTGGTGAAGCTGGTGACATCCGTTATGATGATGGTTGAAAAACGATTGGTATATGTCGGGTCTCCTCGGTCAGCCCATTGGACAACTCGATAGTGTTTCGTGGGGTCTAACCCGGTGAATGTAAAGTATTGATCGCTGTTGTAATAGAGGATGTTAGTGGGGTTGATTTTCCCGTAGAAGATCTTGTAGGCGTCTGTTCCCGAGGTGGTGAGATCGCCAAGTCCGGTTCCATCATTTGTTCCTCCTGTGACTGAGACGCTGACTCCTAAGGTCGCACCGGTCGCGTAGTTCACGAGAGCACCGCCGTTCCCAGAATGGTAGTTCGTGACGTTCGGATAAGTGGGTGGTAGTGAGGCAGCCCCAGCTAAATCATTGTACGCAGTCCATCCGGGTGATGAGCCCTGAATAATAAAGGTCGCGGTGACTGCTTTATTGCTGTTCATTGTGATTGTAGCCGGGTTTATTGAACCAGTGAGGTCTCCGCTCCAGGCGCTAAACGTATATCCAGTGTTTGCAGTCGCGGTCAATGTCACCATATCACCATAGTGATACGGAGGACTTGGGGCTGCGCCAACAGACCCCCCTGCAACCGGATTAATCGTGATTGACAAGGTGTACACATTCTGTGTGAAGGTCGCAGTCACTACTTTGTTCGAATCCATTGTGATTGTCGTTGGGTTTGTACTTCCGCTGAGATCGCCACTCCAAGAGCTGAAGGACCAGCCTGTAACTGGGCTCGCGGTGAGGGTGACAACTTGACCGGAGGCGTAGGTGGTTTGATCGGGTACTTTGGTTACGGATCCTGAGCCAACGGGTGTGATGGCGAGTGTGTACTGGTTCTGTGTGAAGGTAGCAGTCACTGATTTATTTGCATTCATGGTAATCGTTGTGGGGTTCGTGCTTCCGGTGAGATCGCCGCTCCAGCCGGTGAACGACCAGCCCGCAACAGGGGTTGCGGTGAGGGTGACTATAGTTCCTGAGGAATACTTGAGTTGATCAGGATTCTTGGATACTGAACCGCTGCCTACAGTGTTGACTGTGAGAGTGTACTGTGGGGCAAGTGTGGTCATGTTGTAAGTTAAATTGAATTGGCTGTTCGCATCGGTTTCATAGAGGTTGACGTAAGGTGAGTAGGTTTTCACTTTGATCTGGTTTGTCGCAGGGCAGAACGTCATGATTCGGAGGTATCCGTTGCCGCCGTTGGTGTAATCTTGATAATCAGCAAGGACTGAGTAGACCTTGTTGCCATTGTACACATCGGTTCGCATGTTCTCGTAATGGTTGTGCCCGCAGAGGATGAGGAACAGATTTGCGTTGTGTTTTAGTGCGTCGTAGATGGCTAATCCGCTGGAGTCCCAGCCTCCTGCGGTATTCAGCACGTCATGGGAGACGACGATGGCGCGTCGACTCGGGTAGGTCTGGAGGAGATTGTCCGCCCAGGTGAGTGCGTTGGTGTCTGGCCAGACGTCCAGGCCGATGGCGATGAAGTCCATGCCAGAGGCGCTGAAGAGTGCGTAGTTGTTATTGTTATTGGTTGAGGGGTAATGGCCTCCGTAGTAGGGTCTTCCGGTGTAGCGGGTGTAGTTGAAATATGTGTTGAAGATATTGCTGGCATGGTCGTGGTTCCCCTGGATGATGGTGTAGGGGATACCATAGGGCAGGTGAGTAGTTGTTGAGTTCTCAAGAAGGGTATAGGCGGCGTTGGCGCGTTGGAATTCTGTGTCTGATCCGCCGTTGGTGATGTCCCCTTCATCGGTGACCCAGACGATGTTTAACGCGTCTTTATGGGTGACGATCCATTGTGTCTGGTTTGTGAAGATCGCTGGGTAGCCTGATGCGTAGTTTTGTGTATCGGGTAATGCGATGATGGTGAAGTTCAATTGGGTTGGCAGGAGTTCTTGGAGCATGAACGCTCCGGAGTACCATTTTCCATTAACATCGTTTACCGTGATGGTCATATCACCATCAGCGCCGGGATTGATGTTAGTAAATCCGGCGACGTACCCTCTCAGACTATTGTATCCGACATTGTAGGATGCACTGTCATCAGGAAGTGTTGTTTGTTTGTGGGTTACTCCTGTTGATGAATTTTTGGTGAAGCTGGTCACATCAGAGATAATAACCGTTGTATTGTAGGTATTATTGTAGGATATATATGCGCGGTCCGCCCAGTGTACAAACCTGTAGGTTTTACTGGGGTCTAAGCCGGTGAAGGTAAAGACATGGGCACCACCCGAATAGTGGAGAATGTAGTTATCGAGGTTGATTTTTCCATTAAATATCTTATAGGCATCTGTTCCGACTGGCAGGACTCCAGGTCCTGTACCGTTATTTGTTCCTCCGCTTATAGATACGCTCACACCTAAGACGGTACCGGTCGTATAATCTTTGAGAGGGCCACTTTGTCCAGAGTGATAGTTGGTGGTTGGTGATGGAGCTGAAGCACCAGCTAAATCGTTATACGCGGTCCAACCAACTACTTGGTTGAGGGAGAATGTTGCGGTGACCGCTTTGTTTCCGTTCATCGTAATGGTCGCAGGATTGGTAGTGCCAGTGAGATTCCCACTCCATCCAACGAAGGTATATCCGGTGTTTGCGGTGGCCGTGAGCGTGACGATGTCGCTATAGTGGTACGGTGGGTTTGGTGAGGCGGCAACTGATCCGGTACCAATAGGATTTATTGTGGTCGTTAAGGTATAGGTGTTCTGTGTGAAGTACGCGGTCACAGATTTATTCGTGTCCATCGTGATAGTCGTGGGATTCATGCTTCCAGAAAGGTTTCCATCCCAGTGATCGAAAGAGTAGCCTGCTGCTGGGATTGCGGTGAGGGTAACGATTGTCCCTTGATCATAGGTTGGTTGGTTCGGGATTTTTGTGACAGTTCCACTACCAGAAGTGCTGACGATAAGCGTGCGTTGTGGTAGTTGAGGTCCAACCTGAAGCTCCTGAAGCATGAACGCGCTCGAAAATGGTTGTGAAATAGAACTGTTTACCCTGATCGTCATATCACCGTCAGAACCAGGGTTAATGTTCGTGAAACCTGCAACCAATCCCAAACTGTTCGTTCCCGTTTGATACGTCGCACCGTCATTCGCCATGGAAAAGGTCGAAATGGTTACTCCTGTTGAGGAGTTGGTGGCGAAGCTAATGACATCAGAGATGATGACGGTTGAAAAACGATTGCCAGAATTTCTATCTGCCCACACCACAAATCGGTAGTGTTTACTTGGGTCTAACCCAGTGAAATTGAAGTAATGAATCGGTACAGGTGAATAATACAGGATACCAGTGAGATCGATTTTTCCATTGAAAATCTTGTACGCATCAGATCCTGGTGAGAGTGTGCCTGGAGTATTTGTATTATTTGATCCTCCTGAGACTGATACGCGTACTCCGAGTGTCGCGCCAGTGGCGTAGTTGGTGAGATACCCGCTGCTTCCCGTGTGGTAGTTGTTGACATTTGGATAAGTTGGTGGTGCCGAGTAATATCCTCCTAGATCGTCATACGCAGTCCAGAGGACAGTAATACCAGTGACGAAGGTTGCCGTGATGGTCTTGTTGCTGTTCATAGTAATGGTCGTTTTATTGGTAGTACTTGAGAGGTCTCCGCTCCAGTCCTTAAACTGCCACCCAGTATCGGGTTTTGCTTCAATATTCACAATGGAACCTGAAAGATAAGAATTCCCTGAGGGTGGTGTCACGGTCCCGTTACCAACTTTATTGGTGGTGAGAATGTAGTAGACGGGTGGAATTATGGTGAAGGTTGCGGTGATGGTCTTGTTGCTGGTCATGGTGATGGTGGTTTTGTTGGTGGTGCTATAGAGGTCTCCAGTCCAGTTCTTGAATTGCCAACCGGTGTCGGGTTTTGCTTCGATGTTCACGATGGTTCCTTCGGCGTAGGAGTTCCCTGATGGTGGTGTGATGGTTCCGTTGCCTACCTTGTTGATGCTGAGGGTGTATTGTGGTGGGAGGACTGTGAGGGTGTAGTTGCTTGGTGCGAAAGTGTGGTGTCCTGCGCTGTCGTAGGTGAGGCAGTTCCATTTGTATGAGCCGTTGGTGAGTTGGACGGTAAATGTTGTCTGGTTCGTTGTGCCTGTGATGTTTTTTGTTGCTGCGGCGTGCCATACTACAGATGGTGCACTTATTTTGAAGGTGGCGATCATCGCGTAGGATTCGTCCATGCCATTATGCGTAAGAGTTGACTGTACTGTGCCTATTGCATTTAGTGTTTTGTTCGCGATGTTTAAGAAAGGACTGCCGCTTGTGTCAGTTATTTCTGCTCTTGTCGTGAATCCGTTTGTCCAGGTTCTTGTGGTACCGACGGAGTTCCCTGAATCTGACGCGAAGAGGGCGATAGCGAGTTCGTTTGCTTGGGTTGTTGTTGGTGTTGTCCCGGTGCTTATGGTGTTTGTTTGGGTGCTGAGGTATGCTTCGTTTTCAGCTGAAACATCAAGGACGTTTGTGGCGGCTAGTCCTGAGTATTCGCCGATCCACATGGAGCCTTCTTCGTTTGCAGTCCAGCTCCAGGATATGGTGGTTTCTCCTCCTGTCGCGATTTTGTATGCCATCGCGCCTGAGGAGATGCCTCCTTCTCCTTTTTGGACTAAGGTGAAGCCTGTGGGGACGGTGATTGTTCCGGATGCTTTATCGATTGCGACGCCGGTGATGAGAAGGTTATTTGCTGTTGCCGGGGTGGTTAGGGTGATGCTGATGCCGTATTGGGGTGAGTTGTAAGGTGTTGCGTATGTTTTTTGTTGGACAAGGGTTATTGTTCCGCTTCCTCCGCTTGTGCTTCCGATGTAGAGGGTTGCGTTTTTGAGGTTGATGTCGTCGGTGCTGGTGCAGTTAAAGGTGATTTGATGGCTGCTTATGGTTGCGCCGTTTGCTGGTGAGTTGAGGGTGACGGTTGGGGGATTATCTATTATGGTGAACGTGGCGGTGATGGTTTTATTCCCATTCATCGCAATGGTGGTCGGGTTTGTCGATCCAGTGAGGTTGCCGCTCCAGTGGTCGAATTGCCAGCCCGTTATGGGGATTGCAGTGAGGGTTACCACGGTCCCCGATGCGTAGGTTGTCTGATCAGGTGCTTTGGTGACCGAGCCTGAGCCAACAGTCGTAGTATCTAATGTATAATAGTTCTGTGTGAAGGTCGCGGTGATGGTCTTGTTGCTGTCCATGGTGATGGTGGTGGTGTTGTCGGTGCCGCTGAGGTTTCCGCTCCAGTGGTCGAACCGCCAGCCAATGCCTGGTCGTGCTTCGATATCGACAATAGTTCCTTTGGCATAGATAGATCCAGAAGCAGGTATGATTATTCCATTCCCATTGACGTTCGTGGTGAGGGTGTACTCTGGGATGAGTACGGTAACGGTGTGATTATTGGATGCGAATGCATGGTGCCCGGTCGTATCGTACGCGAGACAATTCCAGACGTATACATCTGGTGGTAGAGGCACGGTGAATGTTGTGGTACTGGTGGTGCCAGAAATCGTCTTCGTTTGGTTGGCATGCCAGGCGAGCCCTCCGCCTCCGCCGACGGTGTAATTCACGACAAGTAACGGCGCATTTTGAGGTTCTCCGTCATATGCTTCCGCTGTCCTGTGTCCTGTTCCTGTGATGATGATGACCATGGAATTTCCGGAGGCCCATCCTGGTCTGTTGATTATTTCTTGGATCACCGCTGATGCGCCTGGTGTGTGTTTCTTTTCGGATTCTACCGTCCACGCTGGTACGTTGCTCCATGGGACCGAGACTGATGTTTTTATTCTGCTGGTGATATCGCTCGCTGTTGTCGTAAATGTTGGGGCGTTATCAATCGCTTGTCCGTAGATGTTGAGGTTCGTGGTCTCACTGTTTAATTCGTCTACCTCGAACTCGATATACGCGCTTGTGATGGTGGCACCTTGTGGGATTACCACGTTTTGGAATCGCATCCCTACTTCTTGGCTACCATAGTCTGGATCTTGGATGAGTTCCAAATCAGTGCTTACAAGGTTCACTGCATGGTCTGAGAGGTGTTCTTCTGCATCATCGCTGCTTTGTGAAACTCTTCTGCTGACATTGCCGTTTGTTCCTGCAGAACCGAGGTATAAGGTGACGTTTTTTAGGTTGAAATCGTCGGTGCTAGTGCAGTTAAACGTGAGTTGTGATGCCCGTATGGTTGCGCCGTTTGCTGGTGAGTTAAGAGTCACGGTTGGGGGATTATCTATGATGGTAAAGGTGGCGGTGACTGTTTTATTCCCGTTCATGGTGATCGTGGTTGGGTTAGTGGTTCCGGTGAGGTTTCCGCTCCAGTGGTCAAATTGCCAGCCTGTTATTGGGTACGCGGTAAGAGTCACCACGGTCCCTGAGGCGTAGGTTGCCTGATCTGGTGCTTTAGTGACTGTACCTGAGCCGACGGTTGTGATACTTAACGTGTATTGGTTCTGTGTGAAGGTCGCGGTGACTGCCTTGTTTCCATCCATGGTGATGGTTGTGGGGTTTGTACTTCCTGTTATGTCGCCGCTCCAGGAACTGAACGCCCAACCTGTGATCGGGTTTGCGGTGAGAGTGACCACCTGGCCGTAGGTGTAGGTGGTTTGATCCGGTGATTTGGCTACTGTCCCTGAACCAACAGGGGTGATGCTGAGGGTGTATTGGTTCTGCGTGAAGTACGCAGTCACTGATTTATTGCAGTTCATAGTGATGGTCGTTGGGTTTGTGTTTCCGGAAAGATTTCCATCCCAATGATCGAATGAATAGCCGAGGGTTGGTGCTGCGGTGAGGGTGACGATTGTCCCTGCATTATAGGTAGGTTGATTCGGGTTTTTGGTGACGGTGCCGCTGCCAGATGTACTGACGATGAGGGTGTATTGTGCTGGTGGTGGGGTCATGTTGTAGGTGAGATTGAATTGGCTGTTCGCATCGGTTTCATAGAGGTTAATGTATGGTGAGTACGATTTGACCTTGATCTGGTTTGTTGCGGGGCAGAACGTCATGATACGTAGGTATCCGTTACCGCCGTTTGTGTAGTCTTGATAGTCAGCGAGGACCGAGTAGATGGTGTTGCCGTTGTAGACATCTGTTCGTCTTGCTTCACCATGCATGTGACCGCAGAGCATGAGGAACAGATTTGCATTACCTTTGAGAGCATTATAGATAGTTGATCCTTCACCTGTCCAACTTCCATCGGTATTTAGTATGCTGTGGGAGACAACGATTGCTCTTCTATTGCTATAGGTTTGTAAGAGGGTGTTTGCCCAGGCGAGTTCATTGGTATCTGGGGCGTAATCAAGGCCGATGGTGATGTAGTCTAAGCCACCGGCACTGAACAGGGCGTAGTTGTTATCGTTTTTCGTGGTGGGGTAATGGCCGCCGTAGTAGGTTCTTCCTGCGAAGCGGGTGTAGTTGAAGTAGGTGTTGAAGAGGTTGGTGGCATGGTCGTGGTTCCCCTGGATGATGGTGTAGGGGATACCGTAGGGGAGATGAGTGGTTGTTGTGTTCTCAAGAACGGTATAGGAAGCGTTGGCGCGTTGGAATTCAAGGTCTGATCCGCCGTTGGTGATGTCTCCTTCGTCGGTGACCCAGACGATGTTTAACGCGTCTTTATGGGCGACGATCCATTGCGTCTGGTTCGTAAAGATCGTTGGATAGCCTGAGGCGTAATTTTGCGTGTCAGGTAATGCGATGATCGTGAAGTTTACAGAGGGACTAATAAGTTCTTGCATCATAAATGCACCAGAATACCATTTCGTCGCACCTGAAACTGTAATAATCATATCCCCGTCAGAACCAGGATTGATATTGGTAAATCCAGCGACATACCCATGCACGCTGTTATATCCTGTGTAGTATGATGCGGTGTCATCGGGAAGGGTCGTTTGAGTGTGGGTTACTGGTGTTGAGGAGTTTTTGGTAAAGCTGGTGACATCTGAGATGGTGACCGTTGAATTATACGGATTGCTTGAATCTGCTCTGTCCGCCCAATGGATAAACCGATATCGTTTACTTGGGTCTAGCCCGGTGAAAGTGAAGATATGGTTTCCACCGCTGTAATGCAACACGCCATCTGGGTTTATTTTTCCATTAAATATTTTGTAAGCATCTGATCCTGATGGGAGGACGCCTGGCCCTGTATAATTGTTTGCTCCTCCAGTTATTGAAACACTGACTCCAACTATCGTACCGGTTGCATAATCTTTCAGAGGACCGCTGTTTCCTGAACGATAGTTCGTGGCTGGTGACGGTGATAGTGCGCCCCCTAAGTCATTATAGGCGGTCCATCCAGTCGTTGTGATGAGTGAGAACGAGGCGGTGACTGTTTTATTTCCGTTCATCGTGATGGTAGCGGGGTTTGTTGTTCCGGTGAGATCTCCGCTCCATCCGGTGAAGGTGTATCCGGTGTTGGCGTTCGCGGTGAGGGTCACTACGGTTCCGGGGTTATAGGTTGCTTGGTCGGGAGCTTTGGAGATCGTACCAGACCCTACGGTCGTTGTACTTAACGTATACTGGTTCTGGGTGAAGGTCGCGGTGATCGCTTTGTTACTGTTCATTGTTATTGTTGTCGGGTTGGTGGTTCCTGTGAGGTTTCCGCTCCAGTGGTCGAAGAACCAGCCTGTTATGGGGGTTGCAGTGAGGGTGACGACTTGACCGTATGTGTATGTGGTTTGATCCGGTGATTTGCTCACGGTTCCGGAGCCAACAGTGGTGATGCTGAGGGTGTATTGGTTCTGGGTGAAGGTCGCAGTGACTGTTTTGTTACTGTTCATTATTATTGTCGTGGGGTTGGTGGTTCCCGTGAGGTCTCCGCTCCAGTGGTCAAACGACCAGCCTGCGACTGGGGTTGCGGTGAGTTGGACAACTGAGCCTGTGTCATAGGTTGGGTAGTTAGGATTTTTCGTTACTGTTCCGCTGCCGACGGTGTTTACTGTCAGTGTGTACTGCGTTGGTTGGGGTCCGATGTAGAGTTCTTGGAGCATGAACGCACCGGTAAACTGGTTCCCATTAGGGCTTGTTACCGTGATCGTCATATCGCCGTCAGGGCCAGGGTTAATATTTGTAAACCCGGCGACCAATCCATTAACGTTAGTTCCTGTCTGATAGGTTGCACTGTCATTCGTCATATCAGTAGTGCTGATGGTTACTCCGGTTGAGGAGTTGGTTTTGAAGTTGGTGACATCAGAGATGATTACCGTTGAATAACGGTCACCAGAATTTCTATCTGCCCAATGTACAAACCGGTATCGTTTACTCGGGTCAAGTCCGGTGAAAGTAAAGTAATGGATCCCACCAGTATAATGCATTATACCAGTGAGATCGATTTTCCCATAGAAGATCTTATACGCATCAGATCCTGTTGGGGGTGTGGGTGGAGTATTTGTATAGTTTGCTCCCCCTGAGACTGATACGCTCACTCCCAGTATTGCACCGGTGGCGTAGTTCGTGAGATACCCGCTGTTTCCTGTGTGGTAGTTGTTGACGTTTGGATAGGTGGGTGGTAACGAGTACGATCCAGCTACATCATTATACGCAGTCCATTGAATTGTAGTGTGTGCGAAGGTCGCGGTAACCGATTTGTTCCCACTCATCGTAATCTGCGCAGGGTTCGTGGATCCAGAGAGATCACCACTCCATCCACCAAAATTCCAGCCACTATCAGGGACGGCAGTAAGGGTGACAACCTCATAGTAATGATACATCGTTTTGTTCGGAGTTTTGGTGACTGACCCAGAACCGTCGGTGGTGGTGGTAAGGGTGTATATGTCCTGTTGGGGTGGGAAGAGTTCGTAGTTGGCGTTATCTGCGGGTTGGTTGTTGTTGAACGCGGGCCATATAGGTCCGGTGAAATAGGCGGTGTCGGGTGAGTTACTTCCAAGGGTGCTGGTGTCGAGGATGGACCCAGTTGCGACAATTCCTTGTGGGTAACCATCTGGACCTAATGCAATGAGTGTTACATCGATTCGTGCTGATGTTGCCGAGAGTTTCGTGAAATTCGCTCTGAGGCGATACCAGGTGTTGCCTTCAAGTGATGAGATATCAACAATATGTGGTCGTTTATCTCGATCAAAACCGATGAGGTGATCCCAGTATCCTTCAATATTGATAATGCTACCCTGTGGTTGGAGTTGTACGCCGAAGAAATTATCAGGATTGGTGTTCGAAGTTGTTGTCATCCAACCGATGCGATCGTTGTTAAAGTGTCCATATTGATCGGTTGCAAAGTCCATTTGCAGGTGAACACCTTGGAACCCTACCGCGTTCCAGTTGAACGCTTGAGACGCCCACGTGAACGTGCTGTTCGCTGGTGCAAGACCCATGGAACCCACGAGACCTACGTTGGAGGTGACGATAGGACCGGTGCCACCGTCGTACCAATCCGGTAGTGCCCCAACTCGTTGACCACTGGTGTACCCGGTTTCGAAATCATCGAGAACGCCAGCGAAAAAGGGTCGTGTTTTTAGCGTGTATGTGTGATTGGTCCAAAAGACGTTATCGGTTGCGTTGACGCTCCAGTAATACAGAGTGTTGTAGTTATTCATGGATGTACAGATGCCACTGATTCCACCTGCACCTGTGGGGAGGGTGCCTTGTGCAACGGTAGTCCAGGTTCCTGAAGCGTTACTCTTGATCCACCAGTTCACGAGTTCTCCTTGTGGATCGGTGATGGTTGTTTGTAACACTGGTGATAATCTGACATACATGGCTCCATTGGGAGGCACTACATTTGAGACGAGAGGTCGTCCAATTGCGGTGGTGAACCGATAGGTGGCATTGGTCCAAAGGGTGCCATCGGTTGCGTTGACACTCCAAGAGTACGTGGTTTCGTAATGATTCATGGTTGGACATACGCCACTAATGGCTCCATTACCTGTTGGAAGAGTACCTTGGGTTACTGTGGTCCAACTCCCTGAGGCATTACTCCGGATCTGCCAGGCGACAGGAGTTATTATTGTATCATGGATTGTTGCTTGCAAGGAGGGCGTTAAGGCAATGCCAGTTCCTCCATCGATTGGGTTTGCGTTTGTAATAAAGAGAGTATGCACAAACATTTCTTGAGGTGTAACGATATAAAATGCAGGGGGATTGATCTGGTTATAGTAACACGTTTTAATCCAATTGTTGTCTCTGACGCCTGTTTCTAAGCGAAGTTCATCGACTCGACCATTATTCCCAGCACGTAACAATAAACTCGCGGTCGAATCAATACTCCCTAACGTCGCAATGTTACCGTTCGCAACCCCATTGTTCAGAGAACCATCAAGATAAACATCGAGTACATTGGTGCCTCGGTTAATGACCATGGTGATCAAATGCCATGCGCCATCCTTCCACTGCGTACTCCAGTACCGATACCGATGTGCAGTACCATCCCAGACATCGAAATAATTAAGGTTGTACAGCTCCAGGAAGAACCCTTTGCTACTCGCGTATTTTTTAAGCATATCAGCGGTACCTGTGTAGGTCATTCTTGTCCACAATGACATCGTCCAGGAGTTCATCCCAGGGTTCAACGCAGCATTAGTACCGAAATTATATTGGTCAGTGGTGCTATCGAAGTATCGGCAGCCAGCGATCTGCCCGGTATCAGCGGTAGTTCCGGTGTTCGTCCCGTTAATGTGATTCGTAGTTGAATCAATGACATCCCCAGGATTGTTCATATGTTGGACCATTTTGTAGTTGCTATTCCAGGTTCCATATTTATTTTGTTGATTCCCGCAGATGTTATTTCCATAATACAAGTAAAGCGGGGTGTCCGTGGTTGAGGAGAGTTGCGGGATGTTCACCCAGGCGACCAGTTGACCTGTTCCGCTGTTGTACACCTCAATCTCATGATTCAATTTATTCCTATTAGTGTCAGTGAATACGATATCATCGCCATCAGGTTGCATATGTGTTTTCAGATCATTATCAGCAACAATGCTAATAAGTACCGGGAAGTTGGTCGGTTGACCGTAGACTTTTGTATGGTCGATAATGATTTGTTTCCGGTATGTCCAGCTCGTGTTCCACCAGGGAGCTAAAGGAGTAAAAAGCGTTGTAAAACTATATGTATTATTCCTCCATTTCCCACTAAGCGTATCCTGAGCGTGTACACTCCACCAATAGCGCGTGTTTTCAGAAGGCATATCAGTTGGAGTGATGGTATAATCGCTTCCACCAGGAACATTAGTGTAACTTCCGATCTGATGCCACACCCCAGTAGATGCATTAGTACTAAAGATGACATTCATCAAATTTTGTTGATACTGATACAGGTGGACTGAAAGCGTTGGGTTCGTTGTCTTGTTGGTCGCTCCATTCGCAGGGTTTTCATTGCTCACGAGCGGAGCGACAGGACCAAAGGGGGTATAGTATGGCCATCGTCCTCGACCTTGGTTATAAAATGTTAATTGTGACTGCGCCCTTGGTGTTGGTGCAAGAGTTGGAGTATCATAAACCTTGACTGTTGTATCGACATTGAATATTATTTCAACAAGACCATCACCATCGACATCCTGAGCGGTTTCATAGTCACATTGACGCGCGTGCGGAAGTGCAATCGTTCCTAGATATTGATATGTATTAGAATAAAAGGTTAAATTGTTATCATTATGTTGAATTATTTCTAAGTTACCATCACCGTCAATATCAGCTACTCCAGGCGGTTCATAACAAGGAATCGGAAGATTACCATATTGATTAAGAACTCCTCCAGTCTCGAAACTCCAGGTGGTCAAATCAAAAATCGTTGGATATTGTTCCTGGTATTCCGCTCCAATTTTTGCACCGTAAGGATGACCTCCGGTGATTACCTCAATATGCCCATCGTTATCAATGTCACACACCGTAGCCTGTGAATGAACTGACATTCCATGTATATCTCCCTGCCAAGCCTTCCCGCTGGGACCATTGGCATTAGGGATTGGTTGTCCTGTTGTGCAGTTAAGAACTGCTACACCACTCCCCCACCCAAGGTATTTCTGCCAATAAGCATCCCACACATAATTACCATAACCTGCATATTGATCAAAGACAACGACTTCTAACCGTCCATCATGGTTAACATCAACAAGGGTTCCACAATGACTCTCACCACTCCACGCACCACCAAAAGCTTGACTCCATTTCAACTGTAACGTGTAAGGATCCCAACATTTATATCCCCTTGATCCAGCATCATTTTGAAACAGTAAGAAATGACCATCACCATTAGGATCGCCTAGAGTTAATCCACCCCAACAGGGGTATCCGGTTGTATTGGTCGCATATATTACCCCGTCATGCGTTAATGCCCATATCTGGCCCGGATATCCATGCACGCAGACAAACACCTCAGGATACCCATCAGCATTAATATCTCCTGCAACAAGATATTTATCACTCGATTTTGCTTGTGCATTATGCCAGTAACGAGTACCATTATTCCCATAAAACGCAGAGATGCCTCCATCCGCCTCAGCAGCTAAAATATCCAGGATACCGTCCTTGTTCAGATCAATAATTTCCAAATTGCCATGATAGCTATACAAAGATACAGGATTCTGCCATACGACAGCACCTGTGGCGCCATTAAGCGCTATGATACCGTTAGGGCCTTTTCGAATAATCTCGATCTGACCATCATTATTAATATCCGCAACTAAAACAGGAACATCACTCAGGCCAACAGGGACAGATATAGAATATTTTAACGCCGGAAGAGTACGAGCACGAGTATGAAAACTATACACAGCTCTCGTCCAATTCCCAGACCCATAACGATCAGTGGCATTCACATACCACACAATCTCAGCGTCAAACGGTAAGGGGGTCCTCAGACTCGCTGATTTCATGCCATTGGTATCACCAGTTGCACCTGCAGCTACAACATATTTCCCCTGGATAGTCCAATTAAACAGATCACCCTCTGAATCCAGAATATTCACATTCACATTAGGTTGTAAGACATCGATGTTCGATGAGCCATGAGAAGGTGATACCGCAGAAAACAAGGGTGGATGATTGGACGGTGGCAGTGTTTCTTCATTACCAAGGCTGTAAAACACAGAGGGATTAATTTGGTTATAGTAGCAGGTTTTAATCCAACTGGCGTTTCTGACAGTTGTCTCGACACGGAGTTCATCGATTCGACCATTATTCCCAGCACGTAACAATAAACTCGCAGTCGAATCAATACTCCCTAACGTCGCAATGTTACCGTTCGCAACCCCATTGTTCAAAGAGCCATCAAGATACACATCAATTACGCTGGTACCTCGGTTAATGACCATGGTGATCAAATGCCATGCGCCATCCTTCCACTGGGTGTTCCAATACCGATACCGGTGTATTGTACCATCCCAGACATCGAAATAGTTAAGGTTGTATAACTCCAAGAAATAACCCTTGCTGCTCGCCCATTTTTTTAACATTTCGGAAGTACCCGTATACGTGATTTTTGTCCACAATGAGATCGTCCAGGAATTCATCCCCGGGTTCAACGCAGCATTAGTACCGAAATTATATTGATCGGAGGTGCTATCGAAGTATCGGCAGCCAGCGATCTGTCCAGAATCCGCAGTAGTTCCCGTGTTCGTCCCGTTAAAATGATTCACGGTCGAGTCAATGATGTTTCCAGGGTCGTTCATATGATGGACCATCAGGTAGTTGCTGTTCCAGGTACCGTATTTGTTTTGCTGGTTCCCACAGTTGCTATTACCGTAATACAGATAGAGTGTGGTGTCTGTGGTTGAGGAGAGTTGTGGGATGTTCACCCAGGCGGTTAGTTGGCCTGTACCGCTGTTGTACACCTCAATCTCATGGTTCAATTTGTTTTCATTATTGTCAGTAAAAACAAGGTCATACCCGGTAGACTGTGCATTCGCCTTAAGATCATTATCAGCAGTAATACTAATCAGCACCGGGAAGTTAGTAAGCTGCCCTTGCACTAACGTATGGTTGATGATGATTTGTTTCCGATACGCCCAGTTATTATTCCACCATGCGTGCGCTACGGGTTTTGTTGTAAAACTGAATGTTGTATTTGTCCATTGGTGACTTCCTGATGGGTCTGTGGTATTGACATGCCATCGTATTATGGTATTTGCAGGTAATGGTGTGATGAGGTTCGCTGTTTTCATCCCATTACCATCACCTGTTTGATGTGCAGTGATGATATATAGTCCGCTTATAGTCCAATCAAATAGGTCACCTTCCGGGTCTTGAATAGTAACAGTTACTGATGAGAGATTAACCAGTACATTAGTTGATCCATGTGCAGGATTTGGATTGCTGATCACGGGTGGATCGTTGACTGGTGCTGCTTGCGTCGTGAACGTATACGTTTTATTTGTCCAATGGATTCCATCATTCGCTTTCACGGTCCACGTATAGGTGGTGGAATAGGTAAGACCGGTGATGGTACAACTTTTAGTTCCATTGCTTGCTCCAGTTCCAGAATTGCCTCCCACGTTTGGTGAAGTAGTAATCGTCCAGCTAAAATGATCCCCCTGAGGATCTTCAATGGTTATACTCACAGCAGGATAGTTGATATCGATATTTGCTGAATTATTTACAGGCTGTTCCCCAGAAAATACCGGCGCTTGATTTGACATTGGTTTATTTTCTTCAGTTCCTCGGCTTAAAAATGTACTCGGATTGCTCATCGTGTTATAATCAGTCGTGATCCAACTACGGCTCCAACCGATATTAGCAAAGCGGATCTCATCAATATATCCTTTAAACTCTCGACTACCTGCAGGTCGGTTACTGATGTTCATCGCAACGCTAGGCCAGGTGATAGTACTAGCTGCTGCATCAGTTGTTGCCCGTGTAGTATTCCTATAGATAGCCCCTCGCGTTGCATTTTGAATGAAGCTGATATAATGCCATCGATTCTCAGGAGCAACAATACCATCTCCACATTGAACACCATTTCTAAAACCAGTATAAGTACCTGCTACATCTCCAAATTGACCTCCCTGACTACTAGGACTAGTAACTGTCTGAGAAGTAACATATCGTGCCCCAGTTTCAGCGTAACACCATGCTTGCATCGAAAACTGTTGCTGATTCGTATAAATCTGTGGGAGAAGAATTGAGTCAATAACGCCATCGAAATACACACCATAATCTATTTTACCGGTGCTTTGATATGTGGGGGTTCCACGACTGCTTGTCGCGTTCTTATGATTTTTTGTGCTATCGACGATACCGGCAGTATTCGCACCATCCATGTGATAAACAGCAAGATAATTACTGTTCCAAGTACCATGCTGATTCGATTGATCAGATGCTCCTGCATTACCGTAATACATCCAGATCTTCGTATTCATGACAGATGAAAGACTAGTTACATTGACCCAAGCAAGCAACCCTCCAGTGGAGCTTGTGTATCTCTCAATCTCATGGTTCAATTTTGTGCTATTATCACTGTAGAGTATGAAACAGATATCGTTTCCTGATGATTGTGCATGAGACGCAAGATCAGCATCTACGAAGTTCACCATGATTGGAAAATTCTGTAAATCACCACCTACTTTTGTATGGTCAATGGTGAGCAGTTTTCGGTAGTTCCAGTTAGTGTTCCACCAATTTGCTGGATCAGCGCTCACCGTGGAAATGGGCATAAAGATAAATGCCCCTGAAATCATGATTATCGCTAGGTAGATGACAAATGCCTTCGTTTTAAAATTCTTATTTCTAGAATGTTTCTTTTTTTGCATACAATCCTTCTCCCCAAACTATTTGATTTCTATGTGTTACTCACAGTTTGTAAACTATGCATAACAATTAACAACAATGTTAACAATTGTTGTTTTTCTTTTCATAGAGAACCATTAAAATGTAGTATATAATTAATATTTAAATCTTGTTATTCAAATAATACATCAGAAAATGATACCTATTAAATTTCATCACTATGGTCATCACTCAGTTCGCACTACCAAGGTAATCCCTGTGACAATCTAAAAATAACTACTTCCTTGAAGTATCATAGCTAGTTATACTTCTTTACTCATATTACTCATTATTTTACTTGAAGATTTATCGATTGCTGCTTGTTAGTTTGTAGTAATTAAAGGTAAATGTTATCCTTCAATGACTTCAATATTAGCGTTATCCGCAGGTTGATTATTATTGAACGAAGGCCAGATTGTTCCCATGAAATAGGCTGAATCAGGAGAGTTAGCGCCAAGCATGCTCGTATCAGAAATCGACCCCGTTGCAACAACTCCTAATGAATACCCTTCCGGGCTTAACGCGATTAGAATCACATCAATCTGCACTGAAGTTTCAGACAGTCCCGTGAAATTCGCTCGGAAACGGTACCAATTGTCGCCTTCAAGTGTTGGTAACTCAACGATACTTGGTCTTTTATCCGTGTCAACACCAATCACATGATCCCAATATCCTTCGATGTTACATCCGTTATTTTTTGGTTGTAGCTGCACTCCGAAGAAATTATCAGTATTCGTGCTAGTGTTTGTGATCATCCATCCAAGGCGGTCATTGTCAAAAAGACCGTACTGATTAGTCATAAAATCCATTTGAACGGTAACCTTTTGTATATTAGGCGCTTCCCAAGCGAACGGATGAGCAGTCCAGATGAATGTACTGTTCTCTACTGTAAGGCCCATGGTTCCAACAACGCCTAGGCCCGCGGTGACGAACGGTCCGGTACCACCATCATACCAACCAGGGTAGGTACCAATACGTTGGTCACTAGTGTACCCTGTCTCGAAGTCATCCACAACGCCAGCAAAATAAGGTCGTGTTTTGAAGGAGTATGTGTGATTGGTCCAGAAGATAGTGTCGGTGACGTTAACGCTCCAGTAATACAGTGTATCGCAGGTAGTCATAAATGTACAGTTTCCACTAATGGTTCCTACACCGGTGGGGAGAGTGCCTTGTGCGATATTGGTCCAACTGCCTGAGGCGTTGCATCGAATAGACCAGCTGACCAGGTCTGCTTGCGGGTCAGAAACAATTGCTTGTAACAAGGGAGTTAAAGTAACATAAAATGCTCCATCAGTTGGTATTTCATTTGAAATAATTGGATGCCCAATTGCAGTCGTGAAATGGTATGTTATATTAATCCAAATAATGCCATCAGTTGCATTAATACTCCAGTAGTAAACCGTCTCATACTGGTTCATATATGAATAAGACCCACTGATAGATCCATTACCATTCAGGAGAGTCCCTTGCGCAGCAGTAGCCCGGTATCCTGAAGCGTTACTCCGAATCGACCACATCACTGGATATCCCAATGTATTATAAAGTGACGCATGGAGGGTGGGTGTTACGTTGATGCCAGTAGATCCATCAATCGGATTTTCATCTGCAACGAAGATGTCATGAACAATTACTTGCTGAGCTGCAATTAAGTAAAATGCAGAGGGATTAATTTGGTTGTGGTAACAGGTTTTAATCCAACTGGCGTTTTTCACGGTTGTCTCGACGCGGAGTTCATCCACTCGACCATTATTCCCAGCACGTAACAACAAACTCGCAGTCGAATCAATACTCCCTAACGATGCAATGTTACCGTTCGCAACCCCATTGTTAAGAGTCCCATCGAGATACACATCGAGTAGGTTGGTACCACGGTTAATGACCATAGTGAGAAGATGCCAAGAACCATCCTTCCACTGTGTATTCCAATACCGATACCTATGTGTAGTACCATCCCAGACGTCAAAGTAGTTAAGGTTGAATAACTCCAAGAAATAACCCTTGCTGCTCGCCCATTTTTTTAACATATCGGCTGTACTAGTATACGTGATTTTTGTCCACAATGAGATCGTCCAAGAGTTCATCCCTGGATTCAATGCAGCATTGGTACCGAAATTATATTGATCTGAGGTGCTATCGAAATATCGGCAACCAGCGATCTGTCCGGTATCAGCCGTGGTTCCAGTGTTCGTCCCGTTAATATGATTTGCGGTTGAATCAATAATATTACTGGGGTTATTCATATGATGGACCATTAGGTAGTTGTTATTCCAGGTTCCATGGATATTTTGCTGATTTCCGCAGTTGCTATTACCGTAATACAGATAAAGAGCGGTGTCCGTGGTTGAGGAGAGTCGTGGGATGTTCACCCAGGCAACCAGCTGACCTGTCCCGCTGTTGTATACTTCGATTTCATGATTTAATTTGCTGTTGTTAATATCAGTGAATACAATATCATCTCCATCTGATTGCACATGGGATTTGAGATCATTGTCAGTAGTAATACTGATGAGCATCGGGAAGTTGACAAGTTGACCGTACACTTTTGTATGGTCGATGATAATTTCCTTCCGATATGCCCAGCTCGCATTCCACCAGGGTCCTAACGGAATATAAATGGTTGTAAAACTAAAGGTCTTATTCGTCCATTTACCACTAACAGTATCCTGAGCGTGCACACTCCACCAATAGCGCGTGTTTTCAGAAGTCATATCAGTTGGAGTGGCAGTATAATTATATCCACCAGGAACATTATAGTAACTCCCGATTTCATGCCATACCCCATATGAGGCATTGGTACTAAAGATAACATTCATCAAATTCTGTTGATACTGATAAAGGTGTATAGAAAGCGGTGGATTTGTCGTCTTATTGGCGGCTCCATTGACAGGGTTTTCATTGTTGACGATAGGTGCTAAGGGCCCGTAGGGTGTATAGTATGGTGCTCGTCCTCGACCTTCGCTGTAAAAGGTCATCTGTGATTGCACCTTTGGTGTTGGTGCGCGGGTTGGGGTATCATAGATATAAATGTTATTATTTGCATTAAAGATCAATTCAATTAGACCGTCGTTGTCAATGTCCTGAGCAGTTTCATAGTCACACTGACGTGCATGCGGAAGAGAAATCATCCCAAGATATTCATAGGTATTAGAATAAAAGGTCAGATTGTTATCATTATGTTGAATTATTTCGACATTTCCATCACCGTCAATATCAGCTATTCCAGGGGGTTCGTAACATTTTATGGGAAGACGGCCGTATTGGTCAAGGACTCCACCTGTCTCATAAGTCCATGTTGTTAAATCAAATATTGTTGGTTGTAGTTCTTCGTTTGGAGCTGCGTGGGCACCAATAGGGTGACCTCCGGTTATTACTTCGATGTGTCCATCGTTATCAATATCATATATAGTAGGTTGTGAATGAACCTCCATACCAGCTAGATCTGCTATCCAAGCAGCATTAATGGTTACTCCTGTTGCCGCGTTTGTGGGAGACGGGTTGCTTGGTGTATATGGTGGATTGTTCGAAGATCCTTGTGTGGTGAATGACCAGGGTGTTGTTTGTGTTGTTTTTGCGCCATGGTTATCCCAAGCGTTGATTTTCCAATAGTACTTCTTATTATATGTTAATGTCCCAGGGTTGTAGATGGCGGCTGATTGGTTGCTTGAGACTTTTGGTGGTGAACTTGAAGTTCCGAAGTAAACATCATACGTAACAGTATCCCCAAGATCGACATCTCCACCGGTCCAATTGAGAGCAGTGTTTATTGAAATTAATGTTGCCCCATTTATTGGAGTAGGGTTGCTTGGTGTATATGGTGGATTGTTCGAAGATGATTGTGTGGTGAATGACCAGAGGGGCCCTGAAGTCTTATAAACATAAGCAGAATAAGGTGCGAGAGGATTTTTAGGATTCCAAGCATTAATTTTCCAATAGTATACAGTGTTATAGGCTAATGTTCCAGGGTTGTAGATGGTGGCTGATTGGTTGCTTGAGACTTTTGGTGGTGGATTTGAGGTTCCGAAATAAACATCATAAGAGACAGTATCTCCAGGATCCGAATCTCCACCAGTCCAGCTAAATGTAGTGTTTATAGAGACTAATGTGGCTGTGGTCGCGGGGACAGGATTTTTTAGTGTGGATGGATAGTTATTCGTTGAATGTGTAGTAAAACTCCAGGTTGATCCCTGTGCCTTACCACCGTGACTATCCCAAGCAACAATCCGCCAGTAATATTTTTTACTATAATCTAATGATCCGATATTATAGGTGGTGGCTGATTGATTGCTTGAGACTTTTGGTGGTGAACTTGAGGTTCCGAAATAAACATCATAGGTAACAGTGTCTCCAGAATCCGAGTCTCCGCTAGTCCAGCTTAGAGAATTATTCCTATTTGGAAGGACAATTGGTTTCCCCGTAGAAGCGTTCAGTACACCGACCCCGCTCCATGCACCCTTGTATTGATCAAAAGTTACAACCTCGAGTACACCATCGTTATTTATATCAACAAGGGTAGGACAATGGCTTTCACCGCTCCACTGGCCGTTAAAATTTTGTTGCCATATATACGAGGGTGATAACGTATATGGATCCCAACATCGTAGTCCTCTTGAACCAGAGTCAGCTTGAAACAACTCAAAAACACCATCGTTATTGGTATCGCCAAGGGCTAATCCACCCCAACAAGGATACATATCAAGGACATTCTTAGCATAGATTTGCCCGTTATGCGTCAAGGCAGTTATTTGCCCAGGATACCCATGCACGCAGACAAACACCTCAGGATACCCATCAGCATTGATGTCACCTGCGACAAGGTATTTATCACTTGATGGTGCTTGGTTATTATGCCAGTAACGAGTGCCATTATTACCATAGAAAGCAGAGATTCCGCCATCCTTTTCAGCGGCTAATATATCCAGGATGCCGTCTTTGTTCAAATCAATAATTTCCATACTGCCATGATAACTATACAAAGATACTGGATTATACCATACAACATTACCTGTTGCGCCATCAAGTGCTATAATGCCGTTAGGTCCTTTTCGAATTATTTCCATTTTACCATCATTGTTAATATCCGCGGCTAGTGCAGGAACATCACAGACTCCAACAGGTAAAGACAAATTAGACCATTTCAGCACTGGAAGAGTACGTGCACGAGTATGAAAACTATACACAGCTCTCGTCCAATTCCCAGACCCATAACGATCAGTGGCATTCACATACCACACAATCTCAGCGTCAAACGGTAAAGGCGTCATCAGACTCGCTGATTTCATACCACTCGTATCACCATTCGCACCAGCCGATACAACATATTTCCCCTGAATAGTCCAATTAAACAGATCACCCTCTGAATCCAGAATATCCACTTTCACATCAGTTTGTAAGACATCGATGTTCGATGAGCCATGAGATGGTGATACCGCAGAAAACAAAGGTGGATGATTGGACGGTGGTAGTGCTTCTTCATTACCAAGGTTGTAAAACATAGAGGGATTAATTTGGTTGTAGTAACAGGTTTTAACCCAGCTGGCGTTTCTGACAGTTGTTTCGACACGAAGCTCATCCACTCGACCATTATTCCCAGCACGTAACAACAAACTCGCAGTCGAATCAATACTCCCTAACGATGCAATGTTACCGTTCGCAACCCCATTGTTAAGAGTCCCATCGAGATACACATCGAGTAGGTTGGTACCACGGTTAATGACCATAGTGAGAAGATGCCAAGAACCATCCTTCCACTGTGTATTCCAATACCGATACCTATGTGTAGTACCATCCCAGACGTCAAAGTAGTTAAGGTTGAATAACTCCAAGAAATAACCCTTGCTGCTCGCCCATTTTTTTAACATATCGGCTGTACTAGTATACGTGATTTTTGTCCACAATGAGATCGTCCAAGAGTTCATCCCTGGATTCAATGCAGCATTGGTACCGAAATTATATTGATCTGAGGTGCTATCGAAATATCGGCAACCAGCGATCTGTCCGGTATCAGCCGTGGTTCCGGTGTTCGTCCCGTTAATATGATTCGCGGTTGAATCAATGATGTTCCCTGGGTCGTTCATATGGTGGACCATCAGGTAGTTACTATTCCAGGTACCGTATTTGTTTTGCTGATTCCCACAGTTGCTATTACCGTAATACAGGTAGAGGATGGTGTCCGTGGTTGAAGAGAGTTGTGGGATGTTCACCCAGGCGACTAGTTGACCAGTCCCGCTATTGTACGCCTCGATCTCATGGTTCAATTTGTTTTCATTATTGTCAGTAAAAACAAGGTCATACCCAGTAGATTGAGCATGTGTTTTCAGATCAATATCAGCAGTAATACTAATGAGCACTGGGAAGTCAGTGAGCTGCCCTTGAACCAATGTGTGGTTAATGATGATTTGTTTCCGATACGCCCAGTTATTATTCCACCATGCGTGCGCTACGGGTTTTGTTGTAAAACTGAATGTCGTGTTTGTCCATTGGTGACTTCCTGATGGGTCTGTGGTATTGACATGCCATCGTATTATGGTATTTGCAGGTAATGGTGTGATGAGGTTCGCTGTTTTTATCCCAGAATTGCCACCTGTTTGATGCGCAGTTATAACATATGGCCCGCTTATTGTCCAATCAAAGAGGTCATTTTCCGGGTCTTGGATATCAACACTTACCGAAGTTAAATTCGTTAGCACTCCACTTGAACCATCTGCTGGGTTTGGATTTGTGATTGTAGGTGGTTGATTTACTGGTGCAGCTTGTGTGGTGAATGTATATGTCTTATTCGTCCAATGACTTCCATCATTTGCTTTCACAGTCCAACTGTAGATGGTGGAATAAGCAAGAGGACCAGTAATACTACAACTTTTTGTTCCGTTGCTTGCTCCTGTTCCAGAGTTGCTACCCACGTTTGGTGAGGTGGTAATCGTCCAGCTAAAATGATCCCCCTGAGGATCTTGAATGATTAGACTAACAGCAGGATAGTTGATATCAATATTTGCTGAATTATTTACAGGCTGTTCCCCAGAAAATACCGGCGCTTGATTCGATAAGGGTTTATTTTCTTCATTCCCACGACTTAAAAATGTACTCGGATCGCTCATTGTGTTATAATCAGTCGTGATCCAACTACTATTCCAACCGATGTTTGAAAAACGTATCTCATCAATATATCCTTTAAACTCTCGACTACCTGCAGGTCGGTTACTGATGTTCATCGCAACGCTAGGCCAGGTGATAGTACTAGCTGCTGCATCAGTTGTTGCCCGTGTAGTATTCCTATAGATAGCCCCTCGCGTTGCATTTTGAATGAAGCTGATATAATGCCATCGATTCTCAGGAGCAACAATACCATCTCCACATTGAACACCATTTCTAAAACCAGTATAAGCATTTGTAACATCTCCAAATTGACAACCCTGACTATTAGGACTAGTAACTGTCTGAGAAAGCGCATATCGTGCCCCTGACTGAGCGTAACACCATGCTTGCATCGAAAACTGAGTCTCGCTTACATAAATCCTGGGGAAAAGAATTGAGTCAATAACGCCATCGAAATACACACAATAACCTGTTTTACCCGCATTCTGATACGTGGGATTTCCACGACTATCTGTCGCATTCTTATGGTTTTTTGTGCTATCAACGATACCAGCAGCATTTACACCATTCATATGATACACAGCGAGATAATTACTATTCCAAGTACCATGCGGATTCGATTGATCAGACGCACCTGTGTTACCATAATACATCCAAATCTTCGTATCCACGGTTGATGAAAGCCTAGTGACATTGACCCAAGCGAGCAACCCACCGGAAGAACCTGTATACCTTTCAATCTCATGGTTCAATTTTGTACTATTATCGCTGAAGAGTATAAAGCAAATGTCATTTCCAGATGATTGCGCATGATACGCAAGATCGGAATCGGTGAAGTTCACCATGATTGGAAAATTCTGTAGAGTACCACTTATTCTAACATGGTCAATAGTTAGTAATTTCCTGTAACTCCAATTAACATTCCACCAATTATCTCCAGGATCAGATCTGACATTGGGTATGATTACAAATATTCCGGTACACAATATTATTATGAGATAAATGGTAATAATCTTTGTTCCAAGATTATTTTTTGTCATATGATTTTTCTCCTATCTATTTGTTCATTTTTAATATTACAAAAGTCACTCTAAATATAATATCATATAATATTGAGTAACTTTTAATACTGCTCCCTTTATTTTTAATGTATATTTTTATTCGATATTCATTCAATATTCTTAATAATAATTGTCTTATTGTTATTTAAATATATGTATTGATTATAGGATATAAAGTTAGTATTCACATCAACATTGAATAAGTGATAAATTCCCATACCCATACTCTGATTTGCGGTATGAATCGTGTATTATTTTTTCAAGACTTATTCATTTGCTCTTGGACAAGTGAACTTTCATGCTACCACGGTATTTTTAGTTGCAGTTAATAAAATCGTTTTATAGAAATTGAACTTATAATGCCATTGTTGATAGCATTCAACATTGAATTGACAGTTTTGCGTTAGTATATCACGTTACAAGTGTCAAAATTGTTAGCCACATTTAATTTACAAAATATTTAAATAATAATTATGTAATAAATAGCCTTTATTCAGATGAATACAAAATATTATAATATAAGATTTCCATGTATACGTAATTTTGGTAGGATAGGAACAATTGAAAATGAAAGGAAAAAAAAAGACATTAGTGGCAATACCTTGCTATAATGAAGAAGCTACTATAGGTAGTATTGTACTCGTTGCAAAACGTTATGTCGACGAAGTATTGGTAGTTGATGATGGAAGTACCGACAATACTGAAAAAGTGGCTGAATATGCTGGTGCAAAGGTCTTAAAACACGAAAAAAACCGAGGGTATGGTGCTGCTATTCAAAGTTGTTTTAAATATGCTCGCGAAAATAATTTTGATATTATGACAACTATTGATGGAGATGGGCAACATCCAACTTTTTCAATACCTTCTGTTATGGAACCTGTTTATGCTGGGGTCACCGATATCAGTATTGGTTCTCGATTCATGAATGATTCTAAAAATAATATTCCTTTATATCGAAGATTTGGAATCGGTATTTTAAGTAGGATAACGAATACCGGTTCAAAAAAACTACATTATGTTGTAGATGGACAAAGTGGTTTTAGATCATATTCCAGAAAAGCTATTGAAATCCTAGATCTTAAAGATGAAGATATGGGGATTTCTGCTGAGATTTTAATGAGAGGTAGAAAGCAAAACCTCGGATTTAAAGAAATTCCGATTAATTGTAGATATGACATTGAAGGATCCACAAAACAACCTATTGGACATGGTCTAGGAGTAATAATTTCTATTTTACAATATATGGAAGTAGAACATGCACTTCTTTTCTTTGGAATTCCCGGATTAGTTATGTTTTTTTCGGGGCTGATTTTTGGAGCAAAAGTTTATTTTGATTATCATACAAGTGGAGTATTAGCTGTTGGTAATGCGTTAATAACCGTTGCGTTGCTAGTATTCGGTATGCTTTCTGGAATTACTGGTTTGATATTGCATGCAGTAATAAACGCTGGGAGAAGAAAATAAATGGAGAAGATCAGAACGAATCAAATGGTAGAAGATTGAAATGAAAATATCTGTTATTATGGGAACTCGGCCGGGGATTATTAAAATAGCACATATTCAGGATATCGAATTAATATTTTAGGAAATGGAAGCTTAAATGTCACCTGAAACGAACTCAAGGATTCTTATAATAACCCAAAATTATCCACCAGAAAATTTTGGTAATGCTTCAAGAATCTATGATTTATCGGTAAATCTAGTAAAACTGGGAAGTAAAATTATAATAATATCTCCTCATCCGACTTTTCCTCATGGCATGTTTAAAAAATCTTGGAAAATGTTTTCTTTTGAAAAGATAAATGGAATTGATCATCTCAGGATATTTACATATCAACCTAATGCATCTAATCCTTCATTTTTAAGCAGAATGAGTTATTACATTATTTTTTCTATTCATGCGATATTTTGGGCATTCTTAAAGAGAAAAGAATATGACATAATAATTAATACTTCACCTCCAATATTTACAGGAATTACCGGATTTTTTATAAAAAAAATTGCTAGGAAAAAATGGTTCTTCGATGTGAGAGATCTCTGGATAGAGGCTTCAATAAGTTTGGGATTCATCAAAAAAAATAGTTTTTTCGAAAAAATTAGCAAAAAATTTTTACAAATTTGCTATCATAATTGTGATGGAATTATTGTCACTACAGAAGAGATAAAAAAAATAATTAATGAGAATACTATTGTTTCTTCTGATAAGATAAAAGTAGTATCTAATGGAGTGGATACAAACTTATTTAAGCCTTTAAATGTTAAAAAAAACAGAATTATTTATAGTGGACTTTTAGGTCATGCTCAGGATTTAGAAAAGGTTATTTTAGCTGTTAATAAAATACAAAAAAATTTTTCCGTTGAGTTTTACTTAGTAGGTGATGGTGATATAAAAAAGAGTCTGGAAAAAATGGTGGAAAAAGAGAAATTGGAAAAGATCGTTATCTTTACAGGATCATTGCCTCGAGAACAAATTCCCGGGTTAGTAGGAGAATCTTTAATTGGAATTGCACCACTGAAAGATTTAAAAAGTTTACATTATGCTATTCCAACAAAGGTCTATGAATACATGGCTTGTGGTATACCATTTCTTGCTACCGGTAAAGGAGAAATCGAACGGATTGCGAAAGCTTCAGAAGCAGGAGTTGTCGCAGAAAATACGGTAGAATCAATTTACGAAAATATGAATAATTTATTAACCAATGAGTTACTCCGAGATAATATGGGAAAAAAAGGAAGAGTATTTGTTGAAAACCATTATAATCGCAAGAGAATTGCTGAAGAATTGTTACATTTTATTGAAAAGTGATGAAATGGATAACATTAAAACAGACGTAAATGAACTTCTGAATTATATATATATTCAAGGAATAAAACCGTATATCATTGAAGAAAAAAATGATGCCTTTATACAGGATCCTGTCTTTGATATAAAAAGAAATAGAATCATTGCTGAAATACTGGAAGCTATTGTTCGATTGGACCTTGAAAAAAACGAACAGATTATTAAAAAACTTTTTCATTATCTTGAAAAAACCCAAAATAAAAAAGGATACTGGAATGAGATTCATCCAAATTATGATCAGCCATCAGCCTTGATTACATCAATTATCGGAGTAACCCTATTGATGAATTATAATCGATTTCAAGATGAGACTACGAAAAAAGTGATTACTCTCGCAAGTCGTTATGTTATATCCCAACAAAAATCGCCAGGGTATTTTGTTAAATCAGTGTGTTATACATCTGACTATCTCAATGTAGATGCTACTTGCGGAGCATTTCTTGCGTTATATGGAGAAACTTTCTCTGATGAGGAGTGCATTAAACTGGCACGGCAGGCTGCCGAACATGTTTGTAATTATCAATTTTTTAACGGAAGTTTCCCGTACACTGTTAATGAGGAAAAGGAAAGCTCACATCTAAATATTCCTTGTATTCATTACCAAGGTGTGACTATCTATTATTTATCTAAAATTAATGAAGTTATAAAGGAGAAGTGGTTGAAAGAACATATAATTCGTGCAGTCGAATGGCTTGTACGTGTTCAAAGAGACGATGGACGATTTGATTGGTCAAAAAGTGGTCTGATGTTTGCTTATTATTTAACAGGATCATATGCTTTTGCTTTTTCATCCTTTTTATATGCATCGAAATGGGATAAAAAATATTTAAAGAATGCCAAATTATGTATGAAGGTGCTAAAAAGAAATCATGATAACCTATTTTTTAGGTGGGAAAAAGATTCATGGGCGACAATTCCGCTTTCTGTTCCAATAACTATTAAATCAGCATTAATAGGAAATTACACCTTAAAACAAAAATTATTTAGATTTGGATACGGATTATACAGACAGATAGCGAGAAGAAGATTTTCTGAACAACTTGATGATAAATTCTTCTTAAAAATAACCAAACTTTTAAAAATAAAGGTATCCACGATAGAGCCTTTTAGTAATTATCCCGATTTGTTTATGTCTTCCGAAGTCTTAGACTGTTTAAGTTGTATAAATGGGTGATTTAAATTGAAACAAGTCAAATTGAATATGAAAATAATTGTTTGAAACATCGTCTTTAATAATATTAAAAAACGAGTAATTATCTCGTGAGATTATGAATAGTTATGAAAAATAGAAAAATAAAAGTCGCTTTATTTGGACCATACCCGCCCCCTTACGGTGGAGTATCTATTCATGTTCAACGCCTAAAAAATTTATTATTTGAAAAAAATATTCAGTGTATGATTTATGATACTACACAATTTTTATGTAAAAATGGAAAATCTGATGATACTTATATAAAAAAATGGCCCGAGATTCTATTTTTTTCAGAAGGTATCGTTCACATTCACAATTCAGGTCTAAATTTATTTAAAATTTTCTTTCTTTCAAATTTACTTACTATTAAAGAAAATAAAATTATAATTACATACCATAGTCTTAGAGACGACATTGAAAATCAAAATTGGTTTAAAAAGAAACTATTAAAATTATATCTTATCCACATTTCTCATTTTATTGTGGCTAATCAAAAAATTAAAGAAAAGCTCATAAAACTGGGAGTTAAAACCGAAAAAATTACTGTCCTCCCAAGTTTTTTACCTCCTAAAATATTAAAAAAAGATTTTGAATATATTCCATCTGATATATTGGACTTTATTAAAAATCATAAACCAATAATTTCCGCAAATGCATCTAGAATCGAATTCTTTGAAAACGAGGATCTTTATGGTATTGATATGTGTATAGACTTATGTATTAATCTAAAGAAAAAATATCCCCAAATCGGCTTTATTTTTTGCTTACCATCTATTGGAGATAATGATTATTTTGCAAAAATGAAAAATAAAATAACAAAGAATCACATTGATAATAATTTTATTTTTATTCCTGAACAACGTCAATTTTGTCCTATAATTATGAGAAGTGATATATTTGTTAGGCCAACAAATACTGATGGAGATGCAGTATCTCTTCGAGAATCCTTATATTATAAAATACCTTCCGTCGCAAGTGATGTTATTCCCAGACCCAAGGGCGCAAACGTGTTTCGGAATAGAGATATTGGTGATTTTACCTTAAAAGTAGAAAAAATACTTGAAAATTATGGCAATTACAAAAAAGAACTTGAAAATTTAGAAATTGATAACAATTTTGCGGAAATAAGAGACATCTATGAAAAATTTTTATAGATAAAATTAAAAAGGTTAAAAATAGGTGGCGGCGAAAATATCGAGATATTGAAGAAATATGGAACTTCATTTGTCGCAGATCTTGAAGGAGAAACCCTTGGTGGAATATATTATTTAGAAGATGAGAATATTATTAGAAGGTGGTATGCAGTCTCAAAACGGCTTGAGGCAAATAAAGAAATGAAAAAAATCATTAGAGATGCAAATAGATTAATTTATTGCGAGGCTATTAAATATGCACAAGCAAGGAATTAAAAGTTTGATTTCGGTAGGTATCATACTGAGGAAAAATGAATCCACAAATTGAAGGAATTAACTATTTCAAGAAGTCTTTTGGAGGTGAATTAGTTACTCATTATAATATGAAAAATATTATTCATGGATTAATAAACTTGCCTTTAAAGCATATGAATTGAAACAAAAACTTTTAAAAAGGATTTCTTCCTTAAAACAGACGACGACAAGGCTTAATAAAACTTATTTTTTGAGATGACACGATTATAATAAATATTAACATTTTTTAATCTTGCGTATCTTTCAGAAGTAATGAAAGCCCTTTATTGATGTCAATTGTCGGCTGCCATTTCAACTTTTCCTTAGCTTTCTTGATATCGGCCACGATATCCACGATATCATGCTCTCGTTTTTTATGAGTGTACGTGACTGTGACATCTTTCTTGCCAGACAACGAAATCACTTTGTCTACCAATTCTTGGACACTGTAACTCTGTCCACTGCCGATATTGAAGACGTCATATCCCGTTCCCTCATATGCCACCGCTTTTAGATATGCAGATACCATATCATCGATATACACATAATCCCGTTTGGGTATTGGATCCTGTAAAATAATTTTTTTCGAAGATATCTGATCAATAATTTCAGGGATTAAAAACTCCTTGTTTTGCCCGGGTCCATAGATGTTAAACGGGCGTAATACAACACACGAAATACCATAATCTTCATGATATCCTTTGCATACTTCTTCGCTAAGGATTTTACTCCTATTATAAGGGCTCATTGCTTGTAGTGGATGGTTCTCATCAATTGGAAGATATTGCGGAGAACCATATACATAGCTGCTTGCAAATACAAACCGCTTCACATTCTTTACCCTAGCAAGCTCCGACATGTTCACTGTTCCAAGCACGTTCGTTATATATGTCAACCGCGGATTCTTGAACGAGAAAGGAATAAACACCAGTGCGGCAAGATGAACAATAACGTCAAGAGAAGATATATTTTTTACGCTATTGGAGAGTTGATCCCAATTCGTTAAATCAACACCATTTTTTATATCCAATTCGATGACTGATGTATCTTGCGATTTCAAGATACGAACAAGTCGTCTCCCAACAAACCCCTCACTGCCTGTAACTAGTATATTCAAATCTTTTACGTTCACTTCCTAACCTTCTCCACTATTTGTTTTCTCCATGAAATTACACGCTGCTTCATAATCTGAAGGTCGTCCGATATCAAACCAATATCCTTTATGGATGTATCCATTTATCGTTTTTTTCGCAGCAAACAACCGTTTTAGCAAATCAGGCAAATCAAGCTGCTCACCAGGTTTGATAAACGAGAAAATCTCAGGTTCAAACACGCAAATACCGGTACCAACATGATATGTGATCTTTGGTTTCTCCTCATAGTTTTCAATCGTTGATTTGATAGTCAATGTCGGTACGCCATAATCCACTTCAATCACTTGCTTACTCAATGTAATGGTCGCAATACATTTACTTTTTTTATGATGTGCAATCAGCTTCGAGTAATTAAGATCTGTCAAAGTATCTCCATTGATCACCATGAATGTCTCTTTCAACTCATCTTGCACAAGAGACAAGGGACCGATTGTGCCCATTGGTGTTTCTTCCCGAGAATAGTATATATTTACGCCATATTGACTCCCATTACCAAGAAATGACATAATTAACTCTGCGAGATGCCCAACTGCAAGGATAATATCTTTCTGACCATACGACGCTAACTGGCAAATCAAAATCTCTAGAATCGGTTTATCACCGATTGGCATCAACGGCTTCGGAAACGACGTCGTATACGGTTTCAACCGCTGTCCCTTCCCGCCAGCTAAAATCACAACCTTCATAAGATTCTCCATTAAATCGTATACATACCAATCTTATACTCATTAATATGATCTGAAACCCATGGAATGGTTCTTTTCAACCCGTCATCTAACTTCACTTTCGGTTGCCAACCAAGCAACTTCTGTGCCTTTGTACAATCTGCCCATAGCCGTTCGACTTCGCTATTTTTTGGTCGAATGCGTTTTTTATCGATTTCTACCTTGGCTTTTGATTCTGATAATTTCAATATTTTACTTACTAAATCTCTAATAGATATCTCAAAACCAGAACCAATATTGATCACTTCCCCAACTGATTTCTTTTCTTCAGCGATTTGAATGAATCCTTCAATCGTATCTGAAATAAACGTAAGATCTCGTGTAGGATGTAGCGACCCTATTTGAATCACTTTTTTAGTAAGTGCCTGCATGATAATCGTTGGGATCACTGCACGTGCAGACTGACGTGGACCATACGTGTTAAACGGCCTGATGATAGCAACCGGTAGTTTATACGATGTATAAAAACTATATGCGATCATATCCGCTCCAATCTTGCTTGCTGAATACGGTGACTGCCCTTGAAGTGGATGCATCTCATCAATCGGAACATATCGTGCTGTTCCATACACTTCACTGGTTGATGTATGTACGATCTTCTCCACTTTATTATCCATCGCAGCGAGAAGCAGATTTGTTGTCCCTATAATATTTGTTTCAATTACTTCAGTCGGATGTACATAGGAATACGGGATTGCAATCAATGACCCTAAATGAAAAACTAAATCAATCCCATCCATTGCCTTTTTCATTGCATCAGGATCTCGAAGGTCACCAGCAACCACCTCGATTTTCGAACATACTGCCTCTGGAATCTTTTCTAGCTGACCAAAATCATTCCGAGAATTATACCGGACAAACGCTCGGACGTCAGCACCAAGCGACACCAATCGCTCAGTCAAATGACTACCAATAAAACCACCAGCACCAGTCACGAACACCTTTTTCTGTTTCCAATTCATGTTACACTCTCACAGAAACCACGTAATTTCTTCTTTATATTCAGTATCAATAAATAAGTGCTCTCTATAAAACTCTTTGTTTCCAAAAAGAAAAAGATGGTTTCAAATTCTCTTCGAGAATCCTTATATTTTAAAATACCATCCGTAGTAAGTGATGTTATTCACAGACCAAAGGGCGCAAACGTGTTTCGGAATAGAGATATTGGTTATTATACCTTAAAAGTAGAAAAAATACTTGAAAATTATGACAATTACAAAAAAGAACTTGGAAATTTAGAAATTGATAACAATTTTGCGGAAATAAGAGACATCTATGAAAAATTTTTATAGATAAAATTTAAAAGGTTAAAAATAAATTAAATATTACATTCTGATATCAATTATAGTTGAGTGTTAAATAATGTATGAAAAAAATGGTAATTTAAAAATATGTTTTTTATCACTTAATTCGTATCCTATTTTAATTGGAAAAGATATAGCATATACTGGTGGGGCTGAAGTACAACAGGTTGAATTAGCAAAAGAGTTACAGAGGAAAGGATATAAAATTTATTTTATTACCTATGCAGCAAATTCAAATGAAGTTAAAATAGTTAACGGTATAAATATTATACCAGTATATAATCGAAGAGAATCTAATAAATTAAGTTATTCTAGAAAAATATTTTTGATTTGGAAAAAATTAAAAGATGTTAATGCTGATATTTACTATTATCGAGCAGGATCTCCTGGTATATTATCAATATTCTGTAAACTAAACAAAAAAAAATTTATAAAGTCTATTGCTACTGATGCAGAGGTAATTGGAAAATCACTTGGGAAGAAAAATCGGGTCATTGATTTTTTATTAAAATTTGCTAATTGGTTAGATATAAAATTATCTAATATTGTTATTTCACAAAACGATTTTCAAAAATCAGAATTAAAAAGAATATTTAAAGTAGAAAGTATCATAATAAAAAACGCCTTTTATATACCCCCACATGTCATTACTAATCGTAATGCGGATAGTTTGTTGTGGGTAGGTAATATTCGTTCCGTAAAGCAACCATCATTATTCTTGGAAGTTGCAAAGCATTTTCCTGATTATAAATTTATGATGATTGGAGGGATAGGTGAAAATGAAGAATTATTTCGAAATATTAAAAATTCAGTTGAGAAAATTCCAAATCTAGATTTTATTGGTTTCGTGTCGCATGATAAAATTTTTAACTATTACAAGAAAGCAATATTACTTATAAATACGTCAAAAACTGAAGGTTTCCCAAATATTTTCTTAGAAGCCTGGTTATGTTCTATTCCTGTCATAAGTTTGAATGTTAATCCTGATGGAATTATTTCAAAATATAGATTAGGTTATCACTCAAAAACTTTTAACCAAATGTTAGATGATATTAAAAGATTGTTAAATGATAAAGAATTACTTGAGACGTTAGGAGAAAATGGAAGAAAATACGTTGAGGAGAACCACGACATTATAAAGATTGCCGATCAATATGAAGATTTGATAGAAAATTTAGAAAAAAATCGCTGAGGATAATTTATTATAATAACCTAAAATTTAGGGTCATAATAAACTGGTAAAAACGATGTTGAAAAAATATATATATAATATATTTTTAAAATTTCAAGGAATTAATTTTAACGATCAGTATCTTGAAATTAAAAAATTACATAGTAGGAATGACTTAATAGAATTTAAAGAAGTTTACCTAAAAAGGTTACTTTTTCATGCGTCTAAACATGTGCCTTATTATCGTCGATTACTTAAAAATGCTGGCGTTGTGAATGGTGAAACTGTTGAATTATCAAAGTTTGATAGAATACCAATACTTACAAAAGAAATTATGCGTAGCGAAGAATTAAAGTCTGATGATTATTTGACAAGAAATTGGTATTATAATTTTTCAGGAGGTTCGACCGGTGAGCCAACAAGATTTATTCAAGATGCAAATTATAGAAAATGGGTTGATGCTACAAATAAATTTTATTATAAAGACATACTTGATATTGATGAAATAAACGTTAAAAAAATTTTGTTTTGGGGGTCTCCAAGGGATTTATTTAGAGGTAATATTGGAATCAAAGCCAAAATTGGTACATGGTTGACCAATACAGTGTGGTTAAATAGTTTCAGAATGACTGAATTAGATATGCAGAAGTATGTGAGAACTATAAACTTGTATAAGCCAGATTTAATAAGAGGATATGCTGGTTCACTTTTTGAGTTATGTCATTTTGCCGAAACGAAAAATGTTAAAATTAATAAACCAAAAATATTAGTCAGTTCGGCAGAAACATTAAATAACGAAATGAGAGAAAAAATTGAATCAGTATTTGGAAATAAATTATATGATTTTTATGGTTCAAGGGAAACCGCTTCTCTTGCAGGAGAATGTAAATGCGGACTGATGCATATATTTGAGTTTAACAATTATATTGAAATACTAAATGAATACAATCAACCTGTTAAAGAAGGGCAAGAGGGAAGAATAATCGTTACTAATCTTCATAATTACTCTATGCCGTTCATCAGATATGAAATCGGTGACACGGCCGTACTTGGATTTAACAAATGCAAATGTGGAAATATATTGCCAACGCTAGTAAAGATATGTGGACGAATCGAGGAACAATTTATTAAAAAGAATGGGGACGTCGTAATTGGATATTTTTTTGTTCATTTAATGGGAGTTGTTCTTAATAAAGGTTTTATAAAAAAATTTCAAGTAATTCAAGAGGATTATGATAAAATACGGATTTTAGCTATTCTTCAACAAACTTTACCGGAAGTTGAAAAAAAAGACATAGAAAATAAGATACGAGTGGAAATGGGACAAGATTGTAGAATTATCTGGGATTTTGTCGATGATATACCAAAAACAAAAAGTGGTAAATATTTTTATACACGGTCCCTTGTCTCTCGATCGATGTGAAAGCTTATAAAGTTAAAAATAAATTACTATTATGATTTATTCTAAATTCTTGAGAAATATAATAAAAATCTTAGGAATCATAAAATAAAAGGATTAATGCTAAAAGATTTTAAGTGGGCAGCAATGAAACCAAATAAATTTTATTCCAATAGTAAAATAATAGCAATTATTGCCTTTACTTTCATTTTTATATCGTTGGTTATCATTTACTACACACCACCGGCAGTTAATTATGAAATATCAATTTACAACGTTTATCCATGGTATTTCTGGTTTTTTATGTTAGCCACTATTTTCGTAGGACAACTAATTATATTAAAGGATATTATTTGCGAATCTTTAGAAAAAAAAAATGGCGATTGGCTGCTTGGTTTAATCGTAATTTTGATACCTATTATTATTTTAATTTTTATGCCCGTTTTTAGAGGTTATCCAACCTATTCTACGGGTGATTCTTTTTTTCACATTGGTGTGATAAAAGATATTTTACAATTTGGGACTATACAGGAAGATATTTTCTATCCTAATTTACATATTATTACAGCAAATTTAATATTAATTACAGATGGCGATGTAATCAGTCTTGTAAATTTTATTCCTCGATTCTTTTTTTTTCTTGCACCAATTTCTTTTTACCTTTTCTTCCTGATAATTCTTAAAAATAAAAATGAAATTAAATTTGCTATGATGTTAACTGGTTCATTCTTGTTTTTTGGATTTTCATTTATGGATCTATTTCCATATTATAATTCCTTTATTTTTATGCCAATTATTATGTACCTTTATTTTAAAAGAGGAGTTCAAAAAAATACTATATCATATTCGCTTTTATTTATTATTATTTTAATAAGTTACATATTTTATCATCCATTAAATTCCTTATCATTAATTTTAGTCTTTTTGTTTTTAGTAATTATTTTTTATATTTTCCCAAAAATTAAATATTTAAACATAATTAAATTTCCTGAGAAAGTTCTAAAAGAAAAATCATTAAATATATTGGCATTTGCAGTTTTACTTTATTGTATATGGTACCTTTCTTTTGTTACCATTGTTGGAAGCTTTTATAGAGTATATAAATCTATTTTTTATAGTTTAGGAGGTTCTACTTTTGGTACTCAGACGGCATCGTTAACCACTTATTCACCTAAACTTATTGATATCCTAAGAGTAATAATCTACACGTATGGAGCAATACTTATCGTCTGTCTTTTATCTTTGATTTCTTTGATATATATTTTTATTATGTGGTGGAGAAATAAACAGAATTTCAAGATACGGTTTAGTATTATATTTTCTGGAATTCTTTTTTTAATTTTTGCTGTCTATTTAGCTGGATCAATGTTTTCAAATTTTATTGTAGAGCAGAACCGTTTCTTTGTCTGGTTATCAATTTTTTCGATTATACTCATCACCATATATTTTTATTATTTTATTTCTAGTTCTAAGACGATAAACATCATTTCCAAGCCATTTAAGAAATTAGTTAGAATTATTACCATTTGTGTTATCCTTATATCCATAACTTTTTTATCAACATTTACTTTTTATCCATCTCCTATAAGCGGTACTGGTTTTGTAAATCCACAAGTTCCTGAAACCGAATGGAAAGGTACGGAATGGTTTCAGCAGCATAGCAACAGACAGATATTAACTGTTGAATGGGGAATTACTATCTGGAGATATTATTATGCGATTTTTGGAATTAAAAATCAAAAATTAAAACTTCCAATTGGGTATACATTCCAACAACCACCTGATCATTTTAGCTATCAAAGTAAGACGTCTTTAGGAGAATATTATAATGAAAACACATATCTTATAATTACTCATTTGGGAAGAATTCGTTATCCTGAGGGTAATCCTGGTTATGAAAGATTTTGGCGATTTACACCAGATGATTTTAATCAATTGCAGAACGATAAGACATTATTTAGATTGTATGATAACGGTGATTTTGAGGCATATTTGATAAAAAACAATTAAGATTTAGGATAAGCATGTAATATTTATTTATAAATTCTCTAAGATCCTTTGGATCTAATTTTTTATAAACCACCAGTCTCTGTCGGCACCCATTAACTTAAGATTATTTTTATCGACGAATTCAAGTATTGCTTTACAAACTCCGGGGGTGTCTGTGCTAAAATCATGACCTCCGATTACACCACCCTTCTTTATTTTTTTGTAGTAGAGCTCTATATCTTTTTTTACGTAGGAATAATCGTGATTAGCATCAATATATACAAAATCAACATTATCTGGTATATCATTTATCGCCTCATCTGAATATTTTCTTATAAAAACGGTTTTATTCCTATATTTTGATAATCTTTTTGTCGCTTCTTTCAGCTGAATATTACCAATTTTTTGTAATCTATTAGCCATTACATAGTCTTCATATGGATCTATGAGAAATAATTTTTGTATTGATAGCTCTTGAAGCATTGATATCGCATTGAAACCTAATTCTGTTCCTACTTCTACAACAATAAGATTTTTCTTATGGTGAGACTTTACATAAAAGGTTGCTGGTCTTGTAGGAGGATGAATTAAATCAAGATAATGATAAAATTTTTTACTTAATAATTTTGAAAAATTTACAAATTTTAACAATATATTCATAAAATTCCCTCTTAAATCTTGTTTTTATATCTAATTATTCTTTATTAATTTTTATATTCGTACGTATTTTTTTAATCATTAATTTTATTATAAAGATATCGTTTTGATCTAAGCATTTAGTGTACCAAATCAATATAAAATATAAAATAAAAATTATAAGCCCAACAAGAAGAGCTCCGATTGTTGATGTGAATAAATACAATATTTGCATTTTTAAAATAAATCCAATTATTAAAATAACTAACCCTGAAAAAACAATGCCAATATAGCTTTTATTATAAGGATGCATGCTGGTTTTTTTATAAACAAAAATTAATGATGCCAAACTTCTAATAAAATAAGACGCAGAAACACATATAGCTGCTCCAATAATCCCATATATTGGAATTAGAATGACACCAACAGATATGATAGTAATTGCTCCTAATATTTCAAAGCTTAGATACGATTTTGTATAACCACCACCAACCAAAATATTTCCAGTAAAACCTGTAAAAACTCCCGAAGAAACCCCTGTAACTAAAATTATTAATGACAAATATCCACTTGAAAAATTAACACCAAATAAAAGACTGATTATCTCTCTTGGAAATAATATAAAATATATATAAATAGGCAAAACCAATAAAATTATCCATTTTGAAGCAGATTTAAAAAGAGATTCAATAATATCAAATCTTCTTTTACTAAACAATTCAGAGATAACAGGAAGAAACATATAAGAAAACGGTGCAGAAAATAATGTTACATACTGTGCAATTACAAAAGAAGGCATATAAATACCAATATCCGAAGAATTGCGAAAAATTCCCAGTAAAATAACATCTGTTTTTGATGAACAAAGATAAACCATATAAGATAATGTAAGAGGCCATGAAAAAATCAATAAATTTTTTGCTACCGGCACTATTTGATATTTTGAATGATCAGTAAATAATTTTTTTCTAATAACATATATTGATGAAAAAATTGTAAAAATCATCGCTATTAGCAAAGCTATTATTGCGCCGAATAAAGAATAACCAATAATTATAAACGGAATTAAAATAATAATTCTCACTAATAAAATTCCGATATCATAAATGCCTACTTTATATTTTGCCCCCTTAAATGCCTGTATAACTCCGCTTAAAAGATCTGATAAGGAAAAAAGTGGAAGACCTATAGAAAAATATTTTAACACTATAGTAAGATTATTATTGTGAAAAATCTCAACTGATAGCCTCTCAGATAAAAAATATAATGTTATACCCAGTAATAAACTAATAAAGAAAATAAGTAATTGACTAAAATGTATCGCACTTTTTACTATATCTTTTTCTCCTTTTGCGTAATGAAAGGGTAAAAACCGGGGAAGACTTCCTGATAGACCTAAAGCTGAAAAAGGCAAAAATAGAATAATTATTGTATACCCAAGATAAAATAATCCGTAACCGTCAACTCCCAGAAATCGCCCTAATAAAATCTGATTGATAACATTTAGTAATATACCAAATATTGTTCCAAAAAACAATATACTACCACCTGTTGCAATAGTCCCAAGTGATTTTTCGAGATCATCAGACATAATATCAGGTTATTACATAGATTATTGAGATGTTGCTAACCATAGAAATTTGATTAATGTTTGAAAAAAATTAATTAAATCAGAGTTAAAATATTCCACACATTCAGTATCAGTGTTTTCTTTTGTTTTCATATGATATTTCCTTTTAAAATTAATCGAGGTTCAATAGTATTTATCATAAAAGAAAACAACAAGATACATAAAAGTCTTCCCATAATAAATTACTCTTTTAAAATCAAGTCCATGATTAATACTCTAGATAAATGATATATTATGAACTAAATAATTCTTATCTTGACCAGTTGTTGTTTTAAAACTCGAATACTTTTTCTTAAAAAGTAGAGGATAAGAACTAAACATAAGGAAGCGGGCAATCAATTTTTAAAAAAATCTTGATAGTTTTAGTTTTGTCACGCAAATTTATATAAATAAGTAACAGATGAATAATAGAGAAAAACGATTAAGACAATATATTCAGTTCCCTCGATATTGATTTAATAAGGATTCTTAATAAAATTAATTAGGAAAACTAAAGAATGGAAAAAAATCTTATCATAAGAGTGAACTATGAAGATGAAAGAATTAATTAAAATGTTTAATAATGTTACAATTCAACCTGTAATAAGGAGATTAACTCATGAAAAAATGTTTAAAATTGATACAAGTTATTGCGATATCAATAGTTTGTGTAAAATTCCTAATTCTACAAAATTCTTCCATAAAGGATTGGGAGTCGTGATAGGTCCACATGTGAGACTAGGAGAAAATGTTTCTATATACCAGAACGTTACCATCGGTGGTAGCGAAAGACATTATTTAGATCCAAAAAATGATAGTGATATTTCACCTGTAATTGAAGATAATGTTATTATCTTTACTGGAGCTGCTATTTTTGGTAATATAACTATTGGGCATGACAGTATAATCGGCGCTGGTTCTATCGTTATTGATGATGTACCACCATATAGCCTTGTTGTAGGTGTTCCTGGAAAGGTAATTAAAAAATTAAATAAAAAAGATTAAAAACTTACTCGAGGAAATAGAAATGGATAAACCGGTTTTTATTATCAGCTTAGACACAGAAATGCTTTGGGGTCCAGCAGGTGGCAAAGAAGGTTTAGATTTATGCAAGTTTATGAAAAAGAATGAACAGCAAATGAGAGATACGATAACGACATTATTAAACCTTTTTAAAAAACATAAAATCTCTGCTACTTGGGCTATCGTTGGACATTTATTCCTTGATCATTGTGATGAAGATACTTGTTTGACTAAGGTAAACATGAGTAAATTTGGATTTAAGAAATTGTGGTACAAGGATCCATATTCAAATATTGAAAAAGACCCTTTGTATTATGGTAAAGATATTATTGAAAAAATTTTAAGTAATCCAATAAAGCATGAGTTAGGATATCATTCATTCTCTCACGTCTGTTTTCCTTATATATCTCGGGAAATGGCAGAAGGTGAGATTAAAGAATCCAAAAAAATCGAAAAAGAATGGAACATAAAATTTTCTTCTTTTATTTTTCCTATAAACGAAATTGCTTATGTGGATATTTTAATAGAAAATGGATTTAAAATATATAGAGGGAAAGATATCACTACCATTAATAACAAACAAAATCTATTTTTTAACAAAATTCATAGTGGTATAATTAAATTTATAGCTCCTCCAGTTCAGCCGAGATGGAACAATGGGATTTGGGAGATACAAACCTCGATGATGTTTTGCGATACTCAAATACCACAAAGTCTCATATTACGAGGCAAACTTGGATTGGATCGAACTATTAAAGAAAAAAAAATATTTCATATTTGGCTTCATCCTTGGAATCTAATTTACTTTCATCGATTAAAAGATGATTTGGAAAAAATGTTAAAATATATTTCTAAACGTAGAGATGAAGGAAAAATCGAAATCATGACAATGAACGACCTGGCAGAATATTTGAATTCTAATTATAAAATGTAATATAAAATAAATAAAAGTAAGTGTTATTATTTAAAATTTTATTTCTAAATTGGTTTTTTCCACCAAGGATTATTTTTACAATAATCGATGATTTCTTCAGTATATTGGCCAAAAAATGGTTCTCCACCATACTGAGTTAAATTAAGTGCCATGTCGTTTAGGTTAATTTCTATTACACGCCATCGATTTTTTTCATCAAGACACATATCTAAACCTATTACACGAGCAAAGTACATATCTCTTCCAATTGAAATCGCTAGCTTTTTCATTTCTCCAAACATAGGGATTTTACGATCATCTGAAAATGTTAATTTTGTATCAGGATGCTCTTTATATTTCTCCCCATGTCTACCAACAGCATAAGAATTTAAATGACCATCTGGATGGATAGAACAATATATTCCACCGGCGGTTATATTATCGAGTCCCCCTCCTTTTCCCATTCGTAAGGTTGCATTTAGATAATGCATCTCATTATTTATTATGGATCGGTATAAAAAAACCCTAATTGTATTCAATCCAAATCTATTGTACTTAGAAAAAAATTCATGTTGATGAATTAATTCCTGAATGACATAATTCTTACTACGATTCATTCGTAATTCAAGTTCTTTTTGATCTTTAGGAAAATATACATTTGCTCCCCCCATTGCTCCTATATTTGGTTTGATTACAACGGGATATTGAAGATTTTCAAGGATTTCCTTTACTTGTTCCCCAGATATAAGTTCATATTTGCTATTATACAAATCGCCATCAATGTTATGAAGATGTGATTGAGGAAAAACATTATTTTGATACCAACGGTTGTAATAACTTTTATTTGAAATATACATTATCTCTTCTTGCCATCCACAGAGACTTATTTGGATATCTGAAGCAAAAACTTGACCAGGAACATAATATGGACTGACATTTCCAGATATATTGCAACACAAGCGAAGTGTGTCCAAATTGAAATCACTTCGAATTACTTTCCACAATTTTTTATAAGTCTTCTCAACTTGGGGATCAACAGGATAACGGTACTCCGGATGCGTTTTAAAAGATAAGTTCTGGAATTCACGCACACCAATATTACTTGTTATTTTGCTCCATATGTGAAGAATTTTCAAACCGATAGAGCCACCTAATTTTTTAATCGTGTTTGACATTTTTATTACCGCCGGCCGGTTATTAAGTTTTAGATTTTTTCTTTCTATTTAACAAGGAAAATATTGGAGTGAATAAAAAGGTTGTTATCCCAAAAAAAAATAAATCAAATTCATCTTCAAATGGACATTTCTTCAAATAAGGTATCTAAGGTCTCATTATTGATACATAATCGTTTCCAAATCGAATAATTTAGCATGTTCCAAAAAATCATGGATTTGTTAGGATCTGAAGATTGCATTTTTCGAATTTCTTTTTTATCAAATATTTTTGATGCAAGTGGAACGAGCGGTTCAAAAATCCCTCCTGCTTCAGACCAGTGAGGTGTCCGTAAACCAAATCCTGTTTTCGGACGATTGACAATGAAATTAGGAACGTTGCATTGGCGAGCAAGAGATTTTCTTAAAATATTTTGAGGTCTCTGTAATTTTAATGCCCAAGAAATTGATAAAACATATTGAAGTAATTGATATTCATAAAAAGGTACGTAGAGTATCTTATGATTGCCCTCAGCTATCTTACTTAATATTGAAAGTGTGATATCTTCATCACCAAGAAGAGAATACAAAGCAGCGAGATCATAAATTGACTCATTCTCAAATCGTTTAAGAGAATCATATTGTCCTTGCATAATGTTTTGTTCAGATACATTTAGGTATTTGCAAACCCACTTCTTATTACCATAATCATGAAAAGACCAAAGAGGATGATTGGGATCAGATAAAGGGATATTTAAAGAAGATTTTAATAACATTTCTACAGATTTTTCCCCTAGACCAGAAATATTCGGTAAAGATTTTAAAATGAACTGAAATGGTTTTTTTATTAATAATCTAAATATGAATTTATCCTTATAATAGAGATAGTTACGAAAATTACCAAAAACTCCACCAGCCCCCCAGCCTTCTACGATGATTTTCTTGCTTTGTGGTATACCGTTTTTATAAAGTAAGTGTAGACAAGTCATTTGTAAATGATGGAGAGGCAGCTCAGATAATGAGATTGCTTCCAAAAAGCCTTTAAGATAATCAGGGGTTGTAGATTCATAGTAATGGTGATTCATCCCGAGGGCTGTTCCAGCAGAAAGTGCGTAACTTTTCTCAATATTTAACAATGGATTTTCAAATGGGTACCCAGTTGAATATGAAGTATTAATGTCAAGATCCTCTTGACATATTCTGCATAAGATAGATGAATCTAATCCCCCACTTAATAAAGGAGCAATCTCCTCTCTTCGAGAAGATATACTTTTTATTACTTGTGAAAGTAACTGCTGTATTTCTTTTGATGCAATTTTGATCGAAGTAATATCTTTATTAATTTTTGGTACATTAAAATATTTCACAGGTTGAATTATGCATTTTCCATTTTCTGGTTTAATTCGGTAAGTATCTCCATTACATAGTTGTGCAATATCTTGATACATTGTCCGAGGAGGCATTACAATACGATAGGTGAAAAATTCTGGAAGAACGCTATTATTTTCTTTAATTTGTACTCCAGTTTTTCGTAACATGGAAATATGAGTTGAACAGTAAAAATCACCATTCGGATGTAAATGGTAATAAATTGGTCTTCCGGACATGGTATTTTTTGAAATATAAAAAGCATTTTCAAGAGCATTATAACTGAACTTTGTAAAATTAATTTTACTATAATCAGAAGATGAGATTAGAGGTGATTCGATAATAGAAAAACCGTTTTTTTCAAAGACTCTTCTTGATAAAACATTATCTGTAATACTTGTGATAATAAAGTTATCTTTTTTAGATTCTTCGATTTTATCAGAATCAAAATTCTGTGCGATTTCATTTTTTGTGATAGTAACTAAAAACATTACAGGCCTAGTTATAGAAATTAGACTTTTCTATAAAAATGTATCTCAACAATTTACAAGATAAATGCTAATAAAAAATAGGATATGATATTCCACAATAAGTCTATTGGTGTTTCTCTTCTATATTAGATATAAAATAATGTAATAATATCACGAATATACACAATAGAAAGAATTTATAAAGAACTCAAAAATATGCGCTATTATATATCTGCAGGTCTATTGTTAGAATCAAGATTAATAAATATTATAAAAAACATTTAATAATAATCTATTATTCTATTTGTTTTGATATCATCTTGAGATAAAATTAATATACACTCAGGGGATACAAAATCAAGTATAACATTAAATATAAGCATAATTTATAAATCATTGCATCTTACGTATCTAGGATAATTTAGATTTATTATAAGAGAAATGACTATGAAAAGATGTACTAAATGTATCTTACCAGATAATTATCCTGGTATTACTTTTAATGAAGAAGGGATATGCAATTATTGTATTTCTGATTTGAAAAAGAAGGAAAGAAATTATCTAGGCGACAATGCATTAAAAGAAAAGATAACACAATTTCTAAAAAATAATGAAGATAGAAATAAAAATTATGATTGTGTTCTTGGCTTTAGTGGTGGAAGAGACAGTACATATTTATTATATTATCTTGTAAAAAAGTTAAATATGAAAGTGCTGGCATACAATGTTGATAATGGTTTTACTCCAGAACAGACAAAAATAAATATGATAAATGCGACGAATATATTAAATGTAAAACTTGTTGTCGATAAAATCGATTATTTAGAAAAATGCTTCAAACACCATATTATTTCATGGATGCATAAACCTTCTCTAGCTATGATTGAAACATTTTGTATTGGATGTAGATATGGGCAAAACAAAGGATTACCAAAATTTGCAAAAAAGAACAAAATTCCTATATATATTATGGGGGCTACCCTCAGCGAAAAAGCAAATTATAAAATTAATATGTTAAAACTTAAACCTGATAGTAAGGGAAATATTCAAATTATTATAGGAACTTTATTGCATTTGGCTAAAAACCCAAAAACATTTTGTAATGTTAATTGTTTAAGTATGCAAATTAAAGAATATTTTTCTTATTTTTTATTTTTTAATAAGATAAAAAAGAAGATTGGAATAAAATCGAACATATTACGACTGGATCCATTTGTTACTTATAAAAGATGGGAGGAAAAAGAAATAAATGCAATAATTCAAAATGAGCTAAAATGGAAAAAATATCAAGGGATTGAATCTACATGGAGGGGGGATTGTGATATTGCTTTGATAAAATTATATATGTATAAACAAATTCTTGGATTTAATGATAAAGATGAAGGTTTTAGTTATTTAATAAGAGATAATCAAATAAACCGGGATGAAGCATTAGAGAGAATAAAAACAGAGGGAGATGTTCCTAAAGAGATTATAAAAGAGATTTTTGATAAATACGGATTAAATTTTTCAGATTTTGAAGTAGCATTAAAAAAGTGCGAGAAAGTATGATAAGTAATAAGGATTAATCTTGCTAAAATAAAATATAAAACGTTATGAACGAGGTTCGATCTATTAACCTCATTCTGCATTTGCCCCTACACAAATTTTTACTCAGTTGAAGTTTTAATCATGAATAACAGAAGTATTCTCTCCAATACTCAAAATTTTTAGGATACTGATCAGCGTACCATTTACCCCAAAAACATAGAATTCTGTGAATTTTTCACCAACCAACGGTAACTCCTCACGATACAACTAAACTACAGATTGTATCATTGACTCTACGTGTACTGCTCAATGCAGCATTCACATCAACAGAATCACCGGAATCAGCTATACAAGACGATATGATGAAATAATTATCTGAAGCATGAATATCCATTGCTTTATCGTTCCCTTTGAAATAACATCCCATGATAATAAAGTTATTACATGATGTTACTTCTGTTGTAATGCCGTCTCCTATGTTATTTAAGAAGTTACAACCAATGACTTTGAAATTAGAACAATCTGCGAAATCAAGACCATAACTAGCGCCAGAAAGAAAATTACTTGATGCTATTGTTATATCTTCGCTGCTTGAAATGAGATTATAAACACCTGCTTGCATAGTTTGTAGATTAGTTATTGTACAACTATCACAATTATCAAGAGCAACTCCCGAACTCGTTGTTTTCCTAGTCATACCATTATTTATATTAACATATTTAGAATCGCTCACCTTAATACCATATATAGTGGAACCATTAATATAAATATTATTCGCATTAACATAATTACACATACCTATCACAAAACCGTTTCCTCTGGACTGATTGATATTTAGATTATTGATGTTCACATAATTCGCTAAAAATATTTTAAATATATCATCAGAGGTATGAACATTATCTATGAAAACATTATTTATATTTATATTCGATGATACATAAGGAGAAATACCGATCACTTTCATCCCATAGCTTGTATTATCTATATGGATATTGTCAAACGTAACATTCTTCCCATAATTTGCTGCAATACCAAAAGCTCCAGCACCTGTACTATTACTAATAATAATGTTAGATACTATTGTATCATGCACCCAGTCTAGTGCTATCCCTTGATATGATGTTGTATGATATATACGTATATTTGTAATAAGATTATTTGTACTGTTTCCATAGAAATAAATAGCATTCCCTAGACAGTTCTTTATGTTTAGATTCTGGAGTGTTATGAATTTTGCTGTCTGAAACTGCATGATAGCATGAGTATTGTTCCCATCGAGCGTCATATCTGAGATGGTGATATTGTTCTGCTTACGAGCTACGCCTGCTTTAATTATGCCGAAACTATTTGAAAAAGATGAGCTTATTTTTAAAACCGTTGAATATCCGGCGCCAACAAGTTTAGTGTTATTAACCGTTAAAATAGGAGCATTGATATAGATGGTTCCCACTGGAAGAAATACTGTTCCGCCTGTGCTGTTCAAAGAATAGAGCGCTGATTGGATGTTTGATCCTGTCGGCTCCCAAATATTCCCTTTGGAATTTCGAATAAAGGTTTCAATGCTATCACTCGTATCAGATATCGTACGTGTTAATGATGTAACAGAGACAATAGCTAACATCAATAAGAAAAAGAGTACAAACATAACCTCAATTTTTGTTCGTAATCTAATTCCATTCATTTTTCCACCTCGTACTCTCTCCGAAGGATAAACCTATGAAGTTTTATTCTTTTTTTCCTTGTATTTAAATAATACGTGTTACTATGCCAAACTGGATATAATTCCATAGACGAAAGACTTCTGTTTTACGCCCATTCCTCAATAAACTTATCCAGGATACGATATAAATATATTTCTAACAGGATAGGATAAACAGATTACCTTTTTAAATAAAATCGGTTTCATTCTCTTTTTTTATGAGACTGTAACCCATAAATGAAGCTCCCGATATGCACTCGTGAGAATTTGCTCAGCCATGTCTTTATAGTCCCAATTTGTGTTATAGTGCTCAGTCGGTGTCGTAAACAACAAAAACTCAAGCTTGAAATCTCCCTTTATCGGTATTGAAAATTTAGTAATATTTTCCCATTGCGGCTTCTGAAAAGTTTCGAGATCCACCGGTGAATGATTCAGTTTCACGATAATTTCATCGATAAACCACATATGATTCACAACGGTTTCATTTTTCATCTCGGAAGTGTTGTATGATATCGTCTGATTCACCAGCCACACCTCCACGGTGTAGGTAATATCACGATATTCATGGTTAGTAATACCAATGATAATCGAATTCTCTCCGATACTCAGATTTTGGGGGTACCGATCGGTGGTGCCATTGACCCCTAATATATAGAACTCTGTGAATTTTTCACCAACTCTCGGAATAACAATCATATATACTAAAAGAACAATGGATGTGATGATTAATACGGCTAATACAAGGGTTACAACTTTATCAATTCTGTTTTCAAAAACTGGAAGCGTAACATTAAAAGTAAAGCTGAATCGTTCCTCTGTGCTCGTCATATACCATCGATACAATGCAATGGATCCTACACCAAATATAAACAAACACACTACTAACAACAATGGCATAAGTCGGATTCCCCATGGAGAAAAATTCAATGCGAGTCCAAAGAGAGGGATAATTGCGAGCGATGTAACGAGACTTAAACCAATTCTTTCAATAACACTAATGCCCTCGCCTTGTTTTTTAATAGGAAATAAAGCTGACACTAGTATATATCCAGGGATGAACAACATGAATGGCACCCCAAGGATGAGACGTATTGAATCTTCCACGTTAAAAAGTACTAGAGGAACAAGAATTATGCTCCACACCAAACATAAAACGAGATCCACTGGAATTCTTTGAAACGAAACCTTCATCTCTCTCGTTATATGTTAAAAAAGCTTATTATATTTTCTGCAACTAGTATTATACTTAAGGAAAAAAATACCAGAGCCAGAAAAGATAACTTGTTTTTCAAGGGAGGTGTGAGATATCCATTCGCAAGTTCCTTGCAGATGAGGATTCCAAGAACCGTGAAAAAAAAGAAAGAGTCCAACCTCTTGCTATCAGTAATAACAGCCATGATGATAAGCCATACAATTAAAAAGAAGAAAATAAAGAATCCTATATTATTATCAATTCGTTTTTCTGGGAAAAAAAGAAAAATGAAAATCGAGATGAAAATCAGGGTAATTCCAATTCTATCGTCTATGCCAAGCGGATTCCATAACAATATGACTCCCAGAGTAAAAAGGAGTATCCCAAGAATTTTGTGCTTATAGGACTCAGACTTACCAAAATAAACTTGATAAAAGTACTGTTCTATTTTGTTGATTTTTTTTGTTCGCAAATGATTCATCTTCGCCATATACTATTTTGTAGTCGTTTTATAAATTATTTAAATATTTCCACAATTTTTCAGTATTATACTTTTTCAAAGCTCGTCTCTTGTTAAAACAACAATTACTTCTCCATGATGATTAGCAGAGTGCTTGTATTCGGTTTTTTTGATCTGCTCAAAACATCCAATGAACCCACTGGTACAAAAAAGAATCGTAATGTTAAAAATGAAAACTTGTCTTTTCATACTCATCCTACTAAGGGATGTTCGATAATATCTCTTGTTATTTAAAACCATAACCTAAAGAAGAAAAAAATGTTCATGGAAGGTGTTCTCCTAAATGGGTCAGTATCATCAACCCTGAACATTGGAGTAGTTTAAAAGAGGTTATATTTTTTATTATCATCACCAGAGTCCTACAACCATATCTCCTGGAAAACTTGAGATAAATTTCGTTAGAAAAAAAGGTAACAAGTGTTCAACATTATTTATATAGTATCTATACCATACAATAATAAGATATAAATAACCCGAATCAATCTAAATTCGTTGCGAAAGAATAATAGTAGATAATAATTTACATTTATTGGGGAGCAAAAAGGTTATGAAAAAAAATCGCGATTTAAATAGACATTTATACAAAACCATGGTGATTCTTGTAATCAGTTGTATGCTGTTTATTATGGCTTCCTCTGTCACTGCAGACCCTCATTATCCTCCTAATGAATATACCATACCACTGCAGTATCAGTGGAATTTAATTTCTTCCCCGATCAATGAATCGATTCCGTTTGATCAAATTACCGTCCGAAACAATAGTATTGATTATAACTTTACAGAAGCGATTAGCCATCATATTATTCTCGGATTTCTCTACGAATGGGATCGCGAAAATCAAACCTATTTACTCACAGATAACTCTATGCTCGAACCAGGCAAAGGATACTGGCTCTGGGCATATTACTCCTGCTCGCTTATCATCCATAGTGATGTGAGAGGGGATGGATACATCACCAAACTCCAACCAGAATGGAATATCATGGGGCAAACCTATAATGCAAGTCTTCCACAAGAAAATCTGCTAATTTTCTATAATGGAACCCTTTATCCATGGGCGAATGCAACAAGTACACACAACGAAGAAGGCCATCCACTCATCTTAAATTTTATCTATAATTGGAATAGCATTGGTCAGTCATACGATCTTACCACCAAATTAACACCTGGTGAAGGTAACTGGATGTACGCCTATTACAACTGTAGCCTACGACAAGAGATCGATCCCCCAGTTATCCTTGACAATTCTGCCAAGAGCACAGGGACTGGAAATAGCTACATCTGCAACGCCTCCATAACTGATTCTGATGGTGTTGATAGCGTCTGGCTTAAATACTGGTATGGAAGTAATCCAAACTCCTTTGTCGAAATGAATCCCACAGGTGTAAACAACTATTATGAGACAATACTTACAATTCCCACAGCCTCACTCGATTCCCTTCACTACATCATCGCAGCAAATGATACAAAAAATCACTGGAATACCACGATAGAACAAACCGTTATTATCAATGACGATGATGCACCGATAATCACGAAGGTGCTCGCCAATCCCTCCTCAACATCACAGGGAGGTTACGTCAACATTAGCTGCAACGTTACAGATAATATCGAAGTTGATAAAGTCCAACTAAATATCACCTATCCTGATCTGTCAACAATAAATCTCACGATGAACAAAGGGAAACAGTATTATCTAAACCAGTCGTACTCCACGGGTGGCACCTATGAATTTTTCATCTGGGCAAATGACACCAGTAATAACAGTAATACATCATCAGGTCATACATTTACCATCAACTTTACTGACACTTACACCCTCACACTCACCACAAGCGGAACTGGATCAGGAACCATCCAAGCAAGCCCTGGCCCTTACTACTACGGATCCACAGCCACAATCTGGGCGAACGCCTCCACAGGCTCAACCTTCACAGGATTCACCGGCAGCCTCACAGGGACCAGTACCCCACAAGTCCTGACATTTGATGACAACGAAGCTGTTGACGCAGCGTTCACACTAAATGGTCCTTACACCCTCACACTCACCACAAGCGGAACTGGATCAGGAACCATCCAAGCAAGCCCTGGCCCTTACTACTACGGATCCACAGCCACAATCTGGGCGAACGCCTCCACAGGCTCAACCTTCACAGG
>Ga0315282_10000225_pt1 | contig 113233 bp, 103 predicted proteins | sample YL17G07_20_MG_FD_203693 | JGI IMG/M metagenome (GOLD analysis project Ga0315282, IMG submission 203693) | Sediment microbial communities from Yellowstone Lake, YNP, Wyoming, USA - YL17G07_20 | ecosystem: Environmental > Aquatic > Freshwater > Lake > Sediment | place: USA: Wyoming | collected... | reverse complement strand
TTGTGCAGAGCGACCATCACTTATTAGGTTCATCGCAGGAAAGGAGGCAGGGCGAGAGGATGATGGAAGCTAAGAAGAAGTTCACGGCCGAGGAAGCCAAGAAAGTCGGAGAAGCGCTGGGCATCGACTGGAGCAAGTTTGACGTGGAGCAGTTCAGGGCGGGAATGGACGTAGAACTGGAGCACGGCAAGAGAGACCCCCACACGGATGTCACACATGATGACCCAATGGTCACCGGCAAGATCGCGCTCGCACATCTGAATGAGTTTCCCGACTACTACACGAGACTAGAGAAGATGGAGAAGGAAGCCGAAGAGTTCCGCGGAGAACACTAAGGAATCCCGCGCCAGAAGTAAGCTCCAAGTTCAGTCCCCGTGGCTCATGATAGATTCCATGGAGGGCAACAAAGCGGATAGGAGTCTTGACGATCACGCTGCGGTGAGCACAGAAGGAGAAAAGGCATGAAGAACCTGCCAAGCCACTCCTCTCCACGGATGCTATGTTGGCCTGATTTCGCAGGAGTTCATCCACAGACCCATTCAACAGTTCCTGCCTCTCTGTGTCCGCCATCTCCGTCAAGTCCTTCAACGTTGCCCCCTCGCCATCCCACTCAGTTCCTTGGGAGGAAGCCTCATGTCGGCTTGAATGGGTATCTTGGGTTCGAGTTCCTTGATCCTCACAGCCGCCCGGTCTGTATCCGCAATGATGATCGAATCGTGCACCATGTCCTTTTCCCGAAGAATCCCTATGACGTTCTCCTCAACTCCTGTCTCCTTGATGTGAACAACCACTGACGCCCTGTCCTTGATCACGGCCAGTGCCTCTTCCAGCGTTGGTACCTTGACTCCTCTGAACTTGGGGGCAAACCACCCCCCAGCGTCCAACGTCTTCAGTTCCATCAGCTTCAACTCCGAAACAGGTCCTTCGGAGTCCGTTGTCCTGTCCACCCTGCTATCGTGTATGACTACCACTTCACCGTCATCGGTGCGCCAGACGTCAACCTCTATGAAGTCCGCTCCAGCCTCTATCGCCCGGAGGAACGACGGCACGGTATTCTCCGGAGCTAGGGAGGGGGCTCCCCTATGGCCCACGACAAATGCCATTCGCCCTGCTTTTGGCCTCTCTCCAGATCCTAGGCCCTCAGCGCTCATTCCGTGCGGTCAGGGGGGAGTCTTCTTTTCTTAAAGCCTCGTTGAGACACAGGTAATGACCGCCGGACAAGACTAAACGGCGACGTCAGCCAATCGGAAGGCCAATCATTGTGATGGTGACGAGCGCCAGTGATCTGACTCAGTCCTACAATCTCGGGAAGTTGGCGCGCGCACTCGAGAATGCGTAACCTGTCGACTGTACTCGGATCGCGGCAGGCAAGGAGACTTATAATGTCATGACTCCTTAGCCGACGAACAGCTGTGGGACCACTGATCAGCACGACGCCAGTCAACCATAACAAGAGGTCGCTGGTTTCGCAGGGGGGGACGAGTATGACAAACTACGTCGCCAATGGAAAAAGGCCGCTCGGTTTCATACCTGCTGAAGGTCGAGGAGGTGTTCTGGTACGCTTGAGTGGCCTGCTCACGATGCCGAGACCGAGCAAGGAAACTGCTGGAATCCTTCCGAGCCTCTTCTCATGTGATGTAGACGGCGTGATTGCTGACGCAAGGACAATCAGAGAACAAGCGAACTCCTTTCGTGGAAGAAGATCCCCGGCTCTCCTGATAAGCGTGGACTGGGCAGACGACCTGACTCATACCCAAGGGGTGACTTCAGTGACAGACGAAGAGGCAGGCGTCCGGTCAGCAGTCAAGGAGGCATTCAACCTCGGAGCTTCAGCCATCGCAACTTGTTTCTTCGTGGGCCACCGGAATGACCAAGACGAGGCACGGAACTTCGCGTTCGTCTCAAAGCTGATAGACGAATGCGACGAACTCGGATTGCCCGCCCTAGTCGGGGCTGTGCCGATAGGAGATAGGCCAACGAAGGAAACGTACGTGGATTGTGTTGGACTGGCAGGCAGAATGGCCTCCGAGGCGGGAGCCTCCTTCGTGGCAATACCCTATGCCGGCAGTCAAGAGAGTGTCCAAAGAACTGTTGAGGTCATGGGTGTGCCAACCTATCTCATGGAGCTTGGCGAAAAGATGTCTGAGGGACAACCTGATTGTGAGTTGGAGGACCTTCTCTCAACCGCGGTGAAGACCAAATCATGCGGCGTCGTTCTGTTGGCTTCCGGGGGACCAAGGGGTATCGAGAAGGTCAAACGAGCGGTCGACAGGCTGCACGGGGGTGACAGCTTTTGAGCACCAAGGGAAGGAATCCGAGGCTGAGCAGGATAGTCGACCCCAAGGACAACAAGGCCATCGTCGTTGCAGCAGATCACGGAATGATGCTGGGCCCGATACCGGGAGCGGCACACCTGGAACAGACACTGGCGAGGGTAGTTGAGGGGAAGCCTGACGGCATATTGATGTCGCCTGGACAGGCGGAGCGCCTTTCGCACTTCTTCCATGGCCAATCATCTCCAGCCCTGCTGATCAGGGGGGACTGGACCAACGCCTTTAGAGATCGGACCTATACATTGCCAGCTAGGAGCACTCAGTTCTGTCGAGTAACTAGCGTGAAGCGTGCAGTTCGACTGGGTGCTGACGCGGTAACGATCTATCTGTTCATAGGTTATCAGGACAAGGAGCAGGAACGCTCGCACCTGGGGCAGGCAAGACAGTTCAGACATGAATGTGACGAGTTTGGAATCCCGCTGGTCATCGAGCCAATACCGATGGGGCCGAGGGTTACGAAGACCAACTACCACGAGCTCATCAGGACTTCCGTTGAACTGGCAGTTGGGGTAGGAGCAGACGCGCTGAAGGTTCCGTACACGGGAGACCCTGAGACATTCAGCTCAGTCATCGAAGCCGCCAAGGGAGTACCGGTCTTGATGCTTGGAGGTTCGAAGGCATTCTCAGACAGGGAGCCACTCGAAGCCGTGGAGGAGGCGTTGAGCGTCGGAGCATCGGGGGTCGTGTTCGGAAGGAACGTGATCCAGTCGAGCAATCCGGCTCAAACGTTGGGACTGATAAGGCAAGTTGTGCATGGTGGAAAGACAGCGAGAGAAGCGCTTGCCGGAAGTCGGACGGGACCGATCGAGTTGAGGACTGAACCGGACATCTGTACCGGTTGCAGACTTTGTCTATCGGCTTGCAGCATGTCACATGAGGGCAACTTCGACACCACGAAGGCGAGACTGAAAGTGACGGGCAAGTGGCCGGAACCCTCCAAGCCGATCGTGTGCGACCAGTGTGGTCAGTGCGTTCAGGCGTGTCCTACGGGAGCTCTGGCAATGGACGACAGGGTTGGCGGACTGGGGTACAATAGGGAACTCTGCACCTTGTGTGGGGAGTGTGTGAGAGCATGTCCCTATGGCCTGCCCCAGATGGACGCTGAGAAGGTCTACGTGTGTGACTTGTGCCGAGGTTGGCCTGAATGCGTTGACTGGTGCCCAACCCGGGCGGTTGTGACTGCGGGGAGGGGATCACCTTGACTCTTCATGGCTGTGGATACATGGGATCAATCCTTCATCTCAACCTGGACGATGGAAGACCGAGGAAGGAGGACACCGATGATGAGATCGCTCATCGTTTCCTCGGCGGGAAGGGTCTCGGGTCATTCCTACTCTACACGATGACGAAGCAGGGCACTGACCCGCTCTCGCCCGAGAATCCTTTGATCTATCTCACTGGACCTCTGACAGGAACAATTGCACCCACGGGCAACAGGTTCGCGGTTGTGACGAAGAGTCCTCTCACGGGTGCTTTCCTCGACTCGCATTGCGGTGGACCTTTCGGCATTGCACTGAAAAGGTCTGGTTATGATGCAGTCGTGCTGACCGGACGATGTGAGAAGCCGTCCGTTGTTGTCATCAAGGATGGAGAAGTGGAGATTGCACCTGCTGACGGACTCTGGGGAGAGAAGACGGCCGAGACTGAAACCTCGTTGAAGGAGAAACTCGGCGATGGAACTGAGGTCGCGTGCATTGGCCCCGCCGGGGAAAGGCTCGCCCCGATAGCTGGGATCTTCAGCGGTTCCAGGGTTGCGGGGAGGGGCGGGGCCGGAGCGGTCATGGGCTCCAAGAACTTGAAGGCCATCACGGCCTCAGGGAATGGGACGATTCAAATCAAAGATCTGGACTCCTTCAGGAAGGCTGCTTGGTCTGCTCATAGGTTGATCAGGATGAACGAGACGACTGTTAGACAGCTCCCCCAGTACGGCACGAACAACATACTCGAGGTCGTGAATGTGATGGGCGGATTGCCCGTCAGGAACTTCCAGCAGGGGGTCTTGGGTGAGCCGGAGGATGTGCTTGCGGAGAGTTGGCGGAAGAACGTGTGGGTCAGGGACACAGCCTGCCTGAACTGTCCCATCGGATGCAGCAAGACGGCACACCTGAAGTCAGGGGAATACGCCGGGACAGTCTGTGAGGGACCCGATTATGAGACAACGTGGGCCTTGGGTCCGAACTGTGGAGTAACAGACCGGGACTCGATCGTGAAGGCGAACGAGATGTGCGACCGTTACGGAGTGGACACGATATCAACGGGAGGGGCAATCGGTTTCGCGATGGAGTGTCTTGAAAGAGGACTGCTTAAGCCAGAGGACCTCGACGGCATCAACGCAAGGTTCGGTGACGGGAGAGCGATGGTGCAATTAACTGAGAGGATAGCCAAAGGAGAAGGTGTTGGGAAGATCCTTCAGAAGGGCGTGAGGAAGTCAGCGCAGGCGTTCTCCGAGGCGAAGGGAACTGACGAGTTCAAGTCATATGCAATGGAGGTCAAGGGAATGGAGTTGCCAGCCTACGAACCTAGGGCCGCCCAAGGCATGGGGCTGGGGTACGCCACTTCAGACAGGGGCGCGTGCCACTTGAGAGCGTACACAGCAGGACAGGAACTCCTCGGGTATGGCGGTGGCGTTGACCCACAGGCGACGGAGGGGAAGGCCCAGCTCGTTATAGACAAACAGAACGAGAAGGCTGTCGTGGATTCCGTTGGGTTGTGCTTCTTCTCATTCTTCGCTATCACGCTCAAGGAGATCAGGAGGATGATCGTGGCGGCAACTGGCTTGAAGTTCAGCACTACGCAGGACCTAGAGAAGGTCGGCGAGAGAGTGTACAACCTGACGAGATTGTACAACGTCCGTGAGGGCCTCACAGGCAGGGACGACGCCCTTCCGGAGAGGTTGTTGAAGGAAGCACTGCCGAACGGTGCAGCCAGAGGCCAGGTCGCCAAGCTTGGCTCAATGCTGCCAGATTACTACTCCCTCAGGGGATGGGACGCCAACGGAGTCCCCAAGGAGGAGAAACTGGCAGAACTGGGCCTGCAGATGACCCTCCACGACTGACTGGGACATGCGCGAGCCTTTTCCTGCGGGTGAGGGAGATGCTGCGCCAGAAACGAAAAATCCTTAAAATGGAATTCCCAGAATCTCGTGGCGTTATTGGCAGTCGTTCGAAGTCCGGGTGTTCACACCGAGTCTCAACCCTTTCCTGCCAGCTTGGGGGGCATGTGACATGACGGAGGAATCTAGCCTTCTTGTGACCCTTAAATCCTCCATAGTGTCTTTTCCCAAACTATGTCCCAACTGCCTGTCACCGTACCCTGCTGAGAAGTACAAGACTGAGTTCTCTGAATATCTCGGCAGAACGGGAAAGATCGAGCACTACAGGAAGACATCTCTGGACATTCCCCTATGCGGTGCCTGCAAGAGCAATGCATTCAGGCTGCGGAACTACGTCATTTTGTCCCTGGTTCTTGCAGTGGCCTTGGCCGCAGTGGGACTGCCAGTGACGTCGAGCTATCAACTTCTGCCGTCCGACGTAGCGCTCAACGCTCTAATCACGGCCGTTCCTCTCCTGATGGCGCTGATACTGGCTTACTTCGTGTCTTCTCCCGTACTCCCCATAGAGATGTTCTCTGCGACCTCCGCGGGCACAACCCTTATGCTCAGAAATGAGAGATACCCGCAACAGTTCAGAAGCTCCAATCAACCCAACATCACTGAAGTAACGATGAGGATCGTCAAGCCGCGCACGACAGGGGTCGTCCTCGGTGCCATCTACGGGGCGTTCTTCCTGATCGGTGCGCTTATGTCTATTCCACTAGTGTTGAGTCCCAGTGAGACCTACATGGCGCCTCTGGCCTCTTTCCTCTGGTTTCTCTTGGCTGGCGTGGCCACAGTGCTGAGGGGCAATCCTTGGTTGGGAAGGAGGATGGTTTATGCCGGGGGCGCGATGACTGTCATCATGCTCATCGGGCTGGTTGGGATAGCTGCGGGCGCGTTTTCTCTGCACATCTCGCAGATCGCGGTCCAAGAGCCTCCACCACCGCCTCCCTGACGGCCCGCTTGACGACGAAATGCATCAAGCTGTGGGAGTTGCGGCCACGCGCAGAGGAATGAGCGCGCCACGAGCGACGCCTAAGGAATTGCTGCGCTTTCTGGGGACACCGGTGCGTCATGACAGCTATCAGTGGGAGTGAAGATGACGGTTGTGGCGATATCCTTAAGTGCCAATGCGACGACTACTCCCCCGAAACTTGCGAGGGTCTTGCGCATCTGCGCAATTGCCTCCGCCTCCCCCGCCTCCTCCGCCATCGGGAAAGAAGACGAACCCCATTGCGTTCGTTGGCTTGGCTCTGCTACTCATTGATCTGGCTCTGGTTTGCTTCATCTTCTGGGAGAGATTCAGCACAATAGGATACTTCGAGCCACAGTGCAACGCCGTGCCGCTTGATGTCTTCCCCACTGCGTTCTTCGAATGTCAAGTGAGGTTCGAGGTGTCTCACAAGTTCTCCGCGGGCTACTCCGCAACCATCAACATCAAGGTCGAGGACAGGTCAGGTGTGGTGTGGCAGAATGTGTTTGAACTCAAGTCCCCAGGAACACTGGTCGAAACGAAGTACGATTCGAAGTGGGTTACCTTGACACCGGGAACCTACGGTGTCAGCGTCAGCAGCTCCGCGCCCAACGGCAGCACGGAAATAGTCGCAGAGCGAATGGGGATCATGACCCCCTTCGGGCAGCTGTTCTTGTTCGGTCTGTTCCCGGGGCTGATCCTCACGGGTCTAGTGTGCTTGACCTATGCCGATGATCCGAGGGGTTTCGTCCCGTCCGTGAAGAAGGACTTTCTCTCGGACTGGAAGACCTCTCTGAAGAACTCCACCATAGTCATAGGGTCTTGGCTGTTCCTCGTCCTGCTGCTCACAATGGGTCTTGCCTTCTTTAGGAGCATCATGGGCATCATAGCGGCCGTCCTTGTGCTCTCGGTCATTGGACTGGCCATCGAGGGAGTCAAGACAGCGTGGCGCTGGGTCTCGGGGAAGGTCACAGCCAAGGGGCGCAGCTGAGGGGGCACGAAGCATCAGCCTGGCGACAGCACTTCCCTTCGACACTTCCCTTCGACAGCAACAACTCCTCCTGCGCGGATCTCTACTGCTTTCTCTCCAGTACGACGGTTGCTACCTTCGCTTCAAACTGGGGCAAGTCGAGAACGAGTGCTCCGCGCTCATATCTTGGGTCAATTACCTGCACATGTTCCTTTGTCGCGTAGAAGATCCCGCTGAGGCCCCCCTCCAAGCCCAGCTCAGTGGGGTCAAGCTCGATCCTGATCCTTCTCATCTTTCCTCCGTAGTCAATCAAGTTGAGCAGGATCCTCCTGTCATCTAAGGACCTGAACACCTTGATGACAACCTTGTCCGGACAACTCCTCAGACCGATGTCGTCCAAGAACCTGGAACTGTACTGAATGTGCTTGACCTTTTTTCTCAGTTTGATCAACTCCCTGATGTGCTCGGTCAGCGCCTCTCCTCTTCGTACTCCATCTGCAAGCGTGACATCGAACCTGAACCCCAGAAGGTAGACCCTGTTGATGAGATCCTCGAGTCCCACGTCGGACGGCATGTCAGGATAGTAGCACTTGCCGATCCATTCGACAGGGTTGTTTGCGAACCCGTCTATAATGACGTAGTCGGGGAACGTGTAGGCGAACACCTCAGGTGCCGGATACCTCGTCTGGCTTGAGAAGGTGGTGTAGAGGTGAAGATCGCTGAACTGGCCCACTGAGTCGCCGTTGCCTTCGATGCAGAGTGCGAAGCTGGGGTCATGTGCTCGCCCCTCTTCTGATATTCTCTTCACCAAGCTGACCCTTCCCTGCGCCGAAGCCCCGTGATGTTGGTGACCGTGCTCAAGATTGAAGCAATACGAGACCGTGGGCGAGAATACCTGATCCACATAAGCGAAGTTTGCGCCATACTCCTTGACGTATCTCTCCACAATCCAGTACGTGAGGTAGTCCTGCCAACCCTTTGAGGCGGTACACATTATCCTGAAGCCGTCGTCATCGAACTCTCTACCGGGATACTGGACGGTGAGAGACCCATCGAAGTTGGTCTGCGCGTACTTGCGGAACTCACTCCACTCGGGCGTTTTCACGTCCGCCGGAATCGGGATTCCTCGCTTCTCCAAGGACTCCTTGATATACGGGGAGAACGCCTGTATATTGAAGTAGAAGCCTATGCGCCCGCCCTTCTTCTTCACGGCCAATATTGCGGACTTGAGGTCATCTGGTGTGCCGAGTCTAGGGTCAGGATAGTAGAACCTGTTGCAGCACCCATCACCGACCATCTGCCCCCAGAACTCGATGTGCTTCAGCCCCATGTATTGGACATCATCATAGAGCCTTTCGATATCCATGAACGTGTGCTGGATGGGCCCCTTGGGCTTGAAGTTGACTCCGTACCACCCGTCCATCTGCTTCACGTCGTCAGGCACGTTCGGTTTCGTCATCCAAGATCCTGTCCACTCCCTGTAGCGGTCCGCAGCCCAGTGCCAGTCTCCCACGTGAACGCCGATCGCGAACGGCTCAGATGTCCAAGAGCTGCCCGGCGGTACGTACGCGTATTTTCTCATGCCTAACGCAACCGTACCTCGCTTGCTGTCCGGAACGGTCTCCAGCGCAGTCAGGAGAAGACTCTTGTCATGACTGGCCAAGTAGAGCCCCCCACTCTCGTCGTAAATGTCCATCCACATCATCGATGCGAAACCGCCGTACAGAAGCGAAGTCGGATAGGTTCCAGCCTTACCAGCCGGGTCAGGGATCTTCTCCCCGAACCTGTTTGGCCTCACCAACACGTCATCGCTCGACTCATTGCCGACGCGAACATTCTGGATCCGGGGGAAACCGACCGCGACGACATCGTTTGAGAACTCGTAGTGCCTGTTGTTTGTCACTCTGACATCCCCCAGTATCAGATTGCTGTCCTGACCCAATCTGAACCTGGCAACTGATTCCACCGACTCAACATTGTGGCGCACCTCCAACGTGGAATTCCTAGAACCCTCTGTCTTCCGAATGTCAACGAGAGTATCCGAGTCGGATGCCAGGACCCTCGTCGGTTCGTCGTCATTCGCGTAGCGCCTCGATTTCTTTCCGGTCTGAAGGAGCCACAAGTAGAGAGTCTGTTCGGAGGGTGCTTTCAGGTAGTTGACCGGAGTCTTCCTGTTCACTATCTGAGCGATAGCCCCCGTCTTCGGGTCAATGGAAAGCTCAACCGCGTCGTTCCCGATACTGAACTCGGCCATCTCGGTTGAGGTGAGCCATCGGGATTTATGCATATTCGCACCCCTTCAGCGGAACCACTGACAACTCCGATGCGTTCGAAGCCGGGAAACCTTAACTGAACAAAGTACCCCAGATGACTGTCTGACCTTGCTGCCCTCAGAAAGGTTGCTGGCTGCATTTGAAGGAAGGAAGACGGATGTGATGCCTTGGTTCGCTGACTTGACGTACTGGTACTCGGCCCACAAGGCGATGGGGACATTGCCGTCAAAGTACGAGGACGAAGGAAGGATCAACCTATACAAGGACTTGGGTTGCGGTGCGCATGAGGAACTGTACGGTGGCGTCACAAGTGCTGAGTCCTCTCAAGTCACGACGAGGGTCCATGAGGTCCCGGAGCCAGATGGCGGATACACCAGATGCACCGTGTTCCAGACACCGATCGGGGAACTGAGGAAGGTCGAGAAGTCATCCAAGGTCTCTTATAGCAAAGCCATAATCGAGCACCCTGTGAAGACAGAGAAGGACCTGAAGATCCTGAGGTTCATCTTCAAAGATCAGCGGATCGAACCCAGCATGGAGGCCTACGAGCACCAGAGCAAGCTGATGAAGATGTGGGAGGGATGGGGCATAGTCAGTTCTCTTCCGCCCAGGACGCCTCTCTCAAGGCTTGTGGTCGAGTGGGCTGGTCTCGCAAACGTGGCCAAGCTCCAATGGAGGGCAAGAGAAGAGTTCGACGAGACGATACAAGTATTGTGCGAAACGGACGATCCGATATACGAGGCCATTGAGCAGTCCCCGGCGAGATTCGTCTACTTCGGAGAGAACCTCTCAAGCGACATAATCAACCCAACCATGTTCAAGACATACATTGATTCGTATTACCGAAGGAGATCATCTCAACTCCACCCCAAAGGCAAGTTCATCTACGTGCACATTGACGGCACTCTCAGGGGTCTGTTGCCGCTCCTTCGCCAGACAGGCGTCGATTGCGCACAGTCCCTCACACCCGCGCCGATGGGTGACCTCGCAGTCGCAGACCTGAGGAAGAGAGCAGGTGAGGGCATCGTCCTCTGGGGAGGCCTGCCTGGTGTCCTTTTCAGCAGGAACTATCCCGTCGAGATGTTGAGGAAGACGCTGGACGAGATCTTGGAGAACTACACGGATGACCGGCGGTTCATAATCGGAGTCGCAGACCAAGTTCCTCCTGACGGAGAGATCCAGAGGGCAAGGATGGTCACGGACGTGATCGGATCCAAGGAGCAGTAGCGAACCCTCTCGGGCTCGATGTCCTTATGCCGCACCGAGAGAGCACCGTGGTCCTCTCCTGTCGGTGACGCATCTGGCAGCAAGACTCACGACATCTGACCCTTTGCGTGTTCAGCGAGTTTCCATTATCTCAACGACTGCTGCATCCTTCCAGTCTATCGGGATGTTGATCACAGCGGAGCCGCCCCTCAGAGTCCCTTCTTCGTCGGACGTCAAGGATGAGAACCTGTAGGAGCCGTCGGGCAGGTTGATCTTGGCAGAGGCCACCTGCCTTTGCGGTGAATCGTTGATGAGAAAGAGAACGCGCCTGCCAGTCGACTCCATATCTTCATGCAGCGAAGCGTGTGTCGACGGCGTAGTGGCTGTTGCTGGTGCCTTCACGTCAAAGGCCTCCAGCACGAACCCGATGACACCTGGTGTCGGGTCCAAGCCAAGAACCGTGATTCTGCCATCTCCGACGACCGTCGACATCCCGGCAACATGTTCTTCCAGCACTGGTTCCTCGTCAGTATATCCACTTCGTCGGGAAACGCCACGGAGGAGTATCTTGTCCTCGCCATCGGCCTCGTAGAAATCGAACCCCCTGAGAGTGAGTTCCTTCCGCTTCTCCCCTCTTGACACGCTCACGAGTGAAGCCTTGCCTCTCGGTTCGGATCGGCTGCCAATCGGCTTGGGCAGGGCTTCGAAGGCTGGGAGCTTTTGTCCGTCGAAGTCCGAGGTTGGATACCTCCTGAAGAAGACCAAGTGGGATCCGCTCTCGGCAACCTTCAACAGGTTCTCCGCGTCGCGTGACTCCATGAGTTCATTCCCCGCGTAGAACACTACTCTTCTCTCCTCCTGGCTGACCTCAGGGTTGTAGAACGTAAAATCCAGTCCCGCCTCATGCAGGTTTCTGAAACACGCACCCCATCCCCTTTCGTCCGAGAGGATCTTCGACGGATCCTTGAGCAGGAGTTGGGGTCTGTAGTGGACCAAAGCTAGGGCAGTGAGACGCCTGAGACTCAGGGGCCTGATCTTGTCATAGAGCTTGCACACACCTTCCATTGAGGAGTAAACATCAGTGTTGATCAGGCCCCACTCGTTTATGGGGGCGCACGTCCAGTTGTCTCGCCCCACGGCCATGTACCAGTTCCAGCCTTTGAGTCCCCAAGCCATCGCAGCCAGTGCCATCAACCTCTGATGGCGCCCGTCTATTGGGCCGGTGCTGTACAAGGCATCTGTCCATATCCCCGACTGGAACTCGGTCGCCAAGGGGAGCTTAGAGTAAGCCGAGTAGGCTTTGACCCAATACGACAGCTTAAGGAACTCCTGAGGGGGTAGGTGCCCCGCGAGGTATATGTCCATGCATGGGAGGTCCGTCATCTTCCTGAGTTTTGTGAGATCGTGGAACACCGGATCATCGTAGGTATTGGTTATGAGTGGGACATCTACCCCGTTCTTCTTGTATGAGTCGGCGATCCAGAGGTATATCTGCTCAACCGCCCAATCTAGGAATGACCTATAGTCAAGATACCTTCTGAGCTGGCCCGGAGGAAGATTCCCTTCGGTCCTCTCAGGCTGCTCCTCGAAAGCTCCCACGTCCTCGAAGCGGCTGTAGTTCGATTGCCACGCGCGGTTCAGGTCCGCGACCGTCAAGTACTTCGCTGCTAGGAACTCCTTGAAAGGACCACTTCCTTTTGAGAGCCCCAGCTGATCGCGATGGAAGTTCACCCAAGGATCTATCTCGTTGTCCACCTGGACGACGAATATCGGGCCGCCCTTTGTCGCGAGGTTCGGAACGATGCTCGTCCTGCTAACAGCATCTATGTACCTTGAAGCCATTCGCTTGAACTCTTCGCTGAACCTGTGGTGTTTGAAGGCCTCAGCGGTGGCACCCGCGTACAACCACTCCGCGTATATGTACGGACCAGGTCTGAGCAACATGGGGAATCCCTCTTTCTTGGCGAGATCTATGAAGCCGTTGAGGTCCCTCTGCTTGTCAGTTTCACCTTCGAAGTCAAACTCGCCGTCTACCTCGTGGAAGTTCCAAGGGACATAGGTGGAGACCACCCTGACACCCATCTCGCGCAGTCTCTGCAGTACCTTTGGCCAGTTCTCCTTCTTGACCCGCCAGTAGTGGAACTCTCCAGAGATGAAGTCTATTCTCTTCCCAGCCACTTGGAACCCGTTCTCGCTTATCTCTACCTTCATTGCCTTAAGCAATCGAGGTTTTTGATATATCCTTTTGGTGTCACCAGCAATCGCGCGTGCGCTAAGCAACCAACGCCCAATGCCTGTGAGTCAGCGATCTTAGGTCACTCGGTCTTTAGAGCTTGGGCAGGTTCAAGCTTCGATGCTCTGTATGCCGGGTACAATCCAGCCACTATGCTAACCAGCAACGCAATAGCCATGGCCGTTGCGAAGAACTCAATTGAGAAAGTTGGGGTGACAGAGAAATGCTCCGATGTCTTCAACGTTAGCGTTACAGTCCTCAGCGTCACCATTCCAGTGTTGACATTGTACCACTGACTATGAACTTCGAAGTGTATGATGACAAGGCCACCGCGCTCACCACTTGGGCTTCAGAGTAGCCTCTGACGGGCAATGTTATCGTCCTAGTCTCACTCTTTGTGAACCCGTGTGCCGTCCTGTAAGACATCGCAATAGTCATCTGGACCATGGTACCGGCAAGTGCCGAGGCGCTGAATACCCTCAGATTGAGATCGGTCGAACTACTACCATTCACACTTCCGATGTGGAATTTGTTGTCTGTACCTACTCAACGCTCAAGTTGATGTCCGACAAGGCCTGAACTTCCGTCTTGCCAAGCCTGTACACTTTGCTCACGGATTCCAACGCGATGGTTGCCTTCTTGGTGCTCAACAACTTTTCGCTTCGCTCGTATATCGAAAACGATATCGGAATCGATATTTAAACCTTCCATACGATTCGTAGTCTTGCTCCTCGGTTCGACAAGATTGCTGAGCTCACTTTCATTCTTCTCCGATGACAACACCCCTTTGACTCCCAGATGGATAACCATCGGGACTCCCCCGGTTGCCCTGTACTTCTGGCAAGCAGGCACACCGGGGATCTTCCAAACACCCTATTCCTCAGACCGCAGCCTTGGGTTGAACACTTCCTCCAGTGCGTGTTGTGACAATATGAACCCAGTCTGTATCAGCACGATGCACACGATGGGTGAGAACAAGTATATCCAAGCCTTGGGATTGATCAGTGCGTTCTCTTGGAAGGCGATGTTTATCATCACTCCCCAATTGACAGAGGTAAACGGTAGAATGCCCAAGAAGAATAGACTGACCTGTGAGTAGATGCCGCCCACTATCGAGTAGATCATGCTCATCGCGATGTACGGCATGAGGTTCGGCAATATCTCGCTAAAGAGGATGTGAACCCCGCTAAGGTTCAAACATCGTGCGGCTTCTATGAAGGGCTTCTCCCTGACAGACAGGACTTGTGCCCGGAGGGTTCTCGCGAGTCCCGGCCACCCAACGATACTTATCACGAACGCCACCTCGAACGGGCTCAGCATGCGCGGCAGACTTGTTGCGATTATTATGAGAAGAGGGAACGAAGGGATTATGAGAAAGACATCAGTAATCGCCATCATGGCGGAATCGAACAATCCCCCGATCATACCCGATGAGATGCCAATCATGAATGAAACCACCGTAGTTATGGCCCCAGCAAGAAATGCAACGAGCAATACATCCCTTGAGCCATTCACCAGCTGTCGAAGGACATCTCTTCCCGCGAAATCAGTACCAAGTGGGTTCTCCCAAGATGGGGGCATGTACCTCTTGCTCGGGTAGTAGGCGTTCTCGAAGGGCAAGAGTATGGGGCCGACAACAGCCATGAGAACGAAGAAGACGATTATGGCAAATCCCAGCACAGATGAAGGGCTCTTTCTCAAGGCTCTCAGGAACGATGCAACAAAGCCTCGGGACCTAGGTCTGCTCATTGGTGTACCTCCTACTCGAACTTAACTCTCGGGTCCAGCCGACTGTAGAGAAGATCGGCCAAGAAGTTCGCAAAAACGACGGCCATCGAGATAATCACGAAACAGCCCGAGGTCAGCGGGTAGTCCCTCCATGATATGCTTTGGAAGAAGAATCTACCTATGCCTGGGTAAAGAAATATGTTCTCGATGAAGACTACCCCGCTGAACATGAGACCAATGGTTATCGCGAACTGAGCGAATAATGGCAGCATTGCGTTCCTGCCTACGTAGGTCAACACGATCCTCCTATCAGGCAACCCTCTCGCTTCGGCCGCCGTCACGTAATACTCACCTAGAACAGAGATCGTGCTACTCTTCATTCGAAGACTCCAACCTCCGACCATAGTGACCACGTAGGTAGTTATTGGCAGTATGGCGTACCTCAACACGCTCATGATGAACTCTGCGGAAGGGAGCTCGCCGGCGGAAGGGGGTGACATCTGCGGCGCATATGGCCCTTGGGGAGGCAGCCATTTCAGCTGAATGGCGAATATCAGTACCAAGAAGAACCCGACCGCGTACGCCGGTATAGCCCCGGACACCGAGGAGTACAGTGACATTACCCTGTCGACGATAGACCCTCTGTGATAGGCCATGTACATCCCCAAGAGGACCCCTATTCCAAAACTGATCACCAGCGATATCGACATAGAGAATATGGTCCAAGGCAATGCATATCCCAGAATTGTGGAGACGGGCTGAGCCAGCCTGATGGACCTGCCTAGGTCTCCTCTCAGCAATCCCTTCACGAAGTCAATGTACTGCTCGTGGATCGGGGCATTTGGGACGAAGTTTATGACCTGGGCGACTCGAGTCAACGCTTCCTCATATGAGTACCCTTGGAGTATCAGCTCGTTCAGGAGTGCATCCACTGGGTTCCCGGGCATCAACCTGATCAGGAAGAAGTTGATCGTGACAGCGGCAATCAACGTAAACACCAGCAATAGTATCCTCCTGAATATCCACTTCATCGCGTTATCACGACAAAAACAGGAGTAAAAAAGATATGCGGCGGACCCGTCAGGATCCGCCCATCGAGTGTTCTTCCTATTGCTTGGGCTTACGTCCCTTGTACAGGTAGTACCCGCCTGCGACGATGACGACGAGCGCAACCACTCCTAGCGCGTACATCTCGTATGGTATCCTTTCAAACACGGCCTTGAGTGAGTGAGCTTGGCTCACGGTCACGGTTATGGAGGTTGAAGTCCCAGCGGTCTGGCCGTCGAGTTCCCAAGCCTTGAACGAGTAGCCGCTAGCCGGAGTGGCAGTCACCGTCACCTGGTCTCCCTTGCCGTAGGAGTAGACCCCTGGAGCAAGGCTGAGCGTGCCACCGCCGGACGGTTCCAGACTCACCGTCAAGGTGAGCTTTGGTCTGAGCAAGTTAGCGCGCAGCAGCCAACTGAAGCCGTGGGTTTCATACGACCCCAGGCCGTTCCAGTAGCCCGCATCTGTCGGGAATGCGAACTTGTCCCTGTTCAGGTATACCAGGACAGCGGGTGCGTACAGGTTGATGACCGGAACCTGGTCGCCGGTTATGTAGGAGAGCTCCGAATAGATCTCGGTCAGCCTGGCCTGGCTTATCTGTGCCGGGAAGAGGTTTATCTCCTTCGCCAATGCTGTCACGTTGACTGGGCTTGTCTTCCAGGGCACACTCTGCATTTGACCAAAGTGGTGACCAGGGAAGAGGGCCATGTACTTGTGGTAGTACTCATCGAACGCGAACCCGGGAGCCCCGTAGACTCCCACACCAAGCTGATAGCCACCGACGTAGAATGGGCCATCAGGGGACGCGAAGTACACTGCGTTTTCAACTGACCTGACTGTGACCTTTATCCCGATCTTCAAGAGCTGAGCAGCTATGTCCTCACAAGCGACCGCATTTATGTACCCACCGAACGACAGCTCGAACTCAAGACGCGTACCGTTCTGTGTCACGTAGATCCCATCTGCCCCCTTTGTGAAGCCAAGTCCCGTGAGCAACTGCTGAGCCTTCGTGGGGTTATACTTGTACTCGAAGGGAGCTATGTACTGGTTGACGAAGCTGGCGTTGATGTATCGAGTCACATCGGGAGTGTGCCATCCTATGACGTACTGGGAGGGTGTGCAACCTCCCGGATACTGCACGAAGCCAACTTCAGTCCTGTTTATCCCGTAGGCCAAAGCACGCCTGACATCGACCAGATTCAGCGGGTAAACTGCCTTGTTGATGTACATCGTGTTCCCCACTGACCTGGGGACCAAGATCGTCCAAGCCCACGTCTTTGCCTTCAACGCCTGCAGTTGCTCCGGGGTGGCAAAGGTCCAGACGTAGTCCAAGTCTCCGTTGAGGATGTCGGTCCACATCAAGTCAGTGGAAGCGTACTTGATGAGGTGGATCTCGTCAAACGGTGGATCTCCTCCGTAGTACTGGGTGAACTTCTCTAGCACTACCATGGTTTCACTTACTGACTTTACCTTATAGGGACCGCACCCTATCACCGACTCCGGCCTGTAGTTCATCAGGTCATTCTTGATTTCGTTGAAGGGTGCCGCATCTGTGAATATGTTGTACCCTTGCTGGATCTTTGCGACTACCCTGTCCATGAATGTGCCGTATTGCGTGTAGGACACCACATCCCAGTGCCAGAGTATGTAGAACACCGGGTAGTCAGTCTTCTCGGTGAAAGTGAAGTTCAGCGTGTAGTCATTGACGATTTTGACATCCTTGATGTAATACCAGATTCTGTCCTTGTTCAGATAGGGCCCTGTGTAGAGCGTCGAGAGAACGTCCTTGACCGTCAACTCGTGTCCATCGTGGAACTTGACTCCATGTTTTAGGTTGACCGTGAACCACATGTAGTTCGGGTCGACTGTCCAACTCTCGGCTATCCCTGGTACATACGTTCCGTTGGCCGCAAAGTAGTGCGTCAACATTTCGTACACGAAGTCTCCCACGCCTATCGTCCCAGGAACGAAGAAGTTCCAGTGCCCAACGGGGGGCGGATTGAACCCGAAAGCTCTCTTGAAGACCGTCGGCGCCTGTTGAGCAACAACGGGTCTTATGAGAACAATGCCAAGGAATTGTGCTACGAGTACTAGTGCCAAAGCGAATCCGAATCCTAGTGCTGTTTTTGTTTTCATTTCGGAACTTATATGGCGTTGTAAGAATATAAGCCTAACTCGCACTGCTGTGGCGCAAATCACAGTGTCTCCCTAGAGACCTACAGGAATTGGTCCGCCAAGTGACAGGCCACGAGCTTTGAGCCGACTTGCCTAAGCAAAGGCACCTCGGTGGAGCAGATGCCTATGGCGTATGGACACCTGGTGTGGAACTTGCAGCCGCTTGGCATTTCCTCGAGCCTAGGAATCTCCAGACTCCTCAGCTGAGGGATCGGTCTCTGCCTCGCGAGCTTGGGATCGGGGACTGGGATCGACTCCTTGAGGATCCTGGTGTACGGGTGAACCGGCTTCTGTATGATGGAATCACCATCACCAATCTCAACCAGACTCCCCAGGTACATTACCATCATCTTGCCACGACTCTTCTTGATGAAATATCGCGATATGCCGAAATCGTGAGTTATGAATAGATACGACATTCGGACCCGTTTTTGAAGGTCGAGCATCAGGTCGACCGCGCCCAGCCTGAGCGAAGCATCAAGCATTGAGACGGCTTCGTCTGCAACTACGTACTTCGGTTTCAAGGATATCGCACGCGCAAGTGTCACACGCTGCATTTGTCCGCCGCTCATCCTGGACGGGTATCGATCCAAGAAGTCCTCCGGGGGGACCAATCCGACCAGCAGAAGTAGCTCCTTGACACTGCTGTAAGCTTCCTTGGCCGAAACCGCCTTGTTCTGGATCATCGCAGGAGCCAAGGATTGAAAGATCGTTCGCACAGGGTTAAGGCTGGTGTACGGGTCCTGATGCACCACTTGAGCGTTCTTCCTGAATTCGGAGAACTGTTTTTTGTCGAGCGTCCAAATATGCTCCCCCTCGTACTCTATTCGGCCGGAATCTGGCTTTAGCAAGCCAAGCGTCAGTTTTCCCAATGTGCTCTTTCCGCATCCGCTCTCCCCCAAGAGCACTACGTTCTCCCCTTGTTCCATCGTGAAAGAGACCCGATCAACGGCCTTGATCTCCTTGGCCTTGACGAAGAAGCCTCCACCGGCTATGAACCTCTTTGTTATGTCCTCTGCCTTGAGTAAAGGAACCCGGCTCATCTGAGTTCACGCCACCTGTGGCAAGCAACCAATGATCCTCCCCCCGCGTCTTCGAGCGGAGGCCTTGCCTTCGAGCACACGTCGATCGCGTAGGAGCACCTCGGGTGGAACCCGCACCCGAGAGGTGGGTTGATAGGATCCGGCAGAGGTCCCGGAACGGGCTTCAGATCCTCCACTTCTCCCACCACTGACGGGATAGAACTCAACAGAGCCCGCGTGTACGGATGCTTGGGATTGTAGAAGATCTCATTGACCCCACTCGCCTCGACTATCACCCCACAGTACATGACGGCAACTCTGTCCGCGATCTCGGCCACTGGCGCGAGGTCATGGGTTATGAATATCATCGATGCTTTGGTCTGTTTCCTGATGTCCGTCAAGATCTTGAGGAAAAACTTCTGGGTCAGCATATCCAACGCAGAGAAGGGTTCGTCAAGTATCAACAGCTTCGGCTTGAGCAGCATGGCCATAGCCGCCACGACTCGCTGTTTCATCCCTCCGCTCAACTCATGGGGATACCGGTCAAGGACCGCACTGGAATCAAGTCTTACCATTTGGAGCAGCTCGTTTGAGCGATTGTGGATCCACTCTCTCGTTTTGTCCTCGTGCGACATCGTCGTGTCTACCATGTGCTCGAAAACTTTCATTACAGGGTTGAGGGAGTTGAATGCACCTTGGAACACAATCGAAACATCACTCCATCTGTACTTCCGCAACTCGTCATGACTCAGGTTCAGAACGTCCTTGCCATTGAACAGTATCTGACCCCCCTCAATGAACCCGTTGGGGTCGACTACCTTCAGAATGGTATGAGCTAGAACTGATTTGCCACAGCCGCTCTCTCCGACCAAGCCAAGGACCTCATTCTCATAGACATCCAAGTCTAAGTTGTCGATTGCTCTCAGTGTCCCCCTAGGTACTCTGAACCCAACAGTGAGACCTCTGACTTTCAGCATCAGGCCTTTTGGTTCGGAATCACGGAGTGCCAACCCGGCAACTGAGCTGTCGGTGATTTATAAACAGTATGAATGCACCGTTGCTCGGTCCCGACTCTGCAGCGTAGGAATATATCGCGTTCTATTCACTGAGAGGCGAATGGACCCGAGCGTAGGTGGATTGGCATTGAACTTGGCAATGCTGCTCGTCGTGTTAAGCCTGGTCGCTCTCTTTTTCGCCGACCCAAGTTCCTTCGAATTCACGCTTGCCCTCATATCGTTGCTCATATCGGGCGGCTTCTTGGCCTGGGTGTCCTATGACATAAGAAAAGAGGCAAATATGGCAACCAAGTGATCGACCCGCAGGGGGTAGTGGGTGAACCTGTGCCCTTCGCGCCGGCCGTGTCTAGATCGGTCCCTGTAGTGCAGTGGAGACCGCGGCAGTTTGACGAGTCGGGGAAAGCATAAAACTGCGCCAGCTAGGCCGGAGGAAACAGAGGTACTGAGCGGTTTGATCCTGACGAACTGGTACGAGGACTTCAGACTAAACATACGGTTTTCGGATAATTCAATTAGGAGAGTGTTGCGTTGGCAGGTCCTAGACCCGTCAGACCGATGCCATGGCGGATTCAGGAACCCGAACAGTCTCAGGGATGACCAACCCTTGACCTGCGGTATGCTGGGCCTTTGCGCAGAAGCATACTCCCACCCTGATTCTGCTTACTATCATTCCCGAGAGCTAGAGACGAGAATGCAGTTGATGTCGGAGTTCATGGCGAAGGTGCAGCACGGTGACGGGTCAATAGATCTCACGATCTCGAACATACGCTCGGCCCCCGACACAGGGTTTGCGGTCAGACCCATCTCAAAGGCCTACGAGCTGCTTAGTCCGGTGGAATACGAGTGGGCGAGGAAGACTTGTGGAAACCTGGGGGCTTTCCTCCGGAAGGCCCGCACTTGTCTGGCACATGGGGAGGTCCACACGCCGAATCACAGATGGGTCGTGGTTGCCGCCATGGGCGAAATCAATCGCTTCTTTCCGTCAAGCGAACTGAGGGCCGCATCTGAGCGATACCTCTCAGAGGGTATTGATGTGAACAGAGAGGGGATGTACACCTACGAGAAGAGCACCTCGACCTACTCCTGGATAAGCAACAGGGCGCTCATCGACATTGCGAGGCTCTGGAGGAAGCCGCGGCTCCTTGGCTACGTGAGGAGGAACTTGGACTTCATGATGTACAATGTTCACCAGAACGGCGAGATGGTCGACGAATATTCCAGGAGACAGGACAGAGGGACTCATTCCCTGCTACCGCCACTCGCTTTTGAATGCTATAGCACAATGGCGCTTGTTGACGGGAACGGAGCGTATGCATCCATGGCCGACCTTGCTTTCTCGCTCAACCTTGCTAGGGGTGGGTCGCCAGCGGGGTACAAGGCCAGAGAAGCCTTCGCTGAATTCAAGGCCCTGCCCAGGGAGCCCTTGCCGACGAACTACAACGCCTTCTTCCCGCGCTCTGGGCTCGTCAGGATCAGGAAGGGCAAGTTGGACGCCTCGATCATGGCCCAGAATTTTGACAACTTCCTCACCGTAAGGAACGGTGAATCTATCATAGACTCCGTGAAGCTGAGGTACAATTACTGGGGGTGGTGGAACTTCAACCCCAAGAGAGTAGTGAGAAGCGGGGATTCGTACAAGCTCACCGACTTGTTCACCGGAAGAACATTCCGTACAGGGCCGAAGGAGGTCAGACTCAGAACCAAGTTCGAGATAGAAGTGGACGTGAAGACCCTGAGAAACGGCTTCTTAATGGTTGTGTCCACGAAAGGACCTGAGAACATAGTGATGCAGCTAGACTTGGGGCTGAGGCCAGCGGGCACGTTGTCGCTAGGAGGCAGGAGATACAATCTGTCACGCGTCAAGGGGCCGATATACTTCGACAGGGACGAAGCTCTCCTCACTAATGGAGGCGACAGGATTCTGATACAGGGAGGAATAGTTCAACATAAGATCTGGGACGGCTGGAGAGGTTTCAACCCCTGGGAGAGGTACGGAAAGAGAACGGTTAGCTTGCTGGTGACCCCTGTATCGCCTTTTCACCGTAAGGTCAAGTTCACCAATGGATAGTCTCGCTGAGTCTGTGAGCTCATATCATCTTCAGCCTTGCGTCAGCGCCTCAGATATGAAGCAGCAGTTGTAGCCATGGGAGTTTCCTGACGTATTCGGTCTTCCACAAGCACACAGGAGTCCGACGCTACGACTTCCTTTTCCTCAGCATCCTTAACCCCACGAAAGCCACGATTGCCCCCAGTCCTATTGCAGCTGCGTACATCCAGACTGGAATCCCGACGCTGAACTTCTGAGTCGCCGTCTCGGCAACATTCCCGGCGTTGTCGGAAGACCTGATGATATAGTTGACTTCGGAGAAGACGTTCTGAGCCGGGACTTGGGCAACATACGCCCCGTTCCTTAGGTCCATGGTCACGTCGGTCCAAGCGGCGGTCTCCCCGACCGAGAAGCGCAGGGTAACCTCTTTCACTCCCGACCCCGTGTCCGTGACAGAAGCGGAAATCTCCACAGGTTCGCCCATGACGGGATTCTCAGGGGCCCTCATGATGCTTGCTATTGTTGGGGGGGTTAGGTCGACTATGACTTCTATGTTTTCGGAGGCCCCGATGTAGTACCCCTGCTTGAAGTCGTTAGTGCTCGCCCTTATAGTGTGACTTCCTACGTTTTCGTCGTAGTAGTACAGGGACAACTGCGTTGAGCCATCAGATATGGTAACTCGACTTATGGGCTGGCCTCCTTCCGACAACGAGAACCTGCCCGAGGCCGAAGAAGAGGACATGTCTATGTTCAGGCTGCCTTTACTGATCCAGTCTTGCGTCACCAACCTGTCTCCGACCGCGATCAGCACGCCGCTCTGGCTGATCCTCTTTATCGTTATCTGAGTCCACGTCCGCGCCATCATCGTCGCGGCCCCCAACGTTAGGTTGATTTCAGGAGGAAGGAATCTTACCACCAATGAGGGCCTGTTGGCCTCGACGGCGGACTCTCTGGAGCAAAGGGACGCGTTGTATCCACCGGATGAATCCTCCGCGCTGTCGAATATCTCCCACCCGAGGTTGGGCCAAGTGTGCTGTGGTATTCCATAGAGCATTTTTTGGACTTGGTCAGTCACAACCCAAGTCACCCATCCTGACGCCGAACCGACGAGACTGGAACTTTCGTACATCGAGTTTGCTTGAGGTTGACTTGTCCATAAGATGGAACCCTCACTCCATGAAGATACGACTCGGTGACATAGGTACGTCCTCTGAGACGAAGGAGGATCCCTGACGTACAATGAGAGGTGCGCAGAAAGTAGAGAAGCTCCAGGTGGAATGGAGGACAGGTCGAACGCCACGTACGTTCTTGTATTGCCGCCGCGCAACGACCTCACGCTCAACAGACCATCCGAGCCATGGTTCTGCTGAGGTTGGCTTTCATCCACGTATGCATCGGCACTCGCCGCAAGCGTGACGTTGACAGCACCGGACACAGGCTCTTGGGCAACTGCAAAGGGGATCACGGCCATTGAGGCAAACAGGAGAAGCATCAGCAAGCACACGGTGCCGCCGTCATTGTCCATGGGTTGACTACTTAGAGTGAATTCTTAAGCCTAACAAGTGACTGACCTGAAACGACAGCCAAGTCACGTCGTCCGCCGATGTTCGACATCTGCGCCGCATAGCTAGCTACCGCGGGAAGGCATCCTGTCAACGCTCCTCGCCGTAACGCCAGACGGGCGCTACGAAGACGGCGGAGGCTCGCACCTTAATAGGCTCGGTCGAGAAAGACAAACAGTCAAGGCGAAGAAGAATGACAAGTGAGAAGAGGTTCACAGCTCAGGATGCCAAGATGGTTGGCGAGGCTCTGGGCATCGATTGGAGCGAGTTCGACGTTGAACAGTTCAGGATGGGCATGGATGTTGAGCTGGAGCATGGCAAGAGAGACCCTCACACCAACGTGACGAACGACGACCCAATGCTGACCGGCAAGATCGCGCTCGCGCATCTAAATGAGTTCCCGGACTACTATACGCGACTCGAGAAGTTGGAGAAGGAAGCGGAAGATTTCCACAGGCAACACTAGTCGAGTCGGTCATGAGAATGAGCCTCTGATCGAACTCAATAACCTACGGTTGGTCATCAGCGAGAAAAGGTCTATGGTGAGGCCTCGATTGGCAGCATTGCAGCCTGCCCTATGATGAAGGCACATGAAGCCACTACCAAGCGAGTGAAAAGCGATAGAGGGAGTTCTCGGCAAACAGGCGATCGACTCGATCGTAGCATACGTGGTTGCCAGAAGGAATGAGGACGGGAGGTTCACGTTCGCAAGAGGGACCGACTCCAACTCTCAGGACACATACTTTGGACTGGCCATCGCGCGCGGGTGCCTGTACCCAAGGTGGGCCAGATAGAGGGCGTCAGAAGCACGGAAACGCTCCCCGAAGCTGACTGAGCGCCCTCAACTGCCCTTTTTCACTGACGACGTAGCTGTGAAAGCAGACATCAGACTGGCAGAACGCATGGTACTTGTCAGGTCCGGTCCCGGAATAATCACTTGTGAGGGGCTGAAGACGGTCCTACGCCAGCCTTGGCCATCAGCAACAGAATGATGCCAAAAACGGCCACAGCTCCGCCGACTATCTGCCAGACTAATATGGCCTTGGCATCTTGCCTGGCCTGAAACGACCTGTAGGCCTCGTCGATCTCTGAAGGGTAGCCCGTGCCGGAGATTCGATCCTTCACGTGCATGTAGACCATATCATAGAATCGCTTCGTGCTCTCGTCTCTGGACATCCTTACGAAGTCGTTGCCGTAGTAGTAGCTGATGTAGGGTAGCCCTTCCCAGTGATACACTGCCGAGGCCCTCATGTACAGCAGAAACGATTCGCGCCAATCGGTGAGCTCCGGATTCCTGCTGTACATGGGCAACTCCATCTCGACGCCTATCCCGAGGGAGCGAATCCTAGAATCAACAGAAGAGAACCTCTCGAGTCCTGAGCTGTAGAAAGCGAAGTTGGGCTGCAGCATCACTCTGTCAAACCCAATTTCTCTTGCCACTTCCACACCCACAGCTTCAAAGTAGGGTATCCAGTAGAGGCTGAGGCTTAGCTCGTGGACGGACTTCGCGGTGGCTCTGATCACTTCGTCGTCACCTGTTGAGGTCTCGCTCATCCAGTAGAAACCAGACAGGTCGAGGTGGCTGTAGTTGCCCTCACGGAACCTACTCGCAACTGAGAGTACGTAGTCTTTCACCTGTTGAACCCGGACAGCCCCTCCTTGATCCGGGTTGGGTCTGGGTATCATCACTACAACCCCCACCTGACCGATGTGTATCTTCTCTTCAAGTTCAGCGACGGCGGCCTCAAGCTTCTGCAGTTGGCCTCTTGGGCCCAGTATCTCGTCAGCCCACGCGGACCAGTCTTCGGGTGTCGCTGTTCCGGTCTCATAACTCCCGCCGCTCGGAGACCTTGTTCCGAGGAAGAGGAAGGAATTGAAGAACCCATCGTCGAAGCCGCCGTGGCCGTCATGGTGGGCGGCGAGCCTCATGTAGTCGTCCACCCCTCCTGGCATGGAATTCGCAGTGTCGATGTATACCAGTACTATCCTCTCTGCCGTTGTCTGCTCGGAGTCATGTAGTTCGGGCAAGACTGCCGTCAGAACTGGAGCTGCCAGCAGGATCGACAGGACGCAAATCACGCTGACGCCGTGATGTCGTGCCGCGACCCTTTTGTTGCTCAATCCACGCTCGGCTAGAACCAGTCGGAGAGCCAGATATAGGGATGACCGCTTGGGAACAGAACTTGCAGCACTTCGCAAACATCATCTTCGTTCCTGACGATCGGATCCGCCAGGACATCTGTCACAGTCCTGTAGCCCAAGATGAGCTGCATCAAGACCCATTGGGGCAGTTCTATGCGGCTGGTTGAGGCCTTGTCGGAGAGAGATACCTCGGAACCTGACAGCTCCATTGTGGCACTCCCGATATCTGTCTTGATGGAAACCCTTGGCGGAAGTTGCCTCACCCCTGCCTTGCCCAGCCTTCTGCTGAACTCAGGAAGCAACTTCTTGAGCGTTAGATGTAGGTTGATGATCCTTCCCATGCCCATTGCGTCATGATGATATTCCACGTTCATTGTACAGCCCAGTCTCTTGCACAGGCTCGCGAACTCGTGATCGAACGGGACGAAGGCCTCAAGCTCCGTTGCCTGCTTCTGTTCAGCCACCTTGCTCGCGTGACTGAGCATGTTTTCGTAGAATACGTTCTCTCTTGCGCCTACCTCGGTAATTCTCATCACCCTAGGCCATCGGTCAGCCGCGTAGTAAGCCACCACCTTGCCCGAGTTGTCCTCGAATACAGTGCCATCGGCTAATATCCTCCAGTCCGATCCCTTTCTGAACTTGAACCACGTGTTTCTGTCCCTCTTGACAGGCCCTGTCCTCTCTTCATTCGTCAGTTCGTACAGGTCGAGCACCTGACCGGCGTCCTCCTTCATCATCGGTCTTGCGTGCAGTCCTTCGCGCGCTCGCTTCGCATTTCTCAGTGGCACGGTGATCTTGTAGTCGGGAAGGGTCGAGGCATACCCCCACTTGCTGTAATAGTCAGGTATGCCGTAGAGCATAGAGATGTCGTAGTCACGCTTGGCCATGTAGTCAACCGAGTGCTCCAATACTCTCTTCGAGTAGCCCTTCATCCTCTGCTCCTCAAGAGTGCCGACACCGCCTATCCCACCCATTTTCAGGTAGGACCTTCCGACCTTCACCTCAATGTCATTCACCCAGAGCCAACTCGTTGACAGACCATCCGCCAGGAGTTCCACCTTGTGGGATCGCTCCTCATCCGTCACGCGCATTTCTAGGCCCATGACCCAAGCTGAACGGAAGCCTGAATATAGGATTTCGCGACAGGACACATTGTTCCGAGGGGAATGCCTTACGTCCTCGGCTCCGCTGTCCAAGAATGGAGCGGATCCTCACGTGCTATCAGTTGCCTACCTTCGCCCGCCAGAGCCCACAAGTAGTACAGGTGATAACCAGGTGCTGAGACCACCGGGTGGTATCCTCTGGGAATCGCAACGGTGTCTCTGTCTCGCAGTACAATGGTCTCGTCGATCTGCCCGTCATCAGTGTAAACCCGTTGGATGCCGAACCCGGTCGGAGGATTGAGCCTGAAGTGGTAGAACTCCTCATGCCTTGACTCAGCCGGGAAGTCACTTCGCTCATGCCTGTGGGGAGGATAGCTCGACCAGTTTCCCGGCGGATTGAAGGTCTCCCCAACGAGAAGTCTCTCCGCCTCCACACGGGTGTCGATCACGTCATGCACTTCTCTATACCAATTTGATTTCCCAATCCGGCGGACCTTCACATCGTCGGGCCTGACCAAGCATGGATCGTATCTGGTCCCCGCCTTCGCCGACACCACGGCCACCTCTGTATCGTCCTCGGCCGCGATGTGACAACGCATACCCGGCGGCGCGTAGACTGCAGTCGCTCTCTCCTCGAAGATGCCGGTTCTCCTCAGACCGCTGAATTGGCGGTCATCAGCCTGAATGCTGCAGCGACCCTTCATCAGCAGGAGAACCTGCTCGTTCTCAGGGTGAGGTATGTCGATTTCTTCCCCCCTGGCCATCGACAGGAGACAGAGTCCCAGCAGACGAAGAGGGCCTTCGCCGGGACGTAAGACAGGAACCAAGCCTCTCCGATGCTGGCACTCAACCTTCAGTTCCATCGATTGCCCAGTGCTCCGCGCAGAAGCTCTTATGGCTATCTGACAATCGCGCGCGACCGGAGCAGGCTTAAAACCGAGTTGAGTATCCGAAGCACTACATGTTGAAGGTAAAGATCGCCGCGGAGGATGTATCGGTGGAGGCAGAACTGGACGACAGTCGGACGGCGCAGGCCGTATGGAAAGCTCTGCCCATCGAATCGAGGGCGAACACTTGGGGCGAGGAGGTCTACTTCTCCACGGGACTGAAGATCAGTGAAGAGAACCAGAAGGAGGTCGTCAAAATGGGAGACCTAGGATTCTGGCCGCCCGGGAAGGCAATCTGCATCTTCTTCGGGAAGACGCCAGTATCCAAGGGGGATGAGATAAGACCTGCCAGCCCGGTCAACGTGTTCGGGAAGGTGCTGGGCGATCCGAAGGTCTTCGGACGAGTCAAAGAAGGCATGAAGATCCGAGTGGAAGCTATCGAAGGTGGTTGTTGCCAGACCGGAGAATAGAGCCGGATCCGTTGCTCTGAAACAGACCTAGAGGAGATCAACACCCACGACTAGGCCGACTAGTGACATCACTCCGAAGAGAATGAAGAGAACAGCGGAGGCGACCCTCAGGGAACGCTCGGGGACCCTCTCCGAGACCACTCTCCCGACCGACAGCGCCACAGCAGTCAGCAGGAGGAAGGCGAGCATCACGCCTGAGAGGATCTCTAATACATGACCGTATCTTGCGGCCAAGGTCACGATGGCAAGCTGTGTCTTGTCACCGAGTTCCATCATTGAGATCGTCAGGAACGAGGAGAAAGCCGCAAATCTCCCCCCTCGCACACTGACTTCCTCGCTATCTAGGAAAGCCAGTGAGTACACCCCAAGTACGATGAACACCAAACCTGATGCAGCACATATTAGGTCTAGAGGGAGGACCGCCGCGACTGCCTCGCCTACGAGAACGGTGGCTCCATCTACGATCGCAAACGCCAGCAGGCTGCCGGAGAATACCGCAAGACGGTTGTACCGAGCGGATAGTACCACGATCGCTAGCTGAGTCTTGTCTCCGAACTCGGCCAGCATCGTCATCCCCAAGGAAGCCAACAGGGGCTCTAGGTTCAAGTGAACGCCGGATTTGCTAGCGTTATATAAGATTAAGTCTTCTGCTGCCTCCGGGCGAGCCGGAACTCACATGAGAGACCACGGAATCCGACGGAGTCTGAATACAAGCAATATAAGCCGACATACTGACGAGCAAACCGCATGATCGTGAGCGTCCCCTTTGGCAAGGGCTTCGAGACGTGTGAGGTTGAAGACGACAAGATCCTGGCATCTCTCGAACCCTCATGGCCTCCCGCCGCCGGTAGCCAAGAGCGCTGCGTGTCTGAAGCTCTAGCCCGACCGATCGGATCTGAATCACTCAGGCATTTGTCCTCAGGGGTGAGGACCTCGTTGATCTTGACCAGCGACAACACGCGGCCTGTGCCCAGCGGACTGACCCTTCCCCCGATCTTGGATGAAATCAAGCAAGCCGCCCCGAACTCATCAGTGAGAATACTTGTCGCCACGGGCCTTCATGAATGGTCGCCAACCAAGGGTGAACTCGCTGAGAAGTTGGGCTCAGCCATCGACCGCGTTGATGAGGTGAGCATTCATTCAGCCAAGGACAAAGAATCGCTCATTCAACTCGGAAACCTCTCAAACGGAAACGAACTATGGGTGAACGATCTCATAAATGAGGCTGACTTGATACTCTCTGATGGCTTCATCGAGGGGCACTTCTTCGCCGGCTTCACCGGAGGGCCCAAAAGCATTCTGCCCGGTATCGCCGGAGCCGAAACAATCATGCACAACCATTCGCCAACAAACATCGACAGCCCGAATGCCAGGTGTGGTGTAACCAAGGGCAATCCGATCCACGAAGAGATGCGCGAAGCAGCAAAGAGGACAGGTCTGAGGTTCATACTGAACGTGATTCTCGACAAGTCCAAGAATGTCGTCTCAGCTTTCGCCGGCGATCCAATACTGGCTCATGAAGGTGGAACCCTATTCTCACTGAGGTGCTGCAAGGTCACTCCGGTGCTCGGAGACATAGTGATCACCTCGAACGGAGGCTACCCGCTTGACAGGAACCTGTACCAGCTGGTGAAGGGGATCTCAAATGGCGCGCTGACTGCGAAGGACGGCGGCGTCATAGTCGCGTGCGGAGAGTGTATGGATGGAGTGGGGCACGAGGGATTTCGAAGGATGCTGGCGTCCGCGAGCGATCCGAGCGAATTCCTGGGAAAACTGAGAAAGGGAGAGATATGGGAGGAGGCTCAGTGGGAGGCACAAGTTCTCGCCAAAGTCCTCGAGAAGTTCAGAGTGATCATTGTTTCGAAAGGCGTTGATAGGAAGACTGTCGAGTCAATGCACATGACACAAGCAAGGTCGCTTGGAGAAGGTCTAGAAGAAGCACTCAAGCTCAAACCCCGGGGTAGGATAACGCTTCTGCCGGACGGCCCGTCCGCGATTCCTCTGTAAAGCACGCCCCCCGAGCATCGGCTATTGGTAGCTCTCAGACAGAATGTGTCCGCTCTCCGGTCACCACTTGGTGAACTCAGAGGTCTTATCTCTCTTGGACTCAACGCCGGAGAGGTGGACAAGGTACCTTATCTGCGATGCAGCCTCCATCATGCAGGTCACGTGATATGCCTCCTCTAGGAGCTTCGCTGCGGCAAATGTCCCATGCCCCCTGACCACGACTCCCTTGTACTGTTTGAGCGCTGTAGAAACCTCCTGCTCCAGAGCTTTGGATCCGCTGACCTCCTTGACTGATATGACCGGTATTTTCCTTAGCACGTAGTCTCCCTCGGCGTCCATTGGTATGATCTCATCGAATATGAGCGAGCAAGTTATCGAGTACGGAGGGTGTGCGTGTATGACGGCAAGAGCAGAAGTCTCCAGATACACTGCTCTGTGAACCATCGTCTCAGTTGAACTGAGGAGTATGGAACTGTCCTCTTCGAATAGGTCCACCTCCACCACATCTTCTGGCCCTATCTCATCTGCGGCGGCCCCTCTCCTCTTGATGTACATCTTGTCGCCGCCCCTTACGCTAATGTTGCCACTGTGGCTGACCATGTAGCCCTTGTCGTGGAGCTTCCTGCCGTACTTGCTAATCTCCTTCCAGATTTCGCTCTTACTCTCTGAGGCCAAGTCTCTCCAACGTCCTCCTTGTGGGGTTACCCTCTTCATCCCACCCTCTGAACCTGTAGTACTCATTGAGCATTTGTTCGAGTTCCACCACTTGCCCTTTAGTGGGTCCAGTGGACAGGGGTTCGTTCAAAAGCCTATTCGGGAGCGTGTCATCTTTCCTGCCAAACCCCTCCCTGATGTTGTACAACCTCTCCAAGTTCCAGATTCTCTCCCCAGCCAACATGAGATCCTCCCCTGTGTATTGGACGCCGGTTCCCGCGGAAAGCATCCTTGAGTAGTAGTCCTCATCCAATCCGTACCCGGTGAACCTGCAGGCTACCAAGGTGTCCATACCAGCGTAGAGGTTCTGCTGCGAGATCACGAGACCCGCCTTGTTGGTGGTCGAGAACCTGTCTATCCTCCTCGGTATGCCGAGAATTTCCAGTCCGATCATGTATGACCTGAGGTGACATCCTCCTCTGTTGCTTGTCGCGAATGCAAGACCTTGTCCTTTCGCGCCTCTGGGATCATAGGCCGGAAGCTCCAAGCCTTTAGATTGCATAGCCAAGCCGGGAGCTCCATATTTCTCCGCCAACCTCTTTGAACCCTCGGCCAGGTCATCGCCGAGACCCTCCCTGTGAGCTGTCTTGTTCACCAACTCGATCATCTTTTCCCCGTCGCCCCACTTCAGTTCCTCCCCCAAGAGTCCCTTCTCGCTGAGTTCCATCGCACAAGCGATCGTCACGCCCATTGAGATCGTATCCAAGCCAAGGTCATTGCACAAGTAGTTGGCCTTGGTGACCCTCTCGAGATCCCATACCAAGCAGCACGAGCCCAACGCGAAGACCGTCTCGTACTCTGGACCTTCCCCTTCCGCACCTTCGACTTTCGTCAGCCTGCCACATGCAATCTTGCATCCATAGCAGGGTTTTGCTCTTACTAGAATGTTCTTTGTAATCGACTCGCCGGACAGGTTGTCAGCTTCCGGATGATAGGTCGATCTGAAATTCTCTGCAGGGAGTACTCCTAGTTCGTTCATTAGATTTACGAGCACTGCAGTGCCGAACCTCGGCAGCGCCTTGCTCGTGATTGGGTGCATGTCGAAGACCCTGTTTGACTCTTTCACCACGAAAAGGAGCTTCTCCTTGTCAGCTATCTCCGTCCTAGCGGATCCGTTCGCGACAATCGCTTTGAGCCTTTTCGATCCCATCACTGCTCCAACTCCTCCTCTCGCCGCCGTCCTATGGAAGTCGTTCATTATGCTGGCTATTCTGACCAAGTTCTCGCCAGCGGGACCTATGCACGCTACCTCCACTTCTTTGCCGAACTCTTCGTTGAGTCCTCTTGTAGTATCGAATGCGCCCTTGCCCCAGTATCTCTCACCATCCAGCACTTGCACGTCCTCACCATCCATGTGTATGACGACAGGGCTCTTGGCCGCGTTCTTGATCACGAGAGCGTCGACACCGCAACCTTTGAACTTGGGACCGAAGAACCCACCTGCATTCGCGTCGAGCATAGTGCCTGTCAGGGGTGATCTGGTGGATACTGAGTACCTTCCGGAGGTCGGCGCTGCTGTTCCCGTAAGCGGGCCAACGGCAAAAACGAGAACGTTCCCGGGACCAAGAGGATCAGTGCCGGGCTTGACAGAGTCGTATACTATTTTGGCACCGAGACCTCTTCCCCCGATGAACCTGAGCCTTGTGTCTTCATCGTGCTGAAGGAACCTAACATCCGAGCTAGCTAGGTCAACTTCTGCGATCCTACCTGTCCACCCAGCCATTGTCTCAAACACCGTCGAGGATCGAGCTCATCCTAGCGTCGCAATAGGCGGGCTCGCAATTCATATAAACATGAGTGGCCCTTCCCAGTTCGGGACCGGGATGAAGGTACTTGTGAAGTTCTTCGCTTCCTACCGGGAAGCGGTCGGATCGCCAGAAGAAATGATTGAGGCACCCGAGGGTTCAACTGTCGGAGACATAGTCGAGGTTGTGGCCTTGAAGCATCCAAGTTTGGGACCCATGAATGACGCAATACGCGCTCTGAATCAGAATGTCGTTGATGTGGATGCTAAGGTCAAGGATGGCGACACTCTGGCGATCTTCCCTCTCGTGGGAGGGGGATAGTCTTCACGAATTCGGCACCTCATTCTTGGCCAACACCTCATGCGTGAACTGAAGCTCAATTGTAGGGCTGAACCCCTGCAAGTCTTATAATCCGGAACGCGATGTGCTGAAAGGTCCTACCTTGGAGACACACGGGTTGGGCTTCCCGAACCGAGACTACAGGCGGATCCTCGAGGGAATGTGTGAGTATTTCAAGCGGTATCCTGGAACAAATGCCATTGTGCTCACGGGCTCACTGGCGAGAGGAAAAGCCGTGGAGGGATCCTGCATTGACCTCGCCGTGTTCTTGAACAAGGAGGCGTTCGCATCTCTGGGTTCAACCGTCAACCGCAGGGCAAGGGCATACGCTCGCCTCGGCGGGAGAATATGCTACCACTCTGGCAACGTAGAAGGTGGTGTCACGTTTGGCAAGGTCAGAGTTGACCTGATTTTCACTGACGGTCGTCTGGATCCACAGCAGCAGGACTCATATGACGTGACGAGGGATGAGTTCGAGACCACAGTGGGCAACTTGTTCGTCTACTCCGTCCTGATGTATGTCAGGGGAAGGGCTTACCAGCAGCTGAAGGAGAGGTACCTCCCGTTCTACGACGATGCGCTGAGAAAGACTAGGCTGCAAGCCACAGCAGCTGAGTTCCGGCACAAGACTTGGAAGGCGCGCTGGCTCGCGGAAAGGGGGGAGTACGTGGCAGCGCTGTATTCCCTCTTGGAGGCGCAGCGCATCTTCATCCAACACCTGTTCATCAAGGAGCGGAAATACCCGATCGATTACGTAAAGTGGCTAAGGGAGCAGTGTAAAGAGATCCTGCGAATGCCCGACCTCTACGGAGAGTTCACGTCAACGCTGGGAGGCATCGAACTCACCCAAGAGGGAATAACCGAAAGAAGTGTCATGGTGGAAGCCATATTCGACAAGTATTGCAGCTAAGGCGGATTATTTCTTGTGCCTCGTCGTGTAGCCCTACCCTCGCGCGACCCTTCGGTTGGGCATACTATGACCGACGGGATTGCAGCACCTCTGGGTTGACTATGAATTTCGGTGTCCTGCCGAGGAGCGCGTCAATGATGTTCTCTGCCGCCATTTCCGCCATCTTGCCCCTCGTCTCCACGCTGGCGCTGGCTATGTGAGGTGTGACGACTACATTCTTGAGTTTCAGCAGTGGGCTGGAAGCCGGGATCGGCTCCTTCTCAAACACATCTAGGGCGGCTCCTGATATCCTGCCCGACACGAGGGCGCGATAGAGGGCCTCCTCATCCACGACCGGCCCCCTCGATGTGTTGATCAGAATGGCAGTAGGTTTCATCTTGCTGAGTTCAGGCTCGGCTATCATGTGTGTGGTGCCCTCAGTCAGCGGTACATGCAGGCTGACGAAGTCAGATTCCCGCAGCAGGGTGTCTAGGTCAGCGAATTCTGCGCCTGTCTGCCTCTCGAAGTCCTCCTTTCTGCTGGTGTCAGTGTAAAGGACTCTCATGCTGAATCCGGTCGCACGCTTGGCAACCGAGGATCCTATTCTGCCGGCTCCGACTATGCCGAGAGTCTTTCCCACCACGTCAGCACCCAGCAACAGCGTGGGGCCCCATGTCTTCCACTTCCCTTCCCTCGCGAATCCATCGGCCTCGACTATTCTCCTTGCAGAAGCCATTAGCAAAGCCCAAGTGAAGTCAGCGACGGTCTCCGTCAGGACACCCGGCGTGTTGGTGACGAAGATCCCGCGTCTTGTGGCTTGGGCCACATCGATGTTGTCAAAGCCCACAGCGTAGTTGCTGATGACCTTTAGCTTCGGGCAGTTGTCTATCACTTCAGAGTCAATGCTGTCGGTCAACAGTGACAGAAGCCCATCCTTGTCCTTGGTGTGTTTGATGATCTCCTCTTTGGTCGGTGGGAGTTCCCCTTGGTGTACGTCGACTTCAACGGAGCCTCTCAGAAGCTGAAGGCCTTTGTCCGGTATCAGCCTAGTGACGTAGACCCTCTTCCTAGTGCCTGTCATATCAATCCCCTCATTGCCTCGATCAGTACTTCCTTGGATTCAGCTATCACACTTTCGGACGTCTCCCCTGCCGCTGGCTTCACTTCGAAGCTGACAATGGGCACGGGCCTGTTGAAGTAACCAATCTCACGCAATAATCTGAGGAACTCCCTCACCTCTGGTACTCCGTTGCAGCTGTTTGGTGCATGGAACCTCGGATGACTGTCAGCATCAGGCAGACAGCTACCTATGTGAGTATGCACCAGGACATCCCTCGCCTGCGCAAGCGAGGACGCGGGGCTTTCCTTCAGGAGGGGCAGGTGGCTGAGATCTACGGTGAGTCCGACATTCCTGCAGTCTTTCCTCACACCCAGTATTAGATCAACTGCCTCTCTCGTGGGTCCGACAAGCCTTCTCTTATCGACATCCCTGTCGAAGGACTCCAGCGAGACCACGATGTCCTTCCCAACATAGTCAGCAACCTCAACGAGAGAACTAGCCAAGACGGACATCGCCGCCTCCCTAAGGTCCTTGCCGGGGTCTGGCCCGCTGCACAGGACTATCGTCTTCGCTCCAAGGGACGCAGCCTCGTCAGCAAGTTGCTTGACGAACTCAACGGCCTGCCTCCGAGTGGATGGATCCAATGCATTCAGGTTGACGTTCCCCCTGATCAGATCGCCTCCGCCGCAGAACACGACTTCGGTGCCGATTGACTTGAGCAGGGATGCGAGTTCCCCCCGCGTGAGGTAATCCCTGTTGGAGGAGACCTCTATGGCATCGAAGAAGTCATCTTCCACTATGGTCTTGGCCGTTTCCAAGACGGAACTCCTTCCCTCGAGAATGCCGGGGAACGCCATGGAGTGGACTATGCCTACCCGGAATGGATACCTAGACATCGTCATCAGGGAGGCAGGCTGCGCATTTAATTGTTGCATGCTTTCATGGTTGAACTCTGTCGGTCGCCGCCACAACGCTCATTCCTGCTACTCCGACTGGTCTGTCGGGGACTCTCGTGGCCACCGTCCTAGGTGACTTGTCCCTGTTGCCGACTCGATGGCCTTTCCGAGAGAAGGACGATAATTCCTCCAAAACCTAAATAAAGAAAGAACGCGCGTTCCAGAGAAGTGCATGACGGTGCCCACGAGGTCATCTGAAGAGGTTCGTTCGCTTGTCCAAGGGTCATCTCCTGAGGAACTCACGTTCCCGATCCGGAGCCTAGATCACTGCGACCACGTGGTCAACACCTCCTTGGCGGGGCATCCTGAGTTGGCGGCGGACCATCTCCTCAATGTGGAAATGGTTGGAAAGCTGGCGGGATGCGTTGGGAGCGTCATTCGCCAACTCAACCTCGAGTTCGTGAAGAGCCGAGTAACTTCTGATGACCCCGCGGAAGTTCGGACAAGGAAAATCCAAGCTCGCCAAAGATCCTACGATGTACTGGTCGAGATTGCACTGAACGCAGTGGGTGTCGAAGGCCGACGCGTGGGCTTCTCTGAGGAAGAGACCGATCAGACTATTCGACAGGTGGTCAACGCCTTGGAAAGATGGGAGGAACTGGAGGCTACGGAGGAACCCCGTTCTGGGAGCCCCATTGCATCGGCAGTCGTAGAGAGAATCCTCGAAGGCATGAGGGTCGTTGCTGGAGGAACAAGCATGGTGGCGCACATGGCCAAGGAGATTGAGGACCAACTGGTAAACGGACGGCTGGCCTCATCGCTTGTCCAAGCCGCCAAAAAGGTGATCCGTGAGAACATCTACTACGAGATGACTGTTGAAGGCTTGTGCAAGTTCGGGAACGACTACGCGATTGGGCTTAGATGGTTGAGGCACTTGGGATTTGTGCAGGTGTCGACTAATCCGGTACTCGCCGCCCGTGCCTACAACGATGACCCTCGCTTGTGGGATGACTTCAGGAATGTGGCAAAGGCCCACCCCGAGTGGTCCCAAGATCCAGAAGGGTTTGGGGACGAAATAGCCATGGGAGCGACAATGGTGGCACTGTGGCCCAACATGGTTGTGTTCAGACCGATCGCTCTCATCTCAGGAATGCACGATGGCATGGTCAGTTACCAGCTCAATCCGAGGGTCGCAACGAGCCTCGAAGGTAGCATCACCGACGCTTTGAAGATCTACTCCCATGCGGCCGAATTCATTCGGGATTACGACTCCTACCTAGCGTGGGGATATTCGAACAGGAGGGACAGCGGAAGACCAAACATCGTCTTCAAGGTAGCCGCAGAGAGTCCTGTGGCCTGCGACATCACCACTGCACTCAATGGAATGGGCATTGGGACCAACAACACGGTAACCTTCACAGTCGCGCAGGAAGTGGCGCTCATAATGGCGGCGATAAGGGGCATGGGAAAGGCGAAGAGGATGGGCATCCCACTGACGCAAATATATGAGACCAACATGGGCGGACGGTTGGAAAGTCACCTCCGGGAAGTGGAAGCCGAAAGGATTCTCCTGGAGACTTGTGACGGATCGGACACTAAAGAAATGTTACTGAGGCAACTTGCCCAAGGGCTTGGAGCCTCGGTTGAACCGGACGAGACACGACCCCTAGTAGAGAAGGTCAGGGCAGTGTGCTCCTTCAAGTACCTGAAGAGCCTGACCGACAGAACCTTCAGCGAGACCGTTGCCTCGGGAGACAGACAAGCCCCTAGCGAGGGAAAGGGCGGGCGAGCCATCTCTCTGGCTCAGCTTGCTGAGACGGAGGAAGCCATAGGATACGCTGGGACGGTTGTGGCGCAGAAGGTCTATGGCATTTTCTTCAGCCCAGAGAACAGGGCCAAGTGGATTGCCTACGTTCAAAAGCAATTCGACCTGTCCAAGAGCGAAGCCGAGGAGGTCATGGACAAGATCGACGTTCTGCCTGCCTCCAAGAGGAAACCGGACGACACGTACCTAACGCTGGCTCGAAGAAATGTGACGAATACGGAGTTCCCGAACCACCAGCTCGACGTTCTGCTTGCTTCTCGTCGACAGGGCTTCGACATTCACAGATTCGAGGATTCCATTGCGAAGAGTCATGCACGCAATGTCCTTGAGAGGCTGCTCAGGATCGAGGACTTCCGTAGAGCCTACGAACTGACGCCGGAACTGGCCGGAGAACTTCAGCGCGTCGGAATAGACGCGGAGTCTGGTGAAAGACCTCTGAGGAGCGAGGAGTGGTCCAGCTTCGGACCTGTGGTGAAGACCATGACGGAGTTCAGAAACGCATACAGCAGTTTCAGAAAGGTCGTCACTGGAATTGTGAGCGAGTCGGCCACTCGACGTTCTCCGTGAATGGAGGAGATTCTCATGAGTGAGATAGCGGACCTGTTCAAGAGATATCTCGAACAGCGGAATCGCCCGATTACACTCTATGGTCCCTCACTGATCCAAGAAGGGAGCGACGTCCTGTTCCTGATCAGGGAGAGACGAGAACGCAAGATGATCGTGGTTCATCCCAGATCCGCAACCGAGGGGCTGTGCAAGCATTTCGTCTCGGACGAGATCGGGCAACTGGAAGTCAGGGGCACGATTTACCAGTACTGCATCTGTCCCTGTAGTCACGACAACGCCTCCTCTCTTCGCGAACTCTTTCCTTTCACCCGACCTAGACCCATCGGCCTGGCACCAGCTATTGGGACAGGCGACCGCATAGGACTGGCGACACCAGGCCACATACGGGCCCTGAGGAGATACCGGATAGCCCCTGTGCTCGCTCAACAATCGATCCGTGAGATGACTCGGACTGCGCGGTCTCCGCAGGAGGTCATGGACGATGTCCTATGGGCGGCATTCCAAGAGGGCTACAGAGAGGGTTTTGGAGCGGACGCAGATCACCTGAAAACACCGAAAGACATCGAAGACACTTACGAGGCGGGCTTTACCATGTACACGATTGACCCATCCGACTATGTGGATGACGCGGTTGACCAGTGCAGTCCGAGAACAGTGGAAGAGAGGTTCGAGAAATTGCCGTGGGACGAACTGAAGTCCACGAAGGATGAGTTCCTGCGAATGTACCTGGACAGGGAATTCGAATTCCCGGACGGCAATCGTGCTCTGAAACTCGAGTTCTCAAAGGAGGAGCTGCTTAGGGCGGCCATCAAGTACTCATTCGCGATAATCCACACGGCCAAGCTGTGGAGTCATCTGCAGAGACTCTTCAACGGAAAGCCTTTCGACTTGGAGGTCTCGTTCGACGAGACGGAGAAGCAGACCTCGCTCCTAGAGCACCTGCTCATAGCATCGGAACTGAAGAGGCTAAACGTCCAGTTCCACAGCCTCGCGATCCACCTACCGGGGAAGTTCGAGAAGGCCATCGACTATGTCGGAGACCTGGAGGAATTTGAAAGCGCCCTAAGAGACCACCTGATCATCTGCAGAACCTGCGGCCCATACAAGCTCAGCATCCACTCCGGGAGCGATAAGTTCTCAATCTACGGGATCGTGGGCAGGCTGGCCCCCGACCTTTTCCACCTGAAGACGGCTGGGACGAGCTACCTAGAGGCACTCCGAATTGTGACGATGCACGATCCGACACTGCTACGAGAGATTGTGCGTTACGCAATGAGATGTTACGAGAAGGACAGGCAGACATACCGCCTAAGCACGGAACCCCGCTCGATCCCGAATGTCGACGGCGTGAAAGATGAGGATCTGGAGGTGACCTACCTCGAAGGAGACAGTGGAAGACAACTGCTGCATGTCACTTTTGGGTCAATCCTAACAGCCAAGGATGAGAACGGTGGCTGGCTTTTCAGAGGGCGCATAAGGGATGCGTTACTGGACAATGAAGAGGAGTTCTACCAGAACATCGCTAAGCACTTTGAGCGACATCTCAGTTCACTGGGCGTGAAGCCGAGAACGTCCTAGACCTGCGAATCAGGCTTGACCGACTCCGCTCCGGAGTTCAGGCGGTGTTTCCCCGTGCGAGCGGATCCTTTGCCTCCTTCAGCGCGCTAGCTATGAGGGGGGCCAATGACACCTTCGATGACGAGCGCGGAACGGAGTCAGTGGAGATCAGATGAGACATCCCTGCCTTGCGGAGACGGGGCAATGCTCCCTCGGTGAGGAGAGCGTGAGTCACCAACACGTCCACCCTCTTGGCCCCTCTTGATCTGAGTCCCCTGATGGCCTCGGCCAGGGTCCCTCCCGTGCTTATGATGTCGTCTACCACGACAACTCTCTTGCCCTTGACCGGGACAGAACCAGAGACCCTCACGTCTCTGTCGCCCAGCCTCTCCTTCTTCAATATCACATACTCAACCGACAGGACATCTGCGACACTCTTGGCCCATTGCTCGGACTCGCTGTCAGGACCGACGACTACTATGTCTCGCGCGCGATAGTTCTCCGCATAGTACTTTGCCAACAGCGGCATTGCCGTGAGGTTCAATGTTGGGATCGAGAATAGTTGGTCGAGCCCCTTTAGCCGATGTAGATGCGCGTCGACCGAGATCAGACGATCTGTCCCTGCACTTTCGATGAGGGTGGCAACTAGCTTGATGCTTATCGGTTCGCCCGGCTTGAAGCGCGCGTCCTGACGTGCATACGCAAGGTACGGCACGACCGCTGTGACTGTTCTGCATCCGATTCCCCTCACTGCATCCGCGACCAGACAGTACTCCATCAGCAGTCGATCCGGTCTCATGTCAAGGGATTGAATTATGGCAACATCCTCGCCAGACGCGTCTCCCTCGACTCTCAAGTAGAGTTCCCCATCCGGGAACCTCCTCGTTTCTGTCTCGGTCAAGCCGAACCCAGTGATCTTTGCCACGGCCCGGGCCAGGTGCTCCCCTGATGAACCGTAAGCTATGATCAATTCAACCACCGAGAGCCTCGTGCGGTGCCCCGCAAGAGCCCAGTTGTCCGGTGAATGGCCCGAGAGCGTTTAAGCTTATCGACGGAGCATCACAGAGGTCTGAGTTCCAGCGGACCGGGCGCACCTTGGTAGGTTGCCTTATCCTCGACCAAGACCAAGCACGATCCACCTCTTAGCTCAGCCCGGAATGAACCGCCGGTCACTGTGTAGACCTCCCAGCTTATCGCGTCCCTGTAGATACCGTCCGGGACGGGTACGTCTATCACTTGCGGATCCCCAGTTCTCTTGATGATGACGACTACTGTCTCCCTCTCGGTCCATCTCTGGAAAGCTATGAGGTCGAACTGATCGTCAACTGCTAGGAACTTGAGCCAACCCACCCGAACTGCCTCAGAGTCTGCCCTCACCTTCAACAGCTTCTTGTATAGCCCAAGAACCTCGTCGTCCCTGCTGCCTGAGTTCCAGTACATAGCTCTCCTGCAATCAGGATATGGCCCACCCTTCATCCCTATCTCATCGCCGTAAAGTATCACCGGAGAACCAGGATATGTGAACTGGAAGATGGCAGCCATCATGAGTCTCATCTTGTCATCTCCGGCTGCGGTGAGAGCCCTAGCAGAGAACTCGTGGTCGATCTGACTGCACTCGGCCAACGTCGCTGCCCAGGAGGTCAGCCCTCTGGACCGCGTTAGCTGGGCTACGAACTCGGATGGCGAGGACTTGTCCTCCAAGAAGAAGTCGGTTGCGGCTTTCCTGAACCCCGAGTCAGTCGCGGAATCGAGCTCTCCGGAGTTCAGCCAAGGAGCGGGATCCGCCCTGACATCACCTACTACCACGGCGTCCGGCTTGGCGCGCTTCACTGTTCGGCGAACCTCAGCCAAGAAGAAATGAGGAAGCCCGCTGGCCACTGGTAGCCATATCCCATCCAATGGAGCCTTTTTCATCCAGTGAGCGACTATCTCTCTTACGAATCCCCTGACCTCGAAGCTGCGGAAGTTGAGTTCGGGCCAATCAGGCCTGCCTCTGTAGGCCTCGTACGCCGGGCGCTCCGGTTCACCCGCGAGCCTGCGCATGATCATGCCCGTCAACGACTTCTTCTGCGTTATGGGCAACTCGTGGATGTTGTACCAGCTCAGGTATTGCGAGTTCTCTTGATTTCTGACCACATCCCTGAACGCAAAGAATCCCCTCCCGGTGTGGTTGAAGACCATGTCCAAGACCACCCTTATTCCCTCTTTGTGGAGGGTCTCCACGACTTCAGCGAACATCTCATCTGTGCCCAAGTGCACATCTACATGGTAGTAGTCGAACACGTCGAAGTTATCGTTGGAAGGAGAAACGAAGACCGACATCAAGCGCACGGCTGACACTCCGAGCTCCTTGAGGTAGGCCACAGCCTGGAACAAGCCAGCAAGATCTCCCCCGAAATATCCGGTCCGGGTAGGAGGACGATCCCAAGGCAGAACATCCTTGGGGTCGTTGGTCGGATCGCCATTCCTGAAACTGTCCGGTAGGATTTGGTAGTATGTGCAACCCAGTGCCCAGTCTGGACAGTCGTGAGTTGGGATTGCTCTGGGAGGGAAGGGAAATACCCTGCAGTGGTCCAGCGAGTCGGCCGGGCCCTCCGACCCCAACAAGACCTCAGCCCCGGCGTCCACCACCTTGAACCCGTAGTCCACCGAGAAACCGACAGGCAACCTACATTCGTAGTAGTCGAAGTTCTCGTCACAGGACACCCAATCCATTGCCACCTGCCTTCCATCCTTCAGAAGGAGGTACGCTTTCTCGACATCAGCGCGTGCGACCTGAAGTTTGAAGATGACCTGCTCACGAAACACCTCGAGAAAGGGCAGGGACTGATCGTGGTAGAGCGAAGCAGCATCGATCGAACCATCGCCACGTGCGCGCTCGCCAGCCGGAACCCCGAATCTCAGGACGCTGACCGTTGAGCCGTCAGATCTCTTCCTAGACTCTGGATTCTCCGGATCGGCGATCATGCGCGAGCCATCTACTAGGAACGCGTATTCGTATTCTCCACCGAGAAGTCTCAGCACTATGCGCCAAAGCTCCCCGTGCTTGTCCATTTGGTGCGCTCTTCTCGAGAAGCCATCAAGAGAGCACAGGAGGTAGACGCTTTCCGCCTTCGGCTCTACGAGAGTCACCTCTACGGTGTACCTTCTGGAGAAACCGCGCTCTGGTAACGGCGACTCACGAACTACTGAAAGCCCCATGGGTTATCCAGATCTCTTCGAGACCGGACCCGAACATCCATCATATGTTGCCCAGGACCTTGCTGAACTCCTCGTTGGCTCTTTCGTAGCTTTCCTGGTCCGCTATGTCAACGAAGTTGGCATTTGACTCGTAGACGTACACAGGCAGGTCGCTTTCGGTCATGCGCCGCACTACCACGTCCATGCTGACGACCTCGCCCTCCTTCACAAACCTGAACACATCAGGCTCCATGATGAACATACCCGCGTTGATCAAGCTCCTGATCACAGGCTTCTCCTCCCAACCAGTCAACCTACCGTCACCGTTGACCTTCAGTTCTCCGAACCTGAGCGGGATTTCTATCCGACGGGCGATTATAGTAACCTTCGCCTTCTTGTCCGCGTGGAACCGCAGAACCGGATCCATCGGCATGTCAGTTATGATGTCCGAGTAAGCGAGCACGAACGTTCCCTTGACCAGTTTCTCTACCGTCTTGAGCTGACCACCCGATGAGAGCGGTCTCTTTGACCTAGCGTACGTGATCTTGACGCCCTGGTCAGAGCCGTCATCGAAGAAGTCCTCTATGATCTTCCCGAGGTAGGCTGTTGCCATGATGATGTCTGTCAGTCCTTCCTTCGCGGCCCAGCTGACCACATGGCTGAGAATCGGTCGGTCGCCCATCGGCAACATCGGCTTGGGCAGGAAGAGCGTAAACGGCCTGAGCCTCTTTCCTAGTCCTCCAGCGAGGATCACCAGCTTGGGCTTACTCAAGGGAGATCACGACTCCGGCCAGTGCGTTGTGAGAATCGTGTAACCGACCCAAGCCACCAACGCGAAGAAGGAGATCACCGCCAAAGTTGAGACGACCAATACGGCCATCTGGCCCAGCCCGCTCATCAGCATCCCGAAATAGGTCAGCAATCCTATGAGCGATATGGCTATCAAGCCTATTCCCCATATCTTCTCCTTCAACATGGCAAGCTCATCCACACATCCCGAGATGCCATTTTAAGGTTACGCATGCAACTCTGAGTCCACACTCGGCAATTCACCAGCCCTGAGCATCACTCATCGGGACGAAATCGCAGGGCGACAAGACCCGGGTTTTGCCGGTTCAAACATGGTGCCCGTGCAGACGTTCTATGGCGACTCGTCGCGTTCCAGTATGGGTTCTACCTCTATCTCCAAACCGAACCGCCTTCCCACCTTGAAGAGGTTCTTCTGCGTCTTCTTCGTGAACCGCCTGATGTCACTCGAGGGCACCTCGACTCTGATTCTACCCTCCGACACTTCGATACTGTAGCCGGAAGTCCTGCCCCCGAGGGCCTTATCTATGGCCGCTCTGATCTGGTGTTCCTTGGAACTCCTGCGGCCGCTCACAGGCACGACGAAGGTCTTCTCTCCGAACACGTAGAGCTCGTATTCGGGTTTCCCGGTCATGAGGTTTCTCATTATCACTGTTGGCCTGGCCAGGTCCGGCCTTGACAGACCCACCGGGATCTTGACCTCGGTTTCTAGAACGTGAACGGACCAGACCTCTCCTCCATCCATGAAGAGTATTGTGTCTATGATCGACGGGATCAGCCCTATGTCGACCCTGTGCAGGAACCTTTGGACCGCGTCTATCGCGGAGGTAGCGTGAACGACCCCTACCATGCCGATCCCCGCCAACCGCAGGTCAATGAACAGCTCGAAGTCCGAATCGGATCTCAGTTCGTCGAAGATCGTGTAGTCAGGGCGACTGAGCAAGAGGACATCGTGGATCTCGTTGGGAGTTGCCATGGTCTTGGAGTATTGGGTTATCTCCGGAGGTAGCTGAAGGTCTCTGGGACTCTCGACAGTCTTGACTACCCTCCGCTTCGACATGTAGAATTCTGCCAAGGCTTGGGCAAAGGTCGACTTGCCCATTCCAGGAGAACCCGCTATCAGAATACCCTCGGCCCTAGTGCCTATTCTAGTCAAGACGTTCTCCGACAGTCGATAGTCAGTGATCGCTTTCCTCATCACTGGCCTGGCGGCGGTTATTTCCAGACCATCTGAAAAGGGAGGCCTTGCGATCACGATCCTCCGATCTCCGAGTTGCACGATGGTGGAGCCGGGTTTGTCTATCTCCACGAAGGCCGAGCCATCGGTGGACGACTGGATAGCCGCCATTATGTCGAGTATGAGGGACTCCAGCTCCTCATGGATTATCGGGCCGCTGCCGACATCCTCGAAGGTCCATTTGCCTGGCACCCCCTTTTTGACCTTAGGAATCACCCCCTCTTTCAGATGGACGGACATCACATCCCTGCCGAAGAAGTTATCGAGGCTCAGCAGCCGGGCCGGCCTTCTGTAGATGACGCTGAGTCCCATTGCCTCACCTGATTTGGCGGTCAAAGGGTCACAGGTCACGAGGGTAGCTCCGGTCAGATGGGCGAGCTCACGGGCCGCCTCACGAGCTTCCGTGATCCCTGCGGGCCCGTGTTCGAAACTAACCTTGATTCCTCTCGCCGAGGATCTGTCAGATACCAGCTTCAGTCCCTTCAACCCGAGGTCATCTCCATGCTTCGCGCGGATCTCGAACTCCTCCACGACCTGGAGGGGGATTGTGACTTTCCTGATGCTCTGGCTCTCGGCCAATATTTCCAGAGCAACACCGGTGTAGATCGACGAAGGATCGAGCACCACATCGACTGCCTTCGGAGGACTGCCTTGCTCTTTCACTGCCCTTTCGTTCTCAACCGAAAGACCGAACCTAATATGCATTGGGCGGAATCGGCCAAGAACGCAATGCGAGGCGGCGCTTGGGGCACCAACCTTTGCGGACACACGCCGACTCGGCCAATGTCCAGAATGACCCAAGGGAATAGCTCGCCGGCTAATCAGAGGGTGGCAGGTCTGTCGCCTCAGGCACGGACTAGGGCTTGGCGGCCTTGGATGCCTCTTGTTCCGCGGCAACCATCATCTGGTAAAGCTCCTTGTACAAGCCGCCGCGCTCAATGAGTTGCTTGTGATTTCCTTCTTGGATTATCCTGCCCTTGTCGAGCACGATTGTCTTGTCCGCCTCAACGACTGTTGAAAGCCTGTGAGCGATCATCACGACGGTCCTACCCTTCATCAGTTTCTGCATCGCAGACCTGACAAGGAATTCGGAGTTGGGATCAACGCTAGACATTGCCTCGTCCAGAACCAAGACCGAAGGGTCAGCTAGGAAGGCACGGGCGATCGAGATGAGTTGCTTCTCTCCTGTCGAAAGACCCGCGCCACTCTCTATTACCTCAGTCCGATATCCTGCCTCTAGGTTCCTCATCCTGTCATCGATCCCCAATGCCTTGGCTGCGGCCACAACTTCCTCTTCTGACGACTCCTCCTTTAGGTACCTCATGTTGTCCAGCACTGTCCCTGAGAACAGGAACGGCTCCTGTGGAACCATCATTATCCTCTTCCTGAGCGAATCCCTCAAGATCTTCCGGATGTCGGTCCCATTGATCAAGATGCTGCCCTCGGTTGGCAGGTAGAACTTGACCAGCAGTGATGCCAATGTGGTCTTCCCCGCACCTGTCGGACCGACGATGGCCACCATCTCACCGGCCCTTATCGTCAGGTTGATGTCGCTAAGCACCCTCATGTCTTTCTCGTACTCGAAGCTCACGTGCTCAAACCTGATCTCATCGACTGCTCTTGGCGCGTCGATAGCATCTGGAGGATCCTCGACCTCAGGCCTGGTGTCAATCACCTCTAGGATTCTCTCTGATGCACTAAGAGCCTCTTGGAAGTTGTTGTACAGCATTGTTATCTCTCTCACGGGCCAGAAGAACCTAGACATGTAGGCGATGAAGGTCACAAGCGAACCGATCATCAGGCTTCCTGAGGCTACCCACGTGGCTCCGAAAAGCAGCAACAGCGACATGTCGAGCGTCTCCAGTATTTCCACGATCGGCCGGAAGCCGGATGTCACCCTGGCAGCGGACATTGAAGCATTCACGTACTCCTCGCTTACCTTCTCGAAGGATCTCTGAGCTTCCTTCTCCCTGCCGAACGCCTGTATGACCCTGACACCAGTCAGCGACTGTTCTATCTCTGATGAGACGGAGGCCATCTTCTTGATTCTGGTCCTGAATGAGGACCTTGCGGTAACCGAGAACCGCCAAGTGGCCAAGACGACCAAAGGAACCACCGAAATTGACAATACGGTCAACCAAGGATCCAGCAGGAGCATGACCACCAGCATCGCAAGCATCACCGTGAGGTCATTCAGCGACGTGAGCAGCCCCGAAGTGACGACCATGTTGACTGTGTTCACATCCGACATGAGCCTGGACATGAGCCAACCGACTTGGCGTTTCCTGAAGTAGGACAGTGACAACCTCTGCAGGTTCTCAAACATCTTCCTCCTCAGGTCGGTTATGATCCTGTCTCCCAGCCAAGACGTCACGTACGATCTCCAAGAACCGGTTGCCCAGTCTGTGATCTGTATTCCCGCAAAGAGTGCGGTCATCATAAGAAGCCCCTGCACGTCCTTGTTTGTTATGAACTGGTTTACCGCAACACCCAACACGTAGGGCCCTGCCGCTCCCAGAATCGCCCCTATCAGAGTCAGCGCGATTGCTATGATCACCTTGTCTCTGTAAGGAGCGGCATACCCCATCATTCTCCTGATCAGGAGGCCATCTGGAAGCTTCCTTTCTACCTCGTCCTCGCCCGTCCTGATCATCCACATTCCCATAGGCCCCCCATCACTTCCTCCGAGATCCCTCTGAGATCTGCTCCTGAAACAGTTCCCTGTAGAAGTCCGAGGTGGCCAGCAGGTCAGAGTGCTTTCCTGCATCGATCAATTTTCCACTGTCCATGACGACCACCCGGTCGGCCCTGCTGGCCGTGGCGAGCCTGTGAGTTATGATGAAGGTGGTTCGGTTCTGCAGGAGAGACTCAAGCGCAGCTTCGATCTCCTTCTCGGTTGCCACATCAACGCTTGAAGTCGAGTCATCGAGAAGAACCACCTTTGGGTCTTTGACGATCGCCCTCGCTATCGCTATCCTCTGCCTTTGGCCGCCTGAGAGAGTCACACCCATCTCACCCACGGTTGTGTCAAGACCCTTGGGCAGCGATGCGATGAAGTCGTAGATCTGGGCGGCTTTGGCTGCCTCCACTACCTGTTCTTCGGAGTACGATTTGTCTCCTAGAGTGATGTTGTCCCTCAGAGACGTGGGAAACATGAACGGTTCTTGCGGAACTACACCGATGAGCCTCCTCAGAGAGACTATCTTGAAGTCTCTCACGTCAGTGCCATCGATCATCACCTTGCCCGACGTGACGTCGTAGAATCTGGGTATCAGGTTCAGGACTGTGGTCTTCCCGGAGCCGGTCCGCCCCACTAGCGCAATCTTCTCCCCGGGACTGACTTTCAGGTTGACGTTCTCGACCGTGGGATGATTGGCATAGCTGAAGCTCACGGACTGGAACTCCACCTCTCCCGTGGCAGTCTTCACGTCGATTGCATCGGGCTTCTCAACCACTGCCACTTCTGTATCTATGACCTCGAAGATTCTCGTGGCCCCGGCGACGGCTCTCCTAGACTGGTCGAGCATGGGCCCTACCATCCTGACCGGACCGGTCACCATCGACAGGTAGGTCACAAGCGCTACCAGTGATCCTATGCTGATCCCGCCCGCGATTGCTCCCTGACCACCCAACCAGAGGACCGCAGTGGTGTTGAGCCCTATGACCAAGGTCATTAGCGGGAAAGCCTCGGCCCTGAGCTTGTCTCCCCTAACGACCAGACCGAAGAGACTGTCCGCCACCCTGTCGAACTTGTGCATTTCCTTCTGCCCTGAGGCCAACGATCTGATGGTCTTCACTCCGACCAAGTTCTCCTGAACAACCGAGGATAACTGTCCTACGGTCTTCCTGATCTCGACATATAGAGGGCCCAACATGGAGGAGAACCTCGTCGCTATGAAGAACACAACCGGCACGCTGATCAGAGAGAGTATCGAAAGAGGGACATCTATCAATAGCATCATGAACACCGAAATTGCGAAGCTCAATACGCCCATGAGGAAGAACGGCCCCATCCATCCGACGAGCCCCGTCACCTCGTCGACATCGCTCGTCAACCTGGAGATCAGCTGCCCCGTCCGGACCTTGTCATAGAACGTGAAGGACTGCGACTGCAGCGCCCTGAACAAGTCCTTCCTCAGATCGAAGGCGACCTTGTTGCTGATGTAGCTGTCAACGTACATCGACACAAACCTTGCGATGGCGCGCACCAGGGCCATACCTAGCAGAACGGCCACTAGGGACAATATCGTGCTGAATTGCCCGGAAGTCGTAGCCACGTCGAGTATCAGTTTGATCACGTACGGGGAGGCTCCCTCCGAGACGGAGACCGCGATTATCATGACCGCGGAGAGCAACACTTGCGGCCAGTACCTCCCAACGTAGCCAACGATTCTCGGTATTGTTACCGCCATTCTCTGGGTTGCCTCCCGGGAGACAGGTCGACCCGATGAAGGTTGCCTAAAAAAGTATCGCTACGCACACTCAGAATTGTCCATGTCTCAGCCTGCATGTGCCGTGGGTTTCACCATATTCAGAAGAGGACTACCTTTCGTGGATCTACGCCTACACCGACTTCTTTTCCGAGCATTCCAGAGAACAGATCATATTGCATTGACGAGTTCCCCCTGCACTCGATCTTTCCTAAATCCGTGGACACTTCTGCCACCAGTCTGTTGCCTCCGTACATGAGCTTCGTGAGCCTGCCTCGGACCATGCCCTTGATCGGTTCGGTCATGTCGCTGTCGTCTGGCCTGAATTGCAGCTTAGCCGTGCCTCGTCTGGGACTCCACCATCTGGGTCTCGTCACCTTGAGAGTCTCCCCCCCGACGGACACCGAGACATCATGCTCGGTCACACTCTCAATCTGGCACTGAATGACATTCGTCGCACCGAGGAAGCGAGCAGATGCCTCGGTGGGTGGCGACTCGTAGATCTCCCTAGTTCCGCCGACCGCGTCCAGCTTGCCCGCGAACATCACCGCCAAGAGATCACTGACCAGCACAGCTTCGGTTTGATCATGAGTGACGTACAAGGTCGTCACGTTCAGTTCTCGCTGGACGCTCCTTATCACATCGGAAACCTCACTCCTCAGCGCCGGATCTAGCGATGCTAGGGGTTCATCGAGCAACACCAACCTAGCATCCGCCGATATAGCCCTAGCTATGGCGACTCTCTGCTGCTGCCCTCCGCTGAGTTGATACGGATACCTCTTCTCCAAGCCTCGGAGCTGAACGAGCCGGACAACCTCTGCGACCCTCGCATCGATGCTTGACCGGTCTCGCCCTCTGGCCTCAAGAGGAAAGGCGACGTTCTCCTCAACCGTAAGATTGGGGAACAGGGCCAGATTCTGGAAGACCATCCCGATGTTCCGCGAGGCAGGTGGAACGTCGGTGATATCTCGCCCGTCGAACAGGACACTCCCGGAATCAGGAGAGATCAAGCCCGCAATCACCTTCAACGTTGTCGTCTTGCCGCAGCCGCTCGGGCCCAGCAGGGCCATTATCTTGCCAGAGGGGATCTCGAAGGAGACATCTGCGATCGCGGCAGTGCCATCGTATGCCTTGCTGACCCCACGTAACTCAAGCTCCATGTCATATCACCCTGAGGGCTTCATCAGACAGGAAAGAACTCGCCACCTCTGCCGCCATCACGATGATTATGATGAGTCCGTTCAGCGCTGCAGCCAGATCCAATCGTCTCAGGTCAATCAGCGAGACAACTGACACTGGGAGGGTAACCAAGTTGAACGTGCTGAAGAAGTTGGCCATGGTGAACTCGCTTATTGACGAGGAGAAAGCCAACAGGAACGATGCCAATACAGCCGGGGCCACGAGCGGCAGCTCCACCTTTAGTAGTGTGAAGACCCGGCTTGCTCCGAACAGCTCAGCTGCTTGTCTCACATCGGTTCCTATCCTAGTCCATGATGCTTCTATGATCCTTGCAGTCAGCGGCACGACTATGGCGATCTGACCTATTACGATGAGCGTCCAACTGCCGTAAAGCGCCAGTAGCCCGAACCCGTAGCATAGCATGATGCCAAGAGCGAGGGAGGATCTGGATATCGAGAGAGGCAAGGAGAGGACTGCTCCGGTAATCTTCCTGATGCCCTCGTTCTTGGAGCTTCGCCAGACCAAGAAGACTGAGACGGCGACCGACGAAAAAGCGACTATTACCGAAATGGCGAGGCTTTGGAGGAGCACATCACTGAACCTAACTCCGAACCCGAGTTCTGCCGAGAAAAGGCTGGCGAAATTGTCGAGTGAAAGGGAGCTGGGGAGGAGGAACATCGTAGAGGGAGAAAGGGACTGCGCGAGCACCAGATAGACTGGGAAGAGTTCTATCGCCGTGACGATCAGGCTGTAGCTCAAGAGCGCTTTGCTCTGCCAACCGGAGACAGGAAGGACCGTCCTTCTTTCCTCAGCCGCCTCTTCGCGAACATACAACCTTTCCCTCAGCGTGAGAATAGAAAGAGAGAGCAGCAACGTCACTGCGAGCTGGATGAACGCTAGAGAAGAGGACACTGGCCTTGTCCGCGTCGAGTATATCTCAACCTCAAGGGTGCTGAAACGACCTCCGATCAGGATGGGCGTTGAGTAGCTTATGAATGAAAAGGCGAACACGAGGAGGGCAGAGGCAGACAGGAACGGAACGAGTTGGCTCAGGTAAACGGCCCTGAACGACTGGAGCCAGCCGGCTCCGGACATCTGTGCTGCGTCGATCAAGTTCTGGTCAACGCTCGAGAATCCCTGCTCCAGTATCATCACCGCGAGGGGAAGATAGTAGAACACGTGGGCGACGACTACCGCGTCCATTGAATACAGGATGTTGATGACCGGAGTTGCGGAGTGCAGGAGAACCTCCAAGATCTGGTTCACCGCTCCCTTCTCGCCCAGCATCAGTATCATCCCCTCAGTCACGGTAAGGGCTGGCACGAAGAAGGGCGTGAGCAGCAAGTTCCTCAGCATCTTGGACCACTTGAACGAGTAGCGGGACAGGAAGTAGGCGATCGGCATGGCTAGAACCACTGACGGAATCGTTGATAAAAGAGCTTGGAGGGCGGTTGCACCCGTCAGCCTCAGAATGTAGGGATCGCCAAGCAAGCCGACGAGTTCAGCCAAGTTGAGTGAGGCCAGAACGTACAGCACAGGAACAGCATAGAAGAAGCCAAAGAAGAGAACGAGTGGCAGGTAGTCTAGAGCGACAGCTATCCAGCCTTGACCTCTCTGCGCCATCTGTCCAACCACTCAACGACATTGCCCGCTATGGTGGGGTTGAACGTGACCTCGACCTGAGGTTTCGGAGCGGAAGAGAGTGAGGACGAGGAGGCGTTTGGGTTCACTGGATACATGTAGCCTGCGGGGGCAACGATGTTCTGGCCTTCGATCCCAAGCACAAACTCGATGAACTTCTTTGCGATCTGGGGATGCTTCGCACCTTTCACGAGGGCTATTCCCTCCCTGTACACGAATCCTTCTACCGCGGCCGACTCCAGATGCGGGACGTCGACGTATTCTATGTCCGTGTTGTACATTGACCCTATGGCTACCTCTCCCGTTCTCAACGCGACTATCGAAGACGTCCACCCCGACGGATGCATCTTCACGCTTGGTTCCAGTTGCTTCAGGAAGGTGAACCCGGGTTCGGTTCCTTTCACCGACAGCACCCAGACCAAGAATGAAAGACCGGTTCCACTGGAAGACGGATCCTGGTAGAAGACCAGCCCCTTGTATTCTGGCCTCAGGAGGTCATCCAATGTCCTCGGGATGGGAAGCCCTCTCTGGGATATGATTGTCTCGTTGTACGTGATCAGAATGTATCCCTTATCCACGGGAAAGATGTAACCGGTCTTGTCCCACCTTTCATTCTCTGGGATCGTGCTGAGGTTTGCGGGGGTGTAGGCTTCAAGCACGCCTGCGTCCAAGACCTGCTTCGCGTAGAACTCAGGAAGCCCTATTATCACGTCAGCGAAGGGGCGCCCCTTCTCAGAGATCAGTTTGTTCGCAATGTCAATGGACCCCATGTCATAGTGGACGAATGTGGCGTTCACGTTGAACCTCGCCTGGAACTCTTCAATGAGAGCGGTCGCCATGCCCTTGATTCCGCGAGGCCCATACACTATCAACGTGGTTTCGAGCTGAGGCTGTCGCAGCACGAGGTACAGGACCGAAGCCGCCAAGATCACTATGACCCCGCCGATCGCTACTACCGTTCGTCTGCTCAATTCCATTTCATTTCACTCCTTCACATAGTCGCAGAAGACTGGAGCTTTTGGTTGAGAGAGTAGGCACGACTAGCACATCCCTACGCCGGTATTACCCGGATCAGGTGTTGAGGGTCGACGCCTTGTCGCGTCCTCTCAGCCGGAGCACCAGCACCCCTTGCTGGGCGTGACCGCAGAGTCTCCACTTAAAAACCTGTTCCGGACACTAGGCAACTTCGCCTGATCAGGGTGGCGGAGGGAGTCCATGCTCGAATTCGTCGTGCTTCTGTTTTCCTGAGGCTTTCCTCACCACGACGAAGATAGTCCCCGCAGCAAGCAGCAGAATGGCCGCGTATTCTATCGAGATTGTGTAGTCGTACTCATAGACAGATACGATAGTCATCGGGGAGTCAACGACCACGTTGTTCGGATCGATCGTGTCCCCGCGGTCATCCCTCCAATCTCGCAACACGCGCCTGACTCCCATCAGCCCCAGTATTCCGTCGGCGGGAACGGACTGCGCTGCTACGACGTTAACCCTAGATCCCTTGTCACACCACTTCTCGCTGACGAGATGCCCCTGATCGTCTACCACTCGGAGAAGCAACTGTTCTACCCACGCTGCGCCGATGGCCAAGGGAGAATTGACCGTCAGCGGCAGAGTGACGTTCCAGCCCTTGAACACTACCTTGGCACCCTGCCCCAATTGGAGTTCAGTTGGTCTGTCGCTCAAGTTCAGGACACTCCCTTCGGCAAACCAGCCTGAGGAACTCAAGTTCCCATACTCGCTTTCCACGACGACGTAGTACTCGGTGCTGAACGAGAACGTGATGTCCGTGCTGGAGCCGATCAACACTTCGGAAACCGGGGTCACATACCTTGTCCAACCCTCCTCAATGACCCTCGGCACTGAGATCCGGTGACTTGCCTTCCCGCTGAGGTACACGCTTGCTGACCCTGGCCCGCTGATCCTCGATTTGTTTAGTCCATCTGCCGTGACTTGGACATTGACATAGTAGGGCAGGCCCTTGACCTTGATCTTCACTTCTATCATGGAAGCCGCGAGTCTGGCATCAAGTTTGCCCCATCCCCAAGTGAAGTCCCCCACGGCCTTGTCTATCGACCCGGTTTTGGCGTCAGGGCGTGCCGACTCTCGTAGAATACTCCCGACCGACTGTGGGGACAGCGATGAGTTCTGTTGCAGCAACAGCGCAACTACTCCCGCGACGTGGGGTGAGGCCATGCTCGTTCCGGTGAGGGCAGCGTGCATCTCGTCAACTGAGTAAGGATTAAGGCCACTGGCGGCAGAAGACTTTGCCGCCACAATCCTGAACCCCGGAGCTGCCAAGTCGGGCTTCGTCCTGCCGTCTCTTGTTGGCCCTCTGCTACTGAAATTGCAGATCTCGCCGAGTGGGAACTGGAGGTAGTCCCTGGTCGAATATGCCCCGACTGCTATCACATATTCAGATGTCGCCGGAATTCCTATCGTCTTGGCGGAGGATATCATGTAACTCGGACCGGGCTGGAACTCGCTGTAGATCGGTCCCTCTGTAAGGTCGTCCAGCCAAGCATCCCAATCACTCGGGGGGCTGACTGAGATGGGGTTAATCAGAAGAATGTACGCTCCGCTTCTAAGATACCCGTTTTCGGCGACAACCTCAACGAAGTGGCCTTTTCCCTTCTCCGATTGTTCTGCAGCAATCAAGACTGAGCCGCTCGGCGTCATCTCCCCTTGATCGGTGGTGGGGCCATGTACAGGGACTCCACCCGGCAGCATGAGTGTGACCTCCGTCAGGTCTTGCGTGCCGTGCCAGAGATCAACATCGAATGCGACCACGTTCTGCGGGACGTACCACTTCAGCTCGACCGTCCTGCCCGGAGTGAAGCGCCCCTGAACGTGGATCTTGTCGTCTCCGGAGTTGCCAGCGGACACGACGATCGTCGCTCCCCTCTTGACTGCCTCCTCCAGCGCAAGCTCCAGTGGGCTTGTACCGTCGTGCCCACCTATGTTTGAACCCAAGCTGAGATTGATCACCGCCTTCATTCCCAGTGAAGCGGCCTTCTCCATGATGTAGGCAATGCCGTCGATTATGTCGCTGTCGTTGAACGACCACAGTGACGGCATGATTCTGGACTTCCCTCCAGCCTTCACGACTATCAGCCATGCATCAGGCGCTACGCCCTTGTACTTCCCGTTCTCAGCGTTTCCTGTGCTGGTCGCGATTGCACACACATGCGTGCCGTGTCCCTCGCTGTCGTTCACTATTGCCATCCTCGCTTCGATTTGACTTCTGTTGTACTCCAGACCTATGCCCATTGGACCGGGCCCCTGTCTTCCTCCCATCTGATCCCAGATGAACAAGATCTTTGAGGATCCGTTGTCCAAGTAGAAGTCGCCGTGATACGGATCAATCCCTGTGTCGACCACTCCTACCACTACACCTTGCCCCGTGAGTGGCCTGCCCTGTGAGTCGTTGAGTCCCTCCCAGACATCATTCGCCCCGATTTCGGGCACACTCACATCGAGTGACGTCTTCAGCAGTCGACTGGTGGTCACTGTCGCAACGAAGCCCAGATCTCTGATGTCCTGAAGCGAACGTACTGTGGTCGTCATTGTCAGCACGCGGCCCAAGACCGTCCGGACTGTGCCGTATTCCTCAAGAGTCCTTAAACTGGATTGGTCTACTCCTTCGTTCAGCGTGATCGTAACACTGACAAGGGCACCAGAGTTCAACCATGGCTCGAACTCACGGGCAGCCTGTGTCGAGACCTTGGGAACATAGCCTGCCAGCAGCACTCCCAGTACGATGACCGCTGCAACAAGCTGGCGGCTCGTAGGTCTGCCCGCGTCAGCTGCCGACCGAGATCGAAGCCATCGATGTCGTGGCAATGGCCCCAGTCAACCTACCGTCGTCATATAATGATTCCCTTCATGTAGGAAATGGAGCACGACACGGCGGTTCTATGCTGGGCGGTTGTGACCGAGAAGGTGCAGCAGGTGATCCTTGTCGCTAACACCCATCAAACATTGTGCAGCAGCGTCGAGAACGCTCTCGACCCCGACCGTGGAAATGCCCGCCCTGGTCAGCGGGTCAAGACCTCCGCCCTCTGCAAGTCTGTCCAAGTTGTACTTCGGGAGTAGCAACTTCTTGGCAAAGCGATCGCTGAGAGTCGCCTCTATCTTCCCCATACCCCTGTAGTCCAGACCTCCAACAGGCCAGACCTCTCCCCTTGCGGTTATCGCGCCGGTCGCGACCGTGTGAGGATCCGGTCTTAGACCCAAGACCGCCGAGAGCATTGCGATTGCTATGGCCATTCCGGCAGACGGACCGGAAATCGGCGGGGAGGTGATGCCTATGCCCGAAGGTATCCTTTCTAGCCCCTTTGCGGACGTGACTAGTTCCACGTAGAAGTCCCAGTTCTTGTATCTCCAACCGGAGACGGAGTTCAGGAAGACGAACGCATCTTCCGCGCTCGCCTGGACGCTCTCGCCTACCTCGCTTCCTAGCACCTTCACCCTTCCTGATCCTCGTCTGTTCGCCTGCACCTCAACAGCGGCGATCGCACCGCCCATGCCGCTCTCACCGAAGGCCATGAGACCGTAGACCTTGCCCACTTCCGGTACTCCGAGCCTGACAGTGCTTTCGATCATCTTCCTCGCCTCCTCGACGGATTCCTCTGTAGTCATCTCGAGCGCCTTCCTGAAGTGATAGAGCCTGAGTGGATAGTTCTCCGGCGAGACCTTCGAGAGGGCGCGCGCGAATTCCTCGGTGCCCTTCGGTACGCCGAGTATCTCAGAGAGTCGGGTCTCTTCCTGCGAGTATATCGCCACGACCTCCTTGAGTTCGTCCTCACCTTCCTCCTTCGCCGAGAGTAGCATCCGCGCACCGTCAAGTTCCTTGGCACGGAGTCTGTTGGATTGGTTGATCACGTCCGCAATGCGTCTCGGGCTCAGGACCTTTCCTCCGAACACATCCAAGACAGCCTCAGGAGTGACCTCTCCAGCGCAGATACCAGCATACTGGCTGAGGTGGATCTTGATTATGTCCGTCCTCTCGCTGACATCTTTCGGGTAGGTGAACTCAAAGCGGTGGGTGAACCTCTCCAGTAATGCTGGATCCATTGCCTCGAGCCGATTGGTGCTGGCTATCACAACAACACCCGAAAGCGGGACGAACCCATCTATCTCCGTGAGCAACTGACTAGTGACTCTATCGATCACGGGGTCCGCGGATCCCCTCCTTGGGGCGATTGAGTCTATCTCGTCGAAGAAGATCATCGCGGGCGAGTGCTTCCTAGCGTCGTCGAATATGTTCCTGATTGTCTTCTCAGGATCTCCGTACATGCCTTGGAGAATGGAGGGGCCATTTACCCCATAGAACCACCCCTTGTTCTCGTGGGCGATCGCCTTTGCGAGGAGAGTCTTGCCCGTGTTGTGCGACAGGAGCCCATTCGATAGGAATGAATGGGTCGAGGGAATCTCGAAGTCGTATACCCTCGTCCATCCCTCCTTCTTGTTGATACGCTTGACTCTCTCGAACTGCATGTCTAGCTCGTACGGCTTTCTCACGTATTCGGATGTCATCGCAGAGAGTCTGGCGGACTTGCGGTCAGATATGAATCCGATATTCTCAGAGAACTTGATCAGGTTCTTCCTCCTTGATATCCTGAGAGAGCTTATCCCAGCCTTTCCATCATAGATTCTGGACACGATTCCCCAACGCAGCAGAAGGACTTGACACTCCTCTAGAAGTTGTCTAGACTTTGATTTCAAGTAGACATATCTTGTGTATTGGGTTCGTCGGAAGTGAACCCCGCCGTCTCCTTCAAATAGCCCCCTCAAGAAGGAGGACGCCACTGAGACTGGCGAGAGAAGAACGGGCAAGGGCACCCTTTTCTCGCTGTATTGGCTGAAGAAAGCGGAGAGCTCTCTGTTTGAGAACCGAATCTTTCTGACGTTCTTGAGAGTGTAGACCGATTCCGTGGGCCTTACGCCGAATCTCCTCATTGTTTCGAGGATGGCTCTTCTGAGATCAAGCTCGTCCTTGTGTATGGTGAACGCTATTCTCCCATACTCAGCAGATCCCTCAGCCAAGAATATCCCCATGACAAGACCCAGTGCTTCATCCCACACTTTGGGTATGGTCGGCGCTTGATGTAACCACTTCTCTTTTGCTTGGTAGTCAACTCCCACGTAGCTGCGCGGTGATGGAATCCATCCGAACGCCTTCAGTTCGTCTCCCACCTTGAGACGTTCAGCGATCTTCCAGCCCTTGTTGGTCATCAGTGGATGATTCATAGTTGTCGTGAGACGCTTGCCTGTTTCGGTAGTGATCTCGTATACGATCGGCACGTCGTATATGTGAACGGCCCTAGCTGAGGCCGGGGGAAAGACCGGCAGGTCTGCCACATATACGCCGGGCGCAAGACCCTTGACAATATCGGATATCCTGATTAGCCTGCCGTCTTCGAGACACACCAGCGTATCCCCGGCGACGCAACCCGGGGGCCCGTGAAACACAAAACCCTTGGGTGAGACGTACCTTGCCTTGATCGCGAGGTCTGGGTTGAGAGCGAGTGAGAGTTCCTTGATCACTTCTTCCTTTATCCCCTTGAGCCCCCCGACGTCCCGATACGTTTCCCTAGGCCTTACCCTGAGAGCTGCTCTCTTCGCAGCCTCTGTTCTCTCCTGTTCCGCATATGTCTTGAGCGAGCGGGCTGCAGCTCTGAAGTCGTCTATGGATACGGATGGACCCAAATCAGGCGGTACGGTCTCCGACTTGCCCTGCTGAATGGAATCCGAAAGGAGCTGCATCTTTTCATGAACCACGATGCTGAAGGCGTTAACTACATCTGCAGGCGTGAGCGCAGAGCTACCCATCGACCTCAGCACATCCTCGAGAGCGTCCACTATCGTCCTCGGGCTCAGCGAGATCTTGTGTTTCTGACACTCGGCAACCGCGATCTTGACTAGCATGTCCTTTGAAAGGCCAACGTCGAGGTCGATCGTTCCGAGTACGCCTCTTCTCCTGATGGGCTCGAGCAGTGTTTCGTATTCCGTGGTGGAAATGAACAGGACTGTTCTGTAGGGTCTCTTGAGCAGTTCGTCTATCTTCTCCAAGAACACGGTCTGCACTCTTGTCTCTTCCATTCCGACCTCCGTCGAAGCAGTCACCTTCCTGCCGTATGCTTGGAACTCGTCCACCAGCACTACGCTAGGCCTCATGAACGAGGACTCGAAGAAGCCACTAAGCCTCGCTGCACTCTGGCCGTACCACATTGTGTAGACTTGTTCGGGCTTCAAGGAGTTGTATTCCACGAGCAGGCCGTACATGAGGCCCTCCTCAAACGCCCACCTCATCAATGCCTCAGCGAAGACCGTCTTGCCCGTCCCGCTTCCTCCCTTTATCACGAACAGTTTGGGTGGAGGCGCGGTCGCCACGCGTCTGATCTCCTTGTCCCTGAAGACATGGTAGCGCACGCTCAGCGTTACCTGGCGTAGTTCCTTGTCCCTGCCCACCAAGTCTTCAACCCTAGCCCGGGGGAAATCGTACCGAGACCTGACCTTGCGTGCATCCGACTCGACTCTTGCTCTTCTGATGCTGGGAGGCTTCCTCAGGAAGTCCCAAAGGCGAAACCTCCAAGAGGTCAGGTAGAGAAGCGGGTAGAAGAGGGACCTGAGAGAGCTGTGAGTGTACCACCATTCGAATTCAAACTCCTCCTCGGTCTCTGCGTCTTCCGGGGGCATGGGAAGTTGCTCGTAAATCGATTCGCCAATTGCCACTTGACTTAAAAACCTTGTCTGACTTGCGGGCACTGCACGGGTTCGTGGACCCCGCGGTGTCTGTTAGATCAGAAGGTTGAAGGCCCAGTAGATCACAACAGCCGCCGCGCCAACCGATGCGACTACTATTATCTTGTTCGTTGTGGTCAGTCCGCTCGTCTTTCCCTTGAAGTATGAGGTCAGAAGGTAGAATGACTCCGCGTAGAGGACAATCAGCGTAACCACGATGAAGACTGCGGTACTCGCCATGGGCGGTAGCGATATCTCGGGTAAGAACGGAAACCCGCCGTCGGAGTCAGGCTCGCCTTTGCTGAAACTCACGAGTATCGAGAGCGTCACGTCGCCTGCGGGGATGTTTGAAGCCGGAGAGAATGGCACGAAGTAAGCGTCCCCGTATCCGTAGTACGGCAACGCAGGGTAGTTGCTGGTAGGATACAGCGTTAGGGCGCCATAGAGCAACGAGAGTCTATCCCGAGACGTGAACCTGATGGTGATGTTGTAGACCTCCCCTTCGACGCCGAGTTGGACGATCGAGCATACGGTGGGAATGCGACCACTCCTGTCAGTGAAGGTGTTGGATTCATTGGTCCTGACAACCAGCACATGCCGCTTTCCAGATATCTGCTGAACATCAACGGTGAGGTTGAGCGGAGGAGGCCCGATGACCACCATCAAGGCATCAAACTGAGCCAACTCGATGTTCTCGAACTTGTAGTGCGCTCCTCCAGAGTTCCCCGCAGCGGTCGCCGTCGTTCCCAACGCCATGAGAAGGACGAGCACAAGCCAGGGCCGCCACGTGGATGCGCTGGGCGACTCCAACTCCGAGCCGACTACTGAACCCCGCTATATAAGCCGAACTAGAAGGCGACGAAGAGCGAGATGATACCGGCCGCGAGCAACGAAGGCAGCATGTTTCCGACCCGCAACTTCGTCACATTGAGCAAGTTCAACCCAATGGCTAGGATCAGGACCCCGCCCGTGGAAGTGATCGCGGTTACCACAACTGAAGGCAGCAGCTGTCCGATGAGTAGACCCACAACATAGAAGAGCCCCTGGTAAACCAAGATCGACAGCGAAGAGAAGAGCACTCCTGCACCCAACGATGCCGACATGACCACCGACGAGATCCCGTCTATCAGTGACTTCATCAGAAGGATGGACATGTCTCCACTGATCGCCTCATGGATTGGCCCGAGCATGGCCATGGGCCCCACCCCAAACAGCAGTGTCGAAGCGTAGAAGGCCGCAGCAATGCTCGTCTCATCCTCCCTTCCGGGCTTGAGCTTCCCGCCCAGGGTGACCAGCTTACCGTCAATGTCCACCCGCTCCCCAACGATCGTGCCCATCACCAACGAGAGCAACACGGCCAAGACGGAAGTTCCATTGGAGAACATGCCGATGCCGATGAGCACCGAGATCAGACCAACTATTGCTCGCACTGCCTCGATCTGACTGCCAGGAAGACCCTTCTTGAGTCTGAGGCCCACGAGCGCTCCGACCACGATCGAACAGGAATTGATGAGTGTGCCCAGCATATCAGTGCTGACCCTTCGAAACCTCGTCCCTTGTCCTCATCGTATGGTCGACCGCCTTCTTCATCGCAATGTCAATGGCGTCCAGCACCGAGAGGAAGTCCTTCCTCTCCCCCGTGCCTTTGGATGGATATCGTTCGACTATTACGGTCCACATCAACTCTCTGGGTTCGCGCAACATTGAACCGAGCTCCGTTCCGATCGGCAGGCCCTCGGTGCTAAATGAGAGGTCGACCACGAAGCTGTCTGGCCTCAGTCGGGCCAACAGGCCCATCAGGTCAGCGTCGCCTGCCAAGCTCTTGCCCAGTGCATCGTCGACTGTAACTTCAGGCATGAAGGCCTTGATCACGTCGATTGAAGTGGAGGGAACGAAGGCCAAACCTCGAGATAAGAACCCCGTCTTCTTCAGGGCGACTCCTGTTCCCAGCAACTTCCAGAAGCACTTCTTCCAGTTCTCGTTCATCTCTCCTCTCCTGACCAAGGTTCGCATCGCTGTGTATTGACGAGTGGAATCGAGAGAGAAGGAGAGACCCCTCTTGGCTACGAGGATCCGCTCGAATTGTCTGTCCCAATTGAGGGTGAACAGCGAACCGACGTTCGTCTCCTCCTTGGACTTCACGTGGGGACCCAGTACTTCGAGCTCGACAGACTTCCCGCCGAAGAATTCCATCGGGTGGCCTCTGTCTGTCCACCTAAAAAGCCTACTGTGCCTTCGGACGGTTCCGGAGCTTGGTCACGACCTCTGTCAAGAACGCCCATGCAAGCGTGAAGAAGATTGCGTCGAGGACAATTCCAATGAAGTCAGGTCTTGCGGCAATTAGACTCCCACTGGTCGTGTCTATTACCTGAGTGAAGGTCGGAAGCGGGAGCCCGTTGTGGATGTAGTGGTGAGGTGTCCCCGGCTCGTATCTACCTACGAGGCTGAGCACAACCGTCAGGATAATTCCTCCTGTCACCGCGGACAGCAGTTTCCGCAAGACGGTCGGGTACGAGGACAACTGCATGCGGCCCCGAACGACATAGCTGTTTAAACGTTTGACGACATCCTTCCTTTAAGAGCGCAACAAGGTCTTGAATCCAGATGCCGACTGAGCGAACGCGGGATAGGTCACTCTCCACCAACTTGCCGGAGCCAGCGGACTTGGTGTCCCTGCTGTCAGAGGCGAGCGAGGAACTCGCGAGGCTCCCGTCATTGGAGAGAGTATCTGATCGCAGTGTAGTCGTAGTCGGGGACACGCACGGCGATGTGGAAACGTCCAAGAAAGCGGTCGAAGGGTACCTTGGTGAAGGCACGACGCTCATGTTCTTGGGGGATTACGTGGACAGAGGGCCGTTCCAGTTGGAGAACCTGATCTTCCTGTTGGAGGAGTTCCTCAAAGATCCGAGGAGACTGATCCTGCTCCGAGGGAACCACGAGACCCCCGAGATGAATGAGTGGTACGGTTTCCGCGAGGTTGTCAACAGGGCGTACGGCCCGGAGTACCATCATCACTTCTGGTCGTTGTTCTCCCAATTGCCCATCTCCGCCTTGATCGGACAGAAGCTGTTGGCAGTGCACGGGGGGATCGCACGTGAGTTGCGCACTCTCGGGCAACTTGAGGAGCTACCCAAGGGCGTCGTGTCGCCCCAGGGAATACTCGCGGAGTTGTTGTGGAACGACCCAGACGAGCGCATTGACTACTTCGAACCAAGCTCAAGAGGGCCAGGCACGTTTCGCTACGGAGTAAAGGCGGTCTCAAGGTTCCTTCAGGAGAACGGACTCAGATCAATCGTAAGGTCACACGAGCCTCGTCCCGACGGCGCTTCTGTCGAAATGGAAGGGAAGGTCTACACGGTCTTCAGCTGCAGGCAGTATGGGATCAAGCCGGGGGCACTGACCATACACGGCGACGACGTAGAGGCAATCAACCTCTGATGCTTCGGGAAGAACGTACGATGATCAATGTCTTATTGTGAAGCCATCGAACTCACCGGTCGGTGGCTCCCACTCGACGAGTGTCCTTTCCACTCTAGCGTGTATGGGCCCCCTCTTTGTCCACTCCACGATCTCATCCACAGCCTTCTTCTCGCCCTCGAAGATCGCCTCCACAGAGCCATCATCTAGGTTCCGGATATGACCAACCACTCCCAGTTTGCTCGCCATCATGGCTGTGTTCTGCCTGAAGAGCACGCCCTGCACCCTGCCGAAGACACGGACGCTTGCCCTGACCCTCAACGCACGCCCGAATCGCCGATGGGGCTTTTCAACCTAATGGTCGCCCAGTTCAGCGGACACGAAATCAGACAGGTCCCGGTAGGCAACAGCAGGAAGATAGACCGGAGGGAGATCACCTTTGAGGTCAGAAGCCTTGGTGGATCCTGATAGGACAAGGACCGGCCTCCATCCGAACGAGTTGCCAGCAACCATGTCAGTGTCGAGCCTGTCACCGACGATGCATGTGTGCTCCCGCTCAAGGCCCCAAGTTGCTTCTGCCACTTGAAGGATGATGCTGGATGGCTTGCCGACGTTGATGGCCTTCACGTCCGCCGCGGTCTCTATTGCAACAGTGATCGACCCAGCGCCTGGCACGAAGCCCTTTTCGTCTGGAACAACCGGATCCCTGTTGGTGGACAGCAGCGGACACCCCTTCCTGACTGCTCTCATCGCGTCGTAGAGCTTTTGGTACGTGAACTCTTGATCCAGCGAAGACACCACGACCTCTGCCTCGTCCCAATCAACAAGCTCTATCCCAGCTCTCGTCATCTCTGTCTTGAGCGACCTGCTTCCCACAACGAACACCCTCGACAAGTCCATTGCCTTGCGAATGTGGAACGCCGCCGCCATCCCCGAAGTAAGCACCTCCGCTGGTTCGGTGGGAATGCCCATCCCGCGAAGCTTCTCCGCGTATCCCTCTGAAGTCCTTGTCGCATTGTTGGTCAGGAACCTGACCTTCCTGCCGGCTTCTCTCATCCTACGTACGGCGTCTGCCGACCCCGGGACCACAGTCCCTCCTCTGTAGATCACACCGTCCAGGTCAAGGACCACGGCGTTCCAGTTCATCGCCCCTCGCTGTGAAGCACCAAACTCTTTTAGGCTTAGCTGTCACGTTCGGCGGCATGGTCGTTGAGAGCATAGCCGATGAGTTCGGACCTGAGGTCGTCCTCGAAGTCCACGACCATTCCACAGGTCTGCAGGGGTTCCTTGTCATTGACAACACTGCTAGGGGAGTAGGAAAGGGTGGCATAAGGATGACACCGACCGTTACACCTCTTGAGGTCGCCAGGCTGGCTAGGGCCATGACATGGAAGACCGCCATAGCGGATCTCCCGCTCGGTGGAGCCAAGTCAGGCATCAGAGCAGACCCGAAGCTGTTGAACCGGGAACAAAAGCTCGGTCTGGTTAGAGAGTTCGCCAGAGCTTTGAAGCCCTATGTCCCCAAGAAGTACGTCGCAGGTCCGGACATGTCGACAGGACAAGAAGAGATGAGGGCGTTCGCTGAGGCCGCCGGATCATGGAAGGCCTGCACCGGCAAGCCGATCGATTTCGTGACTGGCAAAGGGAAGAAAGCGGGAATACCTCATGAAATGGGCAGCACTGGGATAGGCGTCGCGTACTCCGCGTTCGTGGCCGCGCCCTTCGCCGGCGTCGAGCTCAAGCAAGCAACGGTTGCTGTTGAGGGGTTCGGGAACGTTGGTTCGTTCGCGGCCGTGAAGCTCGAGTCAATGGGAGCGAAGCTCGTCGCAGCCAGCGACAGCGCGGGAGGAGTGTACAAGCCCGAAGGCATACCGACTGAGGAACTCATCAGGCTGAAGTCCAAGGGGAAGAGCGTGATAGAAGCCAAGGAAGGGAAGAAGATCGGTCACGCAGAGCTGTTCGAATTGCCTGTCGACATCCTGATACCAGCGGCGATGCCCGACGTGATCAGGGAGGACAACGCACCGCGCGTCAAGGCGAAACTGGTGGTTCAAGGGTCGAACATACCGGCAACGCCTGCGGCTGAAGCGATGCTGCATAAGAGAGGAATCCTAGTCGTGCCGGACATAGTGGCGAACGCCGGGGGAGTCATATCGTCCTACGGTGAGCTCAAGGGTCTCAGCATCGAAGAAGCCCTGAGCCTCGTCGAGCAGAAAGTAACCAAGGCAACGAAAATAGTGCTCGAAAGGGCCAAATCGTCCGGTTCTATGCCCAGGGACGCGGCCATGGCGATTGCCAAGGAAAGGGTTCTTGAAGCAATGCCCAGGAGAGGTCCGGTCTTCTAGTATTACCTGAGTTCGAAGTCGAGATAACGTATTTATCGCCGGACGCCCGCGCCCGCAAGCACAGATGAAGATCGGTGTTCTCACTGGTGGTGGCGATGCGCCTGGGCTGAATGCGGTCATCAGAGCTTTCACGATAAGGGCGACCGACCTAGGTCATGAGGTCATAGGCATCAGGCGCGGATGGGCGGGGCTTCTTGACAGAGTGGAGACGGTGCCACTGACTCGGAAGGACGTGGCTGACATCATAGACGAGGCCGGCACCATTCTTCTGACATCAAGGACCAATCCGGCCAAGAGCCCTGAGGAAATAGAGAAAGTCAAGGAGAACATGCGCAGGCTTGGACTTGACGCAGTCGTGGCGATCGGAGGAGACGATACGCTCGGAGCTGCGAAGAAGCTGTCCGAAGAAGGCGTGAAGGTCATCGGCGTACCTAAGACCATAGACAACGACGTGCCCGGCACGGACTTCACGTTCGGATTCCTGACAGCGGTCGAGGAGGCGACCGAAAACCTAGATGGACTGAAGGTGACCGGCGCGTCACACGAACGAATAATGGTGGTCGAGATAATGGGGAGGCACGCAGGATGGATCGCGCTGTACTCCGGGATTGCAGCAGCCGCCGACTTGATACTGTTGCCGGAGGAGCCGTTCAGCATGCAGGAGGTGGTGGAGTTCGTCAAGCGGAAGAAGGCTGGAGGCGTGAGTTCACTGCTCATCGTTGTGGCGGAGGGAGCAGTCATCAAAGACTACGCTGGTCCTGTCACGAAGGACGTCAAGAAGGACCAATTCGGGAATGTCACCCTGGGAGGGATCGGTGAGTTCCTGGCCGACCAGTTGGAGGAAGCAACCGGGGTCGAGGCAAGGTTCGTGGCACCCGCCCACATATTGAGGGGAAGGCGCCCGATAGCGTTCGACAGAGTGCTGGGAACAAGGTTCGGGCTGAAGGCAGCGGAGCTTGCAGATCACGGCAAGTTCGGCCGCATGGTCGCGCTGCAGGGAACGAAGATAGTGGACGCGGATATCAAGGAAAGCCTCGTCGGAACCAGGAAGGTGAGCAAGGAATTCCTAGAAGAGAAGGACCTCATCGTGTTGGGTCGCGAGAGGCCCTTGCCCTGAGTCTCGCCAAGACTTCCGGCATAGAAACCTCGCCGAAGACCAACTCGTCGAACGAGTCTGTCCCGCAGTATGCCCAAGCTTCTCCAGAGGGATCCACGGCATCCAATACGCCGAGAGACCTGAAGTCCCCTCTGTCCTTCAGCGCAATGATAGTCCCGGGCTCACGTTTGTCCGGGTCAGGGATCAAGTCCGGATTCAGTCTAAGCCTCTCGACATGTCGGAGATGGCGGAGTATATTGGAGACTCTCATCCTGTACCTGGCTGATGGGGTCCTGGTCAGAACATGTCTGGGAACTTCTGCGGAAACCACACTTGCAGCAGTGCGCCGCTGGAGCGCGTCTGATTCCTCACCTGTCCCAAGAAGAACAATGAGATCCGGTCTTATTGCCTCTAGAAGTTGCACCTTGTGCTCGATGCCACCGTCCTCGATCCAGCCGTCTGTGTTGAGGAGGAAGTAATCAGCTCCAGCACCCAACACCCAGCTCGCTACATCAGAGACGGCATGAATGCATGCGCCCGAACACATCGAGGGCGAGGTGACTCCGACGAAGCTTGTGAACAGAGGGAGGAGTTCCCTCAGGTCGATCAGCTTCGACTTGGCGATGGCACTGGACACGCAGGTGGGTGGGCCAATGTCGCCTTGTCCAGGATCGCCATCCACAATGCCAAGCCTGCTTGAGAAGTTCAGCGAGATGTTTGCCAGATAGGTTATAAGAGAGCTCTTGCCCGAGTCCGTGGCTCCCAACACGGCAACTTTCGGGGCAGTTTTCGCCAAGAACAAGTCAGGCAACGCTCTCCATGAATCTGGCACCGGGTCATCTCTGACAACTGTCACGGCGAACGTACCTCTAGCGTTGATGATTGCGTGATCATCCTGCGCGTAGATCGGGAATCTCTTGCCAGGGCGTATCCCCATGGTCGAGCCGCTGACGAACGGAGCACCCAAGACCTCGACAGTTCCCCTCTCCAACACAAGGTGCCCACGGCCCGAAACCAAGGCACAGTCTCCCAGGCTCAGTCTCAGCGTTGTGCTCTTTCTTGAGTACATGAATTCACCTCACCTGAACGTGACGAGCCTGCGTTCTCGTCGTGAATATTGTCCCGGACCGACATTAAAGACTTGCACTCGGCCTAGCGAAGGAAGGAGCGAATCCGGGATGCGTTCCAAGTAAGATACTTGACAACCTCCACAATGATCAGCATGCCGAGAGCAACAGCAAACACGAGAACCCAGTCGTTGAGATGCAACGGCACAACGCCCAAGACGTTGTTCAGGAACGGAACGTACAGGGCGAGGAGCTGCGTTGCGAAGCCCAAGGCTACGGTGCCGAAGAGTGGCTTGTTGGCGAAGAAGTGGCCTGACTTGAAGACGAAATGCCTGAGACTCCGATACGCGAAGATGTAGATCAACTCCTGTACGGCTAGGACAGTGAACACCACGCTTCGCCCGGACTGGATGTCACCGGAGACCTGCCAGAAGTACCAGAAGAGCGTCAGAGAGGACAACGCAGAGGCCACGCCGATCGCAAGTATGAGTATCTTACCCAATGAATTGAGAATGCTCTCCTGCGCGTTCTTTGGCTTCTCTTCCATTATTCCCGGTTCTCCTCTCTCGAAGCCGAGCACGATGTCGGAAGGTCCGTCACATATCAGGTGGATCCAGAGGATCTGTGGCACGGTCAACGGAGTCGGCCAGCCCATGATCATGGCTCCGAAGATCGTGAAAATCTCGGCGAAGGAGTTGGAGAGAACGTACGCGGCGACCTTCTTTATGTTGTCAAATACCACCCTGCCTTCTTCAACGGCGTCAACAAGTGTCTTGAAGTTGTTGTCCAATAGAATCAGGCTCGCCGTCTCCTGCGCCACGTCGGTGGCATTCCCCACTGAAACACCGATGTTCGCCTTCTTGAGAGCAGGGGCGTCGTTCACACCATCACCGATCATGGCAACGACTTCATCGCGCTTCTCCAAGGCATTGACTATCTTCAACTTGTGACGTGGCGAGACCCGGCAGAACAACACGACTTTGTTGACTACCTTCGTGAGTTCTGACTCTGTCATTCCATCGAGTTCATTGCCCTCAAGAACCTCACCTGGTTCAACGTGCAGGCCTATTCCGGCGGCAACCTTCAGCGCTGTTCCTCGATAATCTCCCGTGACTATCTTTACATTGATTCTCGCCTTCTGACAAAGAGCTACAGCGTCTCTCACACTCGGTCTCACGGGGTCTTCTATCCCAACGAGACCAAGCCACTCAAAGCCCCTGAGTTCCCTGAGAAACCCATCTTTCTTGTATGCCAGACCGAGAACCTTCAGCCCTGAATCTGCCCACTCAGTGAATTCATCTGCTATTCTCTCCTTTTCGTTCCCTCCCAATGTACAGAATTCCATCACTACCTCGGGCGCTCCCTTGAGCAAAGCGAGCTCGACTCCCTCCACTTCGTTGATTGTCAGCATGTACTTCCTCTCGCTCGAGAACGGCACTTCGTGAGTGCGCTTCCACTTGTCGACGAATGATTGTGGATCGGCAACCGCTGTCTTCGCTCTGTTCCAGAGGGCTACCTCCAAGGAATCCACAAGGTTGTTGCACAATACCATAACGTAGGTCGCCATTTTCTCCGAACGGAAGTCGGTGCGGACAACTTGCATGTTGCCCTCAGTCAGTGTTCCAGTCTTGTCGGTGCAGATGACTGTCACAGATCCCAGCGTTTCAACCGCCAGTAGCTTCTTCACAAGACCCTTCCGACGCAAGATTGCACGCATCCCTATGACGAGAATCAAGGTGACAGCTATGGGAAGACCTTCTGGTATGGCGGCGATGGCCAAGACGACCGAAACCTTCACCATCTCGAGGAATTCCACTCCAGAGAGGATCCCGACACCGAAGATCAGGGCGCTCACGGCAACTACGAGGTAGGTCAGGGAGCGACCGAATCCCTCCAGCCTGACTTGCAGAGGTGTTGGTTCCTCCTTCATCTCAGAGAGCGACCCGGCAATCTTCCCGAGTTCAGCCGAGGCCCCGATTGCGGTCACATTCACGAGACCTCTGCCGGAAAGCACGGTTGTCCCCATGTATACAGCGTCTCCGACAGCCTTGACCGCAGGCTCACTCTCGCCGGTTAGAATGGCCTCGCTCACGTTCAGGTTCACGGCCTCGATCAGAGTGCCATCCGCGGCGATTTTGTCACCATCATTCACGGCCAGTGTGTCGTCAGGCACGATCTCGGATGCGTCTATCTCGGTCGTCTGGCCGTCCCTTATGACCCTCGCTGTGGGTTTCAGCAAACGTCTGAGAGCTACCACTGCCTTTTCGGCCCTGTATTCCTGGAAGAAGCCGACAACACTGTCCAAGAGTATGACTACCGCAATTATCAGCGCGTCGTTATACTCCGCCATGACAACCGAGATGATGGCGGCGGCCGTGATCATGTAGATGAGCGGATTCTTGAACTGGGAAATGTAGATGGCAAGAGCAGTTCGCCTCTTCTTCTCTGGTAGCGTGTTGAGGCCGAACTCTTCCCTTCGCTCCAGTGCTTGCGAACTGGTCAGACCCTTCTTTCGAAGGCTTCCACCATCACTTGATCCCTGCACGAATCCCCGTGTTTCTTCTGACAATCCGGCGTAGAACCCCCACCTCTGTAGGAACGAAGACCCCTTTTTTCTGTCTCTTATAGGCATTGCGTCCCATGCCGGAGGCCTACAGCCCATGCGAATGCAGCGGCGCTACCCCAACTAGACGGGCTTCCGATCCTTCAGGACGGCGGGGCAAGCCAATCATGGTGTCTTTTTGAGCCTGACTGCCTGTCAGCCTAAGACAATCCGGGCTAGCGACGTAGTCACAATCAAGCGACGACTCGTATGTGTCGCAAGGAGGACACGGGAGAGGAAACACACGGCCCGTCGAGCTTCGCCTGTGAAAAGACTTATTCGCACATTCCGGGTGAGTTCATCGGATGGGCGAGGAAGAGAAGCGGGGCTTGGCTGACCTGAAACAAAGGCTCCAAGGGAGAGTCGACCAACTGCAGGCTGAGGTCGACCTCATGAAAGAGGCGATCTCGATTATTGACGAGAAGCTGGTTGGCATGAGCTTCAAAAGGGCCGACGAGTTGGGATCTCCCCAGGTTTCCCCTTCAGAAACAACAAGAGAAAAGGAGCATGCCGAGGCAGGCGAAGAGACCGTGTCTCTGGCATACAAGGGGATGGGACTGGGCAAGGTCCACCTCGCGGGCAGCACTATGACCATCGAACCAGATCCCTCGCTAGAACTCACGGCCGCCACCCGGCCTTTCGAGGCGTTCTTCGTGAGGAAGATAATGGAAGGGATGAGGGAGGCCGACACCGTCTCTGTGGCAAACAAGACGCTGAGGCCGGATCAAATCCTATCGTATGATCTGGAGGTCGAGGGGCCTTTCATCAGGAGGATAGTGATAAGGAACATAGGCGGAAGGGATAGGGTTAGGGAGATAATGAACGCGGCTGGATGGACATTCAGCACGATGGTTCAGAACATAAGGAAACAGGGGCCTGCCCAACAGAAGTAAGCCTAGTCCAGAGCCTGAGCCAAGAACTCCCGGACCTCCTTCATGTCCGAGAAGGCTGCTGTCGCACCGGCCGTCAAGAGGCCTCCAAGTGCTGAGACGTTTCGGTTGTACCCCACTCCGCTGACACCAGCTAGCAAAGCTGCCCTCATGTCGGCCCAGCTGTCTCCTATGAAGTACACCCGCTGAGATGGGGCGATCGACATCTTGGAGAGCCCCTCAAGTATCATGTCGGGATGCGGTTTGAGCCTCAGGCCTCGTCTTCGGGCCACGACCGCGGAGAACTTGTCTCCCAAGTTCAGCTTCTGAAGAACTGCAGACGCGGCCCGCTCACTGCTGTTCGTGATCAGCATTGTCGGCACTGATCGAGTAGTGAGGTAGTCAAGGAGGTCATCGACGCCGGGCATTGGCCTCGGATCCGCTGTGGACAGAAGGTCCAGTCGTTCCAGTTCGTCGTAGGCCCTGTTGAGGGCGGAGGAAGAGTCCCTTCCGTGATCCTCCAAGTACCGGCTGCCCAAGCTGAGCATCTGATACGTCTGAAGGCTAGCGGACAGCATCTCGTTCGGCACTCCGCTTTCCCTCAGGACAGCGATGACCACTTTCCTAGCGCCGACAAAATCGAACGCAAACTCTATCACGGTCCCGTCCATGTCGAACAACACTGCAAGAACCGGCATAGTCTCAGTCACCTGCTCCCGGACAGAATCCTACTCTGCAGCGATGGTCAAGCAAAGACAAAGCGCAATTCAGAGCAACAGGGAGGACCTGGTCGGGCTTATCAGCGAATAGACGTCCTTGTGTTGTGTCATCGGCCCGCCCGAGGATTTCCAGACGCCTATCCCGCCCGTCACCTTTCCAACGGCTGAGACAGCGATCTTCTGCTCTGTCAGTGAGCGCATTTTGTCCTCCGCCTCGTCCCTGTCCAAGACGGCGACGAGAGATCCGTACGAGGTGGCAGAGGAAGGGTCTCCATCCAGAGACTGCACTATCTTGAGCCCTACATCGTCCCACTGTATCTTCTCGACATCGAACATGAGGCCGCCCTTTGCCTCGCGCGAGACCCTCTTTGCTGCTTTGACAACTCCACCGTCTCCCATCAGGACAATGGACTTGCCGCCTTCTTGGTTCAGGGCCATGGCTGCCTCAACAGCGGAGATCTTGGTGTAGGCGCTCCTGAGGTACTTGGGGTTTCCACCGACGGCTTCAACAAGATCCGGCCTGTCATGAGAACACCTGAGGGCGAGCTCGGCCAAGGGTCTTCCGGCTATGACTATCACATCACCCTTGGTCAACCTTTGACCCTGCGTCTTCTGTCCTGAACCCAGTACCGTGATGTCAGCGATCGAAGTCGAGATGCCGGCCAGCGAGGATATGGAAACACCCGACGCAGTGATGCCTATCCTTTTCATCTCCTTGCCCAAAGATGTCAGGATCCTGCGGACCAGGAACTCCTCAGTTCCGAGGGGGAAGAGCAAGTTGACGGTTATCGATATCGGTTCGGCCCGCCTGCACCAAGCCATCGCCACAGGGAGATTGGCCGCCAAGTACCCGAGGAGTTCAGGCGGATCCGTCATAATGGAGTGAGCCACCGTAACGGGGTTGCCCTCGCCAAGACTCCGGCCTTCAACTTCTGCCACAGGGATCACGCCCTTGATCAACTTGTCCACATCGGCGGGAAGCATAGCCCCGGGTACGAGCGTCATCCTGCTGATATGCCCCCCTACGTTCTTAATATACTTTCGATAGGAATTTGATATAACTAGGGAGAATAGACTGCCGAGGAGGAACACGGTATCCCCTAGGACGGCATCGGACTGGACTCGGTCTCCTCTGCCACGGGAAAAACGCGGTCGCCCTGCGAGTATCCGCTACTGTTCTCCCGAAGGCTCTTCCCCAAGAACGAGGTTCACCTTGAGCCAGTGTCCACTTCGCAGAACGTCCAACTCAACGGACTCTCCCGGGTATTTGGTCCTCAGAGCTCTCCTTATGTCGACGAAGCCTCTCACCTTGGAACCGTCCATTCCGATTATGACATCGAGGTTCCGCATACCGTAGCGCTCCGCCGGGCCCCCGCCAATGACAGAAGTTACCAAGACCCCTTCGCTGACCTGGAGGTTGTACTGGTTAGCGTAGGTCGGAGTTATGTCGATGCCGAAAATGCCCATCCAAGGCAGCATGACCTGACCGTGTCTCTTGATGTCTTCTATCACTCGCTTGACTGCGTTGATCGGGATCGCGAATCCTATTCCCTGTGCGAAGGGCACGACGGCGGTGTTTATGCCTATTGCCTCTCCTTTCAGGTTCGCCAGCGGCCCACCACTGTTCCCGGGGTTGATTGCGGCATCCGTTTGAATGAGATCCTCCAATCTCACCTCCTCGCTGTAGAGGTTTCTCCTGAGAGCGGACACAACACCACAAGTCATCGTTGGTCCACCCGCTAACCCCAGCGGATTGCCCACGGCAAGTACTACTTGACCCATCTTCAGCGAGTCAGAGTCACCGAGACGAGCTGCGGCCAAACCTGTCTGCGTGACTCTAACGACTGCCAGATCCATGGTCCTTGCACTGCCTACGACCTGTCCAGCCAGAACCTCGCCCGTTGACAAGGTGACCGATATGCGCTCGGCTGACTGCACAACGTGATGGTTCGTAGCGATGAGCCCCCTCTCATCAACAATCAGCCCGGAGCCTAGTCCCTTCATAGGCGTCACCCCGAAGAGCCACTCCACACCTAGCTGGACGGTCGTTATGCTCACGACTGACGGTATTATGATCTCGACTGCTTTTGTGGCAGCATCTTCATCGATTATTGGCATCTTGCGCGCCGCTCCTACGCCCTGCACAGGCTGTAATAATATTGACCCCCGCTCAGGACTCGCGGAGACTGACATCACGAGGCTCGACGAGGTCAAGCAACTCCTCGAAGGACCCCACGACGGCCGCGTGTGGGTAGTTCTCCAGCTCCTCGATCTCACCTACTCCCCATGTGACGAGCACGCACCTGACCCCTGCTCGGCTGGCCGACTCCGCGTCCATCCATGTATCTCCTACGTAAAGACAGTCTGGTTTATCCATCCCCAGCCGATCGCAGGCATAGACAATGGGTTCCGGGTCAGGCTTTGGAGTCGGCACGTCATCAGCTGTCACCACTAGATCCACGAGGTGGTCCACCTGACCTTGTTTGAGGTATAGTGGTATTTCCTTTGCACTACCGTTCGTCACCACCGCCAGCTTGAACCCTCTTCGTCTCAGCTCCGTCAGCGCTTGCTCGGCTCCTGGGTACAGCTTGACGTATCTCGGCAGGTATTGGTCTATCCAGAGTTGCTCAGCTCTGGACATCCAGCACCTTACATATTCCGGGTCCTTCATCTCAGGAGGAATCAGTTCGTTGGCGATGTAGTCGTTGGTCCTTCCGATCAGCCTCACTATGTCATCTCTGTTCGGAAGAGGCCACCCGGTTTCCTTGAAGATATCCCTTATCATGAAATAGAACGCGTCCCTTGAGTCGAACAGCGTTCCATCTATGTCAAAGAGTATGGCCCTAGCGAGTAGCTTCGCTTTGGCGCGATCCATCAGCCGAACTCCGACTTCACTCTAGCACTTTTAAGCTCACGGTTACGACACAAAACGTATGAGCCCAGCAGGAGGCATTGAAATAGGGACAGTCCGCAAGGATGAGTTCAACGAGGCACTAGAGCTTCAGGCGAAGGTTTTCGGCTTACAGGCGGACTATTTCAGAACTCTTGCGCTCAAGGATCCGTTGTTTGACTACGAGAACGTGTTCGTGGCCAGGTTGGACGGCAGGGTAGTCAGCCACGTTCAGGTGTTCCCCAAGACCATCAGGATGGCAGGGGCTAGGGTGTGGATGGCCGGGATAGGCGGCGTGGCGACTGACCCGGCTCAAAGAGGAAAAGGGTTGGCATCGGACCTGCTGAAGATGTCAATAGGGTCGATGGTGCGGAGGGGCATGGAAACGTCGATCCTGTTCACTGGCATCCATGACTTCTACAGGAAGCTGGGTTGGGAAACTGCATCAGGTATCAACAGCTACAAGATATCGACGGAGAAGGATTTGGGACAGGCGGCCGGATACAACGGCAGAGGATTTACACAGGACGATCTGCGCTCGGTGTCCGCTATATACGAAACTCAGAACTCACAGCGGGATTTCAGCGCGGTCAGAACCGAGGAAGTGTGGAAGCTGCAGTTGAAGTTCCCGGAAGCCCCTGCGCCGAGAGAGGACTCAGAAGGGTTCACCGTGGTGGAGAAGGAAGGCCGGGTTGTCGCCTACACCAGACTCGGGGCTTCGCCTCGGGCGGGCTGCATCATCACCGAGGGCGGGTGTCTGCCCGGGCATGAAGCGGGACTACAAACCTGTCTCGCCAGATCCGTCCAGAGAGCACGGGCCATCGGGCATAAGGAGCTATCGGCCTTTGTTCCAGAGGATCATCCTATGGCAACTGTCCTCTCGAAGGCCGGAGCGGAGAGGACTCAGGAGGAAGGCAGTGGCATAATGTTGAAGGTCGTGAAGCCAAGTGAACTACTGATCAGGTTGGAGGATCCCTTGTCCGCTAGGCTGAGCTCAAGTCAGCTCGGGCGGACGAAGGTCGAGGTTCAAGTGGGTGACGAGGCAATGTCACTTGAAATGAGTAGAGGGTATGTGGCGGTTGGACAGGAGCGTGGTTTGTCGGAGTTCTACCGGGTCGACGAGCGGGGATTTGCGAAGATCGTCTCAGGGTACTCATTGCCGTCGGAACTGGTCAGGTCCGGATCAGCCAAGAGCAGCGATGCCGCACTCAGGGCGATGGACATCCTGTTCCCGAAGCACTTCCCGCATTTCTATTCTGCAGACGAGTTCTGAACCCCAGGGGGGCGTGGAGCACTTGGAGCCGAGTCTCAGGAAAGCGAAAAGTGGCGATTTCGAAGCTTACAGGGCATAAAACCCCAGAAATCCTTAATTAACGGGTCACGCTTCTAGGGCCAGTATCGTCAGATGACAATTGACCAACTTAGACTGGCCGCTGAACTGGAGGCCCAGAAGATGCGGGAGTCGAACCCCGCACAATACTTCGAGCAGAACCTCCACCAGCTCGGCTTCAGCGACCCCGAACACGCCCTGCTCCAGACACTGAAGGAGTTGATTGACAACTCATTGGATGCGACCGAGCTGGGCGACATCCTGCCTGACCTGCGCTTGGAGATCGAAGAGACCAAGGATGAGATCACGCTTCCATCGCAAACCGGTAGAGGCCGGAAAGCGCCCATCTACAGGGTGAGACTGGAAGACAATGGAGTCGGGATCATGCCGGATAAGGTCGGTGACTCGATCGGGAAGCTGCTGTTCGGATCGAAGCTTACGACCCTGAAACAGAGCAGGGGCCAGCAGGGGATCGGGATCTCAGCGGTTGTGTTGTACGCACAGCTCACTACCCTGCGACCGACAACTGTGATCAGCAAGGTCGCAGGCAGTCAGAACGCAAGGAGAATAGTGATGAGAATAGATGTTGACAAGAACGAGCCGGTGATCATTGAGGAAGCTGACTTGCCGTGGGCTCAAGATCATGGCACCTCGGTTGAGCTCTTTCTGCCCGGAAGATATTCGGACAGAATAGAACGTTATCTGAAGGAACTGTCAATAGGCAATCCGCATATGCGCCTCTCTCTCGCGAAGAAGGTCGCAGGGGAGAGCAGCGAACTCATATTGGACAGAGCGACCGATCGTATACCCCCGATGACAAAAGAGATCAAACCTCACCTCTCTTCGATAGACGCTGGAACACTCCACAGGATGGCTGAAATGGACGACGACTGTAGAACGATGGCAAGCTTCCTGTCCAAGCACTTCGCAATGATGTCGGGGAAGACTGCCAGGAGAATATTGCAGGTAGCTAAGCTCCCGCCGAGTCTGAAACCCAAGAGCATCAAGGCGGACAGGGTGCTCGAGGCAGCTAGGAATATGAAGCTCAGGCGGCCAAAGCTTGACGTTCTCAGCTACATCGGGGAGGATGAACTCAGATCCTCGTTGAAGAACCTGTTCCCTGACGCAGACTTCATAGACGCCGTCTCAAGGCCTCCATGGAGCTACCAAGGCATACCGTTCAGGATAGAGGTCGCAGTGGCCATGGGCGGCCAGTCCGTGGCCAACTATGGCGAGCAGAAGAGGGTAGCTGTCATAAGGCTGGCCAACAAGGTGCCGCTTCCCTATGATCTCTCCGATTGCGAGCTATATCGCAGCGTGTCAGAAGTGGACTGGAGGAACTACGGGCTTGACATGGGCGAAAAGGGGATCCCGACTGAAAGCGTGATCTTCGTGACATCGATAGTCGCCAGCAAAGTCCCTTACACCAGCCCAGGCAAGTTCGCAGTGGCCAGAGTCGCAGAGATACACGATGAGCTCACGCTGGCGTTGCAGGAACTCGGGAGGCGTATGAGGACTCATATTCAGAGAAGAAACAAAGAGGAGAGCGCCGCGAAGAGACTGGAGTACTTCAGGGGATACTATGAGATACTGGCGGAAGAGGTAGCCACGATCATGGGTGCTCAGAAGTTGGACTATGAAGGGACCATCAAGAAGCTCTTCGGGAGGACTGAGACTGATGTCTGAGAAGGCTTCCTCCATTCAGGAAGTCATGGACAGGCTGAAGGAGCTCGGTTCCCGGATAAGCAGCACGCTGTGCAAGGGGGACATCCCCAGCGTGGAGCACAGGAGGCTCAGCAAGTCAAATGTGAAGTTCGACTTGGACCTGCACACGTACGAGCTGGGAAATGACTCAGCTGAGATCAGAGGAGACAGGAAGAGCAGCCTCAAGAAGCTGACCGCGCTCGCGTTTCTGACCAGGGTGTCGCACGAAAGGCTGGAGATCGGGCTCTCGACGACGAAGAGGGACTACTACTACCTGCAGAAATCCAGACACCCCCTCCTCATGCCCTCGAACCAAGCCGAGTCAGACGACGTCATCAGAGTCGCGGAGGTCCTTCACGATCTCAGCAGGGAGAGCTTCGGAGTGATAGCCCAGTCAAAGGGATACCTCTACGGCGACATCACCCTGAAGGAGCCCAAGATGACGATCAACTGCATGCAGACCGGGGGAGACGGCTACTCGGTGCCGGGCAATGTTGAGTACATCGAAATAGGTGACTCGAGCATCAAAGCCCTCATCGCAATCGAGAAGGAAGGCATTTACAGAAACCTGATGGAGTTGGGTATCCCCGAGAAGCTGAAGATAGGTGTAGCCATGCTGGGGGGCCAGCCCTCAAGAGGAATGAGGAGGATGCTCAGGAAGTTCAACGACGCCGGATATCCCATAGGCATATGGACGGACCTGAACCCCTATAGTCTGAGGATAGCCGCCAACATCATCTACGGATCCATCCAATCGGCGCACATATCCAGGTTGTCCGCTCCGAACGCCAAGTTCATGGGACTGGAGACCCAAGATGTCGACAAGCTCTTCTCCACGGTAAGGAGGGTCGTCTTGGAACCCCTGACGGAAGAGGACCTGAAGGCCGCGAACGACAACATTTCACTGCCGTACATGCGGGGAGACGATGGGTACTGGCTTCATGAGAACCAATGGTTCATCGAGAACCTGAAGAAGACTGAGCTCGAGGCGTTCAATGCCCTGACGAAGCATGCACGGGACCTCGAGGGCGTGTATCTGCAATATCTGAAGGAGAAGACGAAGGAGAAACTGAACGTGACCCTGTGATAGGCGCTTGAGTTGCCCAACGGCCTGCTTCGGCGACCTCGCAATCCTCAACGTTTATAATGGTCAATAGTGGCAGAACCCCCGAGGTGAGACCTCTTGAAGACAACTAAACAGAAGGTCGCAGAGCTCAGTCCTGACTCGCGCAACACTGACATCACAGTCAAAGTAGTCAGTTTGGGAGAGACTAGAGAAGTCGCGGATCGATTCAGTGAGAAGATGAACAAGGTAACGGAGGCAACCGTTGGAGATGAGACCGGAACAGTACTGCTTACGCTCTGGAACGAGAACATCGACCTCGCAAAGCCAGGAGATGTCCTCGAGATAAAGAACGGATACGCTTCATTCTTCAAAGGCAAGATGAGGCTGAACGTCGGCAGGTACGGATCCATGGCTAAGGCGGAGACAGACATTCCAGAAGTGAACACCGAGAACAACATGTCAGAGAAGGACTTCGGGGAGCGAGCTTTCAGGCCTAGAGGACGCTACCGTAGAGGCTACTAGGTTCACGGGAGTATGGACAAGAACCAAAGCCCGACAGCTTGAGTTGGGCACGACGCAGACAAGCAACGAAGACAAATCGAACCCAGGCGTTAATTCCAAATTATCTCATCATCCTTTTATACGGAGTGCGCGTTTGTTCGAACGCGTTGAGGGTTGTGATCTTCGCCAGAGAAAAGAGCCCAGAGGGTTCCGCGGCCGAGAACCTGTCCAGGATAGAGGGGATCATTGAAGCACTAGAGGTGACCGGTGAAGACGACATCATAGCGATGGCGGAGGTCTTGTCTGGCGATGAACTCAAGTGGCTGGGAAATCGCCTGAGGTCCGAACCCTCGATAGACTCGTTCGAGATGGTCATCGTGACAGCCGAGAGGAGGAAATGACCGCATCGGGGGTGTGGAGTTTGCAGGCCCTGATAATCCTGAAGATAAAAGAAGGAAACGAAGAAGAAATATGGTCCAGCCTGTCCCGAATAGCTGGCGTCGACGAGGTCCTCTTTCTCGAGAACGGAACCGCGATCGTGAGGTCATCGTTCGCCGACATAGCAACGTTGACCGGAGCGGTCAAGTCCATCAGGAGCCTGAGGTTCGTTCAGTCCAGTGAAACTCGGGTCGTTCTCAGAAGAGTGGAGGGACAGGCTGTACCTTCCTAGTCCTTCTGCAGGTCGAGCTTGTACAGAACTCGGTAGAACTGGTCACCCAAGATCAGTTCGCCTATCGCGCGGCCCTGGAATCCATGGATCACCAAGGAGCCTTCGCCCGAACCCGACCGCAGCTGGAGTTCCAGCCTGTATGTTCTGAGAACGGGTATCACAGTCACATAGCGGCCTGTGACTTCATACTCGGTGCCGCCCACCACCAAGATGCCCGAAGAGACAGAAAGGGTTAGCACCCTCATGGTGACGTTCTCGTTTCCGAGCCTTCTGGCGATCACGTTGGCAGGTATGCCGGTCTTGTCAGAGATCGCCTCCACCATTTCCCTCACCCTTTCGCGGGCCTTCTGAGGAAGGCGTCGCCAGAGCCCGTTCATGGCCACCGTTCTTTCCTGCGAGTCCTGAACCACTAGCTGCAGTTGGAAGGTGCTACAGCTTCATGATACCCAGTGGTGTCCTTCTAGATGTGACGCCCTGCCCGCCCAAGGAAGGAGGTGAACAGCAAAACTGGAACTTGAAGACAAATTAAAGGTCGTTGATGCCTGGCTACTAGTCCTGGCCACAGCGTCTCTACTTGGATTGACCGCCGATTCGTCGCAAGTCCTTGCCTCTCCAGTTGACATGGCCGAGATCGAGCAGGGAGAAGTGTACGCGCTTCGTGCTTTCTGCCACAACTTAAGCGAAGTGTACAAAACGTATGTATCCATCGTACAGCCGACGACTATTGCGCGCCGAACTCCTCCTCGACCACTTCTCCCATCGGCTCCGTCTCCTTGAAGACCTTTGCAGTGAAGACGTAGACGTTTACGTTCTTGGCCAGCCAAGAGTCAGGAGACAGGCCAGCCTTCAAGCATCCAAGCGCGAGGAATCCCTCCGAGTCGCAGCCCTCCTCGACTGCCACCTGGGGCAACAGCAGACCCCTGTTAAAGCCACGCTCGATGATAATGCCGTGCTTTCCCACTTCAACCGAAGCCGGCACCTCCTGCTTCGGGACTTCGAGAAGCTGTGGTTCAGAAAGCAGACTTATCTCCAATGATATTTGGGGCAGCTCTTCCTCCTCCACGGGAGGGAATCTCGGATCAGCAAAGGCTGCCGACACGGCCGCCTTCGATAGACCTCGAGACAGTTCGTACACTGGTTCGGGGAACCCTATGCAACCCCTCAATCTTTCACCGTTCTTGTTGTGCTTCTTCAGCGTGACGAAGACGCCAACCTGTTTGTCTATCTCCTCGGGGAGCTTGGCCCTGGCGACCTTACCTGACTTGAGATAGTGTTGGATGGCCTCTCTGGCCTGACCCACCAAAAGCCTCGCGTGCTGAACCGTGAATTCCTCCATTGCGTCGCAGACCTCTCGTGGGTTAATCAGTTTTGCGCCCGCCGAACCGCGTCGGTTGAACGCGTGAACTCCATGCCGTACTCATTTCATGACCAAGACACAGCACTGAACCCGGGTTTTCCTTATATACGAGGTCACGCGGTTTAGCACAAGTGGTGCAAATATGAAAGCGTTCAACACGGTTTCATCTGTAGGCAAGAGCGTCAGGCTGAACAAGATACTGGGAAACGGAGACGGAAAGGCTGTCATGCTCGCCATGGACCATGGCATAGAGCACGGCCCAAAGGACTTCCCTCCTGCACACCTTGACCCGAAGGTCATCATAGGCAAGGTCGTGGATTCCGGCGTGGATGCGATCATGGTGCCCAGAGGCATAGCGAGATTGACTTGGGAAGCTTGGGCCAACAAGACGGCGTTGGTAATCAAGCTCACGGGAAAGACAATACTCAGGCCGCCCGAGGGTGAGTACACTCAGGATCCGATCGCCACTGTGAGAGACGCAGTGGCACTTGGCGCCGACGGCGTGTCGGCCACGGTGTATTGGGGTGCGCCGCGCGAGGACAAGATGCTGGCACAATTCACTGCGATCGCAGCGGAATGTGAAGTGCTCGGGATGCCTCTGCTGAATTTGGCATATCCGAGAGGACCCCACATGCAAAAGAAGGAAGACGTCGAAATAGTCAGATACGCAGCCAGGGCCGCTGCCGAAGTCGGAGCGGATCTGATCAAGACGTACTACACCGGATCAAGGGAAACGTTCGCGGAGGTTGTCAAAGCGTGTCCGGTCCCGGTGTTGATGTCGGGAGGAGCGAAGGCCAAGACGCCCCTGGATTTTCTCAAGGTCGTCCAAACCATAATGGAAGCAGGTGCCGCAGGCGTAGTGGTGGGGCGGAATGTCTTTCAGCATGAGAACCCCGGTGCCGTCATCAAAGCCGTGATGAAGGTCGTTCACGAGGGGACCGACGCAGAGAAGGCTTCCAAGGGCCTCTAGGAGTTGTCACTGGGCGCTAGCAGATTCTGGGGAGGGACATCCCCTTCAGCATGCTGAGGTATCTCTTCCCACCGACGGAAGTAGTCATTATGACCCTCCCCTTTGGCGACCCTGTGACCGTCCCGATGACCGCTGCCCTTGTCGCGCCCCTTCTTCGCAGTTCACGCAGCACCGAGTCCTCTATTCTCTTGTCCACAATGAGAACCATCACACCTTCGCATGCCATGTATAGTGGGTCCATCCCGAGAAGATCGCAAGCGGCCTTGACGCCGGCCTCGATTGGGATGCTCTTCTCATCTATCTCGATGGCAACACCCGACTCAATCGATATCTCGTTCAACACGGTAGCCAGACCCCCTCTTGTGGGATCACGCAATACGTGCACCCTAGACCCATGCTTTCTCAGCGCAGGTAACACTAGGTCGGACAGAGGACCGCAATCGCTTTTCACCTTTGCCGACAGCCCGAACTCGCCACGGGCTATCATGACTGCGACGCCGTGATTCCCCACACTGCCCGTGACGATCACTCTATCGCGAGCCCTCGCGTTGGAGCCGGATACCTCTACTCCTCGCGCGACCGATCCTATGCCAGATGTCACTATGAAAACCCCATCTGCCTTGCCTCTCTCTACCACCTTGGTGTCTCCCGTAACGATCTCGACCTTGCACTTCCTTGCTGCAGAAGTCATGTCTGAAGCGATCTGATCTAGCTCGTCAAACGGAAATCCCTCCTCGATGATGAATGACGAGGACAAGTAAAGTGGCGTCGCCCCGCACGTCAGCAGATCGTTGACGGTGCCAAAGACCGAGAGCGCACCCAAGGAACAACCCTGTACTTTCCTGGGAGACATGACAAATGCATCGGAGGTGAAGCCGATCCTGTTCCTTCCTATCTTCAGTACTGCTTTGTCTGCCGCCCTGTCCAGGTACTTGTTTCCATATCTTGAGCTGAACACCCGCTCGAACAGTTCATGAGACATCCTGCCGCCAGCACCATGCTCCATGCTGATCCGGTCCATCTTATCACCCGTAGATGTAGTATGCAGCGCACGCTCCCTCCGAAGTGACCATACATGGACCCACCGGGTTCTCCGGGGTGCATTCCTTTGAGAACAACGGACAGTCGGTTGGCAACGCAGCGCCTCTCAATACTTCCGCACACCTGCAACCGGCTGGCTCAGGGATCTTGACAGGCTTCAGATCGAACTTTTGTCTGGCATCCAAGCCCGAATGTTCGCCACGCAAGGCCAGGCCGCTCTTGGGGATCGTGCCCAAGCCTCTCCATTCTGCGTCAACCGGCTCGAAGTACTTGTTGATGAGACGTATTGCCTCAGGGTTCCCCTCTGCTTTCACGCTGCGTGTGTACGTGTTGACGAGCATGGCCTTCCTTCCCTCGATCATCTTCAGCAAGGAGTAGATTGCAAGCATCAAGTCTATGGGCTCAAAGCCAGCTATCACGCAGGGTACGTTGAACTCCTCCACCAGGAAGTCGTACGCGCGAGTGCCGATGATGGTGCTCACGTGTCCTGGGAGGATCAGCCCGTCGATTCTCACGTCATTTCCCTCTAGGAGCGCTCTCAATGCTGGCGGGATCAACTTGAAACAAGAGATGATCGAGAAGTTGTTCACCTTTCTTCGCTGGGCTTCTCTGAGCACAGCCGCGACCCCTGGCGACGTTGTCTCGAACCCGACGCCGAAGAACACGACCTGCTTGTCAGAGGGAAGCGCGAGGGCATCGAAGGGAGAGTAGACCGTCCTCACGTCAAACCCCCTGGTCTTCATTTCCAGCAACGAGACCCCGTCGACCGGAACCCTCATCATGTCTCCGAAAGTCGCCAGCGTGACTCCGCTGGTCTTGACAGCTCGAAGCGCCAGAGACAGGTCCGAATTCGAGGTCACACATACCGGGCAACCCGGCCCAGACACTATTCTCACACTATCTGGGAGCAGCGACTTCGTACCGTACTTGGCAAGCGCGACGGTGTGAGTTCCACACACCTCCATCAGTTGAGCATCTCGTATCCCGAGCGAGGCTATCTTCGTTGCTAGGCCGGCGACGAGCTCAGGATCACCAAATCCGGTGCCTACCATCCGGATTTCTCACCCAGTTCGACTATCGTGCTGATCACTTCAGCTGCATCTTCCTTGCTCAGCTTCTGTATGGCGAACCCTGAGTGCACGAGTACGACATCGCCAGGGCGCACGTTCTCGACCAGGTCGAGGCGAACTGCCCTCTTGACGCCTGCAACTGTCGCTACGGCATCGAGCCCGTCTACCTTCTCGATGGTGCATGGGATTGCCAGACACATGACGCTCACCTCACTCCTGCAGCAACTACAACCTGACCATAGGATATGCCACCGTCGTTCGGTGGCAGCAGCTTCGGCATGATTACCTCATACCCGCCTTCTTCCATCGTAGCCTTCAGTTTGCCGACCAGTAGCGAGTTACAGAATGAACCCCCACCCAAGACGACTCGCTTGTACCCAGACTTCTCGGAGCCCATACGCATCATCTCGGCCATTGCTTTGACCAAGGTGTTGTGGAATCTCCCAGCCACGATGTCCTTGGGCTGGCCCGCTTTCATATCTTCCACTACTGCCCTCAGCATCGGCCTGTGATCAAGGTTCAGCGTGCCGGAGGAAGACAGTTCATACGGGTAGTGGCCCTCCTCGTCGTGCCTAGAGACTGCCTCGAGTTCGACTGCGGGTTGCCCTTCATAGGTTGTGGATCTGCACACACCCAAGATCGCTGAAACGGCGTCGAAGAGCCTGCCACAGCTTGATGCCATGGGCGTGTTGATCTTCGAGGTTACCATCCGTGCTATGAAGGCCGCCTCCTCCTGCGTCAGTCCGACGTCGATCTTCATGCCTTCATCACCGAACGCTTGAATGAGCAGCGAGAGGGCCACCCGTCGTGGATCCATAACGGCTGAGTCGGAACCGGGAAGGCTGAAAGGAAGAAGCCTCCCTATCCTCTCGAACCTGTCGGGAGAGAACAGCATCATCTCGAACCCCCACACCTGTCCGTCTGTCCCGTATCCTGTCCCGTCACATGCCATTCCGAGGGTTTCATCAACTATGCCGTTTGACGCGGCCGACGAAACCAAGTGGGCGTGGTGATGCTGGACAGACACCCTATCCGCTTTGATCGACTCGGCGAACTCCGTGGACCTGTATCCCGGGTGCATATCATGGGACACTCTCTTAACCTTGCCTCCTATCAGCCTAGCCAATCTGGCGATCGCCGGCTTCACAACCGACAGTGAATGCATCGAATCCAAGTCCCCTATGTGCTGACTGATGAAGACTCGATTCCCTCTCCCCAATGCAAAGGTGTTTTTGAGGTCCGCGCCCACACCCAGTACTCCGTCCACGTCTCGCGGAGCCTTGATCGGAACAGGTGCGAATCCTCTGGATCTTCTGGTCATGACGGGTTCTCCGCCGACCACTCTGATCACTGAATCATCCTCGAAATTCAGGATGTCCCTGTTGTGCATCAAGAAGGAGTCTGCCATTTCCGAGAGTCTTCCAAGCGCAACTTCGTTCTCGTGGACTATTGCCTCGTCTCTGGGGTTTCCGCTGGTCATCACCAGATAGGGCGACCTGGTCTTGTCCAGAAGCATGAGGTGTATGCCCGAATAGGGCAGCATCACTCCCAGAGTGTCCAGACCTGGGGCGACCGAAGGGGCGATCCTTTCAGGTGGCCTCTTCTTGAGAAGCACTATGGGAGAAACAGGAGAGGTCAGCCACCTCTTTTCGGCTTCGTCCACGTATGTTATCTTATCCACAGATGCGATGTCTCTTGCCATCAGGGCAAAGGGCTTGGAGTGCCTCTGCTTCAGGTTCCTCAGGCGGTGGATCGTGTCCTCGTTGGTCGCGTCAGCAGCTAGGTGAAACCCGCCGATGCCTTTCACCGCTACTACATTCCCTTGGTCTATGTCGTATGCGGCTTTGGCTATCGGATCCTCGGTCCTGACAACCCTCCCCTTTCTCACATACCACAACCTCGGGCCACATGTAGGACATGAGATGGGTTCAGCCCTGAACCGTCTGTTCAGCGGATTCCCGTACTCTGATTCGCACTGGCTGCACAATCTGAACTTGTTCATCGTGGTCCCCTTCCTATCATAGGGTAGCGAACGGATTATCGAGAACCTAGGTCCGCAGTTCACGCAGTTGATGAAAGGATAACGGAATCGTCTGTTGCTTCTATCAGAGAGTTCGGCGGCGCAGTCCGGGCATATGGCGAGATCCGGCGGGGGGAGAGTCTCGACCTCGGTGCCCTTGCTCGGGAGCACGCGAAATCCCAAGAGTCCTGACGCCCGTGCGTCTTCAACAACAACCTCTTCAACCTGCGCCATTGGAGGCGGATCGTCTCGCAACTTTCGCACAAATTCCTCGACGGCGCCGTCCTCGCCTTCGATCAGTATCTCAACCCCTCTGCCGCTGTTCTTCACATGACCCGCCAGACCGAACGAGACGGCCACTCTGCATACGTGTGGCCTGAATCCCACTCCTTGGACAATGCCTCTTACCTGAATTCTGCGGGCCTTCATTGGCCTGATCGGCCCCTCCAATGTTTGCGTTATAACTGTTTGACAAATATGCTAAGTTGTAGGCCCTGTTCACATAGGTGAGAAAAGGAGGCGAACCTCTGAGGCCTAGTACCTCAGAGGCACCTCGAAGGTGAACGTGAACGACCTGACGTCCCCGGGTTCCATTGAGATCGTCCACGTGAGAGTAGTCCCGGCTTGGGCTGGCTGACCAGACCTCGCTAGGATCTCTGAAGGCGTCGGCAGGCTCTGCCTCAGAACCACCAGTGCGCTTTTCTGTCCGTAGTTCCTGGCAGTTATCTGCACGGTGTACCGCATCGCATCCGCCATCTTCTCGGATGAGATGATCTCGGAGACTACTCCGATGTCGTGTGAAGGCCCGGCGGACAAGGTCCGGGTAGCACCAACTGGTATGTAGGAGGTAGAAGTGGAGGCGACCCAGTCATTTCCTTCGTAGAGGTTGAAGTATCCCCAAGGTATCGGGGTCCTTAGTACGTTGGTTACGTTCACGCTGAGTTCCGCCGACTGCTCTGTGCTGGAAACGTATCTGGGATCGAACGATTGCCACAGGTGGAACTGGACCACGCAGACTTCGCCCGATTGCAGCTGCACAACGAGTTGCTCGCCAGAGTTTAGGTCGGTCTTTCCTGGAAGCACGAACGTATAGTAAGGACCTGTCATCTCCACGTTGGCGGAGCCAGTCTTTGCAACGCTAGCACCTTCCGCGAAGTCTGCGCGTACGATGTCTCCTCCGAAGACGATCGTCGGCGACCCGACAACGAGTTTGACTGATGCGTCAGTCCAGTTGCCCGAACTCCATATGAAGGCCTCAGTCGTCAGCGCATCGCTTGAGAGATCTAGCCCTGACGTGGCAAGCCAACCCATTCCCCTAGCCAAGAAGCTGACCGTTACCGTTTGTACACCGGTGAGGTTTCCCTCCAGCACGAGAGTCATACGACCGGTGCCTTCGGTTAGGGGAGCAAGCTTTCTCAGCTCGATGCTGACTATTGAGTCAATTTTGACAAGCACTGACTCGCCGTTGACCTCAACAACCAGGTATCCCTCCGATACGCCGGTGTATTTGCCCGTGTAAGATGAGGACTGAGTCCTAACCGTGATTGAATCTCCAGCCCGCAATAGAGGCGGTGCTGACTGTTGGGACAAGATTCTCCATGAGGTTATCCGGCTGTCCGTCACCCTCAGCGAATAGGGGATGGCGCTCACAGGTATCTCGATCCTCGCAACCCCTCCCTGGAACGATGCTGTCAGGTTGACGACAACGTGACCCACGTTGACTTGGTATACGGTGATCGCCGCGCCACTGAAAGGAACAGGCTCGATTTGTGGCAGGCTTGACGGTAGAACGAGGCCAGCAGTAACCAGCAAACCTATCGCCATGATGGGGAGTAGCGCCCACAGAATGTTTGGTTTCATGAACCGGGCGATGAAGACCTGCCGGATAACGATTTCTGCGTATCAGAGAATGGAACGCGCCGAAAGAGAAGGGCCGAGGAGTTCTATTACTTGGTACGTTCCTTTCGGCACAGAATGGACTTTTATGGGTCCTTCTTGACCTTGGAGACCGCCGACTTCAGCGCAACCAGTGGCAATAGGGCGCATCTCTCCCTGACTGGATCGATGGATCCCCCCAAGAGTCCCAACACGTCATCTCGCCCGAGCGCGGCGACATCAGCAAGATCCCTTCCGCTGGCGAGTTCGGTAAGCATTGAGGCGGAGGCCCTGCATATCGCGCAGCTCCTGGAGGTGAACTGGACTCGGACCCGTCCGTCCTTGGCCACCTTAAGGTAGAAAGTCACCTCGTCACCGCATGACAAGTTCTCCTCCTTTGACACTGCGTCCGCATCCTCAACTACACCGTAGTTGCGTGGGTTCTTGTAGTGGTCAAGGACGTGCTCGCTGTAGAGATCCGAGGCGGTCATGCCAATGCCTCCCGTGCCCTGTTTATGGATGCGACGAGGGCGTCCAAGTCTTCGGTCGTGTTGTACAGGTAGAAGCTCGCCCTAGCGACCGCAGACACTCCGAGCGAATTGACAAGAGGCTGTGCGCAGTGATGGCCTGCCCTTATCATTATGCCATCTTGATCCAAGAAAGCGGAGACATCGTGCGGGTGAACTCCCCTCAGATTGAAAGATACGATGCCGCACAGCGCACTAGGTTCACGAGGCCCGTATATCTCGACATCCTCTAGCTGAAGCAAGTCAAAGGCATACCGTGACAGGTCTTGCTCATGTTTCTTGACTGACATCATCCCGATTGACTTCAGGTAGTCCACTGCCGCCCCCAGACCAATCACTCCTGCTATGTCGGGTGTACCTGCCTCGAACCTGCTCGGAGGCTCCTCCAGCGTCTCGTCCTCCAAGGTTACTGATCTGACCATTCCTCCCCCGAACTGCCAGGGAGCCAAGGAATCGAGAAGCTCTTTCTTGCCATAGAGCACGCCTATGCCCGTGGGACCGAGCATCTTGTGGCCCGAGAACGCGAGGAAGTCTACACCCAGTTCATGCACGTCAACTGGCAGATGAGGGACTCCTTGAGCGGAGTCAATGACAACTAGGGCACCATGCTTGTGAGCCTTCCGCACGACCGCCCCTATGTCGTTCACCGTCCCAAGCACATTGGATACGTGAGTAAGAGCCACTATCTTGGCCCCTTTCTCGAGTTCCTGCTCGATCCTGTCGAGATCAGCCCTCCAGCTCTTGTCCGCTCTGACCACGAGGAGCTCGCCTCCCTGTTTCTTGACCTCGATCCGCCAGGGCAACAGGTTGCTGTGGTGCTCCAGTATGCTTGTGACAACTTTGTCTCCCTTGCCGATGCTCCTCTCCGTCAGCACCCTAGCGAGGATATTGAGGGAGTCGGTGGTACCCTTGGTGAAAATGACCTCGTCCTCCTCAGCTCCTATGAAGGAAGCTATTCCGCGTCTCGAATTGACGAAGAGCTCTGATGCCTCAGCCGAAAGGGTGTTGGCGCTTCGGAAGACGTTGGAGTTGCTTTGCAGGTAGAAACCCGCGATCGCTTCCACGACCTGCTTGGGCTTCTGAGAGGTGGCAGCACTGTCTAGGTAGATCATGGGCTTGCCTCTGATCTTTCGCTCGAATATCGGGAAGTCCTTCCTCAACGCATATGGATCGAGGCTTGTCAACGCAGACAGGGCACGGGTGAGCAGTAAAAAGAGTTGCCCGACCGAGGGCCCTTGACGAGGTTCTTCCGAGTCGAAGCAGACCCGAACGGTTGTCCTATGGCAGGCTACTGAGGCGTCCAGATCAGAATCGACACATCTCGTGCGTGTAACTACCCGAATGCATCGGCGTAGCTATGAAGGCTTATGTCACAAACAGCCATCAGTAATCCCATGCTGTTTCAGGACTACTCGTAGTTGGAAGTCTCCTTGTCTCGGGGGCTGGAGCCGCCATGGTGATATTGGATAGATCGAAGCTCTACCGGTGGGCGAGCAGGATCAGCGCGATCGGCCTGTTGTTCCCCTTCCTGTACATGGCGGGTGCTGTGGAACCCGGCAGGTTCGTGCTGTTCAACGGCAAGTTCGACCTCTTCTATCATGTGCTACTTCTAGTGATAAGCGTCTTGAACGTGCTGTTCGCGTATCCGACGTTTGTCGGCTACTTGAAGGGCAAGAAGCTTGCCGTGAACTATGTGCTTCTTTCGGCTACCATGCTCGTCGGGGCTATCTACACCCTGCCGGTGCTCCTCTCGTTCACCGCGTCGTTGGCTACGTCTTCGGTCTTCACTACCATTTCGTTCTTCTTGTACAAGGCAGATAGAGACAGAGGGATCCAGAGGGAGAGAGTGCTTGAAGTCATAGGTCGAAGGGGCACTGCAAAGCTGGAGGGCATGATGGAGGAACTCAGACTGAGTGACGCCGAGGCGGATTTTCTCCTGTACGAACTGTGGACGGACGACTTGGTCGACAAGGACGACAGTTCAGGTTCGTATCGCGTAAAGTAGCGGAAAGGCAGAACGATCGCGAACAACTTCGGGGGAAGTGTTTAATACGTAACGCCCAACTGTGTTACGCTGAAGTGAAGGCGTTATGCCTGTTTCTCCTGTAAGGGATCTTGCCGGCATCCTAGCGGGACTTGTGCTTGTCCTGCTCGTGCCATTCGCGTTGTCGATGTCAGTCTTCCAAGTGACCGCGATCCCAATCACCGAGAGCTTTCAGCTTCAGATTGCCAGCGGGGATCTGAGTCACTCCTACTTTGTGTCGTTGCTGGGTATGTCGCAGTTGTCGTACGACCTCCTATCGGCCCAGCTGGGGGTGGCGGATCTGCTGAGCCGGATGTTCGCAGCGATCGCGAGCGACTGGGCAGCCCTCTCGGTCGCCTTGTTCTTGCTGACGGGGATAGTGGCAGCTTGGGCCCTTGGAAGCGACCTCGAACGCATAGCTATCCCAACGGCCATCGGCCTCGTTGCGCTGGTAGTGGGGGTGCTCTTCGTTGAGAGTTTCGTGCGAGGCATCACTGGACTTGAGGACTTCACGAGGATGGGGATAGCCAACGCCCTGAGCATGTTGGTTGTTGCCTCTTACGGCGTAGGAACGTTGCTGTCAGGCTTGACCTCATTTGGGCTGGGCAGACTGCTCCGCAGAGGAGAAGCGAACCAGAAGACGCTCCAAGGTCCCGTTGGGCCAGTCACGGCTTCCAAGGCGGCCGAGGCCGAAACCAGTGAGGTTCCGACAGCGAAGGAGGAACCAACAGCCGTTGTCGGGAAAGAGGCCGTTCTGGAAAAGGCAACACCGACACCCAAAGCTGAGGGAGTCACAAAGCCAGCTCCCGCCACAACGACAGCGGAAACCACGGAGGCGGAGCATGTCAAGGCGCTGAGCGCGTCGGAGGAAGTGCAGGCCGTGGGAATGGAGGAGATCGTGCGGCAGGCGCGAGAGCCTAGCGTCCAGCCTTTCACTCCCGAACCGAAGGTGCCGGAGACCGAGGAGGTTGCACCCTCAGTTCGTCCCTCAGCAGCCGCACCGGTGCTCGATCGACAGGAGAGCGCGAGAGAATCGCGCGATATCTTCACTGCGCTGGAAGAGCCAATGCAGCGGATCTCCTCGAAGGTTGAGAGGGAACCAGGTGCGGTCTGGCGGCCGATTCCTTGCCCAGTCTGCGGGTCCGAGTTGACATGGTCGCGCGAGAAACAGGCCTACTACTGCCCCTTCTGCGGCACGGTGCCTTAGCAGGTTTTGGCGACAGAGCCAGCTGACGAGGTCGACCTCGTGAGACTAGCATCCAACAGGTCCCGCTCCATCATATTGAGACAGCTTAGGGCCGGTCCTGCCAACTTGGGCAGCGTCGTCAGGAAGACAGGTCTCTCCCGCCAACTGGCATCCCATCACATGGGCGTGCTCGTCTCCTCGGGTATAGTTGAGCAGCGTGCTGCCGGCTCAGTCAAGCTGTACACCTTGACCGAACGCGGATCGAAGATAGCGGAGAAAGTCTTGGGACCTGCAGCTGGCATCCCCAGGGGCCATGATAAAGAACCTACCCGAGCGGCGGATCTCGTCGCACCAGTGGCTGCCGCCATTGTCATGCTCGTGGCGGTAGCCAAGTTCTTGACCACGCCGGAGGCTCCAGTAAGCTGGCTTGCGGGTGGAGCTATAGTCTCGGGCCTGCTTTTCGTCATCTTGCGAACCGTCATTCGACCGAGTAGGAGAGAGCAAGGGGCGGACAGTGCCCTTGACATTTGAGACAGTGCGGGATTCCGCAGTTCAACTCAACAAGTTTTTAGTTGGAAAGTATTTTCATTTTGAAACAACCCTTAAATAGGGATCTGAAGCTTCTTCAGAGGAAGACAGATGTCGAAGAGAGCTGGAAATCCTCTCCTGAACATAAACTACCTATTGATACTATGGATGCTCTCTAAGGCCCCAGCGCATGGCTACGAGATCCTGCTGAAGTTCTCTGAGTTGTTCGGGCGCAGGGTGACATCAGGGGCGCTCTATCCAATGCTATACAAGATGGAGAGGCTAGGGCTCATTTTCAGCGAAGTTACGAGGGGTACTGGGAATAGGACAAAGAGGATATACCACATGAGGGACAGTGGTATGGAAGCTGTTGCGGATTTCGCATCGAAGTTCGGGGACTTCTTTGACTTCATGGTGAACACCAAGGATAGCCAACGCTTACAGACCGTAACGACCCCAATGTAGTGAAATCGTCGGGTGTCTATCTAGACCACCCTCTTTTTTTTCACAGTCCTCAGACATGACTGGGGAATCTTGCCTTTTTATCGAGAGTAAGTCCCAAGTGGACCAGGCTTGAGGATCGCCCTTTTCACCGAGTGGTTCTTGCCAGTGAGGGGAGGAGTAAGCTCCCATGTCTATGGGCTGGCAAGGGAACTCTCGAGAAGGAAGCACGATGTCACGGTTTACACGAAGAGGCACTCTAGGAAATCGTCCGCGGGGACAGCGGACTACCGCGGAATCGCGGTTAGGACATTGTCGCCTTCCATCCCCGTCAACTTTCCGCTGATCCCGCCCTCAATGGGGCAGATGCACGAGGTCTTCAGAAAGAGCGACTTTGACCTAGTACACTCACACCATGCGTTCACCCCCACGCCGCTACTGGCGCTCTGGCAAGCCCACAGTACTGGGATTCCATGCGTCCTGACAAATCACTCAATCCCTGCCCGAGGGTATGACGGGGCTCTGGGCGACATACTGAGTTCTGCCCTCTACCCGATCAGGCAGTACCTGAATGTGGCCGACCACATCGTGGCCGTGAGCCGAGCTGCTGCCGACTTCATGAGTCTGCTTGTTGACTACGTCCCGATTAGCGTTATCCCCAATGGCGTGGACTGCGATTTCTTCAAACCTCTTCAGGGCGCGGGCAGAACCGGAAAGAGGATTCTCTACGTGAGCAGGCTGGTGAACAGGAAGGGACCTCACGTGCTGATCAGGGCGTTCAAGGAAGTGCTCGCGAGCGTTCCGGATGCCGAATTGGTCATAGTAGGAGAGGGCTACCTGAAGCCAGTCCTTGAAATGATGACCTATGACCTCGGACTGAGCGAGTCGGTGAAGTTACTCGGTGATGTCGGATCAGAGAAGCTCGCCCAGACCTACTCGTCATCGGATGTCTTTGTGCTCCCGTCGCTTCACGCGGAGTCCTTCGGCATGGTGCTGCTGGAGGCAATGGCGAGCGAGGTGCCCGTCATAGCGTCGGAGACCGGCGGAGTGCCCGAGGTGGTGAGCGACGGCAAGGAAGGCGTGCTGGTCAAGCCCGGGGACGAGACGGAGCTGTCCGAAGCCATGACGCGGTTGCTGACGGACGAGGACGAGAGGTCCGAGATGGGAAAGGCTGGGAGGAGGAAGGCCCTAGAGCACTATGACTGGAAAGTGATTGGTGGCAAGATAGAGAGCCTGTATAGGTCGTTAGTCTGAGCTAGCTGGCTGGCGCCAGCGGCCCAGCACGGACGGGGCTAGGGTGCAGGGGTCGTCGGCTATCACGCCGTCCACCCCCAAGTCAAAAAGCGAGAGGGCTACCCCGGGATCATTCACTGTCCAAGGGATTATGGACATCCCAGCCTCCTTTGCATCTCGTACAAGGTCGCCATTGACATCGGTGACTTCCGGGAGGAAGGATTCCGTCTCCAACGCGACGGCCGTCTCCAATGCATCCCTGAACGCCCCTTGCTCGATGAGTCCTGTTCTGCAACGTGACGAGATCGACTTGACCTCGGACACGATCTCAGGACTGAAGGAAGTGAAGAGCGTCCTGCCCAGATCGCCATCGGTCGATATTGTCTGAACCATCTGTTTTGCCTGGTCTGCAATCTTGATGTCGAGGTCGAGAGCTACACGTCCCTTGACCGCACTAGCTGCTTCCGAGAGAGTGGCGACCCTCTCGCCTTGGAACCCAACTGCCCTCAGTTCCTCAAATGTAGCTTCGGACACTTCTATGGGATTGCCTGAGATCCTCTCTAAGTTCGAATCATGGGAGAGGACGAGCACACCGTCCGTAGTTGCTCTCACATCCACCTCGACGGCAGTGGCTCCGCAGGAGATGGCCCCTATGATTGAGGAGATGGTGTTCTCCGGGAAACGGGCACGGCAGCCCCTGTGGCCCGTCAGCAGGAAGTCGAACATGTGGCTGTAGATAGTAGGCTCTCGACCTCTTTAAGCTGACCTGCCGTATGCGTGCTTCGTAGAGGGCTGGTGGGTCCGCGCCCAAGGCGCCCGGATCCCCTTATTCTCCGGAAGATGTCCGATACTGTTAAAAAGGCTGGATATTTTATCCAGGGCATTGGCCAACACTAGGTTCATCGTTCTAGCGTCGCTGCTGGTGGCTGTCTCTTTGAGCACCAACTACCTTCTCTCGGGCATACCGAACGTCAAGCTCATGGACGTATGCGCCTTCCTAGCTGGCAAGCACCTTGGTCTCCTGTGGGGAGTGATGGTTGGGGCTTTCACCTGGCTCGTCTGGGGCACACTGAACCCATACGGCATATCCCCCCTGACCACCGCGATAGTCATTGTTGGTCAGTCCTTCTATGCCGTCACGGGCTGGGCATTGGGAAGCTTCAGCTTCTCTTGGGGAACCACGGACGAGAAGCATCCGACCTGGCATGCGGCAGCTGGGCTTCTGTCCACCCTCGCGTACGACTTGTTCACGAATGCCCTAGTCGGGATTATCTTCTACGGCTCTATGACCCTCGGGCTTCTGACAATGAACTTCCCTCTTCCCATGGGGCTAGCACATGAGGTCTCGAACTTCATCCTCTTTCCCCTCATAGCGGTTCCGATTGAAGGGAGGATGGACAAGCTCATCGGGAAGAAGGTCAGCAAGAGAGTGGTAAACCTGCACCGTCTGGGGCAAGCAATGGTTGCAGTGATGTCGGTATCGATCCTGCTCAACGCTTTCCTCCTGCCGAACTACTTGGCGCTGCTGGATGAGAACGGGAAGCTATCAGACCTGCTGAAAGAGAACACGGTCGACGTGAACGTGCTGGTCAACTTCGGGAACGGAACGAGAAGGTGGTACAACAGCACGGTCTTGCCCTCGGGCTCGTCCCTCTTCAACGCCACTGCCAAGCTCTACGGGGACAATATGGTCGTCGAGTCCAGCCCGTACGGGGTCATGATCATGAAGTTGGGAGGAGCGGGACCCTCGCCCGAACGTCCGAACCTGTACTGGATCTGGTTTAAGTGGGACTCGAATTCCAAGACCTGGGTGATGGGTGACACGGGCGCTGATCAGCACAGACTAATCCCTGGGGAGGCGCTGGCTTGGGCTCTGGTTGACTTCTCTGATCTCAACGTTGTTCCTAGCCCCTAGGGAGTTGTGCAAAGGTTTTTCACGATGTTCATCAGATCCAACTACGGGTTGAACCTCGGTGAGGCCCTCAGAGTCCTAGATGGGGTAGTGGAGCAGGATCCGGAGAGGCCGCGGTCCTTTCACAGGGGGCACGTGTTGCTGAGCGTCATGACGCTTGAGCCGGAAGTGAGTCTGTCGAGGGGCGACCTTCAGGTCATTCTGGGCTTGGGTGGCGGGTCCATCAGGAGCCTCATCAGCAGGCTGACCATGAATCATCTGACGGTCGCTTCGCCGAGCGGGATGAGGTTGAAGGGCCTAGGCGCGAAGGTCAGGGAGGTCGTGACAGGCAGGATGAAAGGTCCGACCGAAGTGGGACTAGATTACCTGCGGATGGACATGAGCAACGTGGCGTATCTTGTGAAGGATCTCAGCATATCCGAGGCGGAATCGATCAGGCTGAGAGACACAGTTGTAAAGTACGGAGGGACAGGCGCCACGACCTGCTGCGTCGGCGGTAACGCCATTTCCGTCCCAGGGGTGACCGAGAGTCTGGAGGACACCTCACCTACCGACGCGCTTGCCCTGAGGAAGCTCAAACCATCCAGCGGTGACGCGATCTTTGTTGCGTCAGCTCCCTCAAAGGCCGTTGCGGCATCAGCTGGCGCGGCGGCTCTGTTTGAGTTCTTGCTGGAGAAGGGGCCAAGCCTCTAGCGTCAGGATATCTGCGTTTTCCTTGATTCCCCCTTGTGCGATGCCGCTACTGGATAGCCGCCATCTCGATTCCATATCTCTTGAGGAACCTCACCATGAAGGCGTGTCGTCTCTCCGCCAGACGCTTGCCAGTCTTGGTGCACATCATGCCCTTCAGCCTCAGAAGCTTTGAAGCGAAGTGCCAAATCGCGGAGGGGTCTGGACCTGTCTTGTTCATCCTTAGCTTCGGCGGATCGTCGGGATCCCAGTCCAATTCTCCCAATGACTTCCCCCTGTACCAGCCAATAAAGGCGAACGCTCTGGCAATCCCCCTCGCCCCCATGGCCTCAAGGAAATCGGCATCTCTCAGTACCTTTGCCTCAAGTGATGAAGGTCGCCGTCCTTCAATGGCAGCCTCGTATGATGACTCCACTATCACATCTCTGACGGATCTAGACCACTTCTTGGATATCCCCTCGGAGAGCAGGAATTCCTCGGCTTCCCTAGCTGATGCCAGATAATGGGGCACCCTCCCACATTTGCCCCTCGGCACTGCGTCGTGAAGGTAGGCGGCCAACGTCAACAGTTCCAAGTCAGCTCCTTCGCGTTTGCCGATCTTTTTGCAGAGCTTCGCGACGCAGACAGCGTGATCATATCGGTGAGAGATGTCTCCCTCTTCCATCAATGATCTGGACCGGCTCATCACAGTCTGGGTCAGTGATTTCGTTTCTGCCAACTCACCCTCCGTCGCGATTGTTGGACTTATCTGCTTTGCACCGTCGCACGACCGCATCAGCGAGAGGCCATACACAAGCTCTTATCTCCTCATACCGCGAAAGGGTCGTGAGTACGCCAACAGGTGAGAGAGCTGTGTTCGCGGTCGTCAAGGTTCCGGTTCTCGACATGAGGGCCAAACCTCAGAGTGGATCTGGGAGGGTCAGTCAAGCGAGACTCGGTGATAACCTTGCCCTCGAGCAGAGAAGCGGGGAGTACTTTCAGGTTAGATCAGACGATGGCTACAGGGGATGGGTCCGTGCCTCATATGTTGTGGGGGCCCGAGGGGAGCGCTATGCTAAGAGAGGTGATGTCATGGTCGTCGACTCCCTGTTCGAGCCGTTTTCTTCTAGCCCCACCGATCTTCGACCTATCCAAGTCGCGCCAATGGGCAGTGTACTGCAGGTCTCAGGCCGGAAAGGGGGACGGCTAAAGGTTGTCCTGCCTGATGGGCGGATCGGATTTGCTCGTACGAAGGACACCAGGAATGCCCGGAACCCGTTCCGAAGAGAGAGCGTGGGGGAGATAGTTCAAAGGGCGCTCACATTGGCCGGTGCGCCGTACTTGTGGGGAGGCACGACTCCATGGGGATTGGACTGCTCAGGATTCGTGCAGCTCGCGTTCAAGATGGGAGGATACCAGCTGTTGAGAGATGCTGACATGCAGTTCGATGGCAATGGGGAGGTGGTGTCCAGGCGAAATGTGAAGAGTGGCGACTTGCTGTTCTTCAGGGGAAGAAAGAATCCGAAGGTTGGCCATGTCGCGATGTACCTTGGAGGGGGATTGATGATCCATGCAAGCGGAAGCAGAGGTATTGTCCTCGTGGAACCCGTCTCAAGGCTAGAGAAGTCGTTGGCCGGCGTCAAGCGGATCGTCCGAGACAAGATGGATGGTCATCCCAAGCATCACACGTGAGAGGCTGCATCGATGTTCCTCACTGAGCTGGCGTTGGCGTCTCTGCTCGCGTTCTCGTACATCATCGCATCGCTACCATGGCTTTGGAGATCGCCTCCGAGACCAAGAAGGGTGAGCGTCGGCGGCGACCTCACGCTGTTCGTTTCCGACCTACATCTGGACCGCACAGGCGACGCGCCGAAGGAGTTCGTCTCGGTGCTCGACAAGACGAAGCCCACGAGCCTGATAGTCGTAGGGGATTTGTTTCACTCACCCTCCGTGGCGAGGTCAACTGATGACGCGAAGTGCTCTATCATCGACCTCTTGAGAAGGGCGGATCCCGAAAAGCAAATCAAGAGAGTGCTTGTGACCATGAGTGAGAACCACGACCCGAAGCTGGCCGAACGAGAGACGACGTTCGAGGCTGACGGAAGAGAAGTGATGCTGACCCGCGATCCTTTGATCATCGAGACCTCGGGCATTCAGATCTTGGCGGTTCACGGTGACTACTTCTGCAGTGACGGCTTGGTCGCCGCCGCAGTTGAGCTCGCGCTCTCATCTGTCGGAATCCGAGGAGCGATTGAGAGATTCTTGAGGTTCAAGATCAGCAGGGACGGAGCCGACTGGATCGTGATGGGTCACACGCATGTGGCGCTGCTGGACCAAGAGCATAGGGTGGCTAACTGTGGCTCCTTCCACAGTCATTTCCTGAGGTCGGCGTCGGATACGGCTGTTCTGGCAGAAGGAGGGCGCGTCGGCCTGGTGACCAAGGGCTCAAATCGTTAAATCCAATACCTGATATCTTTCAGCTGAATGGGCACAAGGTCCGAGGACATAGACAGAGCCGCGCGTGAAGCTGCGTCCATTGTGTCTGAGCATACGCACAGAACGCCGGTCTCATTGAGCAACTATCTCAGCGAAGCCTCCGGGTCTGAGGTCTATCTCAAGCTCGAGAATCTCCAGAAGACCGGAGCATTCAAGATCAGAGGCGCGCTGAACGCTTGCTGGAGGGCGAGCCAAACCGGGTCTAAGCTGATAGTTGCGTCCTCGGCCGGAAACCATGCCCAAGGGGTGGCGTATTCATGCAAGGCGCTGGGTCTGACCGCGCACGTTTTCATGCCCGAGTTCGCTTATCCGAACAAGGTCGAGGCCACCATGTCATACGGAGCGAATGTCCACCAAGTTGGCGAAACGTATGACGACTGCTACGAGAAGGCAGTTGAGTTCGCCACGAAGGAAGGTGGCACCTTCATACACCCGTTCGATGACCTGAACGTCATAGCCGGACAAGGGACCATCGCGCTGGAGCTCTTGGAACAAGCCCCACAGCTTGACGTTCTCATCGTCCCCGTCGGAGGGGGCGGCCTGATATCAGGCGTTGCGAGCGTCTTCAAGAGGTCGAGCCCAAGCACCAAGATCGTCGGGGTGCAATCGAAGGAGTATCCAGCCTTCTGTGAGTCATTCAGGCAGGGGAAGCGCGTAGACGTGCGGAGAGGCGTGACCATAGCAGATGGCATCTCAGTCAAGAGGCCGGGCAAGATCACGCTCGAAGTCGCCCTAGACACGGTTGACGACATGGTGGCTGTGTCGGACAACGACATCGTGAGGGCGATGTTCACCCTGCTGGAGAGGGGCAAGATGGTGACCGAACCAGCGGGGGCCGCAGGAATAGCAGCGCTGCTTTCCAATCAAATAGACGTCTCCGGTAAGAAGGTTGGGATCATAGTGAGCGGAGGCAACGTGAATCCGCTGTTGCTCGCGCGAATCATAACCCAAAGCCTGAGGGAGTCGAAGAGGCTGATTAGGCTCTCCGTGAACATACCGGACAGACCCGGAGCCTTGAGGACTGTCTTAGGATGCGTGGCATCGGCCAGAGCGAATGTGGTCGACCTGGCCCACATCAGACAGGAACCGGACGTTCCGCCGTCCATGGCAAGAGTGGAGATAATGCTGGAGGCCGTGGAAGGCGAATCGTTCAACAAGATCAGGGAATGCCTCTCCTCGAAGGGGCTGAGCTTTGAGATTCACTAGGGAAGAGAGCAGGATCGCGGTCATACTTCCCACAGTGAACGAGGCCGGAACGATCGGTTACTTGATGAGGAGGATTCTGTCACTGGATAGGAGAATCCGCATCTATGTGGTCGACGATGGATCAACTGATGGTACCGTGCCCATAGTCAAGCGCCTGGCAGAGAAGGCCGGTCGGCTGACTCTATATGAGAGGGAAAGCAGCAGGGGACTGGGAGACGCTCTCAGGTTCGGGCTGAGGAACGCCTTGGCCGACGAAAAGAACGGGATCCTCGTGACCTTAGATGCCGACTACAGCCACGACCCGTTCGACATACAGAGATTTCTGGAGACAGATGCAGACCTTGTCGTGGGATCGAGATACATCAAGGGCAGCAGAATACTGGGTTGGTCCTTCTTCAGGCGATTGATGTCCATGACCGCAAACTGGCTCGCTAGGATCCGCCTCGGGATCAAGGTCGAGGACGCAACATCGGGCTACCGGGCCTATAGCAGGAGCGTTGCAGAGCTTGTCATCTCAGAATCGGCCCGCGACGGCTTCGAGTTCCAGGTCGAGGCGATCTGGCTTGCAGAGAAGGCGGGCTTTAGGATCACTGAGGTACCGATTCGGTTCAGCGAGAGAACTCTTGGTAGCAGCAAGCTGTCCCCACTCAGAGAGATCATGTCGACTCTATCTTTCTTGGTATCTCCAACGAAGAAGAAGGCAACTCATACGTAGGCTATCATGTCTATCTCTAGGTCTACTGCCCTAGGGAGCGATGCCACTTGGACCGTGCTCCTGGCCGGGAACGGCGGTTTGAGAACCTCCGAATAGGCCTTGTTCATTTCGTCGAACTTGGACAGGTCAGTCATGAATATTGTGACCTTTGCGACCTTCTCCAGAGAGCTGCCCGCCTCAGCCAAAATTGCGGCTGCATTCCTGATAATCGTCTCGAACTCGGTGCGTATGTCGCCCCTCACAAGATTGCCATCAGGTGTGATTGGGATAAGACCAGAAAGGAACACGAAACCGTTGACGATAGTCGCCTGAGAGTAGGGCCCTATGGGCTTGGGAGCTTTCGCGCTCTCTACTGCTCTCTTCATGATGTGACGAACCAACACACGATAATAAGGGTTGAATCGAGAAGCCTCAATCAGCCGCAATGACCAGAGAAAGGTTTAGAACGCTCTCCGAGGCCTCAGGAGTTCCGACAAAGCATGAGCACCATAGGCATAGAGGACTTCGCAAAGCTCGACATCAGAGTTGGAAAGGTATTGAAAGCGGAGCAGCTCAAGGGGTCCAACAAGCTCATCCAACTCACCGTTGACCTGGGACAGGGACAGAGGACAATAGTGGCTGGAATCGCCGAGACTCACAAGGCAGAGGGGCTAGTGGGCAAGAACTTGGTCATCCTCACGAACCTTGCTCCGAGGAAGCTGATGGGCGTGACCTCCGAAGGTATGGTTCTGGCGGCTGAGCAGGGCGGCAACGTGTACTTGCTGACCGCTGACGGCAACCCACCTGCCGGCGCAAAGGTCCTGTGAGCATCTGGCCACTGAGTTCGATTCGAGTATTCAACAGTTATATCGAGCGGTCGGAGATAGGTCCTGATCCTCATGCGCATCGCCTTCTTCGCGTGGGAATATCCACCCATGGTAGTGGGAGGGCTTGGAACCTATGCCTCCTATATGACTCGGGAACTCGTGAAGAAGGGCAATGATGTCACGGTGCTTTCGATGAACCCGGGGAACCTACCCACTAGGCAGGTTCTTCAAGGCGTTGAGGTCCACAGGCCGCAGATCATCGACATTACGAATGTGTTCCCCATCTTCATCACGCAAGACATAGTCGGCTGGGGGCCGTCGACCAAGTTCTTCAACGATATCCTGATGTACAATGTCCTTGCGACTTCTAAGCTGGTGAACCAACTGGAGAAAGAGGAGAAGACCGGCCACCAGATCGTCGCATTCCACGACTGGCTGAGCGCGATAGCGGGCATCAGCATAAAGAATGGGCTCCCGAGAATGCCCACGGTGTTCCACGTTCACTCTACTGAGTTCGGAAGAACCGGAGATGGATCCAAGATCATAGACCACCTAGAGTTGGAGGCTGCGATGTCGGCCGACAGGGTCATCACGGTCAGCTACGCGATGAAAGATGACTTGGAGAAACACGGATGGCCCACCGAGAAGATCTCGGTTGTCTGGAACGGCATCGATGTGGACAAGTATGACCCGAAGACGGTCAACGCAGATCAGGTCGCGCAGCTCCGAAAGTCATATGGCATAGCCGATGATGAGAACATGCTGCTCTTCGTGGGTAGGTTGACGTGGGTCAAAGGAGTGCCAAACCTTATCCAAGCCATGCCGGAAGTCCTGGCTGAGTTCCCGAAGACGAAGCTAGTGATACTAGGAAAGGGCGAACAGCAGGGTTCTCTCCTTGAGACCGCCGAGAGACTCGGGGTCTCCAAGAACGTGATAGCCAGGTTCGAGTTCGTCCCAGAGGAGGAAAGAATCGCCCACTATGCAGCTGCCGACCTCGCCGTATTCCCCAGTACATACGAGCCCTTTGGAATAGTGTGCCTCGAGGCGATGTCAATGGAGAAGCCGGTCGTGGTTGGCGCATCGGGTACGGTAGGGTTCAGAGAGCAGGTCGTATCTTCAGGTCCGGATCAGAACGGCGTCCACGTCAACGGCAACGACCCTCACGACATTGCCTGGGGAATAAAGGCGACGCTGAGCGATCCGAATGCGAGAAAGATCTGGGGAAAGAACGGAAGGAGGAGAGCGCAGATGTACTTCACCTGGGAGACCGCAGCGGCCCAGACTGTCGGGATCTATCAGAAGGTCATGGATGGATCGGAGGGGGGCAAGTAGTCTCCTAGCTCGCCCTTTGGAGTCTTCTTGCGACCTCCATGGCATTGTGCTCATACCATGCCAGTCTCTTCTCTGAACTGCAACCTGTAGAAGGAACTGTATAGCCCTCCCTTCTCCATGAGTTCATCATGGGTCCCCCTCTCGACGACCACACCCTTGTCGAGCACCAGTATCTCGTCACACAGTCTGATGGTCGACAGTCTGTGTGCGATTATTATCGTCATTCTGTTCTGGAGGAGGTGTTCTAGAGCGCGCTGTATCACTAGTTCAGTATACGGGTCGATTGAGGATGTTGCCTCATCGAGCACCAGAACCTCGGGGTCCGTGAGCAGAGTCCTTGCGAAGCTGATCAGTTGTCTTTGGCCAATCGAGATGTTCGATGAACCCTCCGTTATCATGTACTTGTAGCCGTGCGGGAGCTTCTCAATGAAGTCGTGAGCACCGATCGACTTGGCAGCATTGACCACCTCTTCATCCGACGCCTCTGGTTTGCCGAACCTTATGTTGTCCTTGACTGAGATGGGGAACAAGAAGGAATCCTGAAGCACTATCCCCATGTGCCTTCTCAGCGAGGAGAGCGAGACTTCCCTAATGTCGTGGCCATCTATAAGTATCCTTCCCTTGTCCGGGTCGTAGAACCTGGCCAGCAGGTTTATCGTGGTGCTCTTTCCAGCACCGGTTTCTCCTACTAGGGCCAGCTTCTTCCCACGAGTTAGTGTAAAGGACACTCCCTTCAGCACCGGGACTCCGGGTTCATAACCGAAGGCGGCATCTTCGAACCGGACTTCTCGTATCATGGGAGCTCGACCCTCCTCTCGATAGGTGCTTCCACAACCTCAGCTTTCGTGTCTATGAGGTCAAACAGCCTTTCTATCGCTGCCATGGCGGACTGGTATTGGTCGTACATCGTCATCAGATCCATAAGCGGCATGAAGTAGTTGAACTGGTACTCGGTGAAAGCCACGAGAACGCCAATGGTCACGGTCCCAGCTATGGCCAGCTCGGTTCCGTACCATAGGATCGCCACGGTGCCGATGAGCCTCAAGGATATGATGAGTGGCATGTACGATGACGAGATCAACAACGCCCTAGAATTCGCCTTGACGGTCTCGCCCTGTTGTTTCTCGAAGTTGTCTTTCGCCTGCTTTTCTCTTACCAGTGATTGTATGACCTTGATACCGGCTAGATCCTCCTGCATCCTGGCGGTCAAACCAGCCGTCACCGCCGCTGCCTTCCGATAGGCCGCTCTTGAGTACTTTCCGAGATACCATACAACGAGCAGGGAAACCGGCAACATCACTAGTGCAAGAGTGGCCAGTCTGTAGTCGAGTAGATACATCATAAGGAACGAACCCACTATTGAGGAGGCATCCAAGAGAATACTTGTCAACCCAACTCTCAGAAATATCCTGACAGTGTTCGCATCATTGATGGGCCTTGAGATGATCCTACCTATCTCGCCTTCCGAGAAGTAACGCAGCGATATGAACTGCAACTTCCCCATTATGTCATCTCTCATATCAGACACAACGTTCTCTCCGACCAGCCGCATTCGGTATGTCTGCACGTACTGGAAGACGTAGTTGGCTAGAACAACAATGACAAAGATCGGGATCCACCAGGTGAAACCCGAGAGATCTCCCGGGATGATGATCTTGTCAATGGCCAGCTCGTGCATGTACGGTGAGGCGAGGCCGGTCAACGAAGTGAAGAGGATCGAGGTTATCCCAAGGAATAGACTTCTCCTGTGTTTCTCCGCGTAGCCGTATACTCTCTCTAGCAATACTCTGTCCTGCGTGGTTCTCTTCCTGCTCTCTTCCTCTCTCGTCGAGAATGTTCCCCATGGGCCGGACATCGCTCAGGACCCCTCCCTGTTGGTGCTCTCAGGAGCCTTGCCGAGGAACTGAGTCTCGTATACTCGCTTATACGTGCCGTTGGCGGCCATGAGTTCGCTGTGCGTTCCGAATTCTATGATCCTTCCATTGTCGAGCACCAATATCCTGTCAGCGTTCTTGATCGTAGAGAGCCTCTGAGCGATTATGAACGTGGTTCTAGACTTCGTGGCCTCTTCAACCGCAGATTGAATCTCTTGTTCAGTCCTCGCATCGACGAAGGAAAGAGAATCGTCCATTATCAGGATCTTGGGGTTCGCGATCAGTGCCCTAGCTATGGTTATCCTCTGCTTCTGACCACCCGAAAGCGTTACGCCTCTCTCTCCTACCACGGCCTCGTACTTGCTGGGAAGCGACTCTATGAAGTCGTGGATTCTAGCAGTCTTCGCGGCCTCAATCACTTCCTCTAGAGAGGCATCTGGTTTCCCGAGCGCTATGTTGTCCCTTATCGTCCCTGAGAAAAGGAAGACATCCTGCAGGACGACGCCGACCTGCTTTCTGAGCGAGGAGAGCCTGAACTTCTTCACATCGATTCCGTCAATCAGTATCCTTCCGGAGTCAACGTCGTAGAACCTAGGAATCAGGTAAATCAGCGAGCTCTTGCCAGACCCGGTCGCCCCCAGAATGGCTATCTTCTCGCCCGGGCTTACGGTGAAGTTGACATCAGTCAACACAGGCCGTTTCCTAGAGTAGCCAAAGGTCACATTCTCGAACTGCACCTTGCCCTCGCTGATGGTCATGTCCTCAGCACCGGGCAAGTCCTCGACCGTCTTCTGTGCATCTGTTACCTCAAGAACTCTCTCAAGTCCCGCCGAAGCGTTCATCCACGTCCCGAGCAACATGCTGAGGTCCCGGAGTGGGAAGGACATTCTCATCATGTAGCGAGCGAAGAGGATTATGTTCCCTACCGTGAATGCCATCCCCGCAGAGTCCGTCGAGAGAGCAGCGTAGACATAGACCAGGGTTATCCCGAGGCTGAGTATCGTCGATGAGATCGGCATGTACTCGGCTTGGATCTTGCCTGCAGTGATCGCCGTATCAACGTACACTCGCTCCACTTGCTTGAAACCGTCCACCATGTCATTCTCCCTTCTGAATATGCGCACGGTCTTCATGCCAATGATGTTCTGCTGGATGTAGGAGCTCAGCTTCCCCAATATCAGCTGCATGTTCCTGAACAGCGGCATCGTGTTCACCCAGAGGCGAGTGGTGAAGAAGAAGATCAGCGGCATCGTGGCCAGAGGGATGAGCGTCATTGTCGGACTCACTGAATAGAGTATCAAGAGTATGCTCGCTACCAAGAAGATGGCGTTGAAGATGGTTCCGAGCCAGGTCCTCACGAAAGCGTCGACTACCTGCAGGTCCATTGTCGCCCTTGAGATGAGGTCGCCGACCGCTGTCGAGTCGTAGAAACTGAACGACTTCTCCTGCAGTGACGAATAGTACTCGGACCTTATGTCCCTAACAATGTACTGCGACATCACGCCTTGGACGTATGCCATTGCGAAGGCGCAAAGACCAACTCCTACTCCAGAAACCAGAATCATGGCTAGGTAGCCCAGAAGGAGGTCATACGCCCCGCCACTGATCACCTTGTCTATTATCAAGGAAGTATACAGCGGTTCGAGTGTAAACAGGTAGGACCTCACTACAGAGAGACCCACTGTCAGGAGTATGTATAGACCATACTTCTTGTGATACGCCAGCAGCCTCTTCAGTGCTGACGCTGACTCCTTGAAGCTCTTCCTTGGCTTCAGGGCTTTCACGTAGTCAAGCAGTGGTTTGGCTGCACTCATCCCCGCGCGACCCCTCAGTAGGCGGTATAAGAATTACACGTCCTACTTTTCCAGACCGCGGAATGCTGTCTGAGTCGCAACAGGGAATCCACGACTATTCCTCCAGCAGGACGTTCAACACGGACAGCCATGCTTCCGCTGTATTCCCCGTGTTGTAGCCGCCACCCCCCAGCGTCAACAGTCTGCCGTTGGCTTTCTGATCGGCGACTTCTCTGGCGGCCCGCGTCATCAGCATGTGAGCGTTCTTGGAAAGAGACAGGTCAGCAATTGGGTCACCTCTGAGGCAATCGGCTCCGGCCTGCAGTATCACGAGTTCAGGGTGCGAGTCTCTCAGGAAGCCTGAAACCGTTCTGAGTTTGGACTTGAAGTAATCATCTTCAGCCCGGGGCGGCAGAGACACATTTCTCTTGGAGCCAATAGCGTTGGGCCCACCGGTCTCGTACTCGAAGCCTGTGCCGGGATACAGATGCCTCCCGTCTTCGTGGAAGTCCAGCGTCAGAACATCGTCGTCATCGTAGTACGCATACATCACTCCATCTCCGTGGTGGGCATCAATGTCGATGTAGAGGACGCGTCCTAGGCTCCAGTTCCTTCGAGCACTCTCTATCGCCACTGCTATATCATTGAAGACGCAGAAACCGGCCGCATGATCCCTCCTAGCGTGGTGAAGCCCTCCCATGGGGTTGAACGCATACCCTCGCCTTTCAATCGTTCGCTTCAAGCACTCTAGCGTCGTCCCCACTACGTACTTGGCAGCCTCGTACACTCCCTTGAACGCAGGTGTGTCCTCGTCGTCTAACAACCCGACTGGGTTGGCCGAGCTTTCACGGACGAACTCCACGTACTCAGGAGAATGAAAGAGAAGAAGCTCGTCTTCGGTGGCCATTCTTGGAGCCACGATGCTGACCCTTGGATCTCTGAGGATGCCTGATTCCTCGCATCTTCTGAAGAACGTCGCAATCCTCGTTGAGTTCATCGGATGATCCCGGCCAAAGTCGTATCTGAGCAGTTCGTTCCCGTAGGCGAGTGAGACCATGGGTTCGGGGGCCATTCCGTCTTGATACGATTGCATATCGTTTATATCCGTAAGGCTGGCGGGCCGATGCATGGATCACTCGACCGCGATGATGACCGGTCCTGAGTTCAGGTATCGCGTCAAGCAGTCGTCAATGGGTCTGATTCAGGTGGGTGGCCTGAGGGATCACGGACCTCACCTTTCGTCTGGAGTGGAGTGGGAACTGCTCGACACCTACGCTGCCGACGCGGCGCAACGCCTGCACCCATACATTCTTCGCGCGCCTCCAGTCGTACAAGCCATGGGTGAGAAAGCGCTCTTCCCTGTTGCCGCTGAAACGCTGAAAGCCGCTCTCGCTGACGCCATAGCCAAAATCGCCGGCCTGGGCATAACCCGCGTTGCAGTGCTCTGCGCGTCCGAAGCCGAGCTTGAGACCATCAAAGCAGCGACCGAAGGTGCGAAGGTGAAGGTCAAGATCCTGCCCCTGTGGGAACTCTACCCCAAGCTGAAGGAACTCCAAGGAGAGGATCCGAAGGGGATAGGGAATGCGTTCCTCACCGCCCAGTTGCTGAACCTGAGGCCCGAGATGGTGAAGACCGACAACATGAAGTACGCTGACGCGTCGTTTGGTGTGACGGGAGATCCGAAGAAGGCAACACCCGAAATCGGCAAAGCCGTTTTTGATCAGACGTTTGAGACCCTAGTCGCGGCCCTAGACAACTTTATGCGTGAGTAAGTTGGCAACCGAAGGGGCGCGACGATCTGAAGCACCCCGTTGGAGTACGTAGTCCTGACACGCTGCCACAGAAGCGGCAGCCCCAAGAAGAAGGTCAGCTCCTTGCCCTTTACCGTTTTCAACTTCAGCCAACAACCGTCGTAGCGGAGGCTGTTCAGCGAGACCAGATCCGGCGGGGTTGTGATGAGCGTGCGAGCTTGGCCGTCCATAACCCAGACTTCCTCCAGCCTCACTGGCGCTCGCCTCCTTCTTGCGGCCTTGGCGGTTTCCGGAACGAAAAGCTTGACCCTCAGGATGTACCCTGGCACTCCATCCTTGAACGCCTTGCTGACAAAGTAGTTGCCCACGATCTTGTCATCGTCTAGCTTGTTCAGGAGGCTCTCAAGGTCCTTGTTGGACCTGAAGAACCGGCGGAAGTGCTCCTCGAAATCGTCCGTCATTGGACTGAAGCGCCTGTTGCCCCGCCCCCTTAAAAACCTACCCCGGATTCTCCATCTAGTAGGGCAGGGAGGCCAACCAAGGATAGAGCTCCCTGATCTTCTGCAATGCCTCCTTCACCTTCTCCTCTGGGTACTCGTAGGGAGGGAGCTTGCCGGCCAAGTAGTCCGCATATGCCTGGAGGTCGAGATGGCCGTGGCCCGAAAGCAGGAACAGGATTGTCTTCTGCTCGCCGGTCTGCTTGCACCTTAAAGCCTCGTCGACTACGGCCTTGATGGCGTGGGCGGGTTCAGGAGCAGGGACTATTCCCTCCGTCTTTGCGAACAGGCTCGCGGCCTCGAAGACCTCGACCTGATTGTATGCGATGGTATCAACCTTCTTCTCAGCGGCTAAGACTCCCAATGTCGGAGCCTTGCCGTGATACCTTAGGCCTCCCGCGTGAATTGGCGGCGGTATGAACTCATGGCCGAGAGTGTACATCTTGACAAGCGGCGTGAGTCGCGCTGTGTCTCCGTGGTCGTACATGTACTCGCCCTTCGTGATCGACGGACAGGCAGTTGGCTCGACAGCAACCATCCTGGTATCCTTAGGGGCCTTGCCGGAGACCTTGTCGTAGTAGAAGGGCCAGAACAGCCCGGAGAAGCTACTTCCACCGCCTATGCAACCGAACATGATGTCCGGATAGTCGTCGACCAGCTGAAGCTGCTTCTGGGTCTCGAGACCGATGACGGTGTTGTGCATGAGCACGTGGTTGAAGACGCTGCCAATTCCGTACCTAACCCCTTCGTGGGTGAGTGTGTCCTCGACTGCCTCGCTGATGGCTACTCCTAAGCTACCGGGATGGTCCGGGTTCTCCTTAAGCAACTTCCTGCCTGCCTCGGTGTTCTGACTCGGACTGGGAAGGACCTCGGCGCCCCAAAGCTCCATCATTGTCCGCCTGTACGGCTTCTGGTCGTAGCTAGCCCTCACCATGTAGACGGTGCAGCCGACGCCGAAAATGTTACAGCCGAACGACAGCGCCGACCCCCACTGCCCAGCGCCAGTCTCGGTAGTCATGCGTGTAGTGCCCTCCTTCATGTTGTAGTAGGCCTGCGCGACCGCAGTGTTGACTTTGTGACTGCCCGCTGGACTCGTGCCCTCGTATTTGTAGTAGATCTTCGCAGGAGTCTTCAGCGCCTTCTCAAGCCTGACTGCCCTGAATAGTGTGGTTGGTCTCCAGAGCCTGTATACATCTCTCACTTCTTCAGGTATGTCCACCCAGCGCTCTTGGGTAAACTCCTGCTCAAGTATCGCCTTCGGGAAGAGCCTCGGCACCACACCTGGCCCAGGCCCCTTCGTGGCAGGATCTATTACCGGCGGCAGCTTACGAGGTAGATCCGGGAGTATTGAATACCATCTCCTCGGTATTTCTTCCTCGACCAACACCGTCTTAACTGTTGTATGGTGTACGCTTTCTGACATTACACCCGCTTCCTGTGCTCCGCGCCCCGGAACAGAACAATATAAGCTTGTTCTCCGAGACTAACCTAGAGTCATGCAGCGGCTGCGAAGCAGGTCGCCTCAGACAAGGCAGTGACTCTCTCGTTGTCATGAGCCAGTTCCGAAACGCCAATGCTCAGGAGACACGAGTTCCCTGTCTTGTCCAAGTCGCGCAAACCGAGTCACTGCTCCAATCCAGCTAGCGCCATGATCGCTGTCGAATCGGCAGCGCCTTCTCCGCGACGAGTATCGACTCTGCTGAAAATGGCTGAGGTCTTATAAACATCCTAAGGGCTTTCTTCCGAGAAGAGGATTCATTTGTGGAGCACCATCAAGGCCAAACTTGAGAAGTACCCGAGCAGGGAGAAGGTCGCCAAGCTCATGGTCGAACTCGGCATATCTGTGAACGAGAAGGGCGGGATGCTCCTAGGACCAGTGGAGGTCTCCCATTCGAAAGTGGCCAAGGCAGCGGGAGTCGACAGGCGTGTGGTAAGGGAGACAGCTAGGTTTCTGAAGGATGATCCCGAACTGGCTCCCATCTTCAAGAAGATCAAACCGATCGGCCCGTCACTCGTTGGCATCGCGGGCATACTAGGGATGGGCGTACTCGAGGTAAGGGCTGACCCCACCAAGCCTGGAACAGTAACGGGAGTCTCCGGTGCAATCTCAAGAGCCGGCGTCAACATCAGGCAGATCATAGCTGATGATCCCGACCTGGTTCCAGACCCTAAGCTGTACGTTGTGACTGAGAAAAAGGTGCCCGGGAAGGTCATCGAGGAGATCCTAGGACTGCCCTTCGTTGCCTCAGTTTCGGCAATGTGAGAGGAACTTGACCGATCCTGCGACGGTAGCTGTTTGCTGTCGCGAGACCAAGACGGGATATGTCGTCACGAGCTTTGAGGAATGCACGACCGCCGTGATTGTGTCAACCTCAGACAAGCGAATATTGCGTGCGGTATCATTGGCCTCAGCAAGTCACCCGCCCAACCCGGACAAGTCAGCTAGGCTCAGAGATGAAAGGCCAACTACAGTGATAGCATCAGCGATTGACCCGTATTCCCTTGTTTCGCTCTCGGCCAAGGGCGTCGAGGTCAGGTTGGTCGATGATGGAGTGACCGCGGAGATTGCACTCCAACTATACGACGACAACAAGACCCGCCTTGCGTGTAACGTGATCCGGCCTAAAGAGAGCTGAGCTTGCTGAAGACCTCCGGTCTGACGAATCGGGAAAGCGCCAGCACGACCGCGTCCTCGTAGGCGTGTGTTCTCGTCAGCTTTCCACCCGTCAGAATTCCGACCGCGCCAAGAGAGTGCTTCGTGCCCTCCGAGTTCGTCACCTCGTCCATCACGTCGCCGAGTTCAATGCCCGACTCCAGTCTCTTCACGAGCCCGTCTGGCGCCAACCATAGTGGAGTTGTGGACACACCTTCCTCTGCCTGCCGGTTCACGACGCAGCAGACCGCTCCTATGTAGTGCGACCCGAGAAGCTCCAGTAGCCCACCCTCCAACCCAACCCCGAAGTCTGCGTCAGTCGTCTCCTGTGCTCCCTTTGCCCTGTTCCTCGCGCCGATTAACGATTCGATGCCCGCGGGTTGCCTACTCACGCCCGAACCAATGCTCACCGATCTGACATCACATTCAATGCCGAGTCTCTGGACAGCACCCAGAGTCGCGTTGTACTTCACCTTTGACAGAGAACCGACGGCAATCAGCACGTGTCACGCGCCGCCAATGGACAAATAAAGTTCCCCCCTGACAGGCACGCCGTGATGCAGCAGAGCGTAGCCGCTATCATGAGAGGTCGGAGGGCTATCTGAAATGTTGACTGATGAGGTGATCGTCTGGAGATGAACTGGCCGGCAAGTGTCACGGTTCTCTGTGGCGGAGTCGGAGGCTCACGGTTCTTGAGGGGGCTCGCCGAAGTCATCGAGAACGAGAGGATAACCGCGGTCGTCAATACTGGAGACGATATTGTGCTCCACGGCCTGCACATCTCACCCGATGTCGACACAGTTCTGTATTCATTGGCGGGACTGATCGACGACGAGAAGGGATGGGGAATCAGGGGTGACACTTTCCAGTGCCTTGAGGCCATGGGGA